>FLNU01000535.1_pt1 | contig 53843 bp, 40 predicted proteins | sample 1140361 | NCBI WGS metagenome assembly FLNU01 (sample SAMEA3878206, study PRJEB12797) | bioreactor metagenome | biome: Moose rumen | place: Sweden | collected 2011-10 | reverse complement strand
ATGTATTAATAGATATTACCTTGTAATATTTCGTGAACAGCATAACCAGGGAGGAGACTATGTATTGGATGACGCTTTCTTCTGGACCATGCCACAGAAGGATTTGGAATGGGCGGAACAATATTGGCGTCATATCAAGTCGAATGTCCAAAGTGCCCATATTTCTGAAGAGTATTGGTGGAAAGGGACTGAGCGAAAGAAATTCCATGTTCGCCCCAAGGCGCAGAATGCGAAGAACCTGGCCCCGACTCCAGACGGAAAAGGAGCAAAGAAATTCTGTTATTGGTTTAACAATGACTATGTTCGTGAAATAGTAGATGTTCGTAGAAAGGAAAAGAAGAATGCCACAAAACAATCATACTGTTCGAGTCGTTGAACTATTCGCAGGCGTTGGAGGTTTTCGAATAGGTCTGGAAGGTGCCTCTGACGCTTATGAGACCATTTGGAATAATCAGTGGGAACCGTCAACTCAGCATCAAGATGCCTCATTGGTCTATAAGTCAAGGTTCGGGGCCAAGGGACATTCCAATGTGGACATAAACCATGTGCCTACGACTGATATTCCTGACCACGACCTGCTGGTCGGAGGATTCCCTTGTCAAGATTATTCTGTCGCTGCATCACTCAGTCGGTCGGGTGGCATAGAAGGAAAGAAAGGCGTGCTTTGGTGGCAAATCTATCGTATATTATATGAGAAGGGAGACCGAAGACCTAATTTCCTTTTCTTTGAAAATGTTGACCGTCTGATTAACTCGCCAGCCTCGCAGCGCGGGCGTGACTTTGCCATCATATTGGCATCTTTGTCAGACCTTGGATATATTGTCGAGTGGCGAGTTATCAATGCTGCTGATTTTGGAATGCCCCAGCGAAGACGTAGAACCTACATCGTAGGATATCGAAAAGAGTCTGTAATCGCACAAAGGATGAACGGGAAAGACGATTGGGTTTTGTTTGATGGAGTCCTTGCCCAAGCATTTCCTTTTGAGCAGAAAGTTAATTCTCAGACGGTATTTGACATTGAAGGAACGATTCCTGAAATTTCATCAGATTTCAACAAAGGTAAGCGTGAAAGTCCATTCGGAGAAGCCGGTATTATGGCTGACCGCAAAGTTTTTTCTGTAGATACAATATCAGCATATTATGGACCGATTCAAACGCTTGGGAATATTTTGGTTGATGAAGATTTTGTTCCAGAGGACTTCTACATTTCAGAAGAAGAATTACCCAAATGGAGGTATGAAAAGGGAGCAAAGAAGATTAACCGTACATCCAAAGAGGGCTTTCAATATGTATTCTCAGAGGGAGGCATGGCATTCCCCGACCATCTCGACAGACCTTCCCGCACGATGATAACGGGAGAAGGAGGCAGTGCCCCTTCTCGCTTTAAGCATGTTGTCCAAACACCTTCCGGACGTTATCGTCGCCTGATTCCCATTGAATTGGAACGTCTGAATATGTTTCCTGACAACCATACGCTTCATCCAGAGGTGTCCGATGGCCGCAGGGCTTTTCTAATGGGTAATGCCCTCGTCTGTGGAGTAGTCGAGCAGATAGGAAAGAGTCTTTACCGATACATGTTTAACGAAGAACCTGTTTCATCTCGCCCCATACATCTACATCGCGATAGACAGCCTTTCCTCTTCCTTGATCTGTTTGACTCTCCTTCTTTGGTCGTTAATAGCCCGAAGAAAACATATAAACTGGAGAAAACAAAGCGGTTGCTAGTTGGTTTGGTGAAATCTGACAATGAGAGTTATTTCCTAAAGAAGGAACCCCAAAAAATCTATTATACGGGAAAGACAAAGTCGTTTCCGTCAACTATAGCCTTGAATAAACTATACTATTTCATGCCATATATCAAAGGGAAGGGCGTTCGCGATCTCTATCTGATTCGTGTTGCCCGAATTGGGAATAAGGCAGAGATTCATCCAGACTCAAACGACAAAGCAACACGCCTTGTTTTTGAGTTGGAGTATCTGGAAAGTTTCCCACAATACAAGATGATCCATCTTAATTTTCTTCATACCTATACCGACACTTTTTTAGGGAAAGTATTGAAATCATAGAAGAAAAACTCATCACTTGAAGTATATATGGAGACGAAGGACGAAGTAGTGGCCTACTATGACAGCATGGCGGAGCAATATGACGAAAGTCGGTTCGGCAACAGTTATGGACGGTTTGTGGATGCGCAGGAGAGGCGTGTGCTCGACAGGTTGATTGACTGGCAGAAGGACTGGATGCGGCTTGACTTGGCGTGCGGGACGGGACGGTTGACAAACTATGCCACGCATGGGCTGGACGCCAGCGGCGAGATGATGCGGCTGGCCTGGCAGCGGCATCCCAACGTGCAGTTCAAGGAGGCATCGGCCTGTGCGACAGGATTTGAAGACAGGACATTCGACGTGGTCTATTCGTTCCACCTGCTGATGCACCTGAATGTGGACACCATTCGTGAAATCTTCGGCGAGGTGCACCGCATCCTGAAGCCTGGTGGCCGCTTCATCTTCGACATCCCGTCGAAGAAGCGCCGTCGTCTGTTGGGGCACCAGCAGGCGTCGTGGCACGGAAACACAGCCATGACCAGTGGAGAGGTGGGCGAGATGGCAGGCGAGAAGTTCAGCCTGCGACGGCGTTTCGGCGTGATGCTGTTGCCCGTGCACAAGTTGCCCGTCGCCATGCGCAAACCACTGCAGGGTGCGGACTATGGCCTGGCAAACGGCTGGCTGAAAGAATACAGTTCGTACCTGATACTGGAACTTGTAAAACAATAGACATGGAAAAGCACAGCAAGAAGCGGCTGTTTTGTGAAATCAGTCCGGCGACCTACTATATATCGTTGCAGAAGGAAATTCTGAAGCGCAAACTGAAAAACCTGTTCCATCGTGAGCACTATGCCCACGACCGCCGTCGCGAGTTGCTGCCCGTGGTGGTGGCAGCCCAGAGAGGTGGCATGATTAAGCGTGGGCCGGGCATCGACCCCATCCTTCAGCAGAACAAGGCGGATAACATCCGGCTGGCTTGCAGCAGGATAGACGCGATTGTGGTGGCTCCGGGCGAGACCTTCTCATTTTGGCGGCTGGTGGGTAAGACTTCGAAACGCAACGGGTTTGCCGAAGGGCGCGTCCTGCGCAACGGGCGGCTGGTAGCCGGTGTGGGCGGCGGCCTGTGCAATCTGGCCAACACCATCTGCGTAGTCGCTCTGCACAGCCCCTTGACTCTGACCGAGTTGCATCACCACTCGGACGCCCTGGCTCCCGATCCCGAGGGGCGACGTGTGCCCTACAGTGCCGGCACGTCGGTGAACTACAACTTTGTCGACCTGCGATTCCGCAACGACACCGACCAGCCCGTGCAGTTGCACACCTGGTGCGAGGGTGACGACCTGCATGCCGAACTGCGCACCACTAAGCCATTTCCCTTTGTCTACCGTTTGACCGAAGAGGACCATCACTTTCGTCAGGAGGCCGACGGCAGGTATTTCCGCTGTTCGCGCATCTATCGCGAAACCCTCGACCGTTCCACCGGCGAACTGCTTGAACGCGAACTGAACTGGAACAACCATTCGGAGGTGCTGTTCGACTATGCCCTCATACCGAAAGAGCAAATAAAGCCTTCTCCCGTCCCCCCCAGAAAGTTTAGAGGTTAAAGTCAAGAGTCAAGAGTTAAGAGTCGAGAGTTCCATTACTCGTAGTTTCTGTCCCCCGATAACGGGGGAACCGAAGGAACAGCGAGAGCAATGTCGAACCACGTTTGAGCATTGCCGAGTCGTGACTGAGGAAGACAAAGTCAACCGAAGGGGCCAGGGGCGGGCCCCGTCTCTTCACGACTTTAATCTCACACAGGTAACACAGATTTCACGGATTTTTCTTTTTTTACTTTTTTTATGACAGGGATTATTGTGAGAAAAAGATATTTCCCTTATTTTTGCTGACAGAAACATTTTAATCATCGACAGTTATGTTGGTAAGGAAAAGTTGGTGTGTGGCACTGGTTTTGCTGGTGACCACCCAAATCGGCGTTCAGGCGCAGGAAAAAGTAAAAAGGAATATGAGTTATCAATCGATGTGGAAACAGGTGGAGGTGCTGCAGCAGAAGGACCTTCCCCGTTCGGCGGAAGAACAGGTTCAGGCCATCTGGGACAAGGCTCTGAAGGAGAAGAATTTCGGTCAGGCTGCCAAGGCTGGTCTGACGTTGATGGGCACCCGTCAAAGGGTGTCGACCGACAGTCTGAAGGTCGATGTGGACCGATTGGAAACCTACCTGGCCGATGGTTCTATGACAGTGGCCGAACGTGCCTTGTTACATGTGCTGGCCGCGTCGGTCTATGCCGAAATGCTGGACCACACACAACTGACACACAACGACGACGAGGCGAAGGCTGCCTATGAGAAGAAGCGGGACGACCACGTGGCCGCCTCCCTGTCCGAGAAGGCGTCGCTGGTCGGCGTGAAGGCAGAGACCTTTGCACCGCTCTACAAAGCCGGAGCCGACCGCCGCTTGTATGGCGACGACGTGCTGTCGCTGGTGGTGCGTTTCGTCGACCAGCAGTTTTTGGTGAAAGGCATGCCGCTGGTCGAACTCTACCGCGAGTGTGCCGACCTCTATGAGCAGCACAGGCAGCGCGACGCATCGGTGCTGTGCACCTTGCGCTCCCTGCAAGTACATAACGGACTGGTGTCCTACAAACTGATGTTGAGGCCAAAGGACTATGAGAAGGCCCTGGAGGAACTGTACAAAGCCAACCTCGACACCGAGTCGGGTGCTGACGTGTATGAAACCTATCTGAAAACGGTCACGGGCTTGACCTATCAGGAGCATGCAGACATGGCTCGCTGGGCACAAAAGCAGTGGAAAAAATCGAAACTGCTGCCTGCTTTCCAGAACATGGAGGCCGATGCACTGACTCCGGGCCTGAGCCTGCGCATACACGGCGATGTCCTGCCCGGCAAGATGGCCGAGGTCACTGTGAACCATCGCCAGTTGGAAGCCATGGAGTTCATGGCACGTCGCCTGGACGGCAGCAACGAGGTCGTGTGGACGCGCAACATGCGTTTCGACCATTTCGCACAGCATCCCGACAGCGTTGAAGAGTGGCAGGAAGACACTCTCCACATCAGTCTGCCGCCAGGCCACTTTGAACTGGTGGCCATGGCTGGTGGGAAGACGAGCAAGGAAGAAGTGACCGTGACGTCGCTCAAGGTCATGATGTTCACCCTGCCGGGCGAACGCAAGGTAGCCACCGTGGTCGATGCCGTGACAGGCAAGCCGGTGGTGGGCTGCAAAGTGACCGGCAGTTGGAGCGAACGCGTGGACAAGACGTGGAAAGACTTGTCGGAAGAGTACGTGACCGACCAGCATGGACAGGCCGTACTGAACAGCAAGGTGACCGAAGCCTATGCCCAACTGGGTCTATACGACCGCAGCAACCGCTGCAGTTCGAGTGGCAACTGGTCGATGGGCCAACACGACGAGAAAATCCATTTGATGGAGGACATCTTTACCGACCGTGCCATCTATCGTCCAGGCCAGACTGTACATGTGTCAGCCTTCATCTACGAAAAGAAAGAAGATGAGACCCATGCCGTCGAAGACATGAACGTGGAATTTGAACTGCGCGACGCCAATTGGCAGGTCGTAGAACAGGTCTCCGGCAAGACCGACCGTTTTGGCACCGCAGCCGTAGACTTCACCCTGCCCACCGACCGACTCAACGGCCAATTCTGCATCAAGATGAACGACACCTACCACTACTTCCGCGTGGAGGAATACAAACGACCCACCTTCACTGTCGAGATAGAACCCGTCACCGGCACTTTCTCGCTGGGCGACAGCGTCGACGTGAAGGGCGTGGCCAAGACCTATTCGGGTGTGCCCGTCCAGGGAGCCAAAGTAGCCTATACCGTGAAGAAGCGCAAGACTAATTTCTGGACATGGTGGAACCGGAACGACAAGTGGGACGATGGAGAGCAAGGCGAACTCGTGACCGACGATGACGGACGCTTCAGCGTGAAAATCTTCCTCGACAACGACGCGAAACTATACGATTCCGACGTGATGGCTTTCCAGTTGACAGCCGACGTGACCGACCTGGGCGGCGAGACACACCAGGCAAGCACGACCGTGCGTGTGGGCAATCGCGAGTTTGCCCTGAGAACCGACATGGACGATGATCTTGAGGTCGGTACCGACGCTATGCTGCCGGCCATCAAGGTGGAGGCCTGCAACGTGCAGGGACAACCCGTCCAGGCCAATGGCACCTGGGAACTGATGCAGTGGAACCGCGAGACGCGGAAATATGATATCCCTGTGTCGCAAGGTTCCTTCACCACCGCCGAGCCGCTCCGTCTGCCTCTGATGGCCGATTTCCGTCCAGGCACCTACAGCCTGCGACTCAAGTCCGTCGACTCGAAAGAGCGCAGCATCGAATGGTCTAAGACCTTCGTTCTCTGGTCGCCCGGTCAGGAAGGCAAACCCATGAACCTCGCCACCGACTGGCTCCATGCATCCACCAGCGTCATCTCGCCCACGCAGAGTGCCGACATCTGGCTGGCAGGGGCACACGAAGATGCCTACACCTACCTCTACATCGTAGACAGCCAGCAGGTGGTCCGTCAGGTATTCTCATTACAAGGCACCGAGATGCGCCATTTCCACCTGGACTACCGAGAAGACTTTGCCGACGGCGTCCACTTGTTCCTCGCCTACGTGAAAGACGGAAACATGCACAGCCTGCGCCACTCACTGACTTACGAGCAGCCAGACAAACACCTGCAACTGTCCTGGAAGACCTTCCGCGACAAACTGCAGCCAGGTCAGCAAGAGACATGGACCCTTTCCGTCCTCGACAAGGACGGACATCCCGTGCCCGCCCAGTTGCTTGCCACCATGTACGATGCTTCGCTCGACGTCTTTGCACAGCACTCTCTTCCCTTCTCCCTCTACTTCAAGCGGTTCTGTCCCCACGTGGGCAGCAGCAGTTCCGGGTTCGACTACTACCGCTCCATCCATCTCGGTTTCACCTATAACGAGCGCAAAGAATACACCCGTACCTACAACAGCCTGACTCCATACGGACAGTATACCGGCAGGCGCCACATGCGAGAATACGACGATGGCATGATACCACTGCCCGAACCCCTGTCGGAGAGTCAACCCATGCTCATGCGTTCCGCTCAGATGAAAGCCAACGTCACAGCCGACACAGCCGAGGAAAGTGCAGCCACGACCGGCAACAACGGGGCAGAAGTAGCCTTGCGCGAGAACTTTGACGAGACCGCCTTCTTCTACCCGTCGCTGCTGACCGATGCGGCAGGCAACGTCAACATCAGTTTCACACTGCCAGAAAGCCTTACCGAGTGGAACGTGCTCGCACTGGCCCACACCACTGACATGGACTATGGCCATCTCAGCAGCAAAGTCGTCGCCCGTAAGGACTTCATCGTACAGCCTAACATGCCACGCTTCGTCCGCACTGGCGACGCACTGGCCCTTTCAGCAAAGATAATCAATACCACCGATAAGGGCATCACAGGCACAGCCCAGTTGCAACTGCTCGACCCAGAGACCAACAGGCCCGTCCACACCAGCCGGCAGGCCTTCAACGCCCAGGCCGGTGGCACCACAGCCGTCACCTTCCACTATCAGGTGACAGACCAGTATCCGATGCTCGTGTGCGAAATCACCGCGACCTCCCAACCCCAGGGCAAGAATCGCCGACCTGCCTTCAGCGATGGCGAGCGCAACTGGTTGCCTGTCCTCACCGACAAGAAATACATCACCGAGAGCGTGCCTTTCTATCTGCAAGGAGCAGAGGCCAAAGACATCGACATCACCTCCCTCTTCAATCATCAGTCGCCCACGACCACCCAACGGTGCATGACCTTTGAGTACACAGCCAACCCCTCGTGGCAGTCAGTCCTCGGCCTCCACTCCGTGGTCAATCCCACCAGCGACAACGCCATTGCATGGGCAGCCGCCCTCTATGCCAACAAGATGTGTGAACACCTCGTCAGCCGCATGCCGCAACTCAAAGCACTTATCCAAAAGTGGAACAAGGAAGACCAGACACACGGTCAGTCTGTCACCCTTACGAGCGAACTGCAACGCAACGAGGAACTGAAGGACATCTTGCTGAAAGAATCGCCCTGGATGCTCGAAGCACAGAACGAGACCCAACAGCGGCAACAGATATGTCAACTGTTTGACCCCGACCTCATCGCTCCCCGCATCACACAGGCCAGGAAGAAACTCGACGCCCTGCAGTACAGCAACGGTGGCTGGGCTTGGTTCGACGGCATGTCCCCCAACGCCTACGTCACTCTCAGTGTGTGCGACCACCTGGCCATGCTCGTCACCTACCTGCGAAGCCAGAACATCACCGTCCCCTCCATCGAGAACATGCTGCGCAAGGGTATCACCTTCCTCGACGAGGCCGAACTGGACGACTACAACAAGTACTGGAAGAAAAATGGGCCCTACATGCCATCCGACGGCACACTTCACTACCTTTACCTGCGTTCCCTGGCCAAGCCACTGCTCACAAACGACAAAACCTCAGTCCGCACCATGCACAAGGACTACCTAGACGAAAGCGAGAAACATGTTCGCGACCTCACCATGTACGGACGTGCCAACCTCGCTGTCATCTTCCAGGCCAACGGACGCACCCAGGCGGCAGCCGACTTCGCACAGTCCCTGGCCGAGTACACTGTCAGCCAACCTGGCATGGGACGTTATTTCGACACCGAGAAAGCACAATATAGTTGGCAGAGTTACCGCATCCCCACACAGATAGCCGCCATCAAAGCCCTGAAGACGCAGCCCGACCATGCCAACCTCCTGCCCGACATGCTTCTGTGGCTCATGCGCCAGAAACAGACCCAGCAGTGGAACAACCAACTCAACAGCATCGCCATGTGCGACCTCCTGCTCGACATCAGCCCCAACCTCTTGACCGACGAGCCTCGACAGCCCAACGTTCAAATGGCCGGCCAGCGGCTTACACTCAACACCCCTACTGCAGGACTGGGTTACAGCAAGACCCTCGTACCCGACGCACTTGTGCAGAAGCAACCCACCACCATCCACGTGGCCTCTGCTTCCTCCACGGCAACAGAACCCGGAAGCATCGCCTGGGGATGCATCTACGGCCAGAGCCTCGAGTCGCTCGACCGACTTGAGCAGCATGGCACGTCACTCACCATCAGCCGAAAAGTCTATCGCGAAACCCGTACAGGCGGTACCACCGACTGGCAGGAAATCACCCCAGGACAATCCCTCCACGTGGGCGACAAATTGCGACTGCGCTACATAATCACGGCGGATCGCGACCTTGACTTCGTTCAGGTACGTGCCCAACATGCAGCCTGCCTCGAGCCACTTACCCTTCGTTCCGGCTACCAGCCGCTCGGAGGTCGTTCTGGCTACCTCTCCCTGCACGACGCATCGGCCGACATCTTCTTTGATTACTTCCGAAAAGGAACTGTCACCATCGATCTCGACTTCTACGTCGACCGCACGGGCAACTACACCTGTGGCATCGCCACCGCCCAGTGTGCTTATGCTACCGATTTCGCAGGCCACACCGGCGGCTGGCGCATTTCCGTTGAATAATCCCTTGCCCCTTGACTCTCGACTCTTTTCCCAGTTCCTAAAAAAACTTAATGGTGGAGGGTTTATTTGTTGGTACGGGATATTTTCCCTATTTTTGCAGGAGTGTGTTGTAGATAATGAGAAATTGAGGAATTGTATTTTTTCTATACACTAAACTCTATATGCTAAACGAAAATATGAAAAATATCTATATATCTGTTATCATGCTGGCTGCCTGTTGTGGCGCACGGGCTCAGAAGATGGTGATTGGCAGTTATGTGTTCCCTAAGGACCATGCCACCTATTACGGTGAACTGGAGGCGGGCAAGCCCAATGGCAAGGGGAAAACTACATTCAAGAATGGCGACACGTACGTGGGCGAATATGTTAAGGGAAGACGCCAGGGACACGGCATTTACTCGTTCACCGATGGTGAAAAGTATGAGGGTGACTGGTATCAGGACCACCAGCACGGACGCGGGACTTACTATTTTGCCAACAACAATAAGTATGAAGGCCTGTGGTTCACCGACTATCAGGAGGGTGAAGGCACGATGTACTACTTCAATGGCGACAAGTATGTAGGCCAGTGGAAACAGGACATGCGTGAAGGCACGGGCACATACACATGGGCCAATGGTATCTTCTATCGTGGCGACTGGCGCGACGACCGCAAGCATGGTAAGGGACTTATTGACTGGCGCGACGGCAGCAGTTACTACGGTGAATGGGCTTATGACCAACGCAACGGGAAAGGGACGTACAACTATGCGAACGGCGACCGTTACGAGGGTGGCTGGAAGGCTGACCTGACAGACGGGAAGGGCATCTATACGTTCAAGAATGGCGACCGATACGAGGGCGACTATGTGGAGGGCGAACGGACGGGCCAGGGCATCTTCGTATTTGCCGATGGCAGAAAGTACGTAGGCCAGTTCAAGAACGGACTCATGGAGGGCTATGGTACGTACACATGGCCGGACGGGTCGAAATATGAAGGCTACTGGACGGGCGACCGTCAGAACGGGCGTGGCAAGTATACGTCGCGCGAGGAGGATGTGTATGATGGTGAGTGGTTGAACGGCGAGATGAACGGTGAGGGTGTGCTGCGCATGAAGGACGGAACGAAGTTTAAGGGACAGTTCCGTAATGGGATGAGGAATGGCAAGGGAGTCGAGGAGACGCCCGACGGTGTGCGTTTTGAAGGCAACTACGTGAACGACATGAAGGATGGTGCGTTTGTAGAGAAAGATCGCAACGGTTCCGTGGTGCGTCGCGGCTACTACAAACAGGGTAAGTTGGAAACACTTCAGTAAAAGGGTAGTTATCCATAACTTTCTCATAAATTCTCCATATATGATTTTAGATTCACTTGACAATTTGCAGAAATATGTTGCGTTGAATGTTCGACTGCAACAGGTGGTGGACTTTATTGCAAAGACTAATCTTGAAGCCCACGAAACGGGCAAGGTGGAATTGGACGGCAAGGACGTGTTTGCTAATTTCTGCCTGGCACAAGGAAAAACGAAGGAGACGGCCCGACTGGAGAGCCACGACGTGATGCTGGATGTGCAGATACCGCTCAGCCATGCTGAGACGATGGGTTGGACGCCCCGTGAACGGCTTGAAAGGATGCCGTACGATGCAGCCAACGATATTTCGTTCTATGAAGGCCGTGCAGAGCAATATGTGACGGTCCACCCTGGTGAGTTTGCTATTTTCTTTCCGCAGGATGGCCATGCACCGTGCATCACCGATGAAAAGGAAATCTGGAAGGTTATTTTCAAGGTGAAGACCTCCCCCGTCCCCTCCAAAGGAGAGGTGCGTGAAGTGTGAAGAAAATTTTTTAATTTTCAATTTTCAATTATGAAAAAGAAAGTGCAGCACATAGGCCTTGTCAGGAATGACGGCTGGCTGGAACCCTACGAAGATGCAATCCGTGGCCGACATGAGCACGCGGTGTATAAATTGAACGAACTTACCGGTGGCGGCAAACAGACGCTGAGTGATTTCGCAACTGGCTATCTGTATTTTGGCTTGCATCGCACTGAACGCGGCTGGGTGTTGCGCGAATGGGCACCTAATGCCACCGACATCTTTGTGGTGGGCGACTTCAATGCCTGGCAGGAAGATGAGCGTTACCGCATGAAGCGGTTGAAAAATGGAAATTGGGAACTGAAGGTCGGTGCGAATGCCATGCACCACGGCGACCTCTACAAACTGCGTGTACACTGGCAGGGTGGGGAAGGCGAGCGTATTCCGGCCTGGGCCAACCGAGTGGTGCAGGATGACTATACGAAGATTTTCTCGGCTCAGGTATGGGCACCCGATCAGCCGTATGTGTGGAAGAAGAAGTCGTTCAATCCCAATGTGTCTCCGCTGTTGATTTATGAGTGCCACATCGGTATGGCACAGGATGCTGAGAAAGTCGGCACGTATCGCGAGTTCAAGGATTATGTCCTGCCGCGCATTGCTGCCGACGGTTATAACTGCATTCAGATTATGGCCATTGCCGAGCATCCCTACTATGGTAGTTTCGGCTATCACGTGAGCAATTTCTTCGCACCTTCATCCCGCTTTGGCACGCCGGAGGAACTGAAGGAACTGGTTGATGCTGCCCATGAGCGGGGCATTGCCGTGGTGATGGACATTGTTCACAGTCATGCTGTGAAGAATGAGCAGGAAGGTCTTGGCAATTTCGCCGGCGACCCTTGCCAGTATTTCATGCAGGGCGGACGGCGTGAGCATCCGGCTTGGGACAGTCTTTGCTTTGACTATGGCAAGAATGAAGTGCTGCACTTCCTGCTGTCCAACTGCAAGTATTGGCTGGAGGAGTTCCATTTTGATGGCTTCCGCTTCGATGGTGTCACGTCGATGCTTTACTACAGCCACGGACTGGGTGAGGCTTTCGGCGGTTATGGTGACTATTTCAATGGTCATGAGGACGACGAGGCCATTGCCTACCTCACGCTGGCCAATGTGTTGATACATGAGGTGAAGCCCAAAGCCATCACGATTGCCGAGGAGGTAAGTGGCATGCCCGGATTGGCTGCACCCTTCAAGGATGGCGGCTATGGATTCGACTACCGCATGGCCATGAACATTCCCGACTATTGGATTAAGACCATCAAGGAATTGAAGGACGAAGACTGGAAGCCATCTTCCATGTTCTGGGAGACGACGAACCGACGTGCCGACGAGAAGACCATCTCCTATGCCGAGAGTCACGACCAGGCTTTGGTTGGCGACAAGACCATTATCTTCAGGCTGATTGATGCCGATATGTACTGGCACTTCAAGAAGGGGGACGAAAACTTCACGGTTCACCGTGGCATCGCTCTCCACAAGATGATTCGCCTGCTGACGGCTTCGACCATCAACGGCGGCTACCTCAACTTCATGGGCAACGAATTCGGACATCCTGAATGGATAGACTTCCCTCGCGAAGGCAACGGATGGAGCCACAAGTATGCACGTCGCCAGTGGAATCTGGTGGACAGCAAGGAATTGTGCTACCACTATCTGGGCGACTTTGACAAGCGAATGATTCACTTGATTGGTGGTGAACGTAATTTTCAGAAGACCAAGGTGGTGGAAGTTTGGCACAACGATGGCGACCAGGTTTTGGCCTACAGCCGAGGCAATCTGCTGTTCGTCTTCAATTTCAGTCCCAGCCAGTCCTTCACGGATTACGGATTCATTGTGCCGCAAGGGTCTTACGAAGTAGTCTTGAATACCGATGCCAAGGAGTTTGGAGGCTACAACTTCGCTGACGATTCCGTTCGCCACTTCACCAATTTCGACCCGATTTATGAGCGTGACGGCAAGGGATGGCTCAAACTCTATCTGCCTGCCCGCACTGCCGTAGTGCTCAGGAAAAAAGACTAATCTTCTAATCATAAGAACAACATGAACAAGTTTTTTTCAAGTCATTTGCGACTTGCGTGTTTCTGCCTGCTCTGCCTCCTGTCTGTGAGCAGGAAGGCTATGGCGACACCTGCCAGCGATGCTGCATCCGAGAGTCGGATTTACAGCCTGGTGGCATGGACAAAGGACGGAGAGCAAATAGCGTTCCCTTTCGAAGACGAACCTCGCATTACCATCGAGGACACTCAGTTTGTGGTCAGTTCCTTAAAACTTACCATGGAGTATGCCATTACCGACATTGAGCGGTTCACCTTGCTTGAAGGCGACGAAGCCACGGGCATGGAATCTGTCAGAGCCGAGAGCCTGTTGCAGACGGAGTGGCAGCGCGACCATCTCAGTGTGAGTGGTATGGCGGCACAGTCCGTTGTGCGTGTTATGACCGTTGGCGGCAGCATGGTCAAGCAGATGCGTGCCGATGCCTATGGCCGTGTGTCGTTGTCCATGACCGACCTGCCCAAGGGCATCTACTTGGTGCAGACACCCACAAAAACCTTCAAGATAAGGAAATGATGGAAACGATAAGGAAATGATTGAATCTTCCGTAGGCGAAACGCCTGCGCCCTCAATCCGGTTTGAAATATAAAACAGTTATTAACAAACAAGAACAAAACAACAACATGAACAACATGAAAAGAGAGATGATTTTTGCTGCTTGTCTGCTGCTGTCGGGCATGTCGGCCAATGCTCAGGGCATTATAGTCAACAAGACGGACGGCACGAAGGTCTCTTATCCTGCCGAGGAGGTGGAAAGCATCACTACCTACGGATATGACGATACTCCTGTCAATCCCAACCCGTCTGAAGGCTCGGCCGAGACCTTCACCGTTGGCGGCGTTTCCTTCACGATGGTGTGTGTTGCCGGCGGCACCTTCTCGATGGGCAGCAGCGACTCGGAAGCCGCCAGTGGTGAGCAGCCCGTCCACAGTGTGACGCTCAGTGGCTACCTGATAGGCGAGACTGAGGTGACGCAGGCCTTGTGGCTTGCCGTGATGGGCAGCAATCCGTCTTATTTCAAGGGTGACGACCTTCCTGTGGAGAATGTGAGTTGGGACGATTGCCGGGAATTCATCGGCAAGTTGAATGTTCTGACGGGTGCGTCGTTCCGCCTGCCTACCGAGGCCGAGTGGGAGTACGCTGCCCGTGGCGGCAACAAGAGCGTTGGCCGCAAGTACAGCGGTAGCGACACGATAGACGAAGTGGCCTGGTACTATTACAACAGTTATGCTCTTGGCAGCAGCCACCCAGACTATGGCACCCATCCAGTTGCTTCTAAGTCTCCCAATGAGTTGGGCTTGTACGACATGAGCGGCAACGTGTGGGAATGGTGTCAGGACTGGTACGGTAGTTACAGCAGTGGTTCCCAGACGAATCCTACGGGTCCTTCCTCGGGCTCTGACCGCGTGTTCCGTGGTGGTAGTTGGAACCACTTTGCGTGGTACTGCCGGGTGTCGTATCGGCGCTACGACTCGCCAGGCTACCGGTACAACGGCCTTGGGCTCCGCCTTGCCCTATAGTTCTTCCTGAAAAAAGAAGAAAGAAAAAAGAAAGAGAGCAATCAGCAGAAGCCGTTATCGGAATGCCCTCCGAAAATGGGGCCTCAAGCCCCCGAGAGGAGGGCATTCCGATAACGGCGCGGAAAAATCTGTTTTTCATACTTACTGGCTGATACGAGGTGTTCTGACAGCACAATGAACTATAATAACCCCATACCGAAAATGACAGCAGGAGTAATTCGTTACTCCTGCGCTTTTCTGTTTGTCCTGTTCTCCTGTTGCTACCTCTATTTCATGCAGGGCGACCTGCTGGCACAGGTGCAGTACGTCTTCTCGCATGGGGTGACAACCTATTCCATCCTGATTGGTGCCTTCATCATCACGGGTGTCCTGCAGATTGTACAGTGGATTGTGGCGAAGGTTCTGTGCCCGATGCCCGACCGTTGGTATGCCCTGACCTATCTGCCGTCTTTCCTCTTGCTGGCCATGCTGACCAGTTGGAACGAAGAGTCGCTTCATCACTTCCATCTTGGTGGTTGGGCTTGGGCGGCCCCGGTCATGCTGTTCCTGTTTGCCATAGCCGTCTACCTGCTGAAACATGCCGAAAAAAATGGGGTAGTCACGAATGCCGTGGATATGCCAGCCAAACTGTGGACGAACTATCTGGTGCTCTTTGCCCTGATACTATTCTGTGGCAGCCGTATGGCGGTGAAAGACGTCTATCTGTATGAACTGAAGACGGAACGGCTCTTGATGGAACGTCGCTACGAAGAAGCCTTGGATGTGGGAAGAAAATCGCAGCAGACCAGTCGCCGGTTGTCCTATCTCCGCGCCTATGCCCTCTCCAAGACGGGCCAACTGCCCGAGCGCCTGTTCGACTATCCGCAGCCATACGGTGTGGACGGGTTGTTGGCTATTGCTGATACAAGCAAGGCCTATCATCAGTTTGATGCTGCAAATGTTTGTTTCTCCCTCGGTGCTCTATGTGGCAAGGGCATGCGTTCTACCGAGAACTATTTTCTTCGTCTGATGAACTTCCAGCAGCAGGTGTCCGACTCCCTGGCGGCTGTCGACAGTCTTTATCTGTCTCAGTCCGATTCGGTGATGGCAGCCTATCAGCATGTGTTGCAGAGCCATGAACATCGTTGCCGTCGCACCTACGACTACTACCTGTGTCTCTTGTTGTTGAAGCGCGACTTGCCTGCTTTCACCGATGCGTTCCGGCAGTATTATCCAGACGTAGTAGAAGCGGCAGGCGAAGACTCAACGGCCACGGTCGTGGCAGACATTCCACGGGCCTATCGTGAGGCCCTGGTCATGGGCCGCGATTCCCTGATGATGGATACGGCGACCTTGGCAACCTACCGAGCCTATCGGACGATGTGCGACACGTTGCGGCAACCGACGGTGCGTCGCAACCTGACCCGCCGTCGTTTCGGCACCACCTACTGGTGGTACTTCGACCATCCCCGGCAATGACATCTCTTTCCTTTCCCCTTTGACCAAAGCCATTGCGGGCACATCTGCTTTCCAGATGTGCCCGCAATGGCTTTTATTTCTGTGTCTTTCACACTTCCCGTTCCTGATGTTCGGGACGCAGGAGGTCGTTGACCGTCTTGACGGGATTGAAGGTGGAGAGGGGAACTTCGACGAAGATGGTGTTCCAGTCGCTCATGGCTCCGTTCCAGAGTCCCGGCAACTCCAGTGCCTTGAGTGGCTTTCCGTTTTTCGACTTCGATGAAATGAAGCCTGTCTTAGGGTCGACAAAGTCGGGAAGGTTGAAGCGGTTGCCCTTGTAGTCGCGGATAGCGCAGACGAGGTCGACGGGGTTGAAGTGTGTGCCGTTTCGGAACATCTGTACAAATTCCGTGTTGTTGGTATTGATTTGTGAACTTTCAAGAATTTGAAGCGAGATGGTTCCGTCGTCGTTGTAGACAAGGAATGGACCGCCCCCCGGCTCGCCCACGTTCTGCACCATACCACATACGCGGATGGGACGGTTCAGTTTGCTCTTCATATAGATGACGAGGTCGGTATCTTCCAAGTCTTTCAGTTTGGGGTTGCGCACACCCAGGTCGTCGCGCATGAAGCGGATGATGCCTTCGAGTTGGGCGTGGGTATATTCGCCGCTGTCCAGCAGTTCCATGTATTCGTACACTTTGTGTTGGAGGGTGGCGAGGACACCTGCAATGAGTCGTTTGTTGGTGACGGTGTCTTCCTTCAGGCGGTCGGGCACGACATTGTCGATGTTCTTGATGAAGACGATGTCGGCATCCAGGTCGTTCAGGTTCTCAATCAGTGCGCCATGTCCTCCCGGACGGAACAGGATGCTGCCGTCCTCGTTGCGGAACGGCTGGTTGTCGGGCGTGGCAGCGACGGTGTCCGTGCTGGGCTTCTGTTCCGAGAATGTCACGTGGTAGTGCACGTTGAACTGTTGTTCATAGGTCGGCACCACGCACCCGACCAGGTGCTGGAACAGCGTGCGGTGTTCGGGCGAGACGGTGAAGTGGATGTTGACGTTGCCGTCCTTGTCGGCAGCGTAGAGTGCACCTTCCACCAGATGCTCCTCGAGCGGCGTGCGTTGTGTGTCCGTATAGTTGTGGAAGAGCAGCAGTCCCTTGGGCAGTGCACCGTAGTTCAGCCCTTCGGGCATGAGCAGGTAGCGGACAACAGTCTTGTATTTGTCCTGCGCCATGAGGCCTGCGATGCCTTTGCCCTCTTTTTTCTTGCAGACGGCATCGAGTTGGGTGAAGAAGGCGAACCGGTGTATCTGGTTGAAGAATTGTTGCATGAACTCGTCGTCGGGTGTTGATTTCGGCCCGTCCAGGAACTCAAAAAGATTTTTGAACATGCGGCTGGCAGCACCACTGGCCGGCACGAACTTAACGACCTTGTGGTCTTCCTTCAGGTATTTGTCCCATGCCTTCAGATAGTTTTTCTGTTCCTTCGGCGTGGGCACCGTGATGCCGCGTCCCGGCATGGCTGCTCCTGCCAGTCGTAGGAAGGGAAATCCCCTTTCAAAGATGCCTAACTGCTTGTTGAACTGTTCTTCCGAAATGCCTTTCTTGGCTATTTGCTCTCGGTCCTGTTGTGTAATCATGATATCCAATTGTTTTGCTAATATAGCAAAGATACAACTTTTTTTCTGTCAACACATGATAAAACCCGATATTTTTTTAACTTTGTATTTATTTTTTACCTTTTATTTTTCACTTTTTCACGTGGATACATTGCACGACATAGAGCGGGAAGAACTGCTGGCAACTTCCCGGAAACTTCAGTCACTCGTGGCTGACACACTTTCGCCAGAAGATATTCAAGGAGTCCGCACAATCATTACTGAAGCCATGCGCAGCGGTTCGCTTCAGCGCGATGTTTTCCAACTTCATCCCCTGCTTTTCGACCTTCAGACAGCACTCATCTGTGCAGAGGAAATCGGACTCAATCGAGCCAGCATCCTCAGCATCCTGCTGCATGATTGTGTCCGCAGCGGCACTTGTACCATCGGCCAGGTGGACCACCGCTTTGGCAGCGATGTGGCACATATCATCCACGGACTCATTCGCGTGGGCGAACTCTACCAGCGCAATCCCTCCATCGAGACCGAGAATTTCCGCGACCTCCTCCTCTCCTTTGCCGAGGACATGCGCGTCATCTTCATCATCATTGCCGACCGTGTCAACCTCATGCGCCAAATCAAAGACCGCGGCACCGCCGTGCAGCGGCAACGCGTTGCCACCGAAGCCAGCCAACTCTATGCACCCCTGGCCCACAAACTCGGACTCTACCTCATCAAGTCTGAACTGGAAGACCTCTCCCTCAAGTACCTGGAGACAGAAGCCTACTACATGATTAAGGAAAAACTGAACGAGACAAAGCGCTCGCGCGACCTCTATATCGACAACTTCATCCGTCCCATCCAGGCCAAACTGCAGGCCGAAGGCCTCCGCTTCCACATCAAGGGCCGCACCAAAAGCATCCACTCCATCTGGCAGAAGATGAAGAAGCAGAAATGCAAGTTTGAAGGCATCTACGACCTGTTTGCCATCCGCATCATCCTCGATTCCGAGCCCGACAAGGAAAAGAAAGACTGCTGGCAGGTCTTCTCCATCGTCACCGACATGTACCGTCCCAACCCCAAGCGATTGCGCGACTGGCTCAGCGTCCCCAAGAGCAACGGTTATGAGAGTTTGCACATCACGGTCATGGGACCCGAGGGAAAGTGGGTGGAGATACAAATCCGCACCGAACGGATGGACGAAATAGCCGAACGCGGACTGGCAGCCCACTGGCGATACAAAGGCGTCAGGGACAGCGGCTCCAAACTGGAAGACTGGCTCAAGGACATCCGCACGGCCCTCGAGACACAAACCACCTCTGATGCACAGTTGGTCGACCAGTTCAAGGTAGACCTCTACAGCGACGAAGTCTTCGTGTTCACACCCAAGGGCGACCTCTTCAAACTGCCCAAGGGAGCCACCGTCCTCGACTTCGCCTACCGCATTCACACCAACATCGGAGCCCACTGCGCCGGCGGACGCATCAACGGCAAGAACGTGCCCATGCGCACACGGCTCCAAAGCGGAGACCAGGTGGAAATCCTCACCAACAGCAGCCAGCAGCCCAAACGAGACTGGCTCACATACGCCATCACCTCGAAGGCACGCGCGAAAATCAAACAGGCACTCAACGAGCAGGAACTGAAAACCACCACCTTCGCCAAGGAAACACTGGAACGACGCTTCAAAAACCGCAAGGTAGAACCCGAGGAATCCGTCATGATGAAACTCATCAAGCGCATGGGATACAAACACGTCATCGAATTCTACCGAGACATCTCAGACCAAGTGCTCGACCCCAACCACGTCGTCGACCTCTATCTCGAGGCACAACAGCCCGCTGCAGCCACCACCGACACGTCAGCCGCACCCACCCACCATGCCGACGAATACTCGCTCCAGGCCACGGCAGCCTCCCGCGAACAGAGTGGCACATCCAACTCCGACATCCTCGTCATCGACCAGGACATCAAGGGAGTCGAATACTCACTCGCACGTTGCTGCAACCCCATCTATGGCGACCCTGTCTTCGGCTTCGTCACCGCCGGACGAGGCATCAAAATACACCGCACCGACTGCCCCAACGCACGCCGACTGCGCGACCAGATGGCCTACCGCGTCATTCCCGCACGCTGGGCAGGCAAAGGCAACAGCCTCTATCCCGTCACACTGAGAATCGTGGGCCACGACGACATCGGCATCGTCAACAACATCACCAGCATCATAGCCAAGGAAACCGACGTCATGCTACGCAGCATCGACATACGCTCCAGCGAGGACGGACTCTTCGCCGGAACACTCACACTCCAGACAGGCGACCTCAACCGCCTGCGCCAACTCATCAAGAAAATACAGACCGTCAAAGGCGTAAAGAACGTGACCCGATGAAAACAACCCTACTGCTCGTGGGAAAAACACAAAACCCACACTTCGCCGCACTCATAGACGAATACACAACCCGACTCCAGCATTACCTCAGTTTTGAAATCCTCACCATCCCCGAACCGCGCAATACCAAGAGCCTCTCACCCCAGCAGCAGAAACAAGCCGAAGGCGAAAACATCCTGCGCCAACTCCAACCCTCCGACCACGTCGTCCTGCTCGACGAGCACGGCAGGCAGTTTCGCAGCGTCCAGATGGCCGACTGGCTCGCACGCAAAATGAACACCGTCAGCCGACGCCTCCTCTTCATCGTCGGAGGACCCTACGGATTCTCCCCAGACATCTATGCACGGGCCGACGAACAAATCTCCCTCTCACCCCTCACCTTCTCCCACCAGATGGTACGCCTCGTCTTCGCCGAACAACTCTACCGAGCCATGACCATCCTCCGAGGCGAGCCCTACCACCACGAGTAGACCTCGCCCGAACCACAATTCACCCCCCGGCACAGCGCAGAAAAAGTGCAACCCCGACATCAAGACTTTGATGCCGGCACATCAACAGATTGATGTACCTGCATCAATACCTTGATGTGCCGGCCTCAAAACTTTTAGGTGCCCTCATCAAAACTTTGATACTGCACCCATCAACAATTCGTCGTTGAGAATCAATAAATTACAAAGGCAGATTTTTGTACGCATTGACGCGTTTTCTGCGCATTTTGCCTGCCAAGCAATGCACAGCACAGCGAAATTTCTGTTATTTTTGCATAACGTAATAACGAGATAACGATGAATCTGACAATCCAAGAGGCCGCTTTTTGAAAAATCAATCTTCCTCAGCGATGCAAACTTTATGAGTTTTGCATACTTTATGGTAGATTTTTTTGGGGATTTGTTTGGATTGTTGGCAAATTAGTTCTAACTTTGCACTCGCTTTGCCACAAGGGGCAGGCATTTTTTCAGCCGTAGGCTCCGGAAGGATGGGTGAGTGGCTGAAACCAGCAGTTTGCTAAACTGCCGTACGGGTAACCGTACCGGGGGTTCGAATCCCCCTCCTTCCGCAAAAATGGGCGTCAGTTTTCTGATGCCCATTTTTGCGGAAGGAGTATGGATGAGAACCCATGGGTTCGTTATCGCGCAGCGCTTTTGTAGCGAAGCGGAAAAAGAATCCCCCTCCTTCCGCAAAAAGACCTCCACAGATGTGGGGGTCTTTTTTTGGTTCGCTATCTCACTGTCAGGTGGAAACAGGCCTGCTTGCGTTCGTATTTCACATAGCAGCGGCCTTGGCTGCGCAGGTCGTTGAGGACTTCGCCGAGGACGAACTTTAGGTCGTCGTCCCATCGTGTGGGTTCGGGATTGGGTGTGTCGGTGATGGGTACGAAGCGGTGGTAGGCAATGTCGACGGTAGTGCCGTAGCAGTGGCATGAGTTGGTGATAGCGTTGCGGTTGCCGCGTTGCAGCCGCTGCACATCGTCGGTGGTACGCAGTACGGAGGTGACGACGGGCAGGTGGGGCGGCAGGTGCTTGGAAATCAGCGAGTCGATGAAGTTGATGGCGATGGTGTTGAGCAGATGCCGGGCACTGGGCACGAGGTAGGGCATGGAGTGGCGTAGGGAATCGACAGCGTAGAAAGGGGAGTGGGTGACGTCGACGAGTTGGTGCTGGCTGACGAGCCGGCGCACTGCCTGACGGCTGGAAACGGGATGAATGCCGTTGCGCTGTGCTGTGGGCAGTTGTACGTCCTGCACGTCGGGAAAGCATTGTGAGTAACTCCAAAGGTGGCTTTCTTTGGTGTCGAGGGTCGAGGGTCGAGGGTCCATGGGAACGCTGTTATCGCGAAGCGCTTTGGCTCGTCCAAAGACCCCCTCGTCCGCACAAACTCTTCTGCCTGGGTTCTTGCCGGTGTGTCTTGAAGTTACTGCGGACGGGGACGTCTTTGATACTGCGGACGGGGACGTCTTTGATACTGTGGACGGGGACGTCTTTGATACTGCGGATGGGGACATCTTTGGACTAGCCAAAGCGCTTCGCGATAACCGCGGTCCCAGGGGTGCAACAGGGAAATGACAGAAGGCTTGCAGTGTTGCTATCAGCAGGATGCTGACAGCAAACACTGCAAGAAATGTTTTCTTGTTGTATTTGTTGGACGGGTGTGGCATGTCGATTACCGGCCTGAACGTTCAATCATGGTATGCAGATGGTCGTTGAACTTATGGCTGGCTTCGAGTTGCTCGATGCTCAGGTGCATGCGCCATCGCCAGTAGTGGCGCGGATTGGCTGGAATGTTGATGCGTTCAGCATTGGCATCGGGGTTGCGCAGTGAGTCGTCGATGGCCAGCCAGTCCTGGAAGGAGAGGAGGCAGAGCATGGATGGGCTGTAGAGGTGTCGGTTGACGATTTCTTCTGCCAGCCATGCTGGTAGTGTCTCAGGGGCAGCCCCGTCGATGTGGAGGGCGTTGTTGTAGTAGTGCTGAGCCCGCTCGTGGTCTTCCTCCCACCACTGGCGCATGGTGGGCATATCGTGGGTGGAGATGGTGGCCACGCTGCGGTAGGGATTGTGGGGCAGTACGCCAAAATCGAGTCCAACGGCTTTGGGCATGGTCTGTATCTCGAGGCTGAGAATCTTGAGTTGTTGCATGACCCATGCGACGCAGTCGGGCACCATGCCGAGGTCTTCGGCACAGACCAGCATGCGGGTGGACTGGGTGAGCAAGGGCAGTTTCTTCATAGCCTCTTCGTACCAGAACTGGTTGTGGCGACGGTAGTAGTAGTCGTTGTAGAGGTGGTTGAAGGCACGTTGTTGTTGGTCGCCGAGCAGTTGATAGGCAGGTGCGAACTGTGCCGTGATGCGTGGGTGGTAGGTTTGTGGATGGTTGCGGTCGGGCAGGAAGAGAACGTTGCTGACGAGGGCGTAGAGTCCGTCGCGCAGGTCGGTATCCTCGGGTGTCTTTTTGTCGCGGAACGCTCCTTCGATTTTCTTCTGCGTGTCATATTCGGGTCGCAACTTGTAGTTGGTATTGGGTCCGCCGAAAGTGTTGTACGACTGTGTTCCCTCTGTCGGAATGGCTTGCAGGTAGAGCGTCTTGACCAGTTCGGTGCGGTGTCCGAACAACTGGTAGAGTATGTCGTCGTTGATGAGGGGACGAATCATCTGTTCGCGGTCGAACTGGAACCCGTAACTTTCAATCTCACTCTGACTCATGGGCAGGGATGGGGAGAACTGACCCAGCAGCCCGTGGACGGAGTGTAGCGGAATGTCCCAGATGCGGAAGAATCCGAGCACGTGGTCAATGCGGTAGGCATCGAAGTATTCTGCCATTTTGCGGAATCTGCGCAGCCACCACGAGCAGCCGTCGGCAAGCATGGCTTCCCAGTTGTAGGTGGGGAAGCCCCAGTTCTGTCCGTTGACAGAGAAGTCATCGGGCGGTGCACCGGCCTGGGAATTCAGGTTGAAGTATTGCGGCTCGGCCCAAGCCTCGACGCTGGTGCGCGAGATGCCGATGGGGATGTCTCCCTTGATGATGATACCTGCCTTACGTGCTGTTTCGTGCACGTCGGTCAGTTGCAGGTGAAGTTGATATTGGATGTAGTAGTAAAGTGCAATCTGATGGTGGCTCTTGCTGCGAGACGATGTGAGCCGGCTGATTTCCGTCGGGTCATACTGGCTGTATTTCGGCCATTGGCTGAAGTCGGCTGTGCCATAGGTGTCGCGCAGGTGGCAGAAGGCTGCGTAGGGTTCGAGCCATTGCTTGTTGGCTTGGAAATAGTGTTTGAATCCGGCAGATGCCATCACGCGCTTTCCGTCTTGCTCGTATATACGCCGCAGGTAGTCGGTCTTCAGTTTGAGCACTTGCTCGTAGTCAATTTGTGGCAGTGCGTTGAGTTCCTGCTGTTGGATGAGGAAATTTTCCATGGCCAACTTGTCCTCCAGGGCAGGTAGCGCGTGGAGGTTGCAGTAGATGGGGTGGAAAGCGTAGATGGAAATGGAGTTGTAAGGATAGGAATCTTGCCAGGTGCCTGTCATCATCGTGTCGTTGATGGGCAGGATTTGCACGGCGTGCATGCCGACACTGGCTGCCCAGTGAATCATTCGCTTGAGGTCGCCGAAGTCGCCGATGCCGTAACTTTGTTCGGTACGGAGGGAGAAGACGGGTATGACGATGCCTGCACATTTCCAGTTGGGCAGGTTGAAACGTGCTGTGGGTTCGGTCTTGACCCAGGTTTCTCCGTTTCCCAGTTTCAGGGTGTTGATTTTTCTGTTCGGGCCTTCTTCCCATTGTTGGATGTCGCCTTCGGCATTGATGATGACGAACTTGTATTCGAGTGGTCGGAAAATTTCGTTGGCATCAATGTTGATGGCCCATTCCTGCAATCCGACGAGGGAGAGTGGTTGGGCTGTGTTCCAGTTGCCCAGTTTTGGCGTGTTGCCGCAGATGGCCAGTTGCTGGTCTTTGCCGATGCGTGGTTCTACGATGCGCAGTTGCACGGTGCGGTTGTAACTGGGCAATGCGCATTCTTTCTTCTGTTCGTGGGGTGCCACGCAATCGGTGTAGGCCGAGGAGAAGAGGGGCAGGTCCTCGGGTATAGGCCGCCAGTAGTCGGTAACGAGATAGGTCTGCTCGTCGGCACTGGTGGTTTTGTTCACGACTTTGCGTTCGAGGCAGATGGTGTGTGGAGCGACTTCCCATTCTTTCCAGACGAGTTGTCCTTCGTGGTAGAGTGCATAGTGGTATTGCAGTTGACTGCCCAGTTGTTTGGCTGGCAGTTGCAGTGTGGCTTCCCAGTTGATGCCGTCGTAGGTGGATAGTTTGTGTTCTTCTCCGTTGTTGAGGAGCAGCCGCAGTTCTTCTCCCCACTGTGTCTTGTATTCGATTGTAAAGTGGAATTTCATGGTTGGTGCTGTGTGTGAGAAATAGGAGGTTAAAGGTTAAAGGTTAGAGAGCCGAATCCTCATTGCTCGTAGTTTCTGTCCCCCGATAACGGGGGAACCGAAGGGGGTTGCGGGCGTGTCCTGTCTCAGAAAGTTTAGAGTTTAGAGGACGAATTCTCATTGCTCAGCCCCAAAGGGGCCCAAAGACCATAGACGGGGCATTGGCCCCGGGCTTGTCAGTCGGCCATCAGTTTGCCGATGAAGTCGTCCAGTTCCTGGTCGAGTCCATTGAGCAGTTCTTCGCTGAGCATGATGGTTTCGTTGTCCACGACGAGCAGGTCTTCGATGGTTTCCTTGTCTTCGTCTTCCAGCACGAAGGAGAATGGGCGGAAGATGTCGAGTTGGTCGAAGGCTTTTTCCTGGTTGAGACGTTCGAGTTCCTGCCTGAGGGATTTGCCAATCAGGTGACGGAATTCGTCGTTGTTCATTTCTTCGCATCCTTCGACATTGGTTGTGGCCAGGATGTCATCGTTGTCGTCGCAGATACGGACTTCGCCTGTGTCTGAGTTGGTCTGGATGTGGAAGTCGGTGATGACTTCTTCGTTCTGGATGGATAGTACCTTTTGGATGGCTTCCTGCGCGAGGGCAAGCATGTTGTTGGAGATTTGCGTTGAAATGTTCATGTTCCTAAAGTTTTATCGGTTGGGCGGACGGGCTTGGTTGCCTGTTCGCTCAACCGATTTTTTGTTTTGACTTAGGTGAGTGTGTTGAATTCCTTGTTGATGGCCTGGAGTTCGTCCCTGATGTTTTTCAGTCGTTCTATGACTTCAATTTGTTTGTTGGTGCCTGCTTTGTCACGTTTCATCATGTCGCGTGCTCCCTGCAGTGTCATGCCACGTTCCTTGACGAGGTGGTAGACGGTGCGCACTTCTTCGATGTCCTCCTTGGTGTATTGGCGGATGCCTCGTCCGGCCTTGCGTGGGCGGATGTTGTCGAATTCGGTTTCCCAGAACCGCAGCAGGGTTTCGCTCACGTTGAACATCTTGGCTACTTCGCTGATGGAGTAGTAGAGTTTGAGGTCTTTGTTGGGGTTGAGTGGCATGGAGTCGGGTTGTTTTTTATTTCTCTGGGATGTTTTTCAGTATTTCAAGCAGGAAGTCATAGAACTTGCCCACGCTGGGGATGAAGCAGCGTTCGTCGGGTGTGTGGGGTGAGCGCAGGGTCGGTCCGAACGATGCCATGTCCATGTCGGGATAGTTGACGCCGATGATGCCGCATTCCAGTCCGGCGTGGCACACCTCGACCACGGGCTTTTTGCCGTACATCTTTTCGTAGACGCCTGACATGGCTGCCACGAGTGGTGACTTCGTGTTGGGCTGCCATCCGCTGTAGCCGCCTTCGAACTGCACTTTCATGCCGGCCATGGAGAAGCAGGCCAGCAGTGAGTTGCAGAGCCAGAGTTTCATGCTGTCGACTGAGGAGCGGGCCAGGATGTCGATTTCCACTTTTCCGTCGGCGGCGCTGATGATGGCCAGGTTGGAGGAAGTCTCGACGATGTGGGGGATGGTCGGAATGTTGCGCAGCACGCCGTTGTGGGCTGCCATGACTGCATTGATGAGGTTGTGCTGAATCTCGTCGGGCATGGCGTGGTTCGGCATGTCGCACGGCTCGATGGTGAGCAGTATGTTGCCGCCTTCCACTTCTTCATATTCCTGGTTGAACAGGGTGTGGCATTTTTCCACCAGTGCTTTCAGTTCGTCGGCCTTTCCCTTGGGTGTGACCACGATGGCTTCGCCCTCGCGTGGGATGGCGTTGCGCATGTTGCCTCCGTGCCAACTGCACAGCCAGGCCTGTTCGGTGTTGACGGCTGCGAAGAGCAGTCGTGCCATAAGTTTGTTGGCGTTGGCACGTCCCTCGTTGATTTCCAGTCCCGAGTGTCCGCCGCGCAGTCCCTTCATGGCGATGCGGTAGGCCTCCATGTTCTCGGGCTCGAGGTTCAGGGGTTGGTATTCCATGGTGCAGACCACGTCCATGCCGCCGGCACATCCGATGGTGATTTCGCCCTCTGTCTCAGAGTCGAGGTTGAGCAGGTATTTTCCGCTCAGCACGTCTGGCTTGAGTCCGAAGGCTCCGTACATGCCTGTTTCCTCGTCCTTTGTAATCAGCACTTCGATGGGTCCGTGCTCCGCGTTCTTGTCCTCGATGATGGCCATGGCTGCGGCCACGCCCATGCCGTCGTCGCTGCCGAGGGTGGTTCCCTTGGCGCGCACCCATTCGCCGTCGATATAGGTTTCAATTGGGTCGGTCTCAAAGTTGTGGCTGCTTTCCTTCACTTTCTGCGGAACCATGTCCATGTGGGCTTGCAGCACGGCGGTTTCGCGGTTTTCATATCCTGGCGTGGCTGGCTTGCGCATCACTACGTTGCCGGCGTCGTCGATGAAGGCTTCTGCGCCGTTTTTCTTGGCAAAGTCGACCAGGAAGCGGGCCACTTGCCCTGTGTGTCCCGACGGGCGGGGAATCTGTGTCAGTGCATGGAAGTTGCGCCATACACGCTGGGGTTCTAATTGGTAGATTTCCATAGTCTTTGTTTTTATGTTTTCTTCGTTTTTTGTCTTTTGTCCTTTTCTAACTCCAAAGATAGGTAAAAAAATGGTCGTGACCTATCTTTTCACTGTTTTTTTTGCTTTTTCCTGCCGCTCAGTGCAATGAGGGAGTAGACGCCCAGCACAGGGATGAGGGCGGTCTGGATGGCGTGTACGATGAGCACGAAGGTTTCGGCGTTGACATCCTGCACGCCGTAGAGCACGAGGATGGTCTTCACCGCAAAGTGCCACGGACCCATGCCGTTGGGCGTGGGAACGATGACGGCAAAACTGCCCACGATGAACGAGACCAGGGCAGCCGTCAGGCTCAGTCCGGTCGTGAAGTCGAAGCAGAAGAACGTGATGTAATAGTGCAGGAAGTAACTCAGCCAAATGCCCAGTGTGTAGGCTGCGAAGAGCCATTTGTGCTCCACGCTGCGCAGCGACAGGATGCCGTCACTGATGCCGTCCACCATCTGACGTATCTTGGCCAGGAAGGCAAAGCGGTGGATGGCGTACCAGAGGAACAGGAGCGTCACGACGAGGCACAGGCCCGTGACAATCCAGCCGGTCGTGGTGAACGTGCCCATCCACGAGCCGATGTTGGTGCCCGTGCGGGCAAAGAAGTCGGTGAACACGCCGAACTGTGTCAGCAGTACCGCTGCGCCGATGGCCATGATGAGCAGCGAGTCTATCACACGTTCGGTCACCACTGTCCCCAGCGACTTGGAGAAAGTGCAGCCGTCGTAGCGCGAGAGGATGCCGCAGCGGGCAATCTCGCCGATGCGCGGCACGACGAGGCTGCTGGCATACGACAGGAACACGGCATGGACGCAGGTGCTGCTGCGGGCCGGTTCGCCCATCGGGTGGAGCGTCTGGGTCCAGCGCAGGCCACGCAGCACCTGGGCCGTCACGCCGAACACGAGTGAGAACAGCATCCAGCCCCAGTTCATCTCGTGGCGCAGGGCATGGGCGATGCGTCCGAAGTCGAAGCCACGGTACATCCACCACAGAATGCCCAGTCCCAGGAGAACCGGCAGCACCACATTGAGTGTCTTCCTCACAGATTTATTCAAAACAAGGACGGGAACTTGGATTTTTTGTCTTATCTTTGCCCGTGCGAAGTTACGGAGAAAAAGTGAAAAGTGAAAAGTGAAAAGCGAAAAATGAAAAGCCAACAGAGAAAAATGAAGAACAGCAAACATAAAACACCCTCTTTCCGGCGTTCGGACCCGTCGGCAGCCGTCCGTCCGAAGAAATTTCTCGGCCAGCACTTCCTGACCGACATGCAGGTAGCACAGCGCATTGCCGACACCGTCGACGCCGCCCCCCACCTGCCCATCCTCGAGGTCGGGCCGGGCACGGGCGTGCTTACACAGTTCCTGCTCGGCAAACAGCGGCCCCTCAAGGTCGTCGAACTGGACCGCGAGTCGGTGCCCTACCTCCACGAACACTTTCCCCAACTGGCCGGCAACATCATCGAGGCCGACTTCCTGCGCATGGACCTCGACAGCGTATTCGACGGCCGGCCCTTCCTCCTCACCGGCAACTATCCTTACAACATCTCCAGCCAAATCTTCTTCCGCATGCTCGAGCATCGCCACCTCATTCCCTGCTGCACAGGAATGATTCAGCGCGAGGTGGCCCAGCGCATGGCCGCCGAGCCTGGCAGCAAGACCTACGGAGTGCTCAGCATCCTGATACAGGCATGGTACGAAGTCGAATACCTCTTCACCGTCAACGAAAACGTGTTCAACCCGCCGCCCAAGGTGAAGAGTGCCGTCGTGCGCCTCACCCGCCGCGAGGGACTGGACACGCTGGGCTGCGACGAGCGGCTGTTCCGACGCATTGTCAAGACCGTCTTCACCCAGCGGCGCAAGACCCTGCGCAACGGCATGCACCAGATTCTGCCCAAAGAACATCCCTTCCTCCTACAGCCCACCTTCAACCAGCGGCCCGAACAACTCTCCGTACAGGACTACATCCGCTTGACCAACCAAGTCGAGCCACTGCTCTGACACCCTGCACACTTCTCCGGCCCGACAGACCGGAGCCCGATTTCCCCATACGGATGCACGGAATCATGGTGCATCCGTTTTTTTTCGCTTTTTCATCATTTTTCGCCCCCAAGACAGGCTTGCACCCCATGGATGAGGAGGATGCATCGTAACACACTGAAAATCAAACTGTAGCGCAGCGAAATTTCAGCCGCGGCACAGTGAAAATCCAACTGTGGCGCAGACGCGTTAAATTTCCAAGTACTTGGAAGAAAATTTTCAAGTACTTGGAAGAAAATTTCCAAGTACTTAGAAAAAAATTTCCAAGTACTTGAAAAAATATTTCCAAGTACTTGGAAATTTCGGTCCATGTACTCAGAAATTTTTTTTCAAGTACTCAGAAGTTTCGCGCAAGTTAAGTTGCGTCGGATTTCCACTGCGCCGCCGCTGGTTTTTCACTGTGCCGTGGGGGGGATGGCGGTGTGCCGGGGTGGGGGATGGTGTTTGGCGTGTTGAGGGGGTGGAGAAAGAACAGAGGCGCGGGCTGTGTGCCTGCGCCTCTGTTGGGGTTTGCTCGCGCGCGTGCGCGTATATAAATAAGGTATAGGTAAGGTTGGTTGGCGGCAGGGGTAAGGTCGGTTGGCGGCAGGGGAGGGATGGGTCCCTACTTTTCCTGCAGATGGTTCATCAGTTTGGAGACGATTTCTATCTGTCCGGTGAAGGAGGGGTTGGTGAACCGTTCGGCTATGATGGGCCGCATGTGGGTGAGCAGTTTGTCCATGTCGGTGACGACGATGCCGTGTCCCAGGTCGATGGGGCCGTCGTGGGTGGGGTGGGTGTCTATCCAGGCGAGTAGGGTGTCGATTTGCTCTTGGGTGAAGGTGCGTCGGTGGTTCATGATGTCTGTTGGTTTTTGGTGGGTGAGTAGGGTGTGTGGCCGATGATGTATCGGGCTGCGCGTGTCGAGGCTCCTGTGGGTCCGAGTTGCTGAGCCAGTTTGTCGTAGTCGTCGAGCATGGCCTGCCGGCGCGGTCCGTCGGCCAGCAGTTCGCGCAGCAGCCGGGTGATGTTGTCGGGGTTCATCTCGTCGGCCAGCAGTTCGGTGACGGCCGGCCGCTGGAGGATGAGGTTGACGAGTGAGAAGTAGGGCACGCGCAGGAAGAGTCGGCGCAAGAGTCGGACGATGGGTCCGAAGCGCATGTGGAAGCACACCACCTGTGGAATTCGCAGGATGGCTGTCTCGAGGGTGGCTGTGCCCGAGGTGACGAGTGCGGCCTGAGAGTGGGCCAGGATGTCGTAGGTCTGTGAGAAGCGCACTTCGGCGCGGCAGTCGTCGGGCATGAGGTGGTGGTAGAAGGCGGCGTCGATGTTGGGTGCTCCGGCAATGACGATGCGGTGGTCGGGGAAGTGTGCCGCCGCTGCGAGCATGCGGGGCAGGTTGCTCTTGATTTCGCTCTTGCGGCTGCCGGCAAGCAGTGCAATCTGTGTCACGTTGTGCCTGGCCGTCTGGTCGTCCGTGGCTGCCTGCCGGCGGTACTGGTCGATGGCGTCGACGCAGGGGTTGCCCACGTAGTGCACCTCGTAGTTGTGCTTGCGGCTGTAGTAGTCGGTCTCGAAAGGCAGGATGGTGAGCAGGTGGTCGACGTCGCGCCTGATGTTCTTGATGCGGCGTTCCTTCCAGGCCCAGATTTTCGGGGAGATGTAGTAGAAGACGGGCACGTGCGTGTGGGTGTGGACGTAGTGCGCGATGTTGAGGTTGAAACCTGGGTAGTCGACCAGGATGAGACAGTCGGGCTTCCATCCGATGATGTCGCGCTTGCACTGTCTCATGCCGGCCAGGATGGTGGGCAGGTGGAGGGCCACGGAGATGAAGCCCATGTAGGCCAGTTCGCGGTAGTGGCGGACGAGTGTGCCTCCCTGGGCCAGCATCTTTTCGCCTCCGAAGAAGCGGAACTGTGCCTCGGCATCGATTGTGCGGATGGCCTTCATGAGGTTGGAGGCATGGAGGTCGCCCGACGCTTCACCTGCTATGAGATAGTACTTCAAGGGTCGGGAGGTTTAGAGATGGCTGAATGTGTCGGTGAGTTTCTCCATGGCTTTGTAGGCCGTCATGTCCAGTTGTGTGGGCGTGATGGCTACGTATCCGTTGTTCAGTGCCCAGCGGTCGGTGGCAGGGTCGTCGGCGTCGAAACTGGTGAGACTGCCCGTGAGCCAGAAGTAGGCACGGTGGCGCGTGTCGATGCGCCTTTCCCATTCGTTGGTCCATTCGCCGCGCCCCATGCGGCACACCTTGATGCCTTGGAAGAATGGCCGGTCAGGGAAATTGACGTTGAGGCACACGTCGTCGGGCAGTCCGTTGCTGAGAACGGTCTGCACGATTTTCCTGACATAGGAGGTGAGGGGTGAGAAATCGGCGTCTGCTGCCACCATGCAACTGGAGAAGGCCACCGACGGCACTTGTTTCATGGTGCCTTCAAAGGCCACGGCCATCGTGCCGGAATAGTGGGTGTTGACGGCTGCATTGTCGCCGTGGTTGATGCCTGCGAGAATGATGTCAGGCGTGTGGGGCAGGACGTAGTCGAAGGCCAGTTTGACGCAGTCGCAGGGCGTTCCGCTGCAAGCATAGATTTGCAGGCCCGGCTCCTCACGGATGAGGCGCAGGCGCACTGGTATGTCACACGTAATGGCTGTAGAACTTCCCGACCGGCTTCCTTCCGGTGCTACGACGATGACATCGCCCATTTCACGTACCATCTCAATCAGGTCCGTCAGCCCCTTGGCTGAATATCCGTCATCGTTCGATATGAAAATAAGGGGTCTTTCTTCTTTCATAAAGTTTAGTTACATGACTTGCTGCCCTGACTCCGTCGGTCTTTCGCCTGCCAAAGCGTGTCGGCGAAAGAAGGCAGCAGTTTCTTCCGTAGGGCAAATATAAGGATTTTTAGTGGCAAATCCGATTTTTTTCAAAAAAAAAAGGCACCAACGTTTGGCGGGAAAGGAAAAAAACTATAACTTTGCACCGCTTTTGAAAAAAGGCACAGTGTGGCAGGGTGTGCCACACGGAATGTAAGGCAACATTCATGCTTGGGATATGGTGTAATTGGCAACACAACAGATTCTGGTCCTGTTATTCTTGGTTCGAGCCCGAGTATCCCAACAATCCAGGTGAACAACGTGCTGGCATCCAGCGCGTTGTTTCTTTATGGCGTTTTTTGGTGTCGAATTGCTGCTTTTTACCAAAAAACTGCTATCTTTGCAAGAAAAACAGAGTACATCTAAATCGTAAAGAAGAAAAGAACTTACATGGAAGAAACGAAAACTCTCGTTCAGAGTATTATCAACGGCATACAGGAAAAGAAGGGACATGCCATCCGCGTGGCCGACTTGACGGTGCTGGAAGACACGATTTGCAAATTCCTCGTCATTTGTGAAGGCAACTCACCCAGCCAGGTGAGTGCCATCAGCGACGCTGTGGAGGAGTTTGCCCGCAAGCAGGCCGGGCAGAAACCACGCACCATCGACGGACTGCGCAACAGCATCTGGGTGGCTATGGACTATACCGACGTGGTGGTACATATCTTCGTGCCCGATGCCCGGGAATTTTATGATATCGACCATTTGTGGGACGATGCAGACTTTACCGATGTCCCCGACCTTGACTAACCTATCCGATTCGTTTTTCAACTCAACATCATGGCAAATCAGAAACGTCAGCCGACCAACCCCAATCAGGGGCGTCGGCACCTCCAGGACAATGGCAACATACAGAGACCACGCTTCAACTTCAGTTGGCTCTATTTCATACTGATTGCAGGGCTTGTCTACCTCATCTTCTCGCGCGACACCTCGTCCGGACAGATGCGCAGCCTGGCCTACACCGACTTCCAGGAATGCGTGGACAGCGGCTATGTGAGGAGCGTGGTCGTAGATTGCAAGGAATTGCAACTGAAATTTGAAGTCAACACACAAGGCGAACGCCACATCTTCGGCAACGTCAGCCAGAACAAGGCTGAACGCAGGTTGCTGGAAGTGGAAATCGGCAGCGTCGAGCAACTGGAAGCATATCTGTCGCAGAAACGTGCCGAAGGCGTGTTCGACGGGAAAGTGAAGTTCCAGCACAGTGACAACACGGTGCTGAACCTCCTGTGGCAGTTCTTGCCCTTCGTCCTGCTCGTCGCCATCTGGTTCTTCATCATGAACAGAATGAGCGGTGGAGTAGGAAGTATGGGCGGCATCTTCAGCGTGGGCAAGTCGAAGGCCCGTCTGTACGAAGGTGGACAGGATTCGAACGAGAAAGTAACGTTCAAGGATGTGGCTGGCCAAGCCGGTGCCAAACAGGAAGTGCAGGAAATCGTGGACTTCCTGAAACAGCCCGAGAAATACACCAATCTGGGTGGAAAGATACCCAAAGGTGCCTTGCTCGTGGGACCTCCGGGAACGGGTAAGACGTTGCTGGCCAAGGCTGTGGCAGGCGAAGCCAACGTGCCCTTCTTCACGATGTCGGGTTCAGACTTCGTGGAAATGTTCGTGGGTGTGGGTGCCTCTCGCGTGCGCGACCTTTTCCAGCAGGCAAAATCGAAGGCACCGTGCATCATCTTCATAGACGAAATCGATGCCATAGGCCGTGCCCGCAGCCGCAATGCCAGCATGAACTCGAACGACGAGCGCGAAAGCACCCTCAACCAGTTGCTGACCGAAATGGACGGTTTCGGGACCAACAGCGGCGTCATCATTCTTGCTGCCACCAACCGCGCCGACATCCTTGACAAGGCACTGCTGCGTGCCGGGCGCTTCGACCGTCAGATACATGTCGACCTGCCCGACCTGAGTGAGCGCAAGGCCATCTTCAATGTCCATCTGCGTCCCATCAAGATTGACGAGACCGTCGACGTGGACATGCTGGCACGGCAGACACCCGGATTCTCGGGGGCCGACATAGCCAATGTGTGCAACGAAGCAGCCCTGATTGCAGCCCGCCGCAACAAGAAATGGGTGGACAAACAGTGCTTCCTCGATGCCGTCGACCGCATTATCGGCGGCCTTGAGAAGAAAACCAAGGTGATGACGGCTGCCGAAAAACGCGCCATTGCCCTGCACGAAGCCGGACATGCCACCATTTCGTGGTTCCTTCAGTTTGCCAACCCACTGGTGAAAGTCACCATCGTGCCACGTGGCCAGGCATTGGGCGCAGCCTGGTACATGCCAGAAGAACGGCAAATCACGACGAAGGAGGAAATGCTGGACGAGATTTGTGCTACACTGGGAGGACGAGCCGCAGAGGAACTCTGTATCGGCCGCATCTCGACAGGTGCCATGAACGACCTGGAGACCGTGACCAAACGTGCCTATGGCATGATAGCCTACGCCGGTATGGGAGACTCACTGCCCAACCTGTGCTATTACAACAACGATGAATATCAGTTCAGCAAGCCCTACAGCGACCATACAGCCCAACTGATTGACGAAGAGGTGAAGAAACTTATTTCCAAGCAGTATGAGCGTGCCAAGCAATTACTGGAAGAACACAAGGAAGGCCATGCCCAACTGGCACAACTGCTCATCGACAAGGAAGTCATCTATGCAGACGACGTTGAGCGCATCTTTGGCAAACGTCCCTGGACGTCACGCACAGAGGAAATTCTGGCCATCAACAGTGCATCCGAGAATCATCGGGATAGCGAGGACAGTCAGCAGGAAATCGTGGATGAAAATGCAGAAATCATCCGTCAGAAAGCAATTGACGCCGTTGTGGAAAAGGCCAAGGCACAGGAAGAGCAGAAGACAGAAGAACAGACACAACAGGAAGCAAGTGAACCTGATGCCGCTCCCACGACAGACAACCAGGCAAAGTCCCAACCTGCATCTTCCGACCTCTTCGGCTGAAATAGAAAGGTGAAAATATGAAAAGTAATCTCCTCATCCGTACACTCACGGGTATCGTCTTTGTGGTTGTCTTGGTCGGCGGCATATTGTGGTGTCCACAGTCCTATGCACTTTTGTTTGCCGTCATCACGGGAATGGCTACATGGGAGTTCAGCACGATAGTCAACAAGCATCTCAACGTACAGGTGAACCGATTCATCAGCACCGTGGCAGCAGTCTATCTGTTCTTTGCCGTCCTGGGTTTCAACCTGAACGTCATGGATGCAGGAATATTTGTTCCCTACATCATTTCCTTGCTCTACCTGCTGGTGTCCGAACTCTACTTCGACCGTCCGACATCCATCCAGAACTGGGCACTCGCCTTCATGTCGCAACTCTATGTGGCACTGCCTTTTGCCCTGCTGAACACCCTTTCCTTCGTGACAGTGCCAGGACATCAGGCATGCTTCCCGCTGCCGCAGGTCGTCTACACCTGGATTTTCTCCCTTGCCATCTTCATTTTCCTCTGGACCAATGACACGGGTGCCTACTGCGTGGGTTCGCTCATCGGCAAGCACAGGCTCTTTCCCCGCATATCTCCGAAAAAATCATGGGAGGGAAGCATCGGCGGCGGCATCCTGGCCATCATAGCCTCACAAGTGATAGCCATCTATAGCCACGACTTCCATGCAGACAACGAACTGCTCAACCGATTGGCATGGGGAGGACTTGCCCTTGTTGTGGTGGTGTTCGGAACCTGGGGCGATTTGGTGGAATCACTGCTGAAGCGCAAACTGGGCATCAAGGACTCAGGCAACTTCCTGCCAGGTCATGGAGGCATCCTCGACCGATTCGACTCGTCTCTGCTGGCCATACCAGCGGCTGTCGTCTACATCTATACCATCAACAGTGGGACCTTCAGCCAGATGTTGAGCCAGTTTTTTTAGCCAAACGATAAAAAATATACATTGAATCACAGATAATCAGTAAAAAATTAGTAAGTTTGCAATGTTTTGTGAGACAAATCACAAATCAGTGATATAATACTAACGAGTGGAAGCAAGGACAACATCCCTGCTCCACACATTCTTTTTTAACTAAAACTAATTACAGCGATGACCGACATCGAGAAAGTCAATGAGGCAGTAGAGCCTGAAAACACTCCCGCGGTAGAACCCGAGACATTGGCAGAAAACCCAACAGTCGAAACGACTACAGTAGCATCACCTGTAGAGGAAACAGCAGAACAGCCTGTAGAGGTGACAGAAGAGAAAACAACAGAAATTCCCCAACAGGAGGAAACAGCCGAAACACCAGCAGAACTTCCTGCCGAAAAACAGGCAGAGAAACCTGCAGAACCCGTCGTAGAGGAAGTGGAAGAGAAACTTCCTGTCTACGAGACAAAGGCTGCTATTATCGACCGCCTGAAAGCAATTGCACAAGGAGAAGGAGAAGTGTCCCGTCAAGAAGTAGATTCCCTGAAAAGCAATTTCTACCGCATCCACAAGCAAGAGGCAGAAGATGCTTTCAAAGCCTTTGTTGACGGTGGAGGCAATCCAGAGGAATACACACCAGTGCCCGATGCAGACGAGGCCGAATTCAAAGAGCAGATGGCTGTTGTGCGCGAAAAGCGTGCAGCACAGCATGAGGCAGAAGTGCAGACACTGGAAGAAAACTACCAGCGCAAGTTGGAAATCATCGAGAAAATCAAAGCGATACTGGCTAATCCCGACGAAGTCAACCGTCTGTACAATGAATTCAAAGCCTTGCAGCAGCAATGGAACGAAATAAAGAGCGTGCCCGCAGAAAAGGCCACCGACCTGTGGAAGACCTATCAGGTCAATGTCGAGCAATTCTACGACACCCTAAAACTGAACAACGAATTCCGCGCCTACGACTTCAAGAAAAACCTCGAACTCAAGACCGCAATCTGTGAGCGTGCCGAGGCATTGGCCAACGAAGAAGACATCATTGCCGCCTTCCGCAAACTGCAAGGCCTGCACCAAGAATTCCGTGAAATCGGACCCGTCGAACGTGATTTGCGCGAAGAAGTGTGGAACCGCTTCAAGGCAGCCTCCACCATCATAAACAAACGTCATCAGGAATACTTTGAGGCTCGCAAGGCACAGGAACAAGAGAACCTGGACAAAAAGACGGCACTCTGCGAACAAGTGGAAGCCTTCGACCTTGACAGTCTCAAGACATTTGCCGACTGGAATGCCATTTCCGAGAAAATCATCGCATTGCAGGCAGAGTGGAAAACCATCGGATTTGCACCACAGAAGATGAACGTCAAGATATTCGAGCGATTCCGTGGAGCCTGTGACGACTTCTTCACCCGCAAGTCGGAATATTTCAAGTCTGTTCGCGACAGTCTCAACACCAACCTCCAGTTGAAGGAAGAACTGGTTAAGAAAGCAGAAGAACTGAAGGATAGCACGGACTGGAAAGAGACAACCGATGCCATCATAGCCCTCCAAAAACGCTGGAAAGAAATCGGTACCGTACCCAAGAAGTTCAGCGAAGACATCTGGCAACGCTTCAATGCAGCCTGCGATGCCTTCTTCGAGGCCAAGAAAGACGCCAACGGCAACATCCATGCCGAACAGACAGAAAACCTTGCCAAGAAGCAGGAAATCATCGACACCCTGGCTGCCATCGACCCAGCCACGGCTGAGGGCGACATCCGTCCCCAGTTGCGACAGGCACAGGAAGACTGGAACAACATCGGTCACGTACCTTTCCGTGAGAAAGAGAACATCTATAAGGCTTTCCGTGCCCAGATGGACCGCCTTTACGGAGCCTTGAACGAAAGTGCAACCCGTCGTCGTATCAGTCGCTTCAAGAGCGAAGTGAAAGACACAGATGGCAAGATTCGTGAGCGACTCATGCGCCAGTTTGACATCTTGAAGAACGAAATCAAGACCTACGAGAACAACCTTGGTTTCCTCTCCCTTTCGTCCAAGTCCAAGACCGGCAATGCCCTTGTCGAGGAACTCAACCGGAAAGTGGACAAACTGCGTGCTGACCTTGACGAAATCAAGCAAAAGATTGCAGCACTTGACGAAAAAGAAGAATAAACAACAAGAGAGTCAAAAAGGTTAAAGGTTAAAGTTTAAAGGAAAAAAAAAGTGAAAAGTGAAAAGTGAATAAATCCTCTAAACTCTTACTAACCTCTAACCTTTAAACTCTCTGAAACGGGGCACGCCCGCACCCCCCTTCAGTTGACTATGTCTTCCTCAGTCACGACTCTGCAATGCTCAAACCTGGTTCGGCATTGCTCTCGCTGTTCCTTCAGTTCCCCTGTTATCGGGGAACAGAAACTACGAGCAATGAAAACTTCTTATCGTTCGGCTTCGCCGACGCTTTCGCTCGTCGAAAAAAAACTTTAAATTTTAAACTTCAAACTTTAAACTCTCTCTCTAACCCCAAACCATGGATATAGACCCTTATCCGGCGGCTATCGAGCCATTTTTAGGGTTAATGCCCCACATTCAGACCTGTGTAGCCGCACCCCTTTTCCCCACAGAACCACTCATTCAGATGGTTCCAGGAGGCAATGTCGCCCCCCTCGTCACTTATATGCTTTTGGCACTCATTGTGTCCTGCATCTGTTCCGTGCTCGAAGCAACCCTTATGTCCACACCCCTCTCCTTCATCAACACCCTTGAACAACAAAGTGTGAAAGGTGTAGAAATCCTAAAACGGTTGAAGACCGATATCGACCGCCCTATCTCAGCCATCCTCATCGTTAACACCATTGCCAACACCGTCGGAGCCTCCTTCGTGGGTTCAGAGGCAGCCCGTCTGTTCGACAGCACAGGCGTCGGACTCGTATCCGGACTCTTCACCTTCTGCATCCTCGTTTTCAGCGAAATCATACCGAAGACCATCGGCTCCACCTACTGGCGCAAGATTGCACTACCAGCCTCCAAACTCATACGCATCATGATTTTCCTCACCTATCCCATCGTCCTCCTGCTCGAGCGGTTGACCCATGTGATAGCCGATGCATCCGACCAAGTCTCCGTCAGCCGTGAAGATGTCGTCGCCATGGTCACCACCGGAGCCGAGGAAGGCGTGTTGGAGAAAGAAGAAAACAAGATGATACAGAACCTGCTGAAACTCGACGAAATCACGGCCCACGAAATCATGACACCCTCGAGCGTCGTCACCATGGCTGAGTCGTCACAGACTATCAAGCAGTTCTACCACAGTGACGACTTCGCCAAATTCTCACGCATCCCCCTGTACGAAGAAGAGAACGACGACTACGTCACCGGCTACGTCCTCAAGCAGGAAGTCCTTGAGAAACTTGCACAAGACCAGTTCAACGTCCGTCTCAAAGACCTGAGACGTCCCATACTCTCCTTCGACGAAGAGACCTCCGTGTCTACAATTTGGGAAAAACTGCTTGAGAAAAAAGAGCACATCTGTGTCATCATCGACGAATACGGCTCCATGCGCGGCATCGTCACACTTGAAGACGTCATCGAGACCATGCTTGGATTTGAGATAGTCGACGAAAGCGACGAAGTTGTCGACATGCAAGAACTTGCCAAGACCCAGTGGAAGCAAGTACAGCGACGCCAGCAGCGAGCCATCAACAAGGGTGGCGCAAAATAATATCCACCTTCACCACCCGTTTCGTACCTTCGTCAACACGAAACAATTCAGAAGTGCGGCGACCCACCACCCAGGCAATCACGTCGTCACACAACAGCACCAACTGATGCTCACGCTCCCAGCGGTCCAGTTTCAAGTCTGTCAGTAAGTTGCTCACCAACTTCGAACCCTTCATGCCGAAAGGCACAAAGCGGTCACCCCGGGACACTGTGCGCAGCGACAACCGGCCACACAACTTGTCAGCATCGAAGAACGCCCACGATTTCCCAGCCTTCACGTCCATCCCTGCCCGATACACCATCGGTTTAGTCATGAACTGACACGACTCGATTTCCTCATCCCGCGAGGCGATGACCAATTGCTCACGGTCCACTACCAAACGGTGAGAGGGAGAGAAGTACGTGCGCCCCACATGCCCGATGCCTTTCAACAAGTCAACCAGTTGACTGCGGTTGAACCCCATGGGCGCAAGCACTTCGTGCAACACCGACAGCGGTGAGGGAGCACGCAGAACACGCTCGATGCTCAGTTCCGACGGACCGTCCAAGCAAGCACTGGCAAACTCTTCCACACAGTAATCGTACATTTTTCGCACTTCGCACAAATTCTCCATTGTCCGCACCATATTTTCCATGGAAGCGGGATTGATTTCGCCCAGCAGTGGCAAAATCTGTAGCCGTATTTTGTTCCGGGCAAAAGTGGCAACACTGTTTGTCGAGTCCGTAACAAACGCCACTCCCTCCGCTTTCAAAAAGTCGACAATCTCCTGCCGCCATACACACAGCAACGGACGAACCACTTTGCCTCGCTTGGGCTGCATGCCGCACAACCCCCGCAACCCACTGCCTCTCACCAGGTTGAGCAGAAAAGTCTCCGTTTGGTCGTTACGGTGATGCCCCACGGCAATGGCCGCAGCCTGCCACCGCGTCCGCAGATTTTCAAACCAGGCATAACGCAGTTCACGGGCAGCCATCTCGACGCTCCCTCCCGACTGTTGCGCATATTCAAGCGTTTCAAACCTCTTCACCCTCAGTTCGACCCCCAACCGTTCGCACAGTTCGCGCACGAACACCTCGTCGCGCAGGCTCTCTTCGCCCCGTAGCCCGAAATTGCAATGAGCCGCCATCACGTCGTAACCCAGTTTGTGGAGCACCAGCAACAGGCACACCGAGTCGGCACCGCCGCTCAGACCCACCACCACGCGGTCGCCCTCCATCAGCAGCCGCTCCTGTTCGATGAAACCTTCCACTGTCCTTGTCAACTCCATGACACGAAGATACGAAGAAGAATACAAAAACAAAAGAAAATTAAGTGAAAAATCTCACACAAGAGCCTCGACTCTTTATCCTTTAACCTTTAACCTTACTCTCGACTCTTGACCCTTGACAAAATTCGTTCTGTCATTCCTACTGTGCAGCCATGTCCCTGCATAACTGTTCATGCCTGCGGCGCATGTATTCACAGAGTGCTGACATCAGGACGATTTCGAAGATAAAATAGAGCCATGGAAGGTCGATGAGACAGCAGGTGTAAAGGGCAATGGCACGAGTGTTAAAGGTCAGGATGTTGGTCAGGGGCATCAGTGGGAGTGACAACTGACGAAAGCGTTGGCGGAATGTCTGTGGCACATTGCCTTCAGAGCCGTACTGTCGGCGAATGGAAGCCATGAGATATTGAAAGGAAGGTGTGGAACGTTCCTGCTGTCGGGTGTAGTTGACATATGTCTTCAAGAAGGTCTTTTCTATCAGATGTCCACGCCAAGGCATGTCCTCGTAGCAGGCTTGCTGCTGGGCAGAGGTGGACAGTTCGGATCCTTCCTCGCCTTTCAGGAAAAATAGATGTATCTGGCGGTAATAGTCGGCTAAGCGACATTGTCCACTGTGGCAGACGAATCCGCTAAAGAGGGAGATGCCGAATAGTAGTAGCCCAAAGATGACGGCATTTCGTTGGGTTTCGCCGATGCCCAGAAACTGGAATTCCATGGTGTGGTGCTGATAACAACGCCACACCATTGCGCAATAGACGGGTACGAAAATAAAGATGCTGGCCGCTCCGTCAAGGATGCGCCCCAGTTCTGTTTTCTTTCCTGTCATACGGGCTAGTTGTCCGTCGGCAGAGTCGTAGAAGTTGGCCCACATCATCAGCAGGATGCCGACGATGTTAAGACAAAGTCCAGATACTCCTTCTGTGCGCCATGAACCATGGGCAAAGAAGAAGGCTGAGGTAATGCCGATGGCGATGCTCAGCAGGGTGACCACATTGGGGTGTATTCCGAACCGCTGGAAAAATTTCGCCCAGAGATAGCCTATCGGACGGGTGAACACTCGGTCGAGCCATTCCTCGGTATCTTGCGATTTATAAGTTTGTTGGATGTCTTTCATTTGTCTTTCTTTTTTCGTTTGGTCAAGTGTCTCATTATTTTCGGTCAAGAGGCGAGAGTCAAGAGGCGAGAGTCCCATTGCTCGTAGTTTCTGTCCCCCGATAACGGGGGAACCGAAGGGGGCCAGGGGCGTGCTCCGTCTCAGAGAGTTTAGAGGTTAGAGGTTAAAGAACGGGTCATCGCGAAGTGCTTTCGCTCGTCGAAAAAAAAATCAAATTTCAAACTTCAAATTTTCTCTCGACTCTTGCCCCTTGACAAAACTTAGAAAAGTTTCAAGAGCAGCAGACCGATTGTTGCCCAGATGATTTCACGAACTCTGCAAATGATGCCAATAGACAATCCTAATTCTGCAGTCAGTCCAAGTACTGCAACGGATAGGGCAAAACCTCCCTCACGCCCTCCAAGTTGTAAGGGGATGAATCCTATCAGGTTTGCAAATAGTGAGGTGAAGACGAGAACCAGAAAGGCGAAAACAAAAACAGACACAGATGCTGCAATAGTGGTTGTTTCGCCAAATCCAAATAGCATGAAGATAAAGAAAACTTCAAGACACTGCAAGATTCGGCCAAAGTATTCCAAAAAGAAACTTTTCATGAAGGCACTGCGGTTCTGACTATGCAACTGTGCTATCTGGCGGTCAATCTTTTGTAAACTTTCACGATGCTGTTGCTCAAAGCGACTGCTCCAACTACGTAGTCCTGGTATATGTCCGAATAATCGGATGGCTTTGCACACCAATCCATATTTATACCCACGCATAAAGAGCCAGATGCCTCCAAGGCATATCAGTGCCGCTAGACCTGTTACCCACAGCATGGCCTCGGGCAGCGGAAGGATATCTGCCACAGCGAGGCTGACGTAAACAACGATGCCTGTAAGCCAAAACCAAAAATGACTATATACGTGCATCATCGCAAAGAGAACCACTGAGGAGGTGGCCCGTTCTATCCCGACGTATTTCGATAGTTCCATGATGCGGTATGGCTCACCACCGATGCCACCTACTGGGACTGTGGTGTTAAGGGCGAAGCCTGACACGATGATTTGCCACATGCGCATGAACTTGATAGGACAAGGCCCACTGTCACAAACGATTGTTCGCAGTGCCCAAGCGTTGAATCCATATAGTGCACCCCACAGCAGCACTGTTGCGACAAGCCACCAACCCGCTCTGGTGATGTTGGCCCATAGTTCTACAAAACTGACTTTGAATGTCAGTAACATAATGGCAACAGCCGCGATGCCTATCAGGAATAACAGGGTATTCAGGCTCTTTTGCATGGTGGTATATTTTACTTGAAATCGTAGTGGATATAGTTGCCGCTGCGCTCGTTCATCCGCAATGACTTCAGTGCTGAGGTGTTGTCATCGATTACCAGCGTGAAGGATGAGAACATCTGGTGGCGCTTCCGGGCAGGCGGTGTGACGACAATGGTGCGCTGTCCTTTCCTCGTGGTGACGGTCACCTCTGTGCTTTCAGTGATGTTTTTCCCACCAATAACAGACAGTAGTACCTCGTGGAAGGTGGAAAACTGTGGATTTGTGCGGCTGTCAGTGGTGTGACGCTTGCCGCCCAAGGTGATTGTAAATTGTGTACCGTCCATCATAAGCAGTTCGCGGTCCTCGTCTGTAGAGATGCTGATATAGTCGGGCTTGCGAATGGTTATGCTGCCTGTAGTAACCACATCGGTGGTCATCGCCGACCGATGCTGTGTACGGGTGACGGTTTGAGCCTGTACGCTGATTGTAAACAGAAATAGCAAGAATAAGAGATTTTTTTTCATGTATATATTCCTCCATTGATTGATATGACATTGCCTGTGATATAACCTGCATTGGGCGAAATGAGAAAGGCTACCAGATCGGCCACTTCCTCGGGCGTGCCGAAGCGGTTGATAGGAATGGTTGTCTTCAGCGCAGCCTCGTCTAGCCCCTCGGTCATGTCCGTCTTGATGAACCCTGGGGCAACGGCATTCACGGTGATACCGCGGCGTGCCACCTCTTGTGCCAGTGCCTTGGTAGCAGAGATGATTCCTCCCTTGGCTGCCGAGTAGTTGGTCTGCCCTGGCAGGCCCTTCAGCCCGCTCACACTGGTCATATTGACAATGCGTCCGAAACGGTGTCGTTGCATGGCCGGCAGCAGGGGTTGGGTGACGTTGAAGAATCCCGAGAGCGTAATGTCCAGCACTCGGTGCCAGTCGTTTTCGGGCATCAGTGCCAGCACGTTGTCTCGACGGATACCGGCATTGTTGACCACCACTTCGATGTAGTCATCGGGGTGGTTGCGCTGCCACTGTTCCAGTGCCAGTCGTACCTGCTGACTGTCGCTCACATCGAAGGGGAGCAACTCTCCCTTGCCTCCAGTCAGTTCCAAAGTCTTTTCCGCCTCAGTCTGATTGCTGGCATAATTGATGATTACTTGATAGCCATCGTTAGCCAATCTGATGGCTATAGCACGTCCGATACCTCGGCTGCCTCCTGTTATTAATGCGTATTTCATATTTACGAATTTACGATTTGCGAATTATACTTCAAATTTCTCATCATTCGGCTCTGCCGACGCTTTGGCTCGTCCAAAGAAATTTCAAACTTCTACTGCTTCCAAAGTCCTAAATGCTGTTCTCGTCACTCCCTCCAGTCCATGTAACATGAGACTTTGGCCTGTCAGAAACAGATTGGGGATGGGGGTCTTGGGCGACAGCATGGTCGTGAGCGGACTGCGACTGTCTTTCCTGATGCCGAATGCCGATCCACAGGGCGATAGGGTATAGTCGCGCCAGGTCAGTGGCGTACTGGTGTAGCACTGCTCCACCATGTCGTGCAGTCCTGGTATGACTCGTTCTGCCAGTCGGATGCATTCATCTGCTATCTGTTTTTTCTGCAATTCATAGTTTACTCCCCGTCTCCCCACTGTCGTGTCAGCCCAGTGTTGCCACAATGTCCACGGCATGGGTGTCAGCAAATCTATCAGACGCGCATACGTGGTACCGTCCTCGGGCACTCTTGCACTGACCATCACTCCGCCGACACTGCCTGCATCTATTCCCGCTGACGTGCCAGACTGTAGCCCTTCTGCAAATGTCCACACATTGGCCTTCCGATAGACATATTTGTTGTGGTTGAAATAGGAGAGTACATTGGGTTTGATGACCAGTGAGACGGTAAACATTCCAAACGTATTCTGCAGTGCATGGATGCGACGTCGGAAAGTGTTTTTCATTATGTTTGTCTCCTTCACCCATCCGAATGTCAGTTGTGGATGAACGCCGCTGATAAAGATGCTGCCTTCGAATGTCCTGCCATTGAGACATTGTGCCGCCACAATCTTTCCATCGTGCACCTTCAGTTCCTGTACCTCGGCTGCGCAAATAACTTCACTGCCAGTTGCCTTGATGTCTTTCAACAGTGAACTGACTATCTGATTTCCACAGCCTTTCAGCCGCCAACTGCTTTGGATGTAACTGCTGAGTCCATGCAGAAAGTTGAACAGCGGCAGTGACTCACGTTTCAATTCCATTCGCATGGCTGTGGCCGAAATGACATTCGTGAGCAATGGGTCGTGGAAGAGGGAAGTCAGATAGTCGTAGGCATTTACTCCACAACTCTCCTCCATGGGGGGAAGATGGCGCAGCATTTGGGCAAACTGTTTCAGGGCACCCCGTTCTGTTGGGAAGAAATGGCTCAGTGTCTCGACAAAACGGTCATATCCCTCAGCCAAGGGGTATGTTTGTCGGCCTATTGTCACCTGGTCGAAGCCGTCGGCATCGAGCCGTTGCCATTGCAAAGACAACAGTCCCAGTTGCTGAAAAGCATCGTGTAGCGGTTGTCCTTCGGCCAGTCCACCCACGTAGTGCAGACCTGTGTCGAACCAAAAGTCGCCCCGCCGATAACTTTGCAGACAGCCTCCGGCCTGTTGCTGTCGTTCCAGCACCAGCACGTTCCGCCCTTTCTGTGACAACTGTCGGGCACAGATTAGTGCCCCAAGTCCACTACCAATGATAATGACATCGTATTTCATATTTATGATTTACGAACTATGAATTACGAATTAAACTTCAAATTTTTTTCGACGAGCGAAAGCGATTCGCGATAACCGCGCTCCCAGGGAGACGGGGCACGCCCACAACCCCCTTCGGTTCCCCCGTTATCGGGGGACAGAAACTACGAGCAATGGGACTCTCGACTCTCGACATTTTTTTTACTTCAAACTTCTGCGGACAGGGTTGGGGGAGGTCCCTTTCTTAAACAGGGCTGGTTGGAGGACATATGAGAGGATGATGGCAGAGAGCAGGCCAACGAGGGTGGAGAAACCAACGGAGCGGATGGCGGGATGCCGGGCCAGCAACATGCTGCTGACGGTAACTATCAGGGTGACAGCACTGAGAAGGATGGCGGTCTTGTGGTAGACCAGTTTTTGGGGGTCTGGGGCTATCAGTCCATTCATCACGAAGATGCTGTAGTCAACCCCGATGCCGAAGATGAAGGTGGAGATGATGATGCTGATGAGGTTGAATTGCACATCGAACAGCACCATTGCTCCCAACACCACCAGCCAACTGAGTAGGATGGGTAGGAAGCCCAACAGCGTGTGACGCCAGTTGAAGTGGAAAGCGATGAGCAGTACCATAAAGACAAAAGCCATTGAGAGCCATTGCAACACGTTGAAGTCGTTGCTCATCTGCATCAGTGTGTCTGTCGTGTAATAATAGGTGTCGAGCACCAGTAGGTTCGGATTCTGGGTGACGGCATCACAGATGCGGATGTAGTGGCTCTCATTGCTACGTACGGAGTCGTTCTGGCAGCGTACGGAGGTGAAACAGAGATAGTTGCCGTCGTATGACTGTTCCATCAGTGTAGACTGGTAGCCAGCAGGTATCAGGCACGTCTCGTAGAGGGCATCGGGTTCGTAGTTTGCCGTTGCAGCGGTGAAGAAGGTCTCAAAAGCCTCAGGGCGAAGTCCAGCCTGTGGTGCCGTCTCGGCTATTAGTTGTCGTACTTTCTTCAGTCTCTCATCATTCCAATAGTGCTGCCACGCATCAATGCGCTCCTGTTGCCGACGCATTGACACGAAAATCTGGTTGGTGTGGGTATAGTCCTTGACCAGTCCGATTTGCTGCAGTGAGTCGAGCCTACGGTCAAGGTCGGCAAAGTGCTCAATGGCTTCTTCCATCGTCTGGCCTTGGCTGGCAAAATACTTCTGCTTGTCGCCTGTGAAGGTCTTCTCGCGCAGCAGTTGCTCGGAGTGCTTGGTCAACGGTTCGACGTAGCCCAGGTTGTGCATGTCTGCATCGAAGCGGGTGCCTTCCTTCAGGTAGGCTCCGATACAGAAAATAATGACAGCAAACAAGAGACTCCCCAGGCATCTGCGAAGGTGGGGATATTTAGATAGATGATATTCTGATTGAAGTTTGGTCAGGTAACCAAACACTCCTCTCTTCGGGAGGGATTGGGTAGGCTTTAGCAACTGCGGTAGGAAAGTCAGTGAGAAGAGTGTGGTACCCAGGATGGCAAAGGCGGCAAAGAGGCCGAAGTCTTGCAGCAGGTCGGTCTTGATAAAGATGAGTCCTGCAAAAGAGCCGATGGTGGTCAGACAGCCCAACGAAATGGGTCTCACTTGGTCGCGTAACAGTTGTTCACCGTCGCTGACGTACTGGTGGTGTGTCATCACGTGGAGCACATAACTCAGTGCCACGCCCAATACCACGCCACCAATGCCCAAGGCCAGCAACGAGAACTCGCCCTTCAGCCAGTACATCAGCGTCAAACCGAAAAGTGTGCCGAAGGCGACGGGGAACAACAGCAGGGGTAGGGTGTCCCATCGGCGGAAACAGAACAGCAGCAATAGCAGCACCAGCACCAAGGCACCAGCAAGGGTGGTGGTCAGGTCGTGCTTAATCTGTTGGGAGTTGTAGTAGCCGCTGGCAGGGGTGCCATGGTAACAGATGCTGACGTCGGGATGTGCGGTGCTGAACTGTGCTATCAGTGCGTTTAAACGTTCAAACAAGGCAGAACCCTCTCCCGTGTTGGTGGATGAGAAGCGGGGTGTGATGAAAGCGAGGCACACTGTCGAGTCAGGCACGAAGAAGTGTCCGTCAATGGTCGTGTAACTGCCTGTGTGCAGCAAGGGTTTCATCTGGTCTGCCAGCACGTTGCGCATCCCCATCGGGTCCATCTCGATAAGTTCAGGGAACATCTCGCCAAATTCACCCGTCAGGTCGTCGCGGTTCTGTTCCATCTGGCGCAGGAAATGCTCATGGGTCAGTAGCGAGTCAAACCGTGCATAGGACGTGGTGTCGATGTAGGCAGGAAAGTGGCTCTCTGCATATTCCACAGCATCGGCCATCAGGTCTTCAGGCAATTGGTAGAAGATGTCCTCTATCAGTGCCGAATCCTGCTGCAGCGAGTCTACAAACGCGTCGCAGACCTCTGCTAATGCTGAATAATCGGAATAATCGAAGGAATCAGAAAAATCGGAGGAATTGGACAAATCGGAGTTTACTGAGAACAACAGGAAGGTTTTGTCCTTGATTTTCAGGTCGGCAAAGGCCATCTTCGTCGTTCCGTCCTCGTTTTTCGACGACGGCATCAGTTTGTTGATATCTTCCTCCAGATGAATATGACAGGCAAAATAGCCAAAGAAGACAAACAATCCTGCCATCGACAGCCAGAAGACCAGCCGATGGCATTGGAAATAGCGATAGAGTCTGATGAACAGTTCTGTCATTGCATGAAAATCTTAAGATTTGCTGAGGCTATTTCTTCGTCGTCTATGAGACAGAGACCTTTAACAAGCGCAACGTTGTTGAAAGAAAAGCCAAACTCAATCACCGTATGAACCACGTCGCCGATTGTTGGACGCCTATAGCATTTGAAATGCTTTATTTCCCCCATCAGACCTATGTGTGGCTGATCGTCAAGATTGGACTGCAATCCTGCCAAGGCCGCAGCCGACTGGGCGATATGCTCGATCAGCCCTGTCTCGGCCAGCGTGCCATCGGGATGCATGAAGAGGTTGTCGGCACGGACATATAAGGCTGTCTGGGCCACATTCTCCGCTGTAGTCTCAAACTCGTCCAACATCATTATGGGGTTACGCTGTGGGATAAGCCGTTCGATGTCCTTGCCCTTCAGTCTCATTCAGGAAGATGCTGTTCAATATAGTCGTACAGATTGGCAAAGGTCTGAATCTTCTTCAAGTCCTCCACGGGGATGCTAATTTTGTAGGTCATCTGTACTAAAGCGATGAGATCAACCAGATTGATACTGTCCAGACTGAGTGTTTCTTTCAGATTTGCATCGGGTGCAAACTCACTCTGTTCTACTTCAAACTCTTCTTCCAACAGGCTGTTTACCTGTTCAATAATTTCTTGTCTTGTCATCATGTGATTTACGATTTATGAATTAAGTTTTACGATTTAATATTCAATCTTAAAACTTTTGCGGACGGGAGGTCTTTGGACGAGCCAAAGCACTTCACGATAACCGCGCTCCCAGGACAAGCCCACAACCCCCTTCGGTTCCTGAGACGGGGCACGCCCGCGTCTCTACGAGCAATGAGAATTCGATTCAAATTTCAAACTTCAAATTTCAAATTCCTCACGATAAGTGTTGAATTGGTGCCGCCGAAGCCGAATGAATTGCTCAGGAACAGGTCGAAATGCTGTTGACGGGTCTCAGGGATGACATTGATACGACTTGTCACCTCGTCGGGGGTTTCAAAGTTCAGCGAACCGGCTATGAAGTCGTTTTTCATCATCAGTATAGAGTAGATAATCTCCGATGCTCCTGCCATCCACATCTCATGCCCTGTCTGGCTCTTCGTCGAAGTGACAGGTACACGGTAGTCGCCAAACACCTGTGCGATGGCCTCTGCTTCGCGGCTGTCACCGATGGGCGTAGAGGTGGCGTGGGCATTCACGTAGCCGATGTCCTGCGGCCTGACGCCCACACTCTCTATGCAGTGCAGCAACGAGCGGGCAGGCCCTTCGACGTTGGGCGTGGAGATGTGGTCGCCATTGCCAGAGAATCCCCAACCGAGAATCTCGGCCAGGATGGGCGCGCCGCGGTGCACGGCGTGCTCGTAACTCTCGATGATGAGCGTGGCCGCACCACCGCTGGGAACCAGTCCGTCGCGGTCGCGGTCGAAGGGGCGGCTGGCCTTGGTGGGGTCGTCGATACGGGTGGAGAAGGTCTGCAGCGCGTCAAACGAGGCGATACCGTACATATTGTTCTCCTCAGCACCGCCACAGACGATACAGTCCTGCAAGCCGTTCTTGATGAGGAGGAAACCCAGTCCTAATGACTGAGAGCCGCTGGCACAGGCGGCCGAGGCCGTGAGGTTGATACCCTTCAGGTGGAACAGCGTGGCGAGGTTCATCGTCACCGTCGAGTTCATTGACTGGAAAATGGCTCCTGAGCCACAGGCAGCCGTCGAGCCAGCCTGTCGGAATTTGTCCATCGCCACCATCGTCGACTCGGCCACGGAGTCGTTGCCGTAGATAACACCCACCTCGTGGCTGTCTATATAGTCTTGTGTCAGCCGTGCCTGCTCCAGCGCCTGCACGGTGGCACAGTAGGCATACTGCGCCTCCTCGGGCATCATCTGGCGCACGTTACGACTCAGTGATTTCTTCAGGTCGGGCCGCGGCACATTGCCGCAGATGGGCGAACGGAAGCCCGCGTCCTTGCGCTCCTGGCTGAAGATGATGCCACTGCGCCCTTCGAACAAGGACTGGCGCACCTCATCAAGCGTCGTGCCGATGCACGACCAGATGCCCATGCCTGTGATTACTACTCTTCTTTCCATATTTCTTAACTTCTTAACTTCTTTAACTTCTTAACATAACATCGCCGCCGCTTGACATACTCGGGCTTCAGCGGTTTCCACTGCGACAGTTCGCGCACGTTGTCCTCCAACTGCGGCCCTGTCTCGGCATACTTGAACCCACGCTTATTATATATAGGTATCAGGTCGTCGAAGAACAGGGCGTTCACACCCATGCCTTGATAGTCGGGGCGCACACCCACGAGTAGCATCTCCACTGTCTTCTCATGCTGCCACTTCAGTGTCTTGAGCAGATGCCACCAGCCGGTGGGCCACAATCGTCCACCCGCTTTCTGCAAGGCATTCGACAGACTGCCTATGGTGACCGCTGCACCCACCACCTCCTGCTGTTTGTTCAGCACAATAGGCACCAGTTGCGGGTCAATGATTGGCAGGTAGCGGTTGAGAAAGGCTGTTATCTGAGCATCCGACAGTGCCGCGAAGCCGAAAATAGGCTTATACGCCTCGTTGAACAGGCGCATGGCCTGCTCACCGTAGCGGTGCTTGTCGATGCCGGGGTCACCCAGTTTCACTACGCGCAGCCCCATCTGTTCGAGTACATACTGCGCCGTGCGGCGGTAGCGAAGGGGTACCTCCTGCGGAATCAGAATGCGTACCTGTACCCAGTCCACTGCTTTCTGAAAGCCCAGCGCACTGAGATGCGCCGGATAGTAGTCGTGATTGTAGATGGTGTTCATTGTCCCCGTCAGGTGGAAGTCCTCCACAAGCATACCCTCCTTGTCGAAGTCGGTGATACCCATCGGTCCCTGTAGGGTGTCCATGCCGAAGGTGCGTCCCCATTTCTCTACGGCTTCGAGCAAGGCCCGCGACACGTCAATGTTATCTATGAACTCTATCTGTCCGAAACGCACCACCCGCTGCTGCCACTGCTCATTGGCCTTGCGGTTCACGATGCCCACGATGCGGCCTACAGGACGGCCATGCTGATAGGCCACAAACGGCTGGATGTGAAAGGCGTCCGGCTCGGTATTTCTGTGGCGGTCGAACAGCATACGGACGTCACGATCTAAGTCCGGCACCCACTGCGGACAATCCCTATAGATATATTTCGGTACGTTGATAAAGTCATCCTGCTCCTTGCGGCAAGTTACTTTTCGGACATCTATATTCGGCATATCACTTTTCCCTTCTGTTTCTGTACTCAACGGGTGTCATGCCCGCCTGTTCACGGAAGAACTGTCCGAAGAACGACGGGTTGGGGAATCCCATCCTGTTTGAAATCTCCTTCACGCTCAGGTCTGTGCTCAGCAGCAGCATGTAGCACTCCTCCATCACGCTTTCCTTAATCCAGCGCAGGGGTGACTTGTCGCTCACCCGCCGGCACACGGTGGAGAGGTATTTCGACGAGATGTTCAGCCTGTTGGCATAGTAACTCACGCGTTGCCGCTTGTTCGGCTCCTTGGCCAGCAGCGTCAGGAAGCGGTTGAAGATGGCCTTCTCATTGCCCGTCGAGTCGGCATCGGTGTCGCTCAGTTCCGTCTGTCGGGCCAACGTCTCGCATATCATTAGTCCCATCATACGCATGAATGCCATCACAATCTCGTTGCGCAGCCGCAGTTCGCCGCTCTTAAAGATGGTCTTAGAGAAATTCTTAATGCCCTCCATCCACGGCCCGCCGTCCAGCACATAGATCTCCTCCATATACATCGCCTTGTTCCAGATGCTCACCTGCTTGCCCAGTGCCGATTTCAGCACACGGTCGCTCACCAGCAGCACCCCTGCGTCCACGTCGGTGCTCACCATCATGGGCTGCACCAGTTTGTTGGCCGGCAACAGTAGCATCTGCCCATGTCGCACGTGTACCTGCTGGTGGTCGGCCAGTTCTATCTGTATGCGACCCTGTCGGCAGTGCAGGATGGCGTTATATCCTATGCGAACAGCCTGCGAAGAGGCATTCACCTCCTTCAGGCTGTCGTACATCAGCACCTCGCCGTCGAGACCCTTGTGCGTCTCGTCGTTCAGTCCCAACTGCTGAATATTGTTCTCGTCTACTATCATCTGCGTTGAAATCAAATCGGACGCAAAAGTACCGATATTCCTGCAAATTCCAACGTCGCTTTTTTCGCTAACAATGTCCCCTTCCGTACCATATGGAAAAATGGGACATCACTGTAGACCTTTCAGACCTTTTATCCTCCAATCGCCTGACGATACTCTATGAGCATGTTCTGTAGGTCGGCGTAGGCATCGGTGTGCTTGTCGCAGGACTGCTGGTAGAGGAGTT
>FLNU01002335.1_pt1 | contig 53996 bp, 32 predicted proteins | sample 1140361 | NCBI WGS metagenome assembly FLNU01 (sample SAMEA3878206, study PRJEB12797) | bioreactor metagenome | biome: Moose rumen | place: Sweden | collected 2011-10 | reverse complement strand
GGTAGTTGTAGTAGCGAGGCACTCCCATGCCTCGCATGAAGCATAGGAGAGCTTCACTACTAAACGTTTGCAAAATTACTGCTAAAAAACGATGTACGCAAGAAAATATTAACAATTTTCTTGCGTATTTCTTCTGAAATATATAACTTTGCAGCACTTAACCTTTATACATATAACTATGGAACCTACAACAATCATTATCATCGCAGGAGTGGCACTACTCATCCTGTTTATCTCACTGTGTTACGTTAAGACATCTCCTAACCAAGCCCTCGTCATCTCCGGCTGGCCTCGCAAGAACCCCAAGTTCCTCATCGGTACCGGCGGTATGCGTATTCCCGGCTTGCAAAAGGTGGATCGCCTTTATCTCGGTCAGTTGTCAGTGGATATTAAGACTGACTCGTCAGTTCCCACGTCAGACTTCATCAATGTTGATGTTGATGCCGTAGCGAAGGTGCGTATTGACCCTGCTCATATTGCTACCGCCGCTGCCAACTTCCTCGGTAAAAGTCGTCAGGAGATAGCATCTGAGATACGCGACTCACTGCAAGGTAATATGCGTGAGATTATAGGCACACAAGACCTGCGCTCACTTAACGTGGACCGCGACGGGTTCTCTAATCAGATACAAGAAAAGGCTGCTCCCGATATGGCCAAACTCGGTATTGAAATTCTCTCTTGTAACATACAATCCATCACCGACAATGAAGGTCTTATCCACGCACTCGGTGCCGACAACACTTGCAAGATCACCAAAGATGCCTCTATCAACAAGGCTAATGCAGAGCGTGATGTCGCCATTGCACGCGCAGAAGCGTCGAAGCAGGCTAACGATGCTCGTGTTGCCGCAGAAACGGAAATTGCTATCCGCAACACCGAACTTGCCATTAAGCAGGCTGACCTCAAGAAGCAGGCTGATACTCAATCAGCTATCGCTGATGCGGCCTACGAGATACAGCGTCAGGAGCAGGCAAAAGAGATTAACATAAAGACGGTAGAGGCAGAGGCTGCACGCTCTATCCGCCTGCAAGAGCGTCAGAAAGAGATTAACCGCCTCACTGTAGAAGCCGAGGTAGAAAAAGCCAAACAAGAGCAACTGCTTCGCGAACAGGAGATAGCGATACAAGAGAAGCGTCTTGACGCTGAGATTAACAAACAGGCCGATGCCGCTAAGTACCAGAAAGAGGTCAATGCCGCCGCTGAATTGGAGCAACGCAAACGCAAAGCGGAGGCAGAGCGTTATGAGGCAGAGCAACAGGCAGCCGCCATCAAGGCGCAAGCCGAAGCTGCACTCTTCCAGAAGCAACAAGAAGCAGCGGGTATCAAAGCCGTCGGCGAAGCAGAAGCCGCTGCTATAAAAGCTAAAGGTGAGGCAGAAGCCGCTGCTATGGATAAGAAAGCAGAAGCATATAAGAAGTACAACGGCGCTGCTATCGCAGAGATGATGGTTAAGATTCTGCCCGACATAGCCGCTAAAGTCGCCGAACCGCTTTCTTCCATAAACGACGTACATGTATATGGCACCACAGGCTCAGAAGCAGCAGGGATATCGGGTAATGTGCCGGTCGTGATGCGGCAAACCATGGAAGTGATTAAAGAAGCAACAGGCGTTGACATGGCAAGCATCATGCAGAATAACTCCCAAGTAATAGCCGGGGAAGCCAAGATAAAGAAGTGATAGGAGATAAACAAATCGAACTGCTCGCACCGGCTAAGAATGTAACCGTCGGCAAGGCTGCTATTGATGCCGGTGCAGATGCCGTTTATATAGGTGGCCCCGCCTTCGGCGCAAGAAAAGCAGCGGGGAACAGCATAGAGGACATAGCGGAGTTAGTCCGCTATGCCTCTTTTTGGGATGCAAGAGTATTAGTTACTCTCAACACTTTACTGCGCGAAGACGAGTATGGCGAGGCAGTGAGCATAGCGTATCAATGCAGAGAAGCGGGAGTATATGCCCTTATTGTTCAAGATATGCGCCTTGCTCAAACACTATTGCAAGCCGGTTTTCGCCTTCATGCTTCCACCCAATGCGACAACCGCACGGCAGAGAAGGTGCAGGCACTTGAGCAACTCGGCTTCAGCAGAGTGGTACTTGCACGAGAACTATCGTACCAACAGATGGCAGAGATACGCGCCGTCACCACCTGCGAATTAGAGGCGTTTGTACATGGTGCCTTATGCGTCTGCTATTCGGGCATATGCTACCTCAGCGAAGCAGTATGCGGCAGGTCAGCCAATAGAGGCGAATGTGCACAGATGTGCCGACTGCCATACGACATACTTGACAAAGACAAAAAAGTGATTGCCAAAGAGCAACATATACTCTCGCTCTACGACCTCGACCGCTCCGCCCATCTTAGAGAACTGCTTGATACAGGCGTTACAACACTTAAGATAGAGGGGCGTTTGAAAGATATCGATTATGTGAAAAATATCACCGCCTACTACAACTTACTGCTCAACGACATCGGGGTCAGCCGCACCTCACGCGGACGAGTAATACTCAACTTCACGCCCGACCCCGTCAAGACCTTCCACCGCGGCTCCACCGAATACTTCTCGCTTGAACGCCCCCACAACCTCGTCAATCGACAAACGCCCAAATCCACCGGCGAACTAATAGGCTATGCCCCACTACCACAAGGCTTGCTGCGCGGCAAAACAATGCACAACGGCGATGGCCTGACCTTCAACGGACAAGGCTGCTACTGGTCAGCAGTGGCGAACGTCTCTGAACGTTCGAGCGCAGTGGCGAACGTCTCTAAACGTTCGAGTGCAGTAGCGAACGTCTCTGAACGTTCAGACTTATTAGTGGAGAACGTCTCCGAACGTTCTCAGACGTTCTCCACAAGCAACGGTATGGGTAAGATAAAAGAGGGAACACCTGTTTACCGAAACTTCGATGCAGAATTCAACCGCACTCTGATGCAGAATAATGCTGCTGTGCGACTCCTGCCCGTCAGCATCATTTTCAGTGCTACAAACGCAGGTTTCGACATAACTATCAGAACGGCACACTCCCGCGTGGTGAACGTCTGGGGCGTGGACGGCTCGTCCGCGAAATGGGGCGTGGACGGCTCGTCCGCGACTTCTCACTTTGAATCATCGCACGAAGCGGCGGAAAATGCAGAACGGGCAGAGACCATAGTCAGACAGCAGTTAGCCAAACTCGGCGGGACACCGCTTATTGCTGATGAAATCATCATTCAATGGCAAACGCCCTATTTCCTTCGTACCTCCGTACTTAACGATTGGCGCCGGAAAGCAGTCGAAAAATTCATCACTGAGTACCAAGTGTCGAAATGCCATCCGCAAAGCCGCTCTGAGGCACAGCAAACATCGTCTTCTGTAGAGAGCACTTCCGAACGTGGTAGAGACGGTGTTTTTCACCGTCTCTCAACAGTGGAGAACGTCTCCGAACGTTCAGAGACGTTCTCCACTATTGAACGTTCTCAGACGTTCTCCACTCTCCACTCTCACCCCTCGCCATTGATGACCTGCAAATATTGCATTCTCTACGAGATGAACTGCTGCAAAAAAAAGAAGACCACAAGCAAACAAAAAACACCCGCTTATATACGGCATGCCGATACTCTCCTCCGCATTGAAACAGACTGCCAACGCTGCGAGATGACATTAGTGGAGAACGTCTGAAAACGTTCTCACTTAAATACGCAGGCTGCCCGATTCACATCGAGCAGCCTTCTAAAAAATAAAACACAATCATCAACTTAAACTTTATCAACCTAAAAAACAATAGTGGAGAACGTCTGGGACGCGGACGGCTCGTCCGCGATAAAATAGTGGAGAACGTCTCCGAACGTTCTAAGACGTTCTCCACTAACATTCTAATTAAACCTCTCTACCATCTAAGCTGTAGAGTCGGTTGTTCTTGCGAATATAGAGGTTTCCTTTATTAAACAACAACTTTATCCGAGCATTATCATCTTCTAATGCCTCCACTTCTTCAACCGCCGACGGCGGTGTCTTGACATACTTAAAGATAGGCGGGTCACCCGAATCTTCGTCAGAGGTAGTATAGAAAGTGGTGGAATCGAGCCAACACATCGCCTCACCCTGCCACTCGTAGGAGTAGCAACCTATCTGCTCAGGCTGGCGCATCAATGCATCGCTCACGCTCTCATCTGCTTCCCTTTGCCACAATAACACATACGAGTAACTGGCAATATTATTATTATGATTCTTGATAAGGATATACCTGCCATCAGGTGAGATATCCGCAGCCGTCACTAAATGGAAACCATGCATCCCGTCACTCCCGAGATCGGACTTTAACCCTAAATCACAAATATATGTCAATGTCTGTTCCTCTTCACCGTAATCATGACTCATCGGCAGACTAAACACCTGACACACATCGTAATATACCTTTGTTATGACATAAAGCATTTGCTCACGATTATCATACATCAAAGCTTCCGCATTATGCTTCTTGCCATCGGGATAGGCAAAATGAATATACGAGGCATCCACTATATACGTCTGTGAAGAAGTCACCTCCGGTTCTTCGAAATAGATAATATAGTAATTTCCGGTTGTCTCATTATTATCGCCAAAGGCACCCACAAAGAGATAGTTTACTCCCTCATATACGCCTCCGCACATATCTTCCCAATCCCACCTGTCAGGCAGACCGCGAAACAGCAGTTTCATATAGCGCGTCTTCCCTTTTTCGTCTGTTGCTATGACATTACGATAGTCATCGCTCTCCATCCATATATACCCGGGCGTCAGGCGAGAGCATGCAATACCTGACACCTCGCTTATCGTGGCAGATGTTTTCAACGTGCCGCACTGACTCTTCTTAAAATCCGTGTTCTTCGGCAGCGTATCACCATTAAAGATAAGCGGTGGAGCAGCAGATATAGTGGAGAACGTCTCCGAACGTTCTAAAGCAGATATAGTGCTAAGCACCACTGAACAAAGCACTAAAAGTAATATTTTTACTCGATACATAAAATTAAGTACGAAGTGACCGCTTGTGCTATGTACGAAGTACCGCTTACGCTAAGTAGGTACTTTGGTTTACATTTGCCCGCCGAGGACATTAAATGTTTTACCATCGCGGACGAACATCCAGGTACCGTCACGTAAAACCTTTGTTACTTTACCCGGAGCCGGAACGTTATCTATAGCCGTATCATCATCACCAGGAACAGTCAGCTTTACATTGCGGAGACTAAAAGTGCTTGTTGTAGCGGCACTCGGGTTGGCGATAAAACCAAGAGCGATGAACGGTTTTTCGCCTAAAGCGTATTCCGATGCATCCCAAAGCAGCCGGGTCGGCACATATTCAGTCTTGCTAAACCAATCGGCATGCGACATGCTGAAATCGTCCGCATCATCGTACCAACGTGCGCCATCTTCTGCACGCAGATAAACGACAAAACTTGTCCATGCTTCAGTCTCTCCCATATATTCAAAGTCAACGGAAGTAACATCAAGGTTATCAAGGGCAATCTCTACGCCTGCCCATTCCCAACTGCCTGTCGTATATGCTACGGAGAGAACGCCATCTGCGTACGTCGGAGTGGCAGAACAGTTGGTGTATGCCATTTCTGTTGCTTCACTCAGGTCAACATTAATCACTTTTGCATTAACAGCAACGGCTGCAAGCACAGCAGCAAAAAGTAAAATTTTTTTCATAATGATTATAATTTATGAGTTAATATTAAGTCTGAACGTTCGGAGACGTTCTCCACTCCGGATGTCGGCATTCAATGCCGACTTTATAAAGACGAGAGATATGAACGCTCGGAGACGTTCTCCACTCCGGATGTCGGCATTCAATGCCGACTTTATAAAGACGAGAAATATGAACGCTCGGAGGCGTTTTCCACTATTTTGTATAATTACTTATTTCGACAACGCATACATTGCAAACGCAGCGCAGCATATACCTGCAATCTGAAGCGGATTAGGTATCACTTGCAGTATGATGAGCGAGAGCAATACCGTTACCATCGGCGATAGTCCTTCCATCGGCGAAACGACAACAGCCTTCCCATAACGATATGCATACACAAGCGTCAGTGCACCTATCGAATTGAGTATCTGTATTCCGAACGAAGCCCAACATTGCGATATTGCGTTCTCCGTCTGCATGAATGTAGCGGCATCATTGTTCATATAATACGCTACAGGTATCAAAATCACTGCCGTCAGAGTCATCCAGCAGAATATCGATTCGGCATCCATGGAGTTGTTGGCAAATTTCATAAAGAAGCCTTGTACGCCCCATGCGATTAGCACTACTATAGCCAAGACTATCCACAGCCAACCGCTAACGGGGCTGTTCTCTTGTCCCGTCTCAAGCGAGAGCAGAAGAATAGCAACAAGTGCAACCACTATTCCTGCTATCTGCCAGCGCGTAGCCTTCTCTTTGAGAAAAATCGCTGCGAGAGTTATCACTATGACGGGCGACATCGAGATGAAAGGATAGATGATATATGAGGGACCCAACGTCAGTGCCTTGAATAGCACTAACTGTCCGCCGGCACCAAGCAGACCAACGGTGCAACCGAGAAGAGCGGACTTCTTGTCGTGAAGGAACTTACCCTTGTTGATAATCAGCGCAACAATAGCGCACGGTATCATCGACAATGCCCAAACGATATAGACTATCGTATCAGGTATGCCATGCTGAATCTGATAACCTGAGAATGCTCCCCATACACCCCATGTCACTACCGTGATGAGGATAAACAAGAGCCAAAGACGATTTTTCATATCTTGATAATTTTTAAGTTATTTCACTTAGTCATTTGGTTAGTCCTTATTCTACCATAATCGTGGTCAGGTAGTTGTAGCCGGTGGTTTCTTCCCAGCAGTCCGTGTTAGCGAGACGGATACTATAGCGAGGATTGGTATGTAGCGTAGGTTGAGGATCGGGCAGATTGAGGTATAGTTTGTACGCGCCTGCTTTCTTTGGCACAAACGAAGCCTCTATCGTTTGCATCTCATCGGTGAACCAGAAGCGTGGATCGCTGTCAGGCACAACGCGATATACGTCCTTTGCATCGGCAGTGTTGATAAGCAGGAACTCGATGTCACGTGGGTTCTTCGGAGCAGAGTAGCCAACATTCACCACCGATAATTTCACAGCCAAGACTTCACCTGCCTTGGGATTTTTGGTATAGGCAATATCTCGCCCTTCAAAGCGGTATCCCAATTGACGGCGTATATCTTCCAAACAGCCTCCGCTTTGCCAACGAGCAATAACCGTTTTGTGGTAACTTATATTCAAATAGGACATGTGCATAGCCAACATTTGGGCTAAGGTATTTTCGCAGCCGGCATAACTTCCCGGCTTATTAGATTCACCGCCGTATATAGTGTATTTTGACTCCGCCTCCCAATACTGTCGGTCAGTCGGGCTCTTGAATGTACCCATATCCGAACTATTTGCCATAAAGGCATCGTCATGACCGGCCAAACGAGACTTCGGTGTTCCGGAGTATGCCTCGGCACGAGTAATAGTGTCTGCTAATGACCAACCATAGCAATTCATTTTGAAGGCGGGAGTGCGCACACAAATCTGACGTTCTTTGGGCAGCGCATCCAACAAAGCATCAAGCACGCGCTTGTAGTCGGCATAATCTTCTGCATCTTTGGGATTGGATTTGAAGTTCGTCGTGTAATACCATTCTCCCCACACTCCTACAAATCCTGCTTCCATAGCGTAGATAACGTCAACGTACTCCTGCAAAATAGGTTTAAGCTGCTCAATGTGTTGCAATATGACATCAACAGGTGCTTCACGCGGATCTTCATAGTTCTTCGCATAACTATCCTTGGTATATTCGTCTGTATCGGTATATGCGAAGCGAAGTACACATTTGCAGCCGCCGTCACGCAGTGCCTGCATATTCGCCCGAACTCCATCGAGATAGGCTTCTGAGAGAGGACAATCACGATAATATTTCAGGTAGTAATTGGTTAATATAAGTGAATAACCTGTATTATAAATAGTCTTTACCGTTGATACATCCATCGCCGGCAACGGGATAGTGCCCTGAAACTCTTTAAACACATGAAATCCCCGTTCGGGATTACAAAAATTCTCATCACTAACGGTTAGGTTGTCATGATGCATGGCATGATCCGAAGTTTCCGGATTATTAGGATTACAAGCCCAAAATGAGCACGATAGTAATATTATGAGAAAATTATTAATCCGATTGCGCATAATACATTGCTAAATGAGTTAAAACGAAGTATGATGTACCGCTTACGCTATGTACCGCTATCGCTATTTAAATACGATTTAAATACAATTTAAATACAATTTAAATACAATTTAAGTAGCGTAAGCGCTTCGTAAATTAAATAGATCCGGAAACCGCTCGGAGTGAGCGGTTTCCGAATGAAAATAAGATTAGAGTTTCGGAACCTCAATCAGCGGTTGCTGTGTTTCTATGCCGGCCTCTACAATAATTTCAGGAAGAATACCTTCCAGCTCCCAACCCGGATTAGAGATATTTACACCCATCTTCAACATATCAGTCGGAATAACCGGCAACATACCAATTAAGATCTTACCCTCAACGGCGGTGTGACCATTCTCAAGTTGTACACCTTTGCAGGATGTAGTAGATCCTACTACGCCTGCATCAACCCACAACCAATCATCAACCAACGCCTGGTCTTCCGGCCAGATATGAACGGTTGTTCCCTCAAATTGGTCAAGCCATCTGCCTTCAAGACAGATGTCAGCAGCTGCATCTTCCCAATACCAACTGGTGTTACCTCCTGTTGTCTCGTCTCCGCAATTCAGGTAGAACTGCACTTGCTCTGCATAGTGTCCTTGAACAGTCTCTACAGCGATAACCTCGGTCCAGTCATCGTTATATTTCTTTACTTCGAATTCGTCTTCTCCACCATTGAACTCAATGTAGAAATAGATAAACTCGTCATCACGTGCAAACTTGGCAACATAAAGATGCTCGTACTTTGAATTCTCATCAGCTTTACATGTTGCTAATTTGTCGTTGTCCCAGTCCGCAAACTTGCCATCAATTTTGATAGCACGGCGGGCAATGCTGATTTCTTCAGAATAGGTGTGTGAACCGCCGGCATTTGTTGCTGTAAGTTTTACGAGATAGTCTCCGTAATCAGCGTAAGTGTGCGTTGGTTCTTTCTCTGTAGATGTTTTACCATCGCCGAAATCCCACACATAAGAATCAGCATCTTTTGATACGTTCTGGAACGTTACAGTCAGCTCATCTACGGAATAGCCGAAACGAGCTTTTGGTGCGTCAACGTTGGATTTGCAGGACGCAGCAAGGATTGCAACCATAGCAATAACACTTGCAAAAATTAAACTTTTCTTCATAATAACGATAAATTAATTGGTTAATACAAAAAGGTTAATTACCATATTTGTTCTTTATTGTATTCTCTAATGCAAGCCTGACAGATTAGTATCCCGGGTTCTGCTGTATTCCGCTAACAGACCACTCACCATAGGGAATAGGATATTGAATCTTTGGATCATCGTATTTAACAATCTCCCACGGATGTACTCCGCCGAATTGGCGATCCATGTTGCGTTTGTTGCGATATACATCGAACATTCGGTGTCCCTCAAACGCCAACTCCATGCGCCGTTCGTCAAGCACGACATCCAAAACAGACGTGTAGCCATGCATCTTGCCGGCAGCAAACTCTCCTTCTGCGGGAATACCGGCACGCCTACGTATAGCATTAACGTCTGCAAGGGCGGCATCATCATTACCCAGTTTAGCGTTAGCCTCAGCACGATTAAGCACAACCTCACCCCAACGCAGGAATACCGGCGAGGATAATTGCGGCTTGCCGTCCTGATAGCCGAATTTGGTTACAAAATAGTTTGGAAACGTATTGCGCTGCGTCATCGTCTTTGTCAGACGCGCACTACATTTCTTACCTTCATACGTTACGTAATGCGCAGTGTATTCACCATTTACCAATTCATCATTGATGCGGTACTTGTTGCCGTCAATCTCGCAGTAGTTACCCTCGCTATCTGCTTTTACATCAGCCCATAAGTCAACACTTGATCCTGTAGCATCAGGTATCGAAAAATATACCATATTCTTGCTACCTGCATATTGCGGTTTAATATAACTTAAACGTATATCGTCCGGATAACGTTCATAAAGATTAAGTAGAGGATCACTCGCATACACCTCTCCCCATCCTTTACCATTCGGGTCGTTGTTGTACATGCTGCCGATGCTTGCTTGACCGCGGTCTTCAAGAGTTGTGTGCGCTACGCAGAAGAGGGTCTCCTTGCTCTTCAGCGCATTGGCAAAATAAGTGGCGTAGTCAGGATCAAGATTAGCAATAGGGTCGCCCATCTCGGCAATTACGTCAATCACCTTTTGGTTTTCCTCCATGTAGAGATATACTCGACTAAGCAGCCCCAACGCAGCGTTCTTGGAAGCATAGCCTGCATTGCCACGAGATTTGTTCATCAGACTTGCAGCCTTCTGCAAATCTTTTACAACCTGGTCATATACCTCGCCAACAGTAGCACGATGAGTCTCTTCGGTATTTGTGCTTGTACGAAGCACTATGCCAAGATTATCACGACCATGGCTATATGGCTTAGAGAAGATTGTGGCTAATTGGAAGTGACACATAGCGCGTAGGAAATATGCCTCACCAAGTAGTTGGTCACACTCTTGGGATTTCCCCTCTGCATAGCTTTCAATGATAGTATTAGCCGTAAAGATTACTTTGTATCCTACCCACCAAAAGAGGCCGACATTCTTCAAATTGTCTGTCATAGTATAGCATGTTGCCTGGAACAAAGGGTCTGTTGTACGTCCTGATAAGCAGGTATTGTCCGCAGGAAACTCTGCCATCTGCATATAATGACGAACATAAGTATTACTTGATGCATACTCAATGTACGCATATTCCTCCTTGAGCATCGCGTAACAACCGTCAATCACATATTGTGCTCCGGATTCGTCTGCTAAAAAACCACTCGAATTTAACTCGTCAGTAGGGAAGTATTCGAGATCGCAACTCTGGAAACCAAGCATAATAGCAAATGCCACGGTTAAATATAGTGGAGAACGTCTGAGAACGTTCAGACTTAGTGGAGAACGTCTGAGAACGTTCAGACTTTTGTCGGCATTATATGCCGACTTTATAAAGACGGATATAAGTTTCGTTTTCATAATGATCAATCTTTAACTCATTAATTCAGTAATTTATGCAATACGTAATTCGTTAGAACTCTATTTCTATACCTCCAACGATGTTACGAGCCACCGGATATTGATCAGAATACATACCCGCCAGTGAATATTCCGATGTTCTGATGCTAACTTCCGGATCCATACCCGAAAACTTTGTAGCGGTGGCTAAATTGTCGGCGGATATATATACGCGGCACTTGCTCATAATCTTCTTCGGAATCAAAGTAGCAGCTAAATCATAACTCAAGGTAATGTTCTTCAGACGGAAATAACTGCCATCCTCCAAATAACGTGATGACACATCGTTTGAGCTCTTGTTACCATTCAGAACAGCTTTGGGATGAGTAGCGACATCACCCGATGCTTCCCAACGCTTCCAACCGAGTTTAGAATCTTGGATTGAATACTGACCATAACCTAAATAGGCACCATCTGCATCAAGAGCTTGGCGGTTATAGTTATATACCTTATTACCATAGGTGAAATTGGTATTGATACTCAGGCTGAGACCTTTCCAACTAACCTGTGTATTCAAACCACCTTGGAAGAGTGGCGTTGCTTTGCCTACCACCTGCTCGGTTGCGAGTTTATAGTTGTTTGTTGTGGTCTTTGTTCCATCCGCATTAACAATATACCACAAGGGGTCACCATTTTCGGGATCCACACCTGCCCACTCTTTCAAGTACCATGAGAATATATCTTGCCCTTCTTTGACCTGCTGGTTAACAGCATTGGCACTCTGAAGGAATGGGACGTGATCCGGAGTATAAGTAACTCTGTTGCGGTTAAAGCCGATATTGAAGCCTACGTCCCAGCGAACATCACTCACCTTAAGGACTTCGGCATCAATACGATATTCAACACCTTGATTGCGAACGGTACCTGCATTCTTGGTTACCTCAAAGAAACCCGTGGAGGGAGCAACAGGAACGTTCAGTAGCAGGCCTGTATTATCCGTATTGTATAAATCCAACGACATATCGATGCGGCCAATAAAAGTTAAATCAATACCTACCGCTGCCATATTGGCTGTTTCCCAGTGAAGTAACGGGTTACTCAATCGACTTACAATTGCCGTTGTTGTGTTCTGATACTTACTCTTGAGAGCATACGTAGAAAGATACCTGTAAGCCGGGATATTATTATTACCCGTTATACCATAGGAAGCGCGGAGCTTAAGGAAACTGACAACTTTCTGATCCTTCATAAAGTTCTCGTTGCTGATTAGCCAACTTGCGGCTACAGAGGGGAAATATCCTACGCGATGTTCAGGAGCGAAGATTGAACTTGCTTCAGCACGGAACGTGGCATTGATAAAATAGCGTTTTCCGTAATCGTAACCTGCTTGAATAAATGTTGCCCAGCCCGCTCCGGGGACTGTATAACCTGATACTTCTTGAGGTACGGTAGCGTTGAGCGCACTCACGCCATTTGGCATACCTGTACCGGATGCTGTGGTATATTCACTCTTCCATAATCCATACTCAAATCCAACCATACCGTTTACGGAATGTGCTCCCCACTGATAAGAGGCCTTCAGTATGTCAGTCGTTCCAAAAGAATTAGATTGGTCGTATGATTCCTCCATGAAACCGTTATTATAGGTTGAGTTGAAACTGCGAGGATCAACATAAGAAGTCCATTTGCCGTTACTATGCGAGAATCGGTTGGTGGATTGGAGCGTCAGCCAGTCGGTTATATGAAAATTGAGTTGCAAGTCAGCCCCCATAGAGAGGCCTGTGCCGCGACTAAAGTCATATTGGGTGTTATGCAACGCATTCCACTTGTCCTGCGAGTACCAAGTACTCCCATCCGGGCGTTTGGCAGAAGATATATATACGAGATTTCCATCCTCATCATACGGATTATCCCACGGCAGTTTGGTATATGCGTCATTCATCATAATCCACGACGCCTCACTTTCCGACTTGGATTTGTCAAAATATGTACTCAGGCGCATATCCAACCACTTGAACAACTCAGCATTCAAATTTACACGTCCTGAGAACTTCTCGTAACCTGTGTTGATAAATGTACCATCCTGTTTGTAGTAGTCAAACGATGCGTAATAGCCTAACTTCTGACCGCCACCGGCTACGGACACATAGTAGTCCTGCGTCATGCCGTTCTTGAAGAAATAATCTTTCCAATCGTGATCTTCTTCTAACAAAGTAATCGGTCGCAGGTTATTAAACGTGGCCCCTTTTATGCCTTTGTCGTTATACATGACTTTTTGGTAGTCGTACAACTCTTCAGATTTCATCATCCTGTAGTTTCCAAACAATGGTTGCGTACCGCCAACAGTAATCCGCGCATTGACGCGTGCCTTCTCCTGACGCTTGCCCTGCTTGGTTGTCACAACGATTACGCCACCGGCAGCCGCAGCACCATAGATGCCTGTGGCACCTGCATCTTTCAATATTGAGATTGTTTCCACATCGTTGGGGTTGAAGTTGCCGCCCATCACTCCGTCAACTACATATACGGGGTCACTCGCTGCTGTGATAGAACCTGTACCACGGATGCGTATCTCAGCTCCGGCACCCGGTTGACCGGTCGAGTTACTTACCTGTACACCGGCGACCTTGCCCTGCAACATATTGCCCACATCGCTGGTCGTTACGTCCGTCAGCGCGTCAGCACTCACCGTTACAACTGCAGAACTTAACTCGGCACGCTTTACAGCAGAGTAGCCTAAAGAGACAACCTCTTGCAGTTGCTGTGCATCGCTCTCCATAATGACATGCATACTCGATACGGCACGTACTTCTATGGTCTTGTAGCCGATGTATGAGAATTGCAACACCGCCTTGTCGGGAACAATTATTTCAAAGTTTCCGTCGAAGTCGGTCACTGTACCTTGTGTCGTACCCTGCACGAGAATACTCACGCCAATCAGTGGCTCGGAGCCATCGGCATCGATAACCCGGCCTTTCACGTTGATGTCAGCAAATGCTGATACAGCAAGCATCAGGCTCAATAGGATTGGTAGTAATCGTTTCATGTGATTAAATATTTGGTTAAACTATTTACAATGTACAAAGTGACAATGTACAATGTACAAAGTGACAATGTACGATGTACGAAGGTGCAACGTTCGGAGACGTTCACCACTTTTCTACTACTTTCAGCAGATAACTCCGCTCGAAGTTCACCTCTATCTTCGGATTGCTGCCGTCCACCTCGAACTCACGCGGTTCATCGGCTGCATACTCTGTGGCAGTATAAGTCTTGCCTGCCTCTATTCCGCGTAACTCTATTATACCGCTGAAGGGTTGATCATCGGTATAGAACGCATAGTACATCGCCTCCCCTGCGCTTTCGACTTTCGACTTTAGGGCTCTGCCCGGACTTTCAACTCTTATCACATGCGCCTCAGGATAGTCGAAACCCCACGTATAGAGGTTCATGTATTCGCCTCGGGCAAGGTTATTTTCCTTGTAAATCTTCATCCACTTGCGGAGCAGTTGTTCTTTCTCCGGCGTGAGCAGGAACGGACCTTCGTTCCAGTCGGGGTTGTCCTTCGGCCACGTGAACTTCGTTCCGATAACCGAACCCGTACCTATCTGCGAAGCAAAATCATTGCCGCCATCCGTCAGTTCCACATGGTCGCCGTAGTATGCCAGATCCGGTGCCATAGCTGCGTAAGCCTTGCGTTTCATTCGCACCTGACGCGAACTCATCGGGTCGGATGCCACGGCTTGGTTGATCTGCGGCAGCAGCCAATAGTTCACTGCGCAGCCGCAGGGACAAACCTGAATAACAGCATCTGGCTTCATGGCACGAGTCTGCTCGTATATCTTACCAAAGTATGTCGGCATCTGCTCGGGCGCCTCCCAAGGGTCATTCAGCCCTGACGTCTCGTTATAGTCGGGCAGACAGCAGTTCAGATGCTGACCATCAATCTTCAAGCCATCGAATCCCCAACGGTCGATAAACATCTTCAGCAGGTCAGTCGTATAGGCATCTACACCCGGATTAACAGGCGACAGATACCAGCTGTCCCACCACGTGATATACTCGTGTGCCCATTCCTCGGTCTTGAGCAGATATTCGGGATGCTCTTTCACCAACTTCGTATCCGGGTCAGCCGCCAATGGTGCCCACCATAGTTTGGCTTTCATACCGCGCCTGTGAACCTCGTCCGTTATATGACGCATATCTTTGTCACCGCCAGGGAAATACTCGTTCGTATTCCAGTCGCCCTCCGCAATCTGGTAGCCATCGTCTATATCCACCCAAGTGAAACCTAATTCGGCAACCTTGTCCAACGTACCCAATACCATATCCATTTTGAACGGACGCCCATATCCCCACGCACACCAAACGGGTTCAAACGCTTCCGGCTCAGATGGCCTCATCACCACCCCTTCGTTCGCCTGCATATACTCCGAGAACGTACGCAGGGCGGTAAAGTAATCACCCGTATGCTTGTAGCGGAACGCCTTATAGCAACGCAACGTGTCACCAGTTGCCAGTTCTACCGATTCCGGCAGATCATAACGGAGTGCCATCGTCACTTTGTTATCATAGCGCTTCCACTCCACGGGCATTGAAATCATCCGCAGCACCGGCTCAAACAACCCGATAGCCTCACCGCCGTCACGCTGCCACAGGTCAACCACAGGTATGCCACCACCGTAGTCGGAGTTGTTCATGCCAAGGTAGTTCTGCTTGCTGAATCCCTGCGTAACGGGCAGCACCCAGTCCATACGTGCCGCCGTGCTGCTCGGCTGTAGCGACCATACAACTGTATCTTTCGGCTCAATTTCTGTGCGGCATAGCTCGTAGGCTCTGACCATCACAGGCTTGCCTATATTGATGAACTGCGTCTGGATCACCTGCAATCCCGGCACGCCGTCAACATTCCGTACCGTCTGCTGCTTTACCACATGCAAGCCCTTCTGCTGATACGGGAACGCCTGCATATCCGCTTCCGCGCAGATCAGCCGTTCGGTGTCGAACGCTCGGAGGCGTTCACCACTATCCGCCTTCGGCTGACACGCAGTCAGACTTAAGACCGCAACAGTTAAAGATAATAGATAAAAGACTTTTTTCATAATCGGCTTTCAACTTTCCGGCATAATGGACAACGCTTTGGTTGGCGGGAGGGACAGCCGAATAATATTCGGCATAATGGACAACGCTTTGGTAGGGCGGGACTCTTTAGGGCTCTGCCCGCTCTTTATGGCTCTGCCCGCTCTTTCCACTTTTTTCACTTGTATTCCTTCAGTATCCTCTCTGCATTATCGTGGTATATCTTCTTCAGCACCTCGTCCGGCAGGTTAAATCCGCTCAACGCCCAGTGGTAGTTATACTCCGGAACATAGAAATGTTCGTCGTTTGTTTCAAGAACGCGGAAGATATTCTGATACATCGATTCGTCCATACCATTATCTGTACCAAAGAGAACGCGGTCTTGATACTTAATCAGAAACTCCCGAGTAGCACGCGGTGTATGCGCTGATTCTGCCACACGGGCCGCTATATCCACATACATATTAGGATACTTATCCAGCATCGCACCTAAGCGAGGCAAATCATCATTCATATTCAGATAATGGCAGGCGATGAAGAGAGTATTCGGATTATCACGAACCGCATTCTCGAAAGTGTTGACAAGTCCGTAGTATCCCATGCAGTTAGTCGTATCCACATGCCAAACGGCGGCATTGGGCAGACCATCGTTAGTCTCATCCATTGGCAGATACATCCATATAGGCTCACCAATGTGAATGCTAACCGGCATTTTTAGTTCAGCACATTTGTCAAGCAGCGGTTTTACTCGCGGGTCATCGATATGAATACCCTTACCCTCTACCGGACGGGCATACAGGTCGCCCTCGCCCTTGTCGCCCAACTCACCTACACCTACGGCACCCATATCATGATAACGCTCCAACGTCTTCAGCGAGTTAGCCAGACCTTCCGGCGTATCAATATCCGTATAATCAAAGCAGCACCACAGACGGAAGCGGTCCTTGTACGGAGCGTATGCCTCCACCACCTCCTCAAACGGACGACCAATCCACGAGCAGTGCATGATGGCGGTATGCTCAACGCCGACCTCGTCCATCACCTTGACCCAGTTCTCTAAATCACCCGCCTTCTCAACATAATCATGCGAGTGCATATCAATGATGGGAAACTTTGCTCGCTCTACCTTTGTCTGAGATATATTATTCACCACAACAGGGAAATAATTTCTCACAAGCACCCTGTCAGAAGGCGCGGACATCTCCCCATTTTCGCCGGATAAGGCAGACGCTCTCTCAGAAGCAGACTTCACGCCACACGACACCAAACCTACGCTGATACCTAAGAAGAAAAGAACGAACGACTTTTTCATAAAAACATAATTTTTCGGATGCAAAATTAATAAATTCAAACTTAATAAAGACTTCGATATAGTATGCTATATAGCATAAATTACTACATTCTCGGGCTAACATATTTATATTAAACGTATTAACAGCATGAGGTGCGATTGTGATACATTTCGTAACGTTTCGAAAAAAATATGCGAAACTTTTTCACTTTCGCATTCGGAAAATTATTTATAATTTTGTAGGAAACTTAACCGACAGATTACTATGAACGCATCATCGGCAAAAGAACGCAGGGCACTTATCCTGCGGCAGTTAGAGAAAAAAGAAGAGGTTCTGGTAACAGAACTGAGTCGCGAAACAGGCATATCAGAGGTTACCATTCGTAAGGACCTCACAATATTGCAAAGTCGCAACCTTCTCATTCGAACACGAGGAGGCGCGATGCGCCGACCGATAGAAAACCCGAATGAGGACACTTCTATCGGAAAGAAAAAGTTATTTAACTTTAAGGAAAAAGAGAGGATAGGGGAAGAAGCGACAAAGATGATCAACGAGGGTGATTTCATCATGCTCGACTCAGGCACCACCACACTTGAGATAGCACGACACTTAGACAATTTCTATAACCTGCATATCATTACCAACGCTATGAACATCGCCACCGAGCTGATGCGATATAAGCGTTTCGATGTTATTCTCATAGGCGGCAATGTGCGTGTCAACAGTCATTCCACCGTCGGTCCGCTCGCCATATCCGTACTGCGGAACTTCAGCGGATACAAGTTATTTTTGGGAGTAGATTCGTTCTCGTTAGAAAACGGCGTTTCTACCCCTTCGTTAGAAGAAGCCCTACTCAACCAACAGATGATACAACAGGCTGCGAAGGTAATCGCCGTGTTCGACTCATCGAAATTCAACAAACGCAGTTTCGTCCATATAGCAAACGCCTCTGAGATACATTGCATCATCACCGACCGAGCCATACCAACCGGTCTGCCCTCGCGCCTCAAAGCAGCCGGCATTGAGCTGAAAATGGTATAACACTTAAAGTCGGCATTAAATGCCGACTTTATAAAGACGAGAGATATACACTTTAGTCGGCATTAAATGCCGACTTTATAAAGACGAGAGGTAAGTGCAGTGGATAACGTCTCCGAACGTTCAGATGTCAAAAGTCTGAACGCTCGGAGGCGTTCTCCACTAAGTCTGAACGCTCGGAGGCGTTCTCTACTTACAGATATTCCTTATACTCCTCGTATGGCACTACCACTTGCACATGGTCTTCGCCCTCGGAGGTGACAAGCTGATATTTCAGATCCATCTTGTCAATTCCTGCCATTGACCACAGATAGTTGCTCAGGCCTTCGGCGTTTTCAATGATAAAGTTTTTGAAATAGGATTCCGTTATAAACAGTTTCAAAATATAACTCTTCATCTCGGGTAAGGCAACCGTGTATATGAGTGCATTATTTTCAAAATCAACGGTAACATTGTTGAGAAAGCAGTCGCCCAAATACTCAATAGGCAGTTCGCTATTCACCTCCGTCAGCAGTTCCTCCCATGCAGCCTTCTCACAGCGGAAGGTATCAGCCTGCTCCTTTGCCCACTCGTATTCAGAAGGCGTTACAACAATATCATAAACCGTCATATCTTTTCTGTCTTTGAAATGGTAACATACATCGTAACCACTACCGAAAAATAGATCAGTAATACCTATTATATCTTCATCCGTTTCTGTGGCATATCCTTCCAAAACCTCTTGCTTGTGGTAGATGCAGTGCTTGCTTATATAACCGGCATCTAAATCGTCAAGGCCAACGTTTGGAAATTGGTAATTATACATCACTGTTTTCCCTTCCAGAGTAACCTTCTCAATTCTTATACCATCAGACATAGTAGGAAACTCTGTATTCATTTCAGCAATAGTTTGCTTAATAAGATATTCGTTGCTTACGAGAAGACTGCTCTTCGGATCTTTAACCATCTTATCCAATTCCACGTGTAAAACAATACATGAAACAACATAAACAACGAGAAGTATTATCTCTACAGGTTTTGTTTTGCGAATCTCAACCGGTATGACCTCTTTTACCTGCTTAGACAGCATTAGATACAAGAACCATATTAATGCCCATAAGAACGGACGAACAACATTTTTGATTTCTAAACTAATATTTCCAAACGCTGACAGCGCGATTTGCGCCAGACCGTCAATTGCAATAATAGCGATATAGACGAATGCAAGTGAAACGGCATTCTCTTTGCGCTTGTAGAAGGCAACGATAGTCATCACCGCCGTCACGACAAGAGCACCTAAATAACCGCAATAAATAAGTGCTGACACCGGAGTAACCCCTATCTTGCTTATTGCTAAGATAGTGATAACACAACTCATAAAGGCACCAAAGCCGACACCTACCCATAAGAAAAACGCCAACCAACCATTAATCTTTCGTGGGGGTTGAGAATCGTTTTGTAATAAGTCCGAACGCTCGGAGGCGTTCTCCACTAAGTCAGAACGCTCGGAGACGTTCTCCACTAATGTTTCTTGTTCCATAGTAGTTATTAATTAGAAGTGAAAAGTTACTGAAAGTGACCAAGTGACGAAGTACCAAGTGACGAAGTACTAAGTGACTTAAATCGTACATCTCAAAGTTACTATCTTATTTTCAATTACGCAATATATTGTTGCAAAAAATACAACAAAAATATACGAGTGGAGAACGTCTCCAAATGTTCAGACTTTTGACATCTGAATGTTCGGAGACGTTCTCCACTATTGAGAGACACCCTCCCTGGATGTCTCTACGAACGTTCGGAGACGTTCTCCACTAAGTCTGCTTATTGCAGTTGCCCTTGTGCGTTGAAGATCTTACCACCACGAATAATCAGCAACTGACCGTCAATCACCACTTTCTGTGCCTTAACAGCTGCACCTGCGTTGTCGATGGCTGTTGGCAGAACAATTATTTCCTCAATGAGTTCAGCCTCTGCGCTTGTTGTAGGAACGGAAGGATCGTAAGTGAACGTAACATTGTAGCGACCGGCTGTGGTGATCTCAAGTACAGAGTTACTTTCTGCCTCGCCGTTGTTCAATATATGATCAATTACCACTTTATACTCGTAGTTGCCAACTACCAGTTCAACATCTGATAGCACGAGCTGATATGTGCCATCGTCCTGCTTAACCATCTCATTGCCTTCCGCCTCATTCCAATTCGTGCCAAGCAATGCCTCACTACCGGCTACTGAATAGATATGTTCAGGCTCGGGAGTCTCACTTACCGGACGAACAACGGTCAGGCTGAGTACGAACATATTGGTGTTACCATAACGACCTACTAATATCGAATCTTGCTCCGCTGACAGAACGAAGTTTTCAATAACAGGCTCATCTGAACTCATTTTTCCATTTACTACAGTATCGCTACGGAAGAGACGGGTACTACCGTCCGCTGCATAGATATCAACTTGAGCATATTTCGAGCCATCGGTTGCATCATTGCTGATAACGGCAGAGAAATAAACTTCGTCACCCTCCAAGAATTTGCCTTCTTCAGGTTTGATAACAAGATACTTGCCACCTGCATAAGCATACGAAGATGAAAACTTGATGGCATCCTTTGAATCAGTATTGTTATGAATCTTCACAGTAGATATATCCACGCCGGTTGCCCCCAAAGCAGTTACACCGATAGCATCATCACCTGTGGACCAATTGTAAACACCAACATACTCCTTAGCAGGCTCGGGAGTCTCATCAGCCGGCCACCAACGCGGATCACCAAGGTTGCTTTCATCCGTTCCGGCACCCAACGCAGGTGACTCCTCGCCGAGAGTGTAATCACCATTATCCGCATCAACAAAGAGCGGATCAGCCACAACGCAATTGGTTTTTGTTACTGCACTCTGCATACCAAGATTGGAATCGCTTGCATAATTGAAAACCATACAGTTATTAGCAGCAACGGCATCACGAATGGTACGAACACCGGATGTGCTCTCCGGCATTGCAAAGATACAATTGGATACTACTGCACCTGACGTAAGTTTTACCTTACCAACAGCAGCATAATCCGTATTCATTACTTGAACATTGTAGAATGTGCAATGGTCAACAAGAAACGAACCGGAAGTGGCGCGAGAGTCAATTACACCTGCATAGAAAGCCGATGCATCTGTCGAGATATTGGCAAAAGTTGTATTGGTAATGCTTAAATCAATGGAGCCGGTGTTTTCTACGAAAACAACACTCTTCATGCAGTTGTGGAAATAGCAATTTTCAATTGTGATAGCATCTAATCTTCTGGAGGACGTAGCCTCTATCATGGCTTTATTTTTATCCCAACCATAGAACTCACAACCTGTAAGGACAACGCGTTTATTATCTGTGTCATCAGCTGGTACAATTACGTAATCATAAGAGCCTACAGTACTACAGTCAAATTTGACGTTGATAAATTCAGCCTTAGCTCCTGATTTCAAACGTACAGGGCACACCGGCTTGATAATTACCTCTGCACCTTCTGCGGCACGAACTATTACTTCTTTTCCTGTAAAAGCGAGGTAGTCACCCGACTCTTCATACGTACCGGCAGCCATTTCAACAATATCACCGGTGGCCGCTGCAGCGATTGCTTGGCGCAGGTTATTGGATGAATGAGGTGAGGTGGGGGTAATCTGAATCACCTCAGCATTCACTGCCATTGCCATCAGAATGACAGCAAGAAATGAAAAAATCTTTTTCATACTATTAGAATTTTAGTTAATAAATATGGTTAATTGTATTTTTTTCCTACCAGTGGAGAACGTCTCCGAACGTTCTTACTCTACCACCTCACCCAGCACATTGTAGGTCTTGCCATCCTTGCGAATCAGCATTTGACCACCGCGGATGAACTTCTCGCCGTCGCGGATGGTGCGCTGCTGCTGCACGTCTTCGTAGCCAGAGGGAACGGTGTGGGCAGTGTTACGCTTCACTCGCATTGTATTGATAAGAGTAGCATTGCCGTTCGAGTCGGCTGTATAGGAATTAACCTCAAGGCAGTCGCTCTTAACAGTAAACTTAGTGAATGAAGGAGCACCCGGTTGACCAAACATGCCTGTGAAGAGGTCAAAATAATTCTCTACATCGTGGTGGTTATCATCATAAAGAACAGACGGGTCGGTAGTATATTTCTCCTCCATCTTAGCACGGCTATACGGGTAGTAACGCTTACGCCCGCAAGTTGCTCCAATGAAATACAGCGTACCGTCATCGGTGGTGAAAGTGCCGCCTTGCTTGCCGGTCATATTCGTATTGGTATTGACGGCAACCGTCTCTACATCTTCCACAGCCCCTTCCACTAATGTGCGGGTATCAGGATTAACCGGACCTATAACCTCATAGCAGTGGTCATGCCCCTGAATAGCAAGGTCGATCTGACAATCTTTCAAAATAGGCAACATAATATCACGGAACATCGGTATCTCATCATCGGTTGAATGTCCTGAACCGGAGAAGATATTTTTATGAGCAAGTGTCACGCGATATTTGGTGTTCGGATGCGCCGCAATCTGCTCATTAAACCAGTTTTTCACATCATTTGAGAGATACGATGACAACCTGCCTTCGGCACTACTGCCGCTTGCTCGCCACCAATCTTGCAACGAATAAACAAGAAAGAGGACATCTCCATAGACAAACGAATAGGTTATGCCGTGGAACTGCGGTTTGTGCGACTGCACCATTGAGTAGAATCCCCAGTCGGTATTGAAGTGATAGTCGTAATTAAGATTCTCGCTATCATCGTGATTACCATCAGTTGGCACGATAGGCATCTGCATTATCACCGGTCGTATCGATTCCTCGAACCATCTCTCCCACTCCCACTCGGAGTTCGACTTGGTGCCTGTCTCGACAAAGTCGCCGGGGAAGAGGCAGAAACGAGCTTCCGGAACGGTCTGCACTGCTGCCATAGCGCACCATTTAGCATTATTTACATACTCTGCATCCTGAATATGACTATCCGACATATAGAGGAAAGAATATTCGCCCTGCACTGCATCTTTTGTGCGGAAACGGGCGATATCGGAATAATGCCCTTCATAACCTACTCGCCACGAATAGGTTGTGCCAGCTGTCAGATTATCGGCAAGTGCTTTGTGGCTGACATAGCGGAATTTGGTATTACCGGCAATGCCCGCCGCCTTTGCTATACCCGAAGTGGCAACGGCATAATTGAGCGCAGGAGTCGTGGTCGCCTCTGCGGTAATAGTTATAACGCCGTTATTCGTCTCGAAGTCGTCTGCCGTAGCATTTTCCATTGCAAGAAGTTGCACCACTCCATCCGTTATACCTTCGTTAGTGAACCAGCAGAACGCCATACGCATTGACGGATCACCGTTGATATTGGCAACCATATTATATGGTTCTTCTTTGTTCACAAGATTACCGATAGCAATATTCATCTCTGCTATCTTATCGGCAATAGCAGTAACATCCTCAGCAGTAGCACTATCTATCCTTGCGGCTTCCTTAGCGATGAGGAAGGGGATATAAGACGGCACTGTATAGTCAGCCTGCTTATACAGAGTATCTGCAGCCAAGACCTCTACCGGATAATAAACGGGCGGAACGGGCAGAACTACTAACACTGCTGTGGCAGTGAAAGCTCCATCCTGCGTGGTCACACTGACCAAAGTGGTATCTTCTCTCAGACCTGTTACTATGCCATTCTGTATTGTTGCCACAGTAGCATCCTGACATTCCCAACTTACCCGCTTATTATTAGCATCGGCAGGTGTTATAATAACGGTGAAGGTGGCTGTCTGACCGACAATCACTCTGAGGGTATCTTGCTGAATACTAACACCTGTTACGGCAACAGTAACGGCATCGGGATCGTACTCGTATGCACCTATGTCGTAACCCGTTCCTTTGGGACGAGCGACACCGGTGATGTCGGTGGTGGTAGCAGATGCCGCCTCAGCCTTATCAAGCAATGCCACAGAAGCATCGGTGAGCGAGAAATCGGCATTCTGCATACTGGTGATCTGCGCATCATCGGCAGGCACACCTGCGAAATTCGTCGGGTTGCGGAAATTAGGACCCGCCACATCGGTATTATTGGCAGAGAGAGTCAGACTCAGATATGCAGAACTCTTGCCGAAACCTTCGTCTGCCACGTTGTGCGTGGAGTTGCTACCATTGATATAGTTAGCAGGATCGCTGAAATCGGTCGGGTTTGTATTCCCCCAAAAGACGGAATTATACACCATACCTTCAGAATGAATGCCCGCATATTGGTCGCCGTGGTTATTGGCTACGGTGCAATTATAGACTAAACCTTTGTTATAGATGGCGCTATTAGGCCAAGTGCCGGTGAGGGTGTTGTTATGCACTACGCAGTTGCGTACTATGCCGGCGGCCGTCTCGTTGCGTATAGCCCCCGCTTTGCCGCTACAACCGCGTACTATGCAGTTCTCCACTATGCCGTTGTTATTGTAGATAGCGGCGCAGCCGTTGGCTGAGCATAGTTCCACTATGCAGCCGCTAACCACCGCCTGCACGGTCGCGGCATCATTATGGTCGATGAAGATGGCGCCCGCCGTTCCACCACGGCAGTTGCGTATATGGCACTGACGAACCGTCATATTATCGCGTAGATAGATGGCTCCGCCGCCCCACTGATCATGCTGAGCATTCTGCAGAGTAAGACCCTCTATCAAAATATGATTGGTAGGGGGACCATCATACTTAACTATCAGATACTGACCTATATCAGTACCATCGATTATCGTTTCGTACATCTCGATGTCGCGCTCCCCCGTCTGGGCGTTATAGCCACCGAGGATAGTCTGACCATCACTGACGGAAAATCGCTGATTATAAGTACCCTCAGCGATAAAAACGGTGTCACCTGCCGGTACGCCCCATACTGCCGTTTGGATAGTAGCAAAGGCGTTAGCCCATGATTTGCCATCGAGCGAATCATCGCCGTCGGGGCGCACATACTTATTGCTCGCAGAAGCACACAGCACCGCTGTGCACAGCGTCAAAAGAAAGAATAGTTTTTTCATAATAAATGTATATTTAGGATTATAATAGTGGAGAACGTCTCCGAACGGTATCGTACATCGTACTTCGTCACTTGGTACTTTGTTATGGCACGCTATGAGGTTTAGTGCGGACAACGCGCATGGTGTTGAACAGCGTCACATTGCCCTCATCGTTGTCTGCAGTATAAGAATTAAACTCAATGCAATCATCTTTCACCGTGATCTTCGTGAAACTCGGTTTCTCCGGCTGACCGAACATACCCGTGAACAGGTCAAAGTAGTTCGGCACATTGTGCTTGCCGCTATTATAATCAGCCTCCATCCGCTCACGGCTGTGAGGATAGTATTTTTTTGCCCCGCAAGTGGCACCGATAAAATAGAGCGTACCGTCATCGGTGCAGAAAGTGCCGCCTTTGTAACCCGTTGCGTTCATATTTTTATCAACAGGCACTTCCTCACGGTCAGAGATAGCGTCCAGTATCGGCGTACAATCATCCGGATTAACCGGACCAATAACCTCGTAGGTGTGATCATGCCCCTGCAACGCTAAATCAACCTCACAAAGCTTCATCGTTGGCAACATACATGCACGGAAGAGCGGAGGATCGTTGTCTATAGAATGATCTGACCCTGAGAACAGATTGAAATGTGCCAAAGAGATACGGTACTTAGTGTCAGGATTGGCTGTTGTACGACTGATGAACCAATCACTAATCTTATTTAGATAGATTGATGAGGGCGGGTCAGCATAACTATATTGGACACGCCAATAATCCTGCATGGAAAAGACAAGAAACAATGCGTCTCCATATACAAAATCGTAAACGACACCTTCGTACTGCGGGATAAAACAACTATTGTAAAAAGCATTGTCAGTATTGAAATGGTGCGTATAATTAAGATTGGGACTGGGATCGTGGTTACCATCAGTAGGAACAATAGGCATTTGCATAATAACAGGTTTCATTGCTTCCTCAAACCATCTCTCCCACTCCCATTCGCTATTAACCTGTTCACCATCTTCAACAAAATCGCCGGGAAATACACAGAAACGTGCTTCAGGTACAGTTTTGGCTGCGGCAAGGGCACAACGGCGTGCCTTACTGATATATTCTGCATTCATAATATGGCTGTCAGTCATATAGATAAACGAATATTCACCTTGCTCTGCATCTTCAGTACGGAATTGGGCTATCTTACTCCAATGGCCTTCGTAGCCTACTCGCCACGAATAAGCACAACCGGGAGTCAGGTTCTCTGCTATTGCCTTGTGGCTGATATAACGATATTTCTCATTTTTCGGAATGCCTGAAGCACGGACAATATAGGAGCAAATGCCACCATAGGTAATGGCTTTGGTTCGTTTGGTCGTAGCAGGTATTTCTATCACGCCTGACTCAAAGTCCGCTTCTGTAGCATTCTCTTTGGCAACAAGTTGCACCACGCCATCGAAAACACTGTCATTGGTCATCCAACAAAACCCCATCCTGCTCTTCGGGTCGCCGTTGATGGTAGCAACCATGCAGTAAGGCTCAGTCTTGGGCACCAACTCCTCGATCTTTTGGCGCATCACTGCCAGGTTTTCCTCGCTCGGATTGTCGGCACAAGCGCTGATGGCAATCTTGAGCATCGTATGACTCGGCACAGTGTAGTCAGCCGGCGTATATAGCGAGTCAGCCAACTCCCATTCCGCCTTCGGCACATACTGCTCAGTTGTGTCCTGCTGCTGAGGCTCTTCCGGCTCAACAACAGGGTCATGCTTGCATGCTGCAAACAAGGCAACCATGCCAATCAATTGAATGTAATAGATTCTTTTCATGGTATTTGAGTTTTGAATTATGGAGAATTTCTCCTAACTTGTGAACGTTCGGAGACGTTCTCCACTTGACTTTTAGCGTTTGGTCGGCATTAAATGCCGACTTTATAAAGACGAGAGATATAAGTGCAGTGGAGAACGTCTCCTTAGCGTAAGCGGTACTTGGTACTTCGTCACTTGGTACTTTATCACTTGGTACTTTATTTAACGATCTTCAGGGTGTTGAACAGCTCCGTCTTGCCATTCGGCAGAACATTGAACGATTCAAGCAACAGGTAATCTTTTTTCACCGTCACTCTCGTGTAAGAAGGTGCTCCGGGTTGACCGAACATTCCGGTAAAGAGGTCAAAGTAATTATCCACCTGATGAATATGCTTGCTCGCGTCCATCTCTTCGCGCTTGAGCGGCGTATATCTCTTCGCGCCACAAGTCGCGCCTATAAAATAAAGCGTTCCGCTGCTGACATCGTATGTGCCGTCTTTCTTGCCGGTTATATTCCTGACCGCATCAACAGGTACCGTCTCTTGATTCGAGATAGCAGACAGAATAGGTTTCTTAGTATCCGGATCAACGGGTCCTATCACTTCGTAAGTGTGGTCGTGTCCCTGCAATAAAAGGTCGATATGACAATCTCTCATCACCGGCAGAAGAGTAGCACGCAAGAGTGGCGTTTCCTTATCACGCTGATGATCCGAACCCGAGAAGAGATTCTTATGCACTAAGCCGACTCTCCACTTCACATTTTTCTCCTTTTCCACCTGCCGATGTATCCAACCGCCCAAATCGCGCTCGAGATACTCGGAGGTAAGAGCGGAATAATCGTACTCGCCACGCCAAAAATCCTGCTCGGAGAAGGCGATCAACTGCATATCGCCGTACGTGAAGCTGTAGTTGATGCCCGCAAACTGCGGACGCACCTGCGTCGTCATGTTGAACGTCGTATCAGTATTGAAGTGATACGTATAGTTCAGCAGTGGTGAATCGTCGTGGTTGCCATCGGTCGGCACAAGCGGCATCTGACGAAGGACAGGTTTCATTGCTTCTTCGAACCATCTCTCCCACTCCCACTCACTGTTGTTCTCCGTACCGGTATCTACGAAATCACCAGGGAAGACGCAAAATCGCGCATCTCTCTCATTTCTCGCTACCGCTTCCGCACACTGCCTTGTTGCATCGATATACTCCTGATTGTGAATATGACTATCCGTCATATAGACAAACGAAAAATCTTTTTGTCGGTTGTCAGCAGTACGGAAATGGAAAATTTCCGAAAAATGTCCTTCATATCCGCATCGCCACGAATAGTCGGTACTGGGTTGCAGATCGTCGGCAAGTGCCTTATGACTGACATAGCGGAATGCCGTATTCTTGCTGATATTTGCCTTATTCAGTATGCCTGACGAAGATATAGCATAGTGCAAAGGCGGAGTTGTAGTAGGAGAGGCAGGTACCAAGTACGAAGTGCTTACGCTACGTACCGTTTGCGCTACGGAGGCGTTCTCCACTTGTGAACGTTCGGAGGCGTTCTCCACTATTTGAGAGACGGTGGAAAACACCGTCTCTACCGCCAGACGTTCGGAGACGTTCTCCACTTGTGAACGTTCGGAGACATTCTCCACTGAAAAACTCGTCTCAAAATCTGCTACCGTAGCATCTTTCTTCGCTAACAACTGCACCTCTCCCCGCGTAACACCTTCATTTGTAAACCAGCAGAACGCCATACGTTTGCGCGGGTCTCCATTGATCTGCGCAGCAATACAATAAGGTGCTTCCTTACTCACAAGTGTCGCAGTACTATCCACCAAAAAAGACATATATGACGGAACTGTATATTCTAAATTCTCGGACGAGATAGTTTTTCTATTTCTATTATCGGCACGGGGAACGGCAGGCGGCATTTTCTCTATGCGATGCGCAGGCTCACCTATACTATAGTCTGCCGCCTGCATTATATCTTCCTCTGCCTTATTCGTCGGCACTCCTGCAAATGTGGCGGGGTCACGGAAATGCGGACCGGCTGTTGCCTCATTCTGCTCACTCAACCACGGATAAACGAAAAACTGCTGTTCGAACCCCTCGTCAGCACGGCTCATGCCGGACTCACTCTCGTCCGACACGTAATTCGTCGGATCTACAAAACCGTATTCGTTCCTATTGCCCCACATCGTGCAGTCATACACCGAACTCTCGCTGTGTATGCCGCCATAGCGGTCGCCGTAGTTGTTCGCTATCGTGCAATGAACCAGTGTGCCGTCGAAGTTCGCCACACCGCCGGCATCCGGCCACTCATGACCGGTAGCCGTGCAGTTATGCACAAGGCAGTCTTCTAATCGGGCACCAAGGGCAGACGATTCGGGCAGGTCACCTTTAATCAGCACGCCGCCGCACAACGTACCGCTGCAACCGCGCACTACACATCGTCGCATCGTCACCTTGCCACGTAGCCATGCGCCACCGCCACGCTGACTATGACGCGCATTTTGCAATATAAGGTCCTGCACCAAGGTCGGACGATGGCAGTCTTGCTCGCAACTGATAAGCCGTGTGCCTAACCCCGTACCATCCAAGATAGTTCTGCCGCCTGAGTGGAGAACGTCTGAGAACGTTCGGAGACGTTCTCCACTATCGAACGTTGGATATTTGCGGGTGCCGTACTCACCTGCCGCACAACCGCCGATGATGGCGATGCCGTCTTTCAACACAATGCCCTCATGATACACGCCCTCGGCTATGTATAAGGTATCGCCCACGCGACAGTTGTCAATACCCAACTGTATCGTTGACTGCGCCGTCTCCCAACTCTTGCCGTCATTGCCGTCCAAACCATCAGTCCGCACATACCACGACGCCCCTGACACCTCCGTTGCCATGGCTGCAACAATCAACAGTATGTGCATCATATATTTCATAATTATTTACGAAGCGCTTACGCTATTTATGAAGGGGCTGCCGAATAATATTCGGCGTAATTGACAACGCTACTACCAAACGTTCGGAGACGTTCTCCACTATTTCTCCCAGCCAAATCGTTCTCGTCCGATGCGTTCTACTTCCTCTCGTGAGGTGAAGGCTGCTGTTCCGCCTGCGGCGGTAGTGTTCACAGCACCGGTCATATTGCCGTACTGCTGACACAGGTCAAGGGCATCGCCTGCCGCGAAACGAGCGATAAACCCTGCATTGAACGAGTCACCTGCACCGATACAATCCACCACATTAGTGTTAAGCAACGCCTCTTGCACTCTGTCAGGAAAGGTTTGAAGCTCTCCTGAGTCCCGCAATTCACCCTTACGAATAAGTATCGAGCCGCGGCTGCCACACTTTATAACAGCAGCGTTGGTATATGGACGAATTTTCTCTATCGCTTCTTCTAAAGTCTCACTCTTCGTAAGGAACTTCAGTTCGGTCTCGTTGGGCATAAATAAAGTAACGAGTGGCAGTACTTCTTGCAGGTTAATGTCCCACTTCTCGGTCGGATCCCACTGACTGTCGAGCGAGGTGGTGATGCCATTCTCTTTGCAGATATTGAGAATCTTCACAATATCGCGGCGTATGCCGCTTTGCATAAAGATGGATGATATATGAATATGTTTCGCCACCTTAAACACTTCGGGGTTAATATCTGCGAGCGACATATAGTCCATTGCCCCTTGATAGGTAAGATTGGCACGATCCTCGTCATAACTCATGCATATTGTTGCCCCCGTGGCGTACTTATCTTGCCGAATAAGGAAACGAGTGTCCACACCTTTCTTTTGCAGACTTGTTTCTACGAGGTCGCCGAAACTATCGTTGCCTATCATTCCGCAGAACGCCACCTTGGCACCTAAGGCAGCGGCATTGGCAGCAAAGATAGCGGTACTGCTACCTAAGGTCAGGGTCATCTGCTTCAAAAATTTCTCCTTACCTACTTCAGGAAAACCATCTATCTGATTGAGTATCAAATCCACATTCAACTCGCCTAAGGCGATGATATCAAACTGCTTCATGGTTATTCGTATTTCTGATTTAACTTATTAAACAACTCCCACATCTTACTATTCCAGTTTTTAGGGTAGTCGTGTCCCATCTCAGGACCGAACACGTACTCCTTGTCCGCCTCTGCCACGGCGATGTTATTGAACGGCACAATATTCGTTCTTGGCGGGCACACATCATCCTGCAATCCGCTACTTGCCAACACTGCGCATGATATATGAGTAGCGAGGTTCTTCGTGTCGAAGTAACTCAGGAACTTGAGCACCTCTTCATTGCTCATCGAACCGCGTGCCCCCTTAGTCAGCTCCATCGCCAAGCCGCCTATGCCGTCCATCGCATCCGCAAAATCGCCGAGGAAAGCCACATTGCAGGCGATAGCCGAGAACGGATAATCGCTCAACGCGGCAGCAGCGTAGGTCAGCGCACCGCCCTGACTCGACCCTTCGCCGAACAGCTTCGTCATGTCGCTCGTCTCACGCGTTGCCATGAACCGTACCGACTGCACCACATCCATATACGCGCCGCGGTAATACCACGTGTCTCGGTTGCCGAAGTTGTACGAGAACCAGTCGCCATAGTAACTAACGCAATCCTCTGTCACACCCGGGTTACCCGTCGAGGCGGGACGGTTGTTCAGATACTGCCCGCGATGCGACAGGTAGAACTCCGCGTACTTCGACGAACCGCCGCTCGGACACTCGCACTTGGCCGTACTGCCCTGCGTGTCGTAGCCGTAGTAGTGCATAATCACAGGGTGCTTCTGCCCGTCCTGCGGCTCGCAGTAGTAACCGCGGATCTTCACCGGCTCACCCGAAGGATCATCAGGCACGGAGTACATCTCCACTAAATAAACCTTACGTATCGTACTGCTCTTTTCCGGCAACTCAGTCAGCGTGGCGTTCATTTCCACACCTGCCAACTGCTCCTTGGCATTCTGCCAAAACTCATCGAAATCCGGCTGCTTATCCGGTTCTGACTTGATACTGAACGGATCAATAGCAAAATTGAAGTTCCGTGCGACCTTATTATTCACGTAGCAACCGGCGCGATACACTCCCGGATTCAACATCGTAGTCGTAGTCGCCTTGTAGTCTATCGCTCCGTTGGCAGGCACCTCTACGCTGTCAGTCACGGTTTCCACCTTTTCCTTATTGTCCTTCGCGTAGCGAACCGACACGCCCACTTTCACGGCTACCGCATTACCATTCTCGATATGAATCGTTATGTCCGGCTTGCCGCTCCAAACCCAGTCATCGGTTACGGGTACGGATTGCTTGATCAGACTCAGGTCAACTTGTTCCGTTACCGGCTGCTCCTGCTGCGGCTCGTCCTGTGATACAGGACCTTTGCAACCGCCGCAAGCACACAGCATCACCGCCAACATCGCAAATAATATATACGCAGGTTTCTTCATATCAGAATAGTGGAGAACGCCTCCGAGCGTTCGGACTTTCCGGAATCTTCGGACTTTCCGGAATCTTCGGACTTTCCGGACTTTTCGGACTTTCCGGACTTTCCGGACTTTCCGGAATCTCCGGACTTTTCGGACTTTCCGGAATCTCCGGACCCTCCGGACTATTTCAAATAATCATTCAGATTAACTATATTGAACGCATTATAATACTTATCCATATTATGCTCTATGCGCATCAGCACGACCTCTTCGGCATTTATGCCGAGGTGGTTAAGATTATCGTAGAGCATCTGACGGGCGACGAGTGCTTCCGGCTTCTGCCATATATATCGGCAGCCTGTCTGCACGAGCCATAGTTGTCGTTCTGGCGAGCACTCGCTCAGGTCTTTGCCGACCTCGTCCCCGTGTAGCCATTTCTTCCATCGGTTACTCTCGTGCACTAATTTCCATAGGACTTGTGTCATATTGCTCAGTTGCGCCACTTTACCTTCGGCAAACAACTTCTTCTCTTCCTCTTCGAGTTCAGCGAGAGCATCATACTCATTCATAGTGAATTCAGGTCCTACATTGGCGGCTCCCATACCTGCCTTAGGATAATCTTCGGGATTATCCACATCATCGGAATAGTGCCCCTTGATATAACTGCCGTAAGGTCTAACCTTAGCCGTCAGTTTTCGTGCCACATCGGCATCGAAGAAAGTGGTATGCAGGTCAGTACCAACTTTCCCCACAATAAAGCACGGCCATATATCATCGAGTCCAACCTCGTGCAAACCTGCCTTCAAGCCTGTCAAGAAAGTATCGAAGGTCTTGTCGTCGGCCAATCCGCCGTGCACCTCTTCCGTTCCCACCTCGTAAGAGATAGGTGGTAAGTTATGCGCTTTGCGGAAGTCTTCGGCGTGCTTAATCAGTTCGACGGTACGCTTGACAACAACATGAATATCAATTATTTGTCCTTTAGGCAGGAAGATATCCACTGTCGGGTCAACATGGATGAGGTCATAGCCGGCAAGAATAGCAGCCTCATAACTCTCTTTCACGCCTTGCATGGCACGCTCGGTATTCCAACGCTCAATCGACTGCTTATCTTTCAGCCACGGTCCGCCGTGGTCGATAGCCACAACATACGGACCGGTATAGTGTACTGCCGCTGCCTCACGGGCGAGTATCTTAGTGAACTCGGCCTGCGTCATGCCGGTGTAGCCGCCGTCGCAATCCACTTGGTTAAGCGTCGTGGCGAAATAGATGGGTGAGTTATTACGCTTGGCAGCACGGAACGATGCCTTGATTACTGCAAGTGAGTTAGGACACGCAGCGAAAAGGGTGCGCGGAACACCTGTTTTTTCTTTCAGTTCCTCCATCACGCGGAGGATGTTTTCTGTTTTAGCCATATTGTTTTGTTTTTTTATTTTTCTTGTCGGATAGTCGGATAGTCAGATAGTCAACTATTCAGATAGTCAACTATTCTTCTCGTTTACTCGTAGATAGTCACTCCCTCCACTACTCGGTGTATGTTCCCGCTGACGGATGGCGCGTCGGGATTGAGGCTGTGGGCGAGAGATGCGTAGTACCCCAACAGCTGCCCCACTAACACGTACGACACTATACCATAGAAATCCGTCTCCGCCTTGCTGTAGGGCATCTTCACCACAAGGTCAGCTTTCACCTCCGGCATCTCGGGGTCACGCCCCGAGATAACAATCACCTGCGCCACGGGGTTGTTGTTGCCGTCCACCTGACGTATCAGGTCGCGCTCGTAACGCATCACATCCTCCTCGTTCGTCATCAGATAGACGACTATCGACTTATCGTTCACCACTGCTTTGGGTCCGTGACGGAAACCTAAGAACGAGTCGAACTTACACACCACTGCACCATCCGTCAGCTCCTGCAACTTCAGGTGGCATTCCTCGGCGATACCTTTCAGTGCGCCACTGCCGAGGAAGACACCGCGTTCGAACTTGCGACTGCCAATCTCTTGCAGCTTGTCCTCATAATCGGCTATCACGCACTCGGCGTTCTTCACCGCTTTCTCTATCATCTCGGCATCCTGCTCAAGCGTATCGATGTGCCCGAGCATCAGGCACGTCAGCAGCATAGTTGAGAAACTGCTCGTCATAGCCAAACTCTTGTCATCCGTCTCCTCCGGCAACAGCAACAGCAATATGTTACTTTCGACTTTCTTAATAGTGGAGAACGTCTGAGAACGTTCAGAGACGTTCTCCACTAATAAGTCCGAACGTTCAGACTTTAGGGCTCTATCCGCACTTTCTATTGCTTGTTGTGCCAGCTTTCCGTTCTTGTTGCAGGTTATGTAGATGTGCGCCACGTTCTTGCACAACTTGTTCGCAAGGTTCACTGCACCCACGCTCTCCGGACTGTTGCCCGAACGGGCAAAACTAATCAGCAGCAACGGACGCTCCTTGTCCAACAGATACTCCGAGTGGGTAATCAAGTCGGTTGTCGGCACCGAACGCACATTCCGCCACATACCGCGCATCACCGGACAGATGGCATCCCCAATGAACGCCGATGTGCCTGCACCGGTCAGCACAACGTCCGTGTCGGGAGTGAGGTACTTGCGCATGAACGCACTTATCTCTGCTTTCGCACTTAGCAGGACTTGCAACTCTTTGCGCCACATCTCGGGCTGCTGATGAATCTCTGAATAAGTGAAATGTGTCATATCTATTTGCTTTGTAGTATAACTTTCGGCTTTCAACTTTAGGGTTCTGCCCGGACTTTCGTACATGGTACATTGTCGGGCAGTGCAAAGGTAACATAATCACATTATGCTTTCGAAACGAAATATTATGCTTTGTAACATATTTTATCTATAAAAGGCATAACTCTATATTTATAAACACATTACACCCCATAAAGCGAAAGGACATAAAATTTCGAAATATTGCGAAATAAAAATCAGTTTCGAAACATTATACCATATATTATTGAGTATCTGCATATTAACTATCTCGTTGGAAATCGGAATTGCAAATAATGCTTCATAACACAATACATTATATTCTTAAGGCGCGAGTAATTTAATAAATTTGTCAAAAGGGAGTGGTGACGTATAACTCAGCGGAAAAGGCGAAAAAGGGGGCTTTCCGGACTCTCCGGGCTCTCCGCACTTTCCGGACTTTCCGGACTTGCCGGACTTTCCACTTTATGGCTCTGCCCGCACTTTCACCTTTCAACTTTCAACTTTCAACTTAGTAAACGCTTAAAATCATAATACGATGAAAAAACTATTCTTCCTTATTCCCGCATTACTGCTTTCAATCCTCGCGACTGCTACAGGTCCGACTATCACTATTGATGGCAACAAATCCGATTGGGCTGAAGTTCCTATGTTAAGCGAACCCGGCACATGGCCTATGCTTAAAGTCATACCTGCAGCCGATGCAGAACTTGGCACAAACGCTTTGGCATACATGATGGAAAACACAACCGATTTTGATAATACATGGGCTCAATACCCTACTGCATTTATTGATGCAGACTATAGCAAATCCACAAACACCATTTCGGAGTATTGGGGATTCTCAGCAATGGGTATTGAGTATACAGCAACTACAGGAGTTAGCTCCGGAGGAAGCTGGATAAGCTTTCCTAAAGCTATTTCTGCTGACAACAAAGTAATTGAAATTGGCTTCCCCGCAACATATATCACAACATTGGGCAGTAAGTTCAGCTTTGCCATGCATTACAATAGCGGTGCTTGGTTCTGTCCGGATCGTTCTTCGCCTGCCGTAAATTCATTCAGCCCTGCAAATGGATTCTTGTATAAGACTCGCTCCTATACCACAGTAGCAGGTACCACGACACTTACAACTACCAATGTATTCGCACATCCGAGTATGGGAGAAGTTGGCGAGTATGTAGATTTCGGACTTCGCGATAACCGCTACGATACATTACGTTGGGCTGCTTTCCCGATTAATCTAACAAACCCGGCTATTTATGATGTAACAACAAACGTAACTTCTACCAATGGTTGGAAATTTGAGTTCTGGCTTGTGGATGTTGCAAGCAACACTATCGTTGCTCATATACCGGCTCCCGAAAGCAGCAGATCTTCTTCTGAGACATCATATACGTTTGGCACTTTGGATTTAAGAAATGTTCCTGCCGGTAAGTATATGCTAAAAGTTATGAATATGACAGCTTTTTCCAAAGTTAAACTTAATAGCATCACACTCACCTATGAATGTGGTAATTCGGTTGATATTCCGGGTACGATAACGTTGTCAGATGCTATACTGAGTTCACGAGCATATAGAGAAACAGGTGAACTTCACTTCACAGATGCAGGGCACCTCTCAACTATTTCCGACGAGTGGGCTAAATGGAACATCCATGTGGCAGAAGACGGAGTATATACGTTTACGGCAACCTGTAGTAGCACCAACTGGTCGAACCTGACTATCAAAGTATTGGATAACGAAGACAACGAACTGCACTCCTATACTCCTCAATACGAGTATAACCAAAGTGATAAGGTTATCACCTCTCCCGAATGGTTCTTGAGTGCCGGTGATTACGTATTGAAGTTATCTAATCCGAAAAATTATTCTAATGGTTACCTGACGGCACTTTCGTCTGCACAAGTTGCAAACATTTTGATTATTGATGAATTAGCCACCGATATGGCTTATATCAATGAAAAGAATGGTGCTTCAATGAAACCGCTGCTTAAACGTTCTTTCAAAGGCGGCATGTACAACACCGTTTGCTTCCCATTCAACGGTGTAACAGCGGCTGAATTGGAAACGATCTTCGGTGCCGGTTACGAGTTGTTAGAGATGTCATCCGCCACATTAGCTGACGGCGTGCTGACATTGAATTTCTCTAACGTCGATTTGTCCGCTGCTACGTATGGCAGACCGTATCTGATTAAGCCGACGCAGGATGTTGTCAATCCGTTGTTTAACTCTCATACAATATATAAGAGTACTTCTCATTTGACAACTAACGGCACCAACGCCAACTTCGTCGGCTCATTCATTAAGGGCACAATCCCTGCCGGCGAGAACAACCTCTTCCTCGGTGCCAACAACTTACTCTACTTCCCGACAGGCGACATCGATATAAAAGGTACGCGGGCATACTTCGTGGTGCACGATGTATCTGCAGGGGTGATACAGCGGGCGAGAATAGTGCACGGCTCACAAGTAGCAACAGAGATAGAATTTGCGGAACAACCACAAACGAACACCTACAACTCGCTCACCTATAAGACTATTGAGAACGGACAAATAATTATAGTCCGCGATGGTACGTACTACAATACCTTAGGCAACAAGATAAGATAACCTCAAATTTGCTTCACTATGAAAAAGAAATATCAGAATCCTTACACCTATATTCTTCCCATCTATTCAGATGGCAGTATCTGCATTGGTTCGGTACGCGGCGGAGCACTTGAGTTCGGTGGTTCCGTTGATCCGACGATAGACGATGTCGAGCCTATGTAAGCCAGAAGTCGATGGTAGAGACGGTCATTTCGACCGTCTCTCTTTTTAAGGACTTTTCAACGCCGTTTAAATGCCGTTTAAACGCTGTTTCAATAAGTCTGAACGTTCGGAGACGTTCTCCACTCCTAATGTCGGCATTAAATGCCGACTTTATAAAAACGAGAAATAGAAACGTTCGGAGACGTTCTCCACTATTGAGAGACGGTGAAGAACACCGTCTCTACCTTTATTACCACTAAACTGACAAAATGGCAGAAAAATTGCTGTGCCGTTTGTTTGGCATACGATTTGAGTATTTGTGGTGCAAAGCTACAACTAAGTACCAAGTGACTAAGTACAAAGTACAAAGTAGCGCTTACGCTACGGAAAGTTTAACGAAATAAAAAAAACAAAAGAATATGAGTAAGATTATTGGAATTGACTTAGGAACTACTAATTCCTGCGTCGCAGTTATGGAGGGCAATGAGCCCGTGGTTATCGCTAACAGTGAAGGCAAACGAACCACCCCTTCGGTTATCGGTTTTGTAGATGGTGGTGAAAGGAAAGTGGGAGACCCTGCAAAGCGTCAGGCAATCACCAATCCGACAAAGACTGTTTATAGTATCAAGCGTTTTATGGGTGAGACCTACGACCGTCTCTCCTCGGAGATTTCTCGCGTGCCTTATAAGGTTGTTCGTGGTGACAATAACACTCCGCGTGTTGATATTGATGGTCGTCTCTACACCCCGCAAGAGATATCTGCCATCATTTTGCAAAAGATGAAGAAGACGGCAGAGGACTATCTCGGGCAGGAAGTGACGGATGCGGTTATCACCGTTCCTGCTTACTTCAACGACTCACAACGTCAGGCCACAAAAGAGGCAGGCGAGATAGCAGGTCTTAATGTACGCCGTATCGTTAATGAGCCTACAGCAGCAGCGTTGGCATACGGTCTTGACAAGTCGAATAAAGACATGAAGATAGTAGTGTTCGACTGCGGTGGCGGCACCCACGATGTCAGCGTACTTGAGTTAGGCGACGGAGTATTCGAGGTAAAGGCAACAGATGGTGACACACACCTCGGCGGTGACGACTTCGATCATCGTATTATCGAGTGGCTCATAAGCGAGTTCAGACAAGAGAACGGTGGTGCCGACCTCTCTAAGGACCCGATGGCGATGCAACGCTTGAAAGAGGCTGCAGAGAAGGCTAAGATCGAACTTTCGAACACTACCACTACCGAGATCAATCTGCCTTATATCATGCCGGTAAACGGTGTACCTCAGCACCTTGTTAAGACACTCACTCGCGCTAAATTCGAGCAACTGATTGACGATCTCATCCAGCGTACTATCGCTCCTTGCCGTTCGGCACTGCAGCACGCCGGTCTATCAACAAGCGATATTAATGAAGTTATCCTCGTTGGCGGTTCAACCCGTATTCCGGCTATCCAACAGGCTGTTGAGAAGTTCTTCGGCAAGGCTCCGTCGAAAGGTGTTAATCCCGACGAGGTAGTAGCAGTAGGCGCAGCCATACAAGGTGGTGTATTGACGGGCGATGTTAAGGATGTCCTTCTTCTCGATGTCACTCCTCTCTCCCTCGGTATAGAGACGATGGGTGGTGTGATGACGAAGATGATTGAGGCAAACACTACTATTCCGACGAAGAAAGCAGAGACCTTCACCACCGCCGTTGATAATCAACCGTCAGTAGAAATCGTCATTTATCAAGGCGAGAGACCTATGGCAGCGCAGAACAAACTGCTCGGTCGTTTCCACTTAGACGGTATCATGCCGGCACGCCGCGGCGAACCGCAGATCGAGGTGACATTCGATATTGACGCAAACGGTATCCTCAATGTAAGTGCCAAAGATAAGGCTACGGGCAAAGATGCCAAGATCCGCATTGAAGCATCAAGCGGACTGTCAGACGAAGAGATTAAGCGCATGAAAGCCGAGGCAGAGGCCAATGCAGAGGCCGACAAACGCGAGAGAGAGCGTGTTGATAAGCTCAACAAAGCAGACTCGCTTATCTTCCAGACCGAGAAGCAGATGCAGGAGTTCGGGGATAAGATTCCCGCCGACAAGAAAGCACCTATTGAGAACGCTCTCAAAGATCTGAAAGCGGCTTACGAGAAGAAAGATGCTGATGCATGTGAGACGGCAATGGGTACCCTCACCGCAGCCTTCCAAGCAGCCAGTGCAGAGATGTATGCGGCAGCAGGCGGCGCACAAGGATCCGGATTCCCCGGTGGCGCAGACTTCACTAACGCCGGACAGCAAAGCGGCAACAACGGCACAGCCGGCAACGACAAAGGTGATGTAACCGATGTTGACTTTGAAGAAGTCAAGTAAAGTGACAATGGACGAAGGACGATGTACGAAGGTACTACGTTCGAAAGTAGAAAAAGGAACAAAGACAAAGACTGCCGAATGTGGAATTCGGCAGTCTTTGTATGTCGGCATTAAATGCCGACTTTATAAAGACGAGAGATATGAACGCTCGGAGGCGTTCTCCACTAGTAGTGAAGCACTCCTGTGCTTCATACGAGGCACAGGAGTGCCTCGCTACTAACACTATTCAGAACGCTCGGAGGCGTTCTCCACTCACCTTAGTAGGAATACTTTATCGCCTCGCCTGACGGGGGAAGCTGTTTTGAAAGAGAGATAGTCACCCTTATCCGCCTGCTGTTTATCGATAGGTATATTAGAAGGTCTGCCATCGGAGAATGGCGCAAAGATACGCGCATCACTCAGTTTCATCTCGTATGCCCCTGTCGTCTCACCCGTGAAGAGCAGTTCTGCGTCTTTGGGTATAGCACACGCCTCCACATGAACCTCAGCCACTCCTGCTTGCCTGAAATAATTGGTTACCTTTCCTGCATACACTTTCTTGACAGTCGCCTGCGAGCCGTATTCGTGTGTCCACTCACCGAGTCGTTGCCCGAGATAATAGCCGTTCCACCACCCTCGATTGAAGACTCGAGCAAGTCGCGAATCCCAATCGGCAATGCGGGCATTGATATCAACCCCGCGTGGAGAATAATATACCTCCACAGCCTCTTTGTAACACTCAACAACGGTCTTGACATACTCAGGTCCGCGGGCACGCCCCTCAATCTTCAGAACAGAAACACCCGCATCTAATATCTTATTAAGGAAATGAATGGTCTTCAAGTCCTTAGGCGACATAATATACTGGTTGTCAATAGTCAGTTCATCTCCCGTTTCTTTATCTCGCACCGTATATGCTCGGCGGCATATCTGCACACACGAGCCGCGATTGGCAGAGGTATTATTCTCATGCAGCGACATATAGCACTTACCGCTGACCGCCATACAGAGTGCGCCGTGGCAGAACATCTCTAACTTAACGAGTTCGCCGTGTCGCCCGCGGATATTCTGCTCTACTATATCTTTATGTATAGCAGCCACCTGCTCAAGATTCAGTTCCCTTGCTAACACAACGACATCAGCAAACTGAGCATAGAAGCGCAAAGCCTCAGTATTGCTTATATTCAGTTGCGTTGACAGATGCACCTCCACATCCTTACTTACCGCATATTGCATAGCCGCAATATCAGAGGCTATGATAGCATCCACGCCCGCCTCCTTGGCATTATCCACTATCTCGCGCATCAGTTGCATATCTTCAGGATAGACGACAGTATTAAGCGTCAGGTAAGTTTGCACCCCCCTCTCCTTGCAGCGGCGCACTATCTCGTGAAGGTCTGCGGTGGTGAAGTTGAGTGTACTCCTCGCACGCATATTCAGCTTTTCTATCCCGAAATAAACAGAATTAGCACCGGCATTCAAAGCCGCTGCTAAACTCTCCCAACTCCCCACAGGAGCCATTATATTTACCACTTGTTCATTTACCATTTACACAATCCACCTTTCATCTAACTCTTATCTTCTTCCCTATTTGCAGCACTTTTGTTTCTTTTATGCCGTTCAGATTACATAAAGCACGAACAGAGGTGCCGTAGCGTTTTGCTATACCTGAAAGTGTATCGCCCTGACGAATAGTGTGATACTTAGCGTTCCCCAGTTGCTTGACAGCCTTGCGGTGCTCGAAGGTGCCGTCCTTAGTGATGAGATAAGTTGAGTCACGCAACTGACCCGTTTCATAATTAATGATTTTTTCGGTATTGAAAGCATTACCGAGATAGCGGAACTCAAAATGCAGATGCGAACCTGTAGAACGTCCCGTATTACCTCCTAATCCTACCACTTCCCCTGAATAGATACGCATATTTTCATCAACTAACGGGGCGGATAAGTGACCATATACCGTTTCTAAACCATTATCGTGGCGCACCACAACATAATGTCCGTAGCCGCGCGGGTCCCAACCTACTATACGCACTTGCCCGTCAAAAGCACAACGAACAGAGTCCCCCGTTTGCAACTTAAGGTCGGTACCATAATGGTAGCGATAGCGTCGAGGTCCGAACTTAGAAGTTATATAGCCCGGGTGAGGTAAGGTAAACCCGCGAAGGTCTATCAAGATACTATCTTTCAGAGAGTCAACCGATTGCTTGTACGGATTGACACGCTCGCGAGTCCAGATACTCAAATAGATATCATTAGCCGGATGATCTTCCATCAAATCATCCGTCTCGTCGTGATAGATGCGGCGGTAGATATTCTCACGGTCTGTCTGCTTAAAAACGCAGTGGTGAGGCATAACCGTCCCCTCTTCAGAAATGACGAAGAGGGTGTCGCCTATAACCTCAAAACGAAATCCTTCAAGCGAAGATACGCTCTCGGAATTCTGAGCAAAAGCAGTGGAAAAACAAAGAAGAACAGATAATAATACCAAAAAATATAATCGCTTCATAGCAGTGCCTTATTTCTGAGTCAAAGTGCAAAGATACTGCTTTTATTTTACATACGCAAATTAAAAAGTGAAAAGTGAAAAGTGCGGGCAGACGGTAGAGACGGTCTTTTCGACCGTCTCTCAAAGAAGTAAAAAAGTGGAGAACGTTCGAAGACGTTCTCCACTTATAAGAACGTTCGGAGACGTTCTCCACTTATAAGAACGTTCGGAGACGTTCTCCACTTTTCTGCTTGGAGGTTAATTTTCAAAGTGCAACTCTCCCTCTTTCAGGTCAACGATAACCGGTCGGTTCACACTCACCTTTCCTGCGATTATCTGCTTTGAGAGTTCGTTAAGCACAAGTCTTTGCAACGCTCGTTTAACGGGTCGCGCCCCAAACTGCGGGTCATATCCCTCTTTGGCTATATATCGGATAGCATCGTCAGTGAAACGGAGGTCTATATCCTGCTCCATCAGCATCTTATGTATCGAGCCGACCTGCAGACTGACGATATCGCGTATCTGCCCTTCATCGAGAGGCGTGAAGAGTATCGTTTCGTCGATACGATTAAGGAACTCCGGACGAACGGTTTGCCTTAGCATCTCCATCACTTGCTCGCGGGTTGTATCAAGACTCACTCCTTTCTCCATATTCTCTCTTATCAACTGGCTGCCGAGGTTACTCGTAAGGATAATAAGCGTATTCTTGAAATTGACAGTCCTGCCCTTATTATCAGTCAATCTGCCATCGTCAAGCACTTGCAGCAGCACATTGAAGACATCGGGGTGCGCCTTCTCTATCTCATCGAAAAGGACCACAGAATAGGGTTTATGCCTGATTGCTTCCGTCAGTTGTCCACCCTCGTCGTAGCCCACATATCCCGGAGGGGCACCGATAAGTCGTGTAGCACTAAACTTCTCCTGATATTCTGACATATCAATACGGGTGATCATATTCTCGTCGTCGAAGAGATAATCGGCAAGGGCTTTGGCGAGTTCGGTCTTTCCTACCCCCGTTGTACCGAGGAAGATAAACGAGCCTATCGGTCGCTTCGGGTCTTGCAGACCGGCACGACTACGGCGGATAGCATCACTTACCGCCTGTATAGCCTCGTCTTGACCTATAACGCGCTTATGCAACTCTTCCTCCAGATGCAGCAGTTTGTCTCTTTCAGATTGCTGCATCTTCTGCACGGGGATACCTGTCCAGCGGCTCACCACTTCGGCGATGTCGTCTGCATCCACCTCCTCTTTTATCAGGCTCTCGCCTCCGAGTTGATGCAGTGCATCCTGCGCATGCTGTATCTTCTCCTCGCACTCTTTCAGTCGGCTATATCTGATTTCTGCCACCTTGCCATAATCACTCTCGCGCTCTGCCACCTCAGCCTCGTGCTTTAGTTGCTCCATGCGCACTTTCTCGTCCTGAATAGTAGCAATATACCCCTTCTCCTTCTGCCACCTTGCTCGCATAGTATCAGCCTGTTGCTTAAGGTCTGCGAGTTGATTACCAAGGGCGGTCAGTTTCTCCTTATCACCCTCACGGCGTATTGCTTCGCGCTCTATCTCTAACTGCTTAATCTGCCTTTCAAGATTATCTAATTCTTCCGGCACGGAGTCAACCTCAAGACGCATCTTCGCTGCGGCCTCATCGACGAGGTCAATCGCCTTATCCGGCAAGAAGCGGTCGGATATATAACGGGTTGACAGTTCCGCCGCCGCTATTAAGGCATTATCCTTAATACGCACATGGTGGTGGTTCTCATAACGCTCTTTCAGACCACGAAGGATACTTATTGTTGCCGCCTCGTCAGGCTCGTCAATCATCACCGTTTGGAAACGCCTTTCTAATGCCTTATCCTTCTCGAAATATTTCTGATACTCTTGCAATGTTGTAGCACCGATAGCGCGTAGGTTGCCTCGAGCAAGGGCAGGTTTCAAAATATTGGCGGCATCCATCGCACCACTCGTCTGACCGGCACCGACAAGAGTATGTATCTCATCAATAAACAAGATTATCTCTCCGGCAGCCTCCGTCACTTCGGTAATAACACCCTTCAGACGCTCCTCAAACTCACCTTGATACTTAGCACCGGCAATCAGCGCACCCATATCAAGCGAGAAGATCTGCTTCTGCTTCAAATTCTCAGGCACATCACCTCTCACTATACGATGGGCGAGTCCCTCTGCTATTGCAGTCTTACCCACGCCCGGCTCACCTATTAAAATAGGGTTGTTCTTCGTGCGGCGGCTGAGTATCTGAAGGACACGGCGTATCTCTTCATCACGACCTATAACAGGGTCTAACTTGCCGCTGCGTGCACGCTCATTAAGATTAATAGCGTACTTGTTTAAGTTTTCAGTCTTGTTGTTCATAGTATATCGTATTTATTAATTCCAAATGAAAAATAAAAATTATCAAACAATATCTTTCGCACTCTAAAACCCACATTCTGTGCCAAAAAAGGCGAGTATGACAAAATGGCAGTTACCCGTTCCTATATTATTAATTTTGCACAAAAAGCGCGGCAGGCTTTCACCTTTCGACTGTCATTTTTCAATTTATGTTAAAATCGGCAAAAGTTATAACTATTTTACCAATTTTTGGGTATTGTTAGAAGAACAAATAAGATGTACCTTTGCATATCCGAATTAAAGCACATTTTTTCTCATAAATGATGTTCTCCAAGAAATATTCATATTTGTTTATTGTTTTGATTGTGAGCAGTATAGCAGCAGCAGCGCAGGACTCGGTTCGCGTTTCTGCTGCTGATCTGCAAAATCTGCTGCAGCGTATTGAGCGACTTGAGCAGGCTGCACAACTTCCCGCCGACTCCCCAAAAATGACGAATGCAGAGCAGCCGGAAGCAACGGATATAGAGCAACTCAGCCCTGCAGATAAGGCAAAGGAAGTCGGGAACGGGCGACATCGCCTAACCATTGGCGGCTATGGCGAAATAACAGCGAAACGCTGTTTCTATTCTAACAAATATTTGAGATATGTGACGCCCGAGCTTTATAAAAACGACGGATATGGGGAGTTTGACCTCCCGCACGTGGTTATATATTTAGGTTATGACTTCGGTAAAGGGTGGAGTATGGGTTCGGAGATAGAGTTTGAGCACGGTGGTCCTGAGGTCGCAATGGAGATTGAAGAGAAAGAAGGCGGTAGCGAAGTGGAGCAGGAGATAGAGCGTGGCGGTGAGGTGACGCTTGAGCAGTTCTGGTTACAGAAGAGGTTCAACCGCTATGCTATCATTCGCGCCGGTATGCAGGTGGTGCCTGTCGGAGCACTGAATGCGTACCACATGCCCACTGAGTTCTTCAGCGTTTATAGATCTGAAGGAGAGTTTACTATCCTGCCAAGCACTTGGCATGAGGTGGCACTGACTTTTATGGGGTCAACATCGTTCGGATTGAAGTATCAGGCAATGTTTCTTCCGGGTCTTGACAGCGACCGTTTCAGCCGCAAAAACTGGGTAAAGACAGGTGCCGGCAGTCCGTATGAGTTCAAACTTGCCAATGTGTATGCCGGAGCGTTACGTCTTGATTACGAAGGTGTACGCGGACTGCGTCTGTCACTTTCCGGGTATTGTGGCAACTCGTTCCGTAACTCGCTTAGTAATAACATTAACGGTGACCAGTATAAGGGTGTGCGTGGAACGGTGTCTATCGGCAGTTTCGACTTTAAGTATGCCGGTCACGGCGTGCTGCTGCGCGGCAATGTTACGTATGGTCACCTCGGAGACTCGCAGTTGATTACAAAATACAACAGCACCAGTCAGGTAGCTAACAAAACCCGCGTGGCAAGCGATGCTATAGCCACCGGAATGGAGATAGGTTATGACTTCTTCAGTCTCAATGAAACCCTTCGACAAAAGAAACAACGTTTCTACCTCTTTGGCAGGTATGAATATTATGATTCGATGATGCTCTATGACGGCAAGAGTACTCCGATTAATGCGTGGTGCGGGCGTCAGCGTGCAGCGTGCGGTTTGAACTACTTTCCCATTGATGAAGTGGCTGTAAAGGCAGAGTTTTCATACGGCATATTGAACAAAAAAGGCGGAACGGTCATCTTCAACGACGAGCCGGCTATCGCTGTGGGTATAGTGTATGCAGGGATGTTCAAGTTGTAAAGAGTAGTGTGATAATTAGGGATTATCGAAACACCGAAATATCAACAAGTAACTAATAATAATAACTAATCAAGATGAAAAAACTATTTGTATCAGCAGTATGTGGCGTTATGCTTGCAGCTGCATTGGTATCATGCGGTGGTACCGGCAATGAAGAAGAGTTGAATGAGAAAGAAGCGGCACTGAAAGCCGCGATGACTCCTTACGTTGAAAAGACGGTAGTACCTACTTACAAGGGAATGGCAGATGCTGCAATCACTTTGGCTGATGATGTGGCAGCTATCCTTGCCGAGTCGAAAGCCAATCCGACATCAGACAACACCGCTCTTGTAGAGAAGGCGGGTGAGAGTTGGACTCTCTCGCGTAAGTACTGGGAGCAGAGTGAGGCTTTTCTTTATGGTCCTGCCGACTATGAAGGTATTGACCCGCATATCGACTCATGGCCGTTTGACGAGACGGGCTTCAACTCTATCATCAGCGATGCCACGCAGATGGATAAATATGCTGCGGCTCTTGAGACCAACGCCACTCTTGATGAGGAAGAGTACGGCGTTTTGGGTTATCACTCGCTTGAGTTCGTTCTGTTCACCAACGGCAAGGCGCATAAAGTAGGCGATTTCACCACCGACCAGTGGACCTTTATGGCAGTGGTTGCCAACGACCTCCGCAACCAGGCCGTTCTACTTGAAGCTTGCTGGGCAGGCGTGAGCAACATCAGTGCAGACAAGAAGGCTCTGCTTACCTCTGCCAAACTGATTGACGCAGCTAATAAGTACCCCGCCAACGGCGGTTTCGGTTCCTACATGACAGCCCCCGGCGAAGGACGCCAGTTTGTTACATACGAAGGTGCTGCCGCTCAACTTATCGAGGGTTGTTTTGACATCGCTGACGAGGTGGGCAATATCAAGATTGGTACAGCATGCTATGCCGCTGCCGACAATGTAGAGGATCGCAACTATATCGAATCACCGTATTCTCTCCACTCGATCATTGACTTTGAAGACAATATCCACTCTATTGAGCACGCTTATTTCGGCGCGGAGAGCGGTGATGCCTCACTGCATGACTACATCGCAAAGCAGAATAAAGATGTTGATGCCGAGATGCGTACAGCCGTTGACAATGCTATCAAGGCGATACGCGCGATACCCGAGCCTTTCTATGATAATGCACAAAGTGCTGCTGCAAAGGAGGCTGTAGAGGTTGTTGGCACGAATCTTGTAGATGCTATACAGGCTGTTCACCGTGTTCTGACAGGTGTTGAGTACGTGGCTGAAGAGGAAGAATAAAGGACGAAGTACAATGTACAATGTACGAAGGACATATAATAAAATCATCTATCATACAATGAAGCGATATTCATATATCCTTATGGCAGGAGCTGTGGCGTTGAGCTTCAGCGCTTGTCGTATAGAAGAAAAACCTACAGATGAGGTAACCGATTTGCCGGATTGGTATTATACCGGAGGCAGGCAAGGCACCGCATATCTGAGTACAATGAACTGCTTTGAGCAGCCCACGCCATCGGTTGAGAAGGCCGGTCTGGTTGATCAGTTCAACCGTGGCGATCAGCTTGCGGAACGTTCTTTCAATAGCAATGCCGCCGGCACGCGCTCCGGTCTCGGACCTGTGTACGTACGCTCGTCGTGCCAGCACTGCCACCCGCAATACTCGCATGGAACTACCATACAGGAGGGTGCATACAGCAGTTCGCGTGTCGGCAACGGTACGTTGCTCGTGGTGTATAATCCGCAGACACAGGCATACGTGACATGGCTCGCCGGTATGCCTCAACTGCATGCCGTAGCTCCATTCAAGGCTCCGCTTGACGAGAGTCTGATTAACGTGGAGTGGAAAACAGCTACCGACAAATGGGGAAACAAATTCTCTGATGGCGAAACGTATGAGCTTGTTTATCCTGTTGTTACAATGCCAAAAGAGGCTGTCTATTCTGCTCGTCCGGAGTTCGCGGAGGCTGTGAAGGCACTTGATTTGACAGACTATGATGTCATGGCAAACGCCACTTATGATGTTCTTTTAGAGAACACTATCGGTATCTATGGTTCCGGCCTTTTGGATGCTATACCTGAAGATTCTATCGTGGCGCAATGGGCAAAGGAAGAGGCTGCCGGAGCAAAATTGAATGAGAACTATTTCAAAGGTGGTCAGTGGGTCGGCTATTATGCTAACAAGCTGCAAGGTGACGGTACTCCGTACGTGCGTCGCTTTACCTATGCTATGTCACGCGGTCCGCTGCAGGACGGTGCCGGAGCAAATGCTATCTGGAATATACCAAACGTTACACGCTCGGATCGTCGTTATCATTACCTTGACCTCAACGGCAAAGTGTATGCTACTTGTGCATCCAAAGACCCGGACGTACAAGCAGGTTTCCCTGAGTATATTGAGCGCATTGACCCTAACCATGAACATGCCGACTGGTTCACTGATGATATAGAAGCCAACATCTTCAATTTCCTGACTTCCAAGTCTCTTCCCGTAGAGATGAATGATGACGAGTTTATTGAGATGATGGTATGGCATCGTGGTTTGGCAGTGCCTGCCGCTCGTAACGTTAAGGACGAGAAAGTGCTGCGTGGCAAGGAGTTGTTCTCACAAATAGGTTGTGCTACCTGCCATCGTCCGAGCTGGACGACAGGTCAGGACGATATTAAGGACCCGAACCTCTTCTTTAAGAATGCTAACACACAGTTGCCGCGTTATCAGAACCAGAAGATATGGCCATATACCGATATGGTACAGCATAAGCTTCACATGGAGAACGATATCCGCACCGGCTGGTGCCGCACCACTCCGCTGTGGGGCAGGGGACTGCACCGCCAAGCAACGGGTGACCAGTATGATGCTCGTATGCATGACACACGTGCACGAAACGTGATGGAAGCTATCATGTGGCACTTCTATTCAGAAGAGAGCGATGCTTACCGGTGTGCCGATGCCTTCCGCAACTTGTCGAAAGATGACCGCGATGCCATCGTAGCGTTTATCAATGCTATCTGATGAAAAGTAAACAACTTCGCACAATAACATTCTCGGCGATGGGCAGCATTATGGTGCTGCTCATCGTCGCATCGTTTGTGGAAAAGGCGGCAGGAACAGATATCGCCGTCAAGTACTTTTATACTGCCCCATGGACTATCGCACTATGGTTCATAGCGGTCGGCTTCGGACTTGCATACCTGATACACGAGAGAAAAGTAAGGCAAATCAACATTTGGATTTTCCTTCTGCATCTCTCTTTCCCCGTCATCCTTGCCGGCGCAATGATAACTCACATCTTCGGGCGTGAAGGGATATTGCACCTGAGAGTAGGTGAGCAAAACACCACTTTTATCAACCGACAAGGCACCGAAGAGCAACTGCCGTTTGCTGTTATGCTCGAAGACTTTGAGATTGCATATTACCCCGGCACAACAACACCTGAAGACTACATCAGTCATATTATTATTCTCAAACACACACTGCAAGGAGAGGAGGATAACGGCAGTAATATGAAAGGCTTTGTGTCTTCATTTATCGACGGATTCAAAGGGGCAGCATCATCTTCTTCGTTAGGCTCTGAAAGCACTGTCGACCTACCCTCTTTCAGCCCGGGAGAGATGACGCATTTCTCCTCTACTGAGGTTATCGAGTCCGGCACGGTATCCATGAATAAAGTTTTTCGCTACAAGGGTTGGCGCCTCTACCAATCGCTATACGATGAAGACTTCAAAGGCTCAGTCTTTTCCGTTTCTTACGACCCCGTAGGCATCACTGTAACCTATATCGGATATCTTATGCTACTCATCACTTCGTGCCTCTACCTCATCTTCGGGCATAGGCACTCCAAAGAGGCACATCAGCGACATCATCGCCATCGTCACCATACACACACACACGACTATATCGGGACAAAAACGATGATAGTACTTGCCACCCTGACGCTTAGTGCTTCTTCCTTTGCTGAGCCTCGCGCCCTGCAACGCCCCGTAGCAGAGACATTCGGCGACCTGCTTGTGGAATATAACGGACGAGTATGCCCTATGTCCTCCCTTGCTACTGACGTGACGCTCAAGTTATATGGTAAAAACTATTACAAAGCTCCTGACGGCACTCGTTACACTGCTAACCAAGTGCTGACCGGGCTGCTTTTCTATTATGATGACTGGGCAGCAATACCGCTCAAACACTCGCGTAAACCCGCCGCCAATAAAGAGCGTGAGATGATACGCCTTATGGCGGGCAACGGTTCACTCATCAAGATTTGGCCTGCCGAAGGCGGTTGGTTAGACATCAACCTTACTTCAAACAGCGGCAATGCGGCAGCATACGCTGAGATGGAAGATGATGAACTGCTTTTCCGCTCGTATGCGATGCAGTATGTGGCACATGACCTAATGCAAGGCAGGAACGTGGCGGCGAATGAGACATTACAGAAGATTCGCAAATATCAGATAGAGAAATACAATGCATTGATGCATCACACGAGAGGACAGGAGTTCTCGGAGAAGAGATTTCGCGCGGAGCAGTCGTTTCGCCGCATCAACTATTCGTTGCCGTTGGCGATAACGATGTTTATGCTGGGTCTGCTGTTCTTCGGTTGGTATTGTTTCCTTCGTGCCAAGGGCAGACATTTCCCTAATGTGTTAGGCTATGTCATGGCTGCCGGCTTGTTGGCGGCGTGGCTTTTCCTGACGGTAATGCTCGCATGGAGATGGTACGTTAGCGGTCATGTGCCGATGTCTAACGGTCATGAGACGATGCAAACGCTCGCGTGGTTTGCGATGCTCACGGCCATGCTTTGGTCATTGCGCAGCCGCTCTGTCTTGCCATACGGATATCTGGTTGCCTCAATGGCGCTGATGGTATCGGTGATGACTGCTTCCAATCCGCAGATCACGCACCTGATGCCCGTTCTGCAATCACCGCTTCTCAGTCTGCATGTGGGAGTGATAATGCTCGCCTACGCACTGCTCGCCTTTGTTATGTTCAACGGCATTGCTGCTCTCTTTATGAACAATATAGAGCAGCATCGCATGCGTCATCTAAGCGAGAAACTGCTGCGCCCGGGGGTACTGCTACTCGCAATCGGTATCTTCCTTGGTGCCGTTTGGGCAAACCAATCATGGGGACGCTATTGGGGATGGGACCCGAAAGAAGTGTGGGCACTGATAACACTATTCGTATATGCAGCACCATTACACAAACGCTCACTACCTTTCTTCCAAAACGTGCGTTTCTTCCACATCTACTCAATCATCGCGTTCTTGTCTATCCTTATTACATACTTCGGCGTCAACTTCTTCCTCGGCGGTATGCATAGTTACGCATAGACCGAAAGAAAAGGCTAATTCATTAAGAATTAGCCTTTTTTCTGTACATAGGTTTTGATTTCTTTAGAGCAAGCCATTGCTTAATAGGCGAGTGTCGTACAAGATGCCTATGATGCGGCAGTAATGCTGTATGTCGTCGAACGAGAGCGCACGCTCCTTGCGGTCTTTTAGCCATTTCTGCGCAGGCTGATAACCGCCGATATACATCTCCCATGCCTCGCGGGGTACATTGTCGAAATACTGCGTCTTGTTGATATATACTCTTGGAGCGCGGTGCAACTCCCCCTCATCATACACCACCTGCTCCACCACCGAATCACCGTCAATGGGGAAAGTGGCGGTCATGCTTGGCATCGTCTGCATCAGGTGCAGTCGCCGCAGTTGCTCACCGTATCGGCGGAAATGCTCAAACGCCGCCGCATCTTGCGGGTAAGGTATGCGCGGAAAATCCACTTTCAAAAACTCTTTATAACGCTCCCTGTATGTCGGCGAATGAAGCACACCGTAGATATAGTCGAAGATATTAGTAGCCAACATCTCCGAATGTTGGAAATCAGTAGCCAACGCTTCCAAGCGTTGGGAATTACAGCAACGCTCGGAGGCGTTGCCCACTATCTTTGCTATCCGCTCCATTATCGCCTCATCCATATTCACCCGACGCTCCGTATCTATCGAACCTTCTTCGGGATATAAGTATAGGGGAAAACAATAACCTGCTTCTTTCGTTTGAGAAGAAATAGTACACTTATCCGTAATAAATTCACTCACTAATATATGTTGAAAATCAAAAGTACTTTGTTGTTTACATACATTAAGCGCTATATTATCAAAGTCCAGTATCCCCCCATCAATAGCGCACAAGTTGCCGTGTTGCGGATGTGAGTGGGCAACGCTTCCAAGCGTTGCATTGTCGGCACGCTCGGAGGCGTGCCCCACTATCCCTTCGGTATCCCTATAGTATCCGTATAGTAAGTGACGCATAATTTCATAGCGAGGGCGAGAAATTACTCCCTTTTGTGAAGTATATAGTACATAACGTTTGTCAAAAGGTCTATATAAAATTGGAATAATGTTTGTAAAATTGATACTTGATTTAGCAGAAGCATAAGTCCAATCGCTATTATCTTTTATCTCATATTTTCTTCTAAATTCTTCTTCTGAAAGTTTATTGAAATCAGACTTTACGATTTCCAATTCTGCTATACTGCTCTTTATCAAGAGACTGTCGCGTGAAGTAACTATTCCGCAGGCTCCCACTTTCATCAACTCATCGATCTTAAATCCCTGTTCGTATTCTGCTTGGAGGGAGAAGTCTTTAGGCACGAAGAAGAACTGCGGTGCTTGCGGGTTGAGTTGTTGCCACTCCACCGACTCAAGGTCGTGCGAGCGCAGGTACTCGTATTTCTCTTCGCGTGTGCCGTAGAGGTCGAAGTGATACACTTCGCAGGTATGGTTATTGT
>FLNU01000007.1_pt1 | contig 54344 bp, 56 predicted proteins | sample 1140361 | NCBI WGS metagenome assembly FLNU01 (sample SAMEA3878206, study PRJEB12797) | bioreactor metagenome | biome: Moose rumen | place: Sweden | collected 2011-10 | reverse complement strand
CCCATTGCATCACTGATAGTCATGCCACCTGTATTGACTGCGGAAACGCCAATACGATACGGGCTACCGGAAATGCAGTAGTAGTTGCCGTTGGCATCCTGTGCCTGGCCATCTTGCTCCGTAGGCTCCATCTTGTTCTTGAGAGACTCATAGTTTCCGGTTGCAAAGCCCTCATCAAGGTAGATGGAGTTGTTCTGTATGTGATAGCGTACGAAGTCGCGGATTACCGACATCATCTCGAATGCTTTCTGAGAACCGCCATCATCATCCTCATGTTCCTGATCGTATGCCTCAGCCTCCTCGAGATCATCGAGTGTAGGCAGTCCGGCAGCGTAAGCCAGCTTCATGGCGTCGTTGGTCGGTGCATAGACGGTGTAATGGAATGCGTTGAAGAGCGAATAGGTCTTTGCGCTGGAGCCTGAACCGGAAGATGTCACGAGGTTACCTCTGATTTCAGTATCCAGGTTCTGTGATGCGGAACTGTATCCATCGGACGTGGTCGTACCGAGGCATCCGCAGGCAACCATCAGCCGGTAGAACTCGCTGAACTCCTCATGCTGTGCGAGGATGTCGGCCACAGAATAGCGTGTGCCGGTGAGTACACCATCGACGATGTAGGCACGTCCGTTCTCCATGTTATATACTTCTTTCACGATGCAAGGGTCACCGTTCTCCACCTGCCAAGAGCCGCTGGCAGTCATCGAGCCGGCCTGGTTGATGGTACCGCCAACCTTGACGAAGTTCTTGCCCTTGGTGATGACATACTGCTTACCCTGATAGCATGGTTCCACACCGATGATATTATCAAGGATGTCCTCCATGCGGTTCTTGATCTGTGCGTTGTTGGTTCCACCCTCAACACGGCGGTCACGCTCCTCTTTGGTCTTGTACCACTTGCCGTCCTCACCCTTTGCACAAGTGAAGACATCGGCATAAATCTGGTTGGCCTTAGTCTTGGTTTCGTCGATATGGAACTCCCACATCTCAGTGGCGTTCTTTCCATAGGAAACCGGATCCACATAAGTGAGCAGTCCTTCATTCGTCGGGATGAAGAAGCTATAACGCGACACCATAGAGTTGAGGTATGCGGCATAGTCGAGGTTATCGATTGCGTTCTTGATAATATTCAGGTTCTCTGTGTCAATCACAGCCGGGAAGAGCACCGATGAGTAGGATGCCGGTGCATATACTTTGTTGGTCTCGTAGATCACACCGTTGCATCCGAGATGCACCTGATTGATTCCGTCGGCGGTGATTCCCATCGGCTCGTTGGCATCGTTGAGGATGGTTTGGAAGCGCGACGGCACTGAAGCCACGAGAGAGTTGAGCATATTCACGTTCACCAGCTCTGCCAGCACGGAGTTAGGAGTGTTCTCGATGGTTCCGAACGCATCCTTGATCACCTTACCGCCGCCGTTGTTCCACCATTCGTTCATGGCATCGTCGGTAGGCACCATCATCACTGCCATGTCCTCCATCATCGGAGTACGGTTATTGAAAATCTCAGGCACGAAAGTGTTCCAGCCCGGATCGAACTTAAGCGCTGCGTCGAAGGTGTTTCCGTCCTTGTCGGTGTCGAATGCCTTACGACTGTCCTGATCGGTGCCTGAACCGGCCGAACGCTGTGAGAAATATTTCTTGATATAGACAGAGTCCACGTCGGTCCCCTTGTTCTGATTGTAGGCACGTGTGAGGTCGACATCGTATGCCGGAGCTGCAAACCGTTCGAGGATACCACTGAAGACCGACATATTCTTGTCTTTTCTGATGACCTCAGACATATTATCCATCGGCACAATCACCTTATCCACAATATGTACGAATCCGTTCTTACAGTTTTCCGTGTCGATGATCTTCGAGCGGCTCACGTATGTGTCGTCCGACTTGCGTGTGCCACTAGGGTCGTTGTAAAGGAAATCCACGTCGGTGCTTGCAATCTGGTTGGCATCGAGGAACTTCGGTGTGAAGTGGATCATCGGGTTGGAACCGGAGTTGTCTTTGAAAAGGACAATCTCAGGATGTGTTGAGCGGAGCACGAACCATTTCTCGGTCTGCGGCAGTTCCGGAGCATCCGAGCTGATGACTTGTACTGAATCGTAGATAGACATAGAAGAGAGGCGTCGGCATACCTCGCCTTTCACTGGTCCTTCCGCAGTTGACAACATACTGGTTGGGTACGGGTTGTCAATCATTGCGGAATTGAGCAACAGCTTCTTCTGAGCCTCAGACAGTTGATTGTAACTGGTAACGCCCCAGTCGTTCGTCTTGAAGAACTCAGCGAAAGCGTCGTCGTCTGCTGCGAACAGGGTTTTACTACCAGTCTTAGCCAGGACCTCAGTATATCCGAGGTCGTCAATCAGATGCAGGAAATTGGTGAAGTTTCCTTTCTTCTCCATATAACCATAGATCGTGTTCAGCCCAGAAGGCTGCTCCGTGTCGAGGTCATACGTGTCGGAACAGGAGAACGTTGCAAAACCTGCCATGCACATAACGCCTCCCACAAGAAGGCTTCTGTACAGTCTTTTCCTTTTAGATTTGTACAACATAGAATTAGAATAGATAGTTAAATTATTTCGATGTTATTTAATATTCCGATTAGTTATTGTTTTTGGTTAGGGCACAATATGGTCAAAGTGATTCGAACTATTATCTTGCAAAGAAACGAATTTTCCTTAAATTAAACAAATTTTATCCTACAAGATTTTAATAAATCTTAAATTTTAACAAAATATGTATCAAAATTATCAGCAAGAGGGCGGACTGCGAGATTATTTCCTCTCAGTCCGCCCTCATTTTTATCTGATGCATCCTACTGCTGCACCTTCTTTGCCCAGTAGGTGGATGTGTTCGAAGGATAGCCGGCGAAGACAATGGTCGATACCCTCCTCGTGGCTTCCCAGTCGAGCTCACGTGCGAGGTTCACAGTATATTTGTTCGTCCCGGCTGTTATCTGGAGTGTGTTTGTGTCAGGGTCGATCACCGCTGCGCCGGAGATGGCGCCGGAGAGCATCAGGCGGTTGGGTTGTGAAGCCACGCTTGACGCTTTCATCGTAAGCGTGGCAGGGGTTTTCTGCACGCCGTACTGATAGCTCAGGTCTATCAGTTCCCAGTCGCCCACGAGATCGTCGCGTGATATCGGTGCGTCAATCACGCCGGCATAACGTTCTGGCGACACCACCGGCCATCCGTCGCTGGTCCAGTAGATGCGTCTCACATGTCCCATCATGATGGCGTTCGGCGCCCAGTCGGGATTGTTGGAATAGTCGTTCGGCTTGCGTCCCTGGCTGGAGAAGAACCAGTTGCCCTTTCCGTCCTCCCATACGGCACAGTGGCTGATGCCCACCCATCCGTCGTGTTCGAGGCTGCTGTTGAACTGATAAGGGTGTGTGACGATTGGGAAGGCGTCGCCTCCTGATGTCGTCACGTTCTTGCCGTCCTTGCCCAGATACGGACCGTCCACATTCTTCGACCTCACCACACGTGTGTTGTACGGCACGTCAAGTCCGTCGTAGGCGAGGAAAAGATAGTAATATCCGGTCTCGGGATTATATACCACCTCAGCGCCCTCGCTGCCCTGCCATCGGCTGGCTTTGTTGCGGGTAGCGATGAGTTTTCCGTGTGTGGTGGTCTGTCCCGTACCTATATTCCATGGGTCGCCCACCGGCTCCTTGGTGAATCCGGTTTCCGGGTCGAGCTCTATGGCTGCGATGCCGCTGTGCCATGAGCCGTAAATGAGCCAGTGTCTGCCCTCAGGTGTGATGATGAACGAAGGGTCGATGGCGTTGAAGCGTGCATAGGCGTTATAGTCGTTCTCACTGCTACGTGCGTATGCAGTCTTGCTCTTGTCGGAAGCGGATGACAGTACCCCACCCTTGTCGGTCCACACGCCGGATGCAGGGTCGGTGGTCTCCGCCAGTCCTATCCATGCCGGCTCGTTCCAGCTGCCGTCGAAATCGGGCGAACCGGTTTTGATGCCGTTGCCGATGACCACGCTGTAATACATGCGGTAGAGGTGGTCGTTGACCTTTCGCATGGTCGGCGCCCAGAATCCCAGTCCGCTGAGGCTGGTCAGCTTGCTCACACCCCGTCGTTCCCGTACGGCGTTGACGGAGTCGAGCAGCCAGTAAGGTCCGTCTTCCGGCAGCGCCATGGAGTTGTTGTGTGAGCTTGCCGGTTCCCAGTTAATCATGTCTTTCGACCGTCTCACATAGAAATGTCCTTTGCCCGACTGCGGGTTACCGAATCCGGCATCGGTCTGCGACATATAGTAATAGCCGTCGGCAGCCTTCATCACCGTCGGGTCGTGCACGTTCGCCAGCTGCCAGTTGTTGCGGCTGTTCCATCCGGAGATGTTACGGTAGTCGTCGCTGTAGGTTGGATAGAATTTCGAGAGGTTCTTGTCACGATAGGCCAGATAGGCGCGCATAAGTGAATCGGGAGCGGTGAAGAGGATGCTGTCCACCTCCCTCACCAGATAGTCTTCGCGCAGTCCGTCGGAGAGTACGAACTGGAGGGTGTCGTTTCTGCCTGCGAGGGCAGCTGATGCTGTCACATATTTGGCGATATCCACCTGCCGTATATAGTCGGTATGATAGACTGCCACATTGTTGACGGTGGTGTTGCCGGCCTTGCTCTGACACACATAGATGTTTTCCGGGAGTTCGGCGCCTGCCACGTAAAGGTCGGAACCAGCCATGATGTTGATTACCGACACCACGTCGTTGATGTCAACATTGCCGTCGGGATCGGCATTCACGTTGGCGTTGGCCCACGAGGCAGTGCCGGCCATCTGGTTGATGATCGCCACCACGTCGTTGATGTTCACGGCGCCGTCCTCGTTCACATCCCCCACATTGTTGTGTGCCTCGTCGAAGAGCACCATCTTCTTGTTGGTGATGTTATGGGTGACGGTGGTTCCGTCGGTCAGATGCAGTATGAGATAGTTCTCATAGGAGTTCGTCCCGTCGCCGTCGAGGTCTTCCCTCACCTGGTTGAAACTGATACTTCTCAGCTTGGCCAGGTTCAGCGATATATAAGTGCCGTCGGCGTCCACCAGATAGAGGTCATAGCTCTCTATGTCGGCGGCATGTGCTCCGGACAGACCCGGCAGACACAAGAGGCTGATCAGCAGCCAGTTTTTCCAGTTCGTCATATTCGATAAGAATTGTTTTGGAAGTTAAAATCGGTTGTTTTACCACCTGGGGCCCCATCCTCCGCCTCCTTCGACGGTGAAGGTCACCTGCAGGTTCACGGACTTGGCCGACGCTGCATGGCGGTATTGCATCGTGACAGTATGGCTGTCGCCTCCGGCACAGTTGTTCGGATGGCATCCACATTTAAGGGTGAAGATATCGTCCGATTCGATGTAAACATGGCCTGCCCCCCATGAATTGGTGTCACCGTTGGCATCGAACCAAGCTCCATAAGTCCCTGCGGCAGTGTTGTTTCCCTCACTGCCGTCGGCATTCAGAGGGACGAGGTCGAGCGTAGCGGCCGACAAGGTGGATGCCTCCACTCCGAGGATTGCCGCCAGTTCGCTGGCAGTCACATCCACCGTCACATTCTGGGTATAGCCGCTATAGAACTGCAAAGTGTATGTTTTCTTGACGGTGCCGGCCAGCTCGTATTCGTCAGGTATGACAATCACAGGGGTGTCATCGTCGTCATCCTCCGGTTCAGGGTAAGCGGCGATAATCGGATTGAGGTAGTCCAGCCGGTTCTGCAGCCACCGTTTCATCTTATTGGTCTCAGTGGCGACGGTGAAGTTCTTAAGTGGCCAACGCTCCGTCTCGCGTGTGAACGGGGATGTATAGCCTCCGGTGGTTTTGCGCTGCATCGCATTCATGCCGTCGATATATTTCTGTGTCTCTTCCCAGTTGCGTATGTAGAGGGAGTCGGAAATCTGATCCCACAGTTCTTTATAGCGTCGCACGAACTTGCCGCTGCCGAACATGTCGGTGAAGAAACGCGGGCAGCGGTAATCGCCGTTACGGTCGTAAGGACGTGTGCCCAGAAGTGTCTCTGAGTAGCTCTGGAAATAGGTATGTCCTGTGTACATATCGCTCCAGTTGAAGTCGAATCCGGCATCCCAGTCCCATGCAGGTCCGAAAGTGAACTTACCGCCTTTGTCGCGGAAGAGGAAGACACTGCGGGGAGCGGACAACTCCACATTATAGACATACTCCTGCAGCTGTATCATGCGGATATAAGAGTCAATATCTAAGAGGGAATCCACCACCTTGTAGTTATGGACCTTGATGGCATTCTCCAACACGCCGAATTCCTTGCGCACCGCCTCAAGCTGCTCGTCGGTGAGGTTTTCCGGGTTCTTCACCTGCATCGGCATGTTGTAAACCTGTGTCCAGAAATTATTATCCCCCGGGCTGAGTTCCGGTCCGTCATCCACGTCGAGTGTGAGCAGCAGTCCTTCATTCTCGTTGATATCGACGCGATTGCCGCCCACCTCCACTTGTTCTGCCACCTGATAAAGCCCGTTGTACTTTCCGTTGATGAACAGTTCGGCATAACGAACCGGAGTGGTGAACGGTATGCCCATCCAGGTGGCGGCTAAGGAGCAGAAGGTGTTCATCACCTTCGTCACGTCGCGGTAGTTGGCGAGGAGTACCCAGTCTTTGTTCTTCGCTATTCCCAGCACCTTGGTCGAGGTGTCGAACTTAATGCGGTAAGGCTTCTTTGCGTACCATTCCCAGGTGGAATTTCCCCTGCCCCTGATTTTGCCGTGCATCGACAAATCGGGGTATTCCCCCATCCCATCGACGGAGATGTAGCACGGCTTATACTCCTCTTTGGAGTTGATAGCTCCGCCTTCGTCAGTGGTTACATAGATGGCGAACACCTGATACTTGTCTTTCCCCCATTCTTCCAGTTCTTTCGACAGTGTGATGTCGTTGATGGTGGAAGCCCATGCAGCTGATGTCTCTACGTTGAACGGCACCATGATGTCCTCATCACCTGCAAGATGTCCCCTCACCACGGTGTTATCCTCATTGAAGTCGAAATAATCGATATGCTGGAACCTCACGGGGAACCACCACTCGTAGCCACCGTAGTTCACATGCATCTGAAGCCAGTCCTGTGCAGAGAGCGGGAGAACGGCCATGAACGACATCAATAACGACAGTAAGAAAATCCGTTTCACTTTTTTAGTTTTTATGTTGTTTAATTGAGTTTTCAGTTAGTTCAATCTGCAAAATTATTAAAAAGAATCCACACTACGAAAGAAAGCGGGCAAAAAATAAAAAAAACCGCATCATCTTGATTGATCATGCGGTTTTTATATCTACGTCAGGCCTTTTCAGGTCTGTATAGAAACAATTACTCTTCAGCTGGTTTCTCAGCCTCGGCAGCTGGCTCTTCAGCCGGAGCAGCTTCCTCTGCTGGAGCAGCATCTTCAACTGAAGCAGTCTCTTCAGCCGGAGCAGCCTCAACAGGCTCAGCAACTGGCTCTTCCACCTTCTCCTCTACCGGCGCTGCAGGAGCTTCGGCCTTCGGAGCTGCTTTCTTGGAAGAACGGCGGGTACGCTTTTTCTTGGTGTCCTTAGCCATGTTCTCATCGAAATCCACGAGTTCGATGAAAGCCATGTCGGCTGCGTCGCCATAGCGTTTGCCAAGCTTGATGATACGTGTATAGCCACCCGGACGGTCACCCACCTTGTTTGCAACGTTTGAGAACAGCTCCTTGATGGATTCCTTGTTCTGGAGGTAGCTGAAAACAACGCGGCGTGAAGCTGTGCTGTCGTCTTTAGCCTTTGTGATCAGAGGCTCCACATACTTACGAAGTTCCTTAGCCTTCTGAAGTGTCGTAGTGATACGCTTGTGCTCAATCAGAGAGATAGCCATGTTGGAAAGCATAGCAGCTCTGTGAGAAGCCTTACGACCGAGATGATTGAATTTTTTATTGTGTCTCATCGCTTACTTAATCTTTGTCTAGTTTATATTTGGAAATATCTGTCCCGAACTGCAGATTCATGTTATCAAGCAGCTCATCGAGTTCTGTGAGCGACTTCTTACCGAAGTTGCGGAATTTGAGCAAATCTGTCTTGTTATATTGCACCAAATCGCCGAGGGTCTCCACACCCGCAGCCTTGAGGCAGTTGAGTGCGCGTACGGAGAGGTCCATATCGACGAGTTTTGTCTTAAGCAACTGGCGCATACGTAAAATCTCCTCATCAAACTCCTCGTTGCTCTCGAAGTCGTTGTTTTCGAGTGTGATTTTCTCGTCGGAGAACAACATGAAGTGATAGATCAGGATTTTCGCAGCCTCCTTGAGGGCATCCTTTGGATGGATGGAGCCGTCGGTGGTGATTTCGAGAACCAGTTTCTCGTAGTCAGTCTTCTGCTGCACACGATAGTTCTCCACTGCGAATTTCACGTTTCTAATTGGCGTATAGATTGAGTCAATAGCAAGCTGGTTTACTTCCTTGCAGAACTCACGGTTCTCTTCTGCAGGAACATATCCGCGTCCTTTATTGATGGTCAATTCGATATCCAAAGTTGCCCTAGGATCTAAATGGCAAATAACCAAATCAGGATTTAACACTCCAAATCCACTGAGGTGGTCATTAATATCACCTGCCTTAAACTCTGTAGCGTTAGCGACTGAGATATTCACTTTCTCGGTCTCGGTGCCTTCGACAATCTGCTTGAATCTCACTTGTTTGAGATTCAGAATAATATTGGTCACATCCTCCTTGATGCCTGGTACAGTTGAGAACTCATGCTCCACACCCGAGATACGAACGGTGTTAATGGCATAGCCCTCGAGAGAAGACAGCAGTATGCGTCGCAGGGCATTACCCACAGTGATACCGAAGCCTGGCTCCAGAGGTCTGAACTCGAACTTACCATACTTGTCGGTAGAGTCCAACATTATTACTTTTTCTGGTTTTTGAAATGCTAATACCGCCATTGTTATTTTTTATTTAGAGTACAACTCGACAATCATCTGCTCTTTGATATTCTCAGGAATATCTGCACGTTCAGGGAGATGGAGCAATTTTCCGCCTTTCACATTCTCGTCCCACTCAATCCAAGGATATTTGCTGTGGTTAAAGCCTGCCAGTGCGTCGTTGATGACTTCAAGTGACTTGGCTTTCTCACGTACAGCGACAATCTGTCCTGGTTTCACAGAATAGGAAGGGATGTTCACCACTTCACCGTCAACGACGATGTGCTTGTGGCTAACGAGCTGGCGAGCAGCGGCACGAGTAGGTGCCATACCCAGACGATAGACGATATTGTCAAGTCGAGCCTCAAGGAGCTGGAGCAGTACCTCACCGGTCACTCCGTCCTTAGCTGACGCCTTCTCAAAGAGGTTGCGGAACTGACGCTCCAGCACTCCGTAAGTATATTTTGCTTTCTGTTTCTCAGCAAGCATCAATCCATACTCAGACTGTTTTCTGCGGCGGTTGTTACCATGCTGTCCAGCAGGGTAGTTGCGCTTCAGCACTTTGCCAGATCCGAATATGTCCTCGCCGAAACGGCGCGAAATTCTTGTCTTTGGGCCAATATATCTTGCCATAATTCAATTTCTTTTTTTGTGTGCCCTCCTGTTTTTTGCAGCCGCGGCTGTAGAAAGGAAAAGATACAGCCAATAATTACAGTTGTGTGCACTGATAAACATTTTTACACTCTTCTTCTCTTCGGTGGACGGCATCCGTTGTGTGGAAGCGGAGTAACATCGATGATCTCAGTCACTTCGATACCTGCTCCGTGTACGCCACGGATAGCAGCCTCGCGTCCATTGCCTGGTCCTTTCACATAAGCGACTACCTTACGCAGTCCGAGGTCGTATGCCACCTTGGCACAGTCCTGTGCTGCCATCTGAGCTGCGTACGGAGTGTTCTTCTTGGAACCGCGGAAGCCCATCTTACCGGCAGACGACCAGGATATTGCCTGTCCCTCACTGTTAGCGAGCGTAACAATGATGTTGTTGAATGATGAGTGGACGTGCAGCTGACCTTGAGCGCTGATCTTAACCACTCTCTTCTTTGCAGAACTTGTTTTCTTTGCCATAGACGTCTATTATTTAGTAGCTTTTTTCTTGTTTGCAACAGTCTTTTTCTTACCCTTGCGTGTGCGGGCGTTGTTCTTAGTGCTCTGGCCGCGAACCGGAAGTCCGAGACGGTGACGGATACCACGGTAGCAACCGATGTCCATCAGTCGTTTGATATTCAGCTGTACCTCACTTCTCAGGTCACCCTCCACCTTATAGTCGGCGGAGATGATCTGGCGGATCTTACCAGCCTGTTCGTCAGTCCAGTCCTTTACTTTAATGTCTTTATCTACGCCAGCCTTTTCCAAAATCTTGGCTGAGCTACTGCGTCCAATACCGAAGATATATGTCAACGCAATTTCACCTCGCTTGTTCTGTGGGAGGTCAACACCAACAATTCTTATTGCCATATTTCATTAGTTTTGTTTTAACAACAGAATTAACCCTGACGAACCTTGAACTTAGGGTTCTTTTTGTTTATCACAAAGAGGCGGCCCTTACGTCTTACGATAACGCAGTCAGGAGTACGTTTTTTCAAAGATGCTTTAGTTTTCATATTTTCTTTCTTTTTGTTTTAGAAACAAAGTGTGCTGCCGGCTGGCATTTATTTGTAGCGGAACACGATTCTTCCTTTCGACAGGTCATAAGGCGACATTTCCACCTTGATTTTGTCTCCCGGGAGGATTTTGATATAGTGCATTCTCATCTTTCCTGAGATATGCGCGATAATCTCATGTCCGTTTTCCAGTTCCACTCGGAACATGGCGTTGGACAGTGCCTCTACGATTTTGCCGTCCTGTTCGATTGCAGATTGTTTTGCCATAGGGTTCAAATTGATTTTTCTCTTAAAATGTCTTCTACGAATTGAAATGATGAGAGGATGTCGGCCTTGCCTTTTCGCACACACACGGAATGTTCGTAATGTGCAGCCGGCTGATGGTCTCTGGTGTACACTGTCCACCGGTCGTCCGACAGGTAGATTTTCTCCTTGCCCATCGTGATCATCGGCTCGATGGCGATACACAGTCCGTCTTTCAGCAGGAGTCCGTTGCCCCTGCGGCCGTAGTTCGGCACCTGCGGTTCCTCGTGCATCTCTTTTCCGATGCCGTGTCCTACGAACTCGCGTACGACTCCGTAGCCATGGGTCACGCAATGGCGCTGCACCGCATACGACACATCTCCCAGCCTCCGTCCGGCCACAGCCTGTTCAATACCTTTATAGAGCGCTTCCTTCGTGGTGGTGAGCAGGGCTTTCACCTCGTCACTCACCTCACCCACCGGGAAAGTGTAGCATGAATCACCACAATAGCCGTTGAGCTGTGTGCCACAGTCCACCGACACAATGTCGCCCTCCTCGAGCGGCCGGTCGTTCGGTATCCCGTGCACCACCTGATCGTTCACCGAAGTGCAGATGCTTGACGGGAACGGTCCTCCGTAGGGATTGGGAAATCCTTTGAAGGTGGGAGTTGCTCCGTGGTCTCTGATGAATTCCTCAGCCACTTTGTCAAGCTCACGGGTGGTGACGCCCGGTCTTATGATCTTGGCAATCTCAGCCAGGGTCTTTCCCACCAGTAAGTTTGCTTCTCTGAGGAGTTCTACCTCATCATCGGTCTTAAGATAAATCATGTTCTAAACCGTGTCGCTGTTAATGAGCACCGCGAATACGTCCTGTATCAAGAATACCGTCGTAGTGTCTCATCAGCAGGTGGCTCTCAATCTGCTGGAGTGTGTCGAGCACAACACCCACAAGGATGAGCAGAGAGGTACCTCCGAAGAATCGCGCGAATCCCTGCTGCACACCGAACATACCTGCGAAGACAGGAAGGATGGCGATGAATGCGAGGAAGAGCGATCCGGGGAGTGTGATCTTCGACATGATGTTGTCGAGGAACTCCGCAGTCTTCTTTCCTGGTTTCACGCCAGGGATGAAGCCGTTGTTACGTTTCATGTCCTCAGCCATCTGTGTAGGGTTGATGGTCAGTGCAGTATAGAGGTAAGTGAAGAGGATGATGAGAGCGGCGAAAATCACGTTGTAGAGCCAGCTCGACGGGTCGCTGAGCAGTCTCACACCTGTGCTTTCTCTTCCGCCGATCAGTCCGCTCACTGCCATCGGCACGAACATGATGGCCTGTGCGAAGATGATAGGCATCACGTTGGCTGCATACGGTTTCAGTGGTATGTACTGGCGTGCACCGCCGAACTGACGGTTGCCAACCACTCTCTTTGCGTACTGAACCGGTACTCTTCTCACACCCTGAACGAGCATGATGGCGGCAGCGATGACTGCGAACCAGAGTACGATCTCAATAAGGAACATCACGAGTCCGCCCTGGCCAGTAGAGCTGGTTCTCGACACGAACTCCTGCGCGAAGGCCTGTGGGAAGTCGGCGATGATACCGATCATGATGATGATGGATATACCGTTTCCGATTCCTTTGTCGGTGATGCGCTCACCCAGCCACAGCACGAACATACTGCCTGCCGCCATGATGATGGTGGAGGTGATGGAGAATGAAGTCCAGTCAATTCCCTCGTAGAGGCATCCGCCCTGTGTCAGCTGATGAAGGTTGAGCAGGTAGGACGGTCCCTGTACGAGCAGGATGACTACTGTCAGGTAGCGTGTGTACTGGTTAATCTTACGTCTCCCGCTTTCTCCTTCACGCTGCATTTTCTGGAAATAAGGCACAACCAGTCCAAGCAGCTGCATCACGATGGATGCAGAGATGTATGGCATGATTCCCAGTCCGAAGATTGACGCTTTCTCAAAAGCGCCACCGGTGAACATGTTCAGCAAGGCCATCAATCCTTCGCTTGTCTGCTCCTGGAGTTTGCCCAGCGCATTGCGGTCCACTCCCGGAAGCACAATCTGAGTACCGAAGAGATACACAGCTGTCAGTCCGATGGTAATCAGCAGACGAGTGCGGAGCTCTTCAATCTTCCAGATGTTAGTGATTGTCTTGACTAACTTAAGATTATTAAATTTGTCACTTAACTTTCCCATTATTCTACAGTTTTACAGCGTTTCCACCTTTTTCTGTTATTGCAGTCTCAGCAGCCTTTGAGAAGGCATGAGCCTCAACATCGATCTTTGCTGTGAGCTCACCGTTACCGAGGATTTTCACGAGCTGGCGCTTGTTGATGAAGCCAGCGTCGATGAGATCCTGCACTGTGATCTTCTCAAGGTTCTTAGCCTCAGCAAGAGCCTGCAGTGTGCTCAGGTTGATGGCCTTGTACTCTACATGGTTCACGTTCTTGAATCCGAACTTAGGAACACGGCGCTGGAGAGGCATCTGACCTCCCTCGAAACCGATTTTCCTTGAATAACCAGAGCGAGCCTTGGCACCCTTGTGTCCGCGTGTGGAAGTACGGCCCTTGCCTGAGCCATATCCGCGTCCCACTCTCTTGCTGTTATGGGTAGAACCTTCTGCCGGTTTTAAATTATATAATTCCATTTGTAATCGATTTACAAGTTTTTTGTACCTAATGAATAAATTCTTAGTCTACGATCTCAACAAGGTGCTCCACCTTGCGGATCATGCCTCTCAGAGAAGGAGTGTCTTCTCTCTCAACCACCTTGTTGATGCGTGTGAGACCGAGCGAGTCGAGCGTACGCTTCTGGTCAATCGGGCGGTTGTTGCGGCTTCTGATCTGTTTAATCTTAATTGTTGCCATTTGAATTCTCCTTATCCTTTGAAGACTTTTGTGAGACTTACACCACGGTTCTGAGCCACAGTCTTAGGGTCGCGCATGTTGGCGAGTGTCTCGATAGTAGCCTTCACAAGGTTGTGAGGGTTAGACGAGCCCTTCGACTTAGCGAGAACGTCGGTGATACCGATACTCTCGAATACGGCACGCATAGCACCACCTGCCACAACTCCAGTACCCTGTGCTGCAGGCATAATTAACACACGTGCTCCACCGAACTTACCATATGCCTCGTGAGGCACGGTGCCGTGGATAACAGGCACCTTGTAGAGGTTCTTCTTTGCAGACTCCACACCTTTAGCGATGGCGGCGGTAACTTCGCCGGCTTTACCAAGTCCGTATCCGACCACACCGTTTCCGTCGCCTACAACGACGATGGCTGCGAAGGTGAATGTTCTACCACCCTTGGTCACCTTGGTAACACGATTAATAGCAACCAATCGATCTTTCAGTTCGATATCGTTTCCTATCTTAACTCTATTAACCATAATTCTTATTAAAATTTAAGTCCAGCCTTACGGGCAGCCTCAGCCACCTGCTTAATTCTACCATGATAAAGGTAACCGTTGCGGTCGAACACCACTGTGGTGATACCGGCCTCGATTGCCTTCGTTGCAATCAGTTCGCCGACTTTGGCAGCCTGCTCGCTCTTGTTCATCTTCTCCAGACCGAGAGAGTTGGCGCTTACCAATGTCTTTGAAGCATCATCGTCTATGATCTGAACGTAAATCTGCTTGTTGCTTCTGAACACAGACATACGCGGACGTTCAGCAGTACCAGAAATCTTGTTACGTACTCTAAATTTAATTTTCGCACGTCTTTCTATCTTTGTTATCATATCCGTACAGTTTTTAATTATTTAGCACTTGCTGACTTACCAGACTTTCTTCTTATCACTTCGCCCTGGAACCGAATACCCTTGCCCTTGTAAGGCTCTGGCTTGCGGAACGAGCGTATTTTTGCACATACTTGTCCAAGCAGCTGCTTGTCGCATGACTCGAGCATAATCAGAGGATCCTGGTTTCTCTCAGACTTTGTCTCAACTTTCACTTCTTTCGGCACCTCGAAAACGATGGCATGAGAATAGCCGAGTGCAAACTCCAGGACGTTGCCCTGGTTGCTCACGCGGTAGCCCACGCCCACGAGCTGCAAGGTCTTCTTGTAACCTTCCGACACACCCACGACCATGTTGTTGATCAGCGAACGGTAGAGTCCGTGAAACGCATGGCGCTGCTTTGCGTTGTCGGTCATCATCTCAGTGTTTTCCTCAAGTGTGAGAGTTCCATCTTCCACGGTCAGCTTGATAGCAGGGTTCACATACTGCGAAAGTTCGCCTTTCGGACCCTTAACCGTTACAATGTCATCCTTATGAGTCAGTGTGACTCCTGCAGGAATATTAATAGGCAATTTACCAATTCTAGACATTATTGTTCCTCCTCTTGATTAGTAGACATAGCAAAGCACTTCACCGCCGATTTTCAGCTCTGAAGCCTCCTTGTCTGTCATTACACCTTTGGATGTGGATAATATAGCGATACCCAATCCGTTAATAACTCTTGGCATCTCTTTGTATCCTGTGTACTTACGGAGTCCAGGACGAGACACTCTCTTCAAGCACTGAATAGCGCTCACTTTTGTTTCGGCATCATACTTCAACGCAATCTTGATGGTGCCCTGAGGGCCGTCATCCACGAATTTGTAGTTGAGCACATAGCCTTTGTCGAAGAGGATCTTAGTGATATCCTTCTTCAAGTTCGACGCAGGAATCTCAACGATCTTGTGCTTAGCCATGATCGCATTCCTCAGACGCGTCAGATAATCTGCTATAGGATCTGTCATAATAGATTAAATTAATCGGGACACCCCGACAATATTTAAAAAATGAATAAAAAAGTAGTTCTGTTTTTACCAGCTTGCCTTCTTAACGCCAGGTATCAGACCGGCTGAAGCCATCTCTCTGAACTGTATACGTGAGATGCCGAACTGGCGGATATATCCGCGTGGACGTCCGGTGATCTTACAACGGTTGTGGAGACGGATAGGGTTAGCGTTTGCCGGGATGCTCTGAAGGGCGCGAGCTGCCTCGTAAGCCTCTTCCGGAGTACCTGTAGCAACAATCTTCTTGAGTGCGGCACGCTTAGCAGCATATTTCGCACAGAGTTTTGCACGCTTCACCTCACGGGCTTTCATTGATTCTTTTGCCATATCTCTTTATTTTTTAGCGTCCTTAAATGGAAGTCCGAATGCCTTCAGAAGAGCGTAGCCTTCCTCGTCGGTCTTCGCTGATGTAACGAATGTGATGTTCATACCCTGAATCTTGTCAATCTGGTCGATATTAATCTCAGGGAAGATAATCTGCTCCTGGATACCGAGCGTGTAGTTACCACGTCCGTCGAGTTTCGACTCTATACCCTTGAAGTCGCGGATACGAGGGAGAGACACTCTCACCAGTCGCTCGAGGAACTCATACATGCGCTGGCGGCGCAGTGTGACCATCACGCCGATAGGCATCTTCTTACGCAGACGGAAGTTTGAGATATCCTTCTTTGACACTGTCACCACTGGTTTCTGTCCTGTGATCTGAGCAATCTCGTTGACAGCCACCTCGATGATTTTCTTGTCGGCAGTAGCAGAGCCGAGACCCTGGTTCACTACGATCTTCTTCAATACAGGAATCTGCATAGGAGAAGAATAGTTGAACTGTTTCATCAATGCCGGTGCGATTTGCTCGGCATAGACATTCTTTAAGTTTGCAGTATTAGCCATTATATTTCCTCTCCTGATTTTTTAGCGTAACGAACTAATTTACCATTGCTACCGATCTTCCTTCCGATGCGGGTTGCCTCCCCAGTCTTCGGGTCAACCACGTTGAGGTTGGAGATATGAATCGGCGCCTCTTGTTTGATTCTGCCACCCTGAGGGTGCTGAGCGCTCGGCTTGGTGCTCTTGGTCACCATGTTGACGCCCTCGACGATAGCGCGCTGCTTTTTCACCAGCACTGACAGCACCTTGCCTTTCTGACCTTTGCTGTTGCCGGCGTTGACAACGACCATGTCGCCTTTCTTGATATGTAATTTACCCATTACTCTTGTTTTTAAACTATTAAAGTACTTCAGTAGCGAGCGAAACGACCTTCATGTTCTCGGCGCGCAGCTCACGTGCCACAGGTCCGAAGATACGGCTACCTCTCATTTCACCTGCATTGTTCAGAAGAACGCATGCATTATCGTCAAAACGGATATACGAACCGTCGGCGCGGCGTATTTCCTTCTTTGTACGTACAATCAGAGCTTTCGATACTGTACCCTTCTTGATTTCGCTGGTAGGGATAGCGCTCTTGACTGTAACGACGATCACATCACCGACTGAAGCGTATCTGCGCTTGGTACCGCCCAGCACGCGAATGCAGAGCACCTCACGTGCCCCACTGTTGTCGGCAACAGTCAATCTGGTTTCTGTTTGTATCATAATTACTTGGCTCTTTCAACGATTCTTACTAATCTCCATCTCTTGGTTTTGCTCAGCGGACGAGTCTCCATAATCAGCACTGTATCGCCGACATTGCACTCGTTTTTCTCATCGTGAGCATGGTATTTCTTTGTCTTGCTGACAAACTTACCGTAAATCGGGTGTTTCTCCTTGAACTTGGAGGCTACCACGATGGTCTTCTCCATCTTGTTGCTTGTAACGACACCCGTTCTTTGTTTTCTAAGATTTCTTCCTTCCATGTAGCTTTTATTTATTAAGTTCTCTACTACGAAGTTCGCACTTCATGCGGGCGATGTCACGACGCAATTTCTTGATCTGGGAAGTATCCTCAAGAGGAGAAACGGTGTGGTTGAACTTCAATGTCTCATAGTTTGAGCTTTCAGTCTCAATACGCTCTGCAAGTTCTGCAGTCGTCAGTTCTCTTATTTCTGATATTTTCATAATAATCAAGCGTTTTGGTCGTAGTCACGTCTTACAATAAACTTAGTGGTTGTTGGCAGTTTCTGAGCTCCCAGTCGGAGTGCCTCCTTGGCAATCTCGTAGCTGACACCCTCAACCTCGAACAGAATGCGTCCTGGTTTTGCGGGGAATACATACTTGTATGGGTCTCCCTTACCTTTACCCATTCGCACGTCGGCAGGTTTCTTAGTGATTGGCTTGTCAGGGAAGATGCGGATCCATACCTGACCCTGACGCTGCATGTAACGTGTGATGGCCACACGTGCAGCCTCAATCTGTGCAGCGCTGATCCAGCGCTCCTGGAGCGCTTTGATTCCGAACGAACCGAAAGCCAGCTCGGTGCCACGGTGTGACACACCTCTCCAGCGGCCGCGTCCTTTTTGCGGTCTTCTATATTTTTGTCTTTTTGGCTGTAGCATAATTCAAAATCTCGATTAGCGGTTATTTTTTCTGTTTCTGAATCTCTTGCCGCCTTGGCTGGAGCGGCTGTTGTCCTTTTGCTGTGTGAAGTTAGGAGAGAGGTCTTTCTTTCCGAAAATCTCACCGCGGCAGATCCACACCTTGATACCGAGCAGTCCCACCTTGGTGAGGGCCTCGGCCAGGCAGTAGTCGATGTCGGCACGAAGTGTGTGGAGTGGAGTACGTCCTTCCTTATACATCTCTGAGCGTGACATCTCGGCTCCGTTCAGACGTCCTGAGATCTGCACCTTGATACCCTCTGCACCCGAGTGCATCGTGTTGTTGATCGCGGTCTTGATGGCGCGGCGGTAAGCCACCTTGCCTTCAATCTGTCGCGCGATGTTGTTGGCCACGATGGTTGCGTCGAGGTCCGGACGCTTGATTTCGAAGATATTGATCTGAATGTCCTTGTCAGTGATTTTCTTCAGTTCTTCCTTGAGCTTGTCCACTTCCTGGCCACCTTTACCGATGATGATGCCCGGACGGGCTGTGCATACGGTGATGGTAACCATCTTGAGTGTACGCTCAATCACGATTTTCGATACGTTCGCATTGGAAAGGCGGGCGTTAAGGTACTTGCGGATTTTGCTGTCCTCAAGGATATTGTCACCGAAATTATTTCCGCCGAACCAGTTAGAGTCCCAACCCTTTACGATGCCGAGACGGTTGCTTATTGGATTACATTTCTGTCCCATGATTAATTTTCCTCATTAGTTTTAGCGTCCACAAATACTGTCACATGATTCGAGCGTTTGCGGATCCTGTATCCTCTACCCTGAGGTGCAGGACGCATGCGCTTGAGTGTCTGACCTTCGTCAACAAAGATGCGAGAGATATAAAGCTCATCGTTCTCTGCCTTACGCTCATTCTTCTGTTCCCAGTTGGCGATAGCCGAACGCAGCACCTTCTCAACGTCCTTTGCAGCGTGCTTGCTGACGAAACGGAGAGTGGCGAGTGCCTTGTTCACCTCCATGCCGCGTACGAGGTCAACCACGTAGCGCATTTTTCTCGGTGAGCTAGGAATGTCACGGAGAGTGGCGAAGTATGTCTGTTTTTTGGCCTCCTTGATTTTCTGGGCCATCAATCTTTTTCTTGCTCCCATTATTAATTACTTTCTTTAGGTCCCTTGTTTACTTTTTCCTGTTGCCTGAGTGTCCGCGGAAGGTGCGTGTGAGTGCGAACTCGCCGAGCTTGTGTCCCACCATATTCTCAGTGATGTAAACCGGGATGAATTTATTACCGTTATGAACTGCAATTGTGTGTCCAACGAAGTCCGGAGATATCATAGAAGCACGTGCCCAAGTCTTGATGACGGACTTTTTGCCGCTCTCATTCATCTCGAGCACTTTCTTCTCGAGCTTCACGTTGATATACGGACCTTTTTTTAATGAACGACTCATAATCTTACTTAGTTAACTTGGTTACTTTTTACGTCTTTCAATTATATACTTGCTTGAGTGCTTCTTAGGCGCACGTGTCTTCAAGCCCTTAGCGTAAAGGCCGTTACGTGAGCGTGGGTGTCCACCGGTCTGACGTCCTTCACCACCACCCATCGGGTGATCATGCGGGTTCATCACAACACCGCGGTTGTGAGGACGGCGTCCGAGCCAGCGTGAGCGTCCTGCCTTACCGGATGACTCGAGTGCGTGGTCTGAGTTGCTCACGCTACCGATGGTTGCGCGGCACACAGAGTGCACCTTACGGATTTCACCTGAAGGAAGTTTGATCACACAGAAGTCACCTTCGCGAGAAGTTAACTGAGCGAAATTTCCTGCTGAGCGAACCATCTTGGCACCCTGTCCCGGGCGCAGCTCGATGTTGTGGATAACTGTACCCACAGGAATGTTCTTGAGAGGAAGGGTGTTGCCAAGGTCTGGAGCCGCTTCCGGTCCCGACATGAGTGTAACACCTACTTGCAGTCCGTTTGGAGCAACGATGTAACGTTTCTCACCATCAGCATAGAAAAGCAAAGCGATACGCGCCGAACGGTTCGGGTCGTATTCGATTGTCTTCACTACTGCTGGTATTCCATCCTTGTCTCTTTTAAAATCTATGATACGGTAGAGGCGCTTGTGTCCGCCACCTCTGTAGCGTACGGTCATACGTCCCTTGTTGTTACGTCCGCCGGTGCTACGTTTTCCATAGACAAGAGATTTCTCTGGTACTGATGTAGTAACATCATCGAAAGTACCAATAGCTTTGTGTCTTTGACCTGGAGTTGTAGGTCTGAATTTACGAATACCCATTTTAATTATTAAATGTTACTATAGAAATCAATAGTTTCTCCAGCCTGCAGTGTTACGATGGCTTTCTTGTAGGCGTTGGTGCGTCCGCTGATGATGCCCGCACGGGTGTAGCGGCGCTTTGCCTTGCCATTGTATCTGATGGTGTTAATAGAAACTACGTTTACATTATACTTAGCTTCAATTTCTTTCTTTAACTCAATCTTGTTGGCGTCTGGCTTCACAATGAAACCGTATTTAGGCTGAGCTTCCTTGGTATAGACATACTTGGTCTTGGTCTTGGTCTCAGTCACGGTCTTGCCGTCGCGTTTGCGGGTGACGGTGTAGGATTTGGTCTCCTCCTTCGCACCCTTCTTCTCGATGGCGCTCTTGTTACCAGTTTTGTACGTTTTGTCTTCAGAGGACTTCTCTGTGAGATCAGTCATTTTCTCTGTTACCAGTGGTTTGATTATATATCCCATAGTGTTTCCTCCTTATTCTTCGTTTTTACTTTTGTACCCGACAAGAGACAACGCATTTTCTGTCACAACCATCACGTTTGCGTTCATCACCTTGTAGGTGTTCAATGCTGGTGCGGTCATGACTTCAACACGCTGAATGTTACGAGCCGACAAATATACATTTTTATTAACAGTTGGCAAAACGAGCAGCAGCTTCTTACCTTCGATTTTAAGATTTTTTTGGATATTTTTAAAATCTTTAGTCTTTGGGAACTCGAAATCGAAGTCCTCAACGACAATAATCGCATCCTGCTGTGCTTTGTATGAGAGAGCGCTCTTGCGAGCAAGGTCTTTCACCTTCTTGTTGAGTTTGAAGCTGTAGTTGCGAGGTCTCGGACCGAACACGCGTCCACCACCGCGAAGCACCGGAGACTTGATGTCACCACGGCGAGCACCGCCGCTTCCTTTCTGGCGGATGAGTTTACGTGTAGAACCTGAGATTTCGCTTCTTTCCTTAGATTTTGCAGTTCCCTGACGCTGGTCAGCGAGGTACTGCTTCACTGCGAGGTAGATCACATGGTCGTTTGGTTCAATACCGAAGATGTCGTCTTTCAACTCCACCTTTCTTCCGGTATCCTCGCCCTTAATGTTATAAACTGAAAGTTCCATTACGCCTTAATTATTACAATTGAACCCTTACTACCTGGCACAGAACCCTTCAGAAGAAGGAGGTTGTGTTCAGGAATTACCTTAATCACTTGCAGGTTGTGAGTAGTCACCTGCACATTTCCCATCTGGCCTGCCATTGGGAGGTTCTTATACACACGCGATGGAGTGGCGCACGCACCGATTGAACCTGGAGCACGCTGACGGTCGTCCTGGCCGTGAGTGGCCTGACCTACACCGCCGAAACCATGACGTTTCACAACACCCTGGAAACCCTTACCCTTGGAGATGCCGACAACATCTACGTAAGGCACATCCTCAAACAGGTCAACTGTGATAACATCACCCAGATTGTGATCCTCATCAAATGTGAACTCGGCCAAGTGTCTCTTTGGAGTTGTACCCGCCTTTGCAAAGTGTCCCTTCATCGGCTTGGAGGTGTTCTTCTCCTTAGCCTCTTCGAAACCAACCTGCACAGCTGCGTATCCGTCCTTCTCGACGGTCTTCACCTGGGTTACAACACAAGGACCTACTTCGATAACAGTGCATGGCAGATTCTTGCCCTCAGCACTGAAAACGGATGTCATTCCGATTTTTTTTCCTATTAATCCTGGCATTTCAAATTGATTTTAAAAATTCTTTTTTTACTCGTTCATTACACTTTAATCTCCACTTCCACTCCACTAGGAAGTTCAAGTTTCATCAGGCTGTCAACAGTCTTCGGTGTTGCGTTGTAGATGTCGATGAGACGCTTGAAAGTGCTCAGCTCGAACTGCTCGCGGCTCTTCTTGTTGACGAAAGTACTGCGGTTAACGGTGAAGATACGCTTGTGTGTCGGGAGAGGAATCGGGCCGCTCACAGTAGCTTCTGTAGCCTTCACAGTCTTCACAATCTTCTCTGCTGACTTGTCCACCAGGTTGTGGTCGTAGGATTTCAGCTTAATACGAATTCTCTGACTCATTGTTTTGTTTTTGTTTTATGAAGTTATTAAATGGCGAGGGGGCTGCGTGTTAAGAGTCATTCGCTAACACGCTTCCCCGTCACGTTGTCTTTTTACTTGATCAGGTCGACCCTTCCGCCGCATTCGGTGAGTACCTCTCTGGCGATGGTGTTGCTCACCGGTGCGTGGTGGTCGTACTGCATGGAGCTTGTGGCGCGTCCGGAGGTGATAGTACGCAATGTGGTGACATATCCGAACATCTCAGCCAGCGGCACCATTGCCTTGATGATAGTGGCACCAGAGCGTGTGCTCTCTGTGCCCTCCACCTGTCCGCGTCGTTTGTTCAGGTCACCGATCACGTCACCCATGTTCTCTTCAGGTGTCACGACCTCCAGCTTCATGATAGGCTCCATCAGCACCGGCTTAGCCTTGGCACATGCGTTCTTGTAAGCCTGCATGGCTGCGATCTCGAACGAGAGCTGGTCGGAGTCCACAGGGTGGAAGGATCCGTCGAGAAGCTCCACCTTCAGACTGTCCATCGGATAGCCGCCGAGCACGCCGTTCTTCATCGCGTTGGTGAATCCCTTCTGCACCGACGGTATGAACTCCTTAGGGATGTTACCGCCCTTCACCGAGTCGGAGAACTGGAGTCCGCCTTCCTTGAAGTCTTCGTCCACCGGTCCCACGTTCACGATGATGTCTGCGAACTTACCGCGTCCACCCGACTGCTTCTTGTACACCTCGCGGAGGTTGACAGTGTTGGTGATAGCCTCTTTATAGTTCACCTGCGGGCGTCCCTGGTTGCATTCCACCTTGAACTCACGCTTCAGACGGTCGATGATGATGTCGAGGTGGAGCTCACCCATACCGGAGATGACGGTCTGTCCGCTCTGCTCGTCGGTACGTACGGTGAATGTAGGGTCTTCCTCAGCCAGCTTGGCCAGTCCGACAGAGAGTTTGTCGAGGTCCTTCTGTGTCTTCGGCTCCACGGCGATACCGATCACCGGATCAGGGAAGTCCATCGATTCGAGCACGATCGGTGCGCTCTCGTCGCAGAGTGTGTCGCCGGTGTGGATGTCTTTGAGTCCCACCACGGCACCGATATCTCCTGCTGTGATCTCCTCCACCGGGTTCTGGTGGTTGGAGTGCATCTGGAACAGGCGGCTGATTCGCTCCTTCTTTCCGGAGCGCGGGTTATAGACATAAGAACCCGACTCGATCTTACCGGAATAAACACGAATGAATGTGAGTCGTCCCACATACGGGTCGGTCGCAATCTTGAAAGCAAGTGCTGAAGTCTTGTCCTCTGCGTCCGGACGGCGGTCTTCCTCCTCCTTGGTGCTTGGGTTCTCACCCACCACGTTCGGTGTGTCGAGCGGTGACGGCAGGAATGCGCACACATAGTCAAGCAGTGTCTGCACACCCTTGTTCTTGAACGAAGAGCCGCAGAGCATCGGCGTGCAAGCCATTGCAACAGTGGCCTGACGGATAGCTCTGATGATCTCCTCTTCCGTGATTGTTGCAGGGTCGTCGAAATACTTCTCCATGAGCGCCTCGTCATACTCGGCCACTGCCTCGAGCAGCTTTCCGCGCCATTCCTCAGCCTCGTCCACCATGTCGGCAGGAATTTCTTCCACGTCGTAGTCAGCGCCCATGGTCTCATCGTGCCACAGGATGGCCTTCATCTTGACCAGGTCAACCACGCCCTTGAACTTCTCCTCCGCTCCGATTGGGATGACCACCGGCAATGCGTTGGCGCCGAGGATGGTCTTCATCTGGCGTACCACCTCATAGAAGTCCGCTCCACTGCGGTCCATCTTGTTGACGTATCCGATGCGTGGAACAGCGTACTTGTCCGCCTGACGCCACACAGTCTCTGACTGAGGCTGCACACCACCGACGGCACAATAGGTAGCCACGGCACCGTCGAGCACACGCAGTGAGCGCTCCACCTCAGCGGTGAAGTCCACGTGTCCCGGAGTGTCAATCAAGTTGATCTGATAGTGTTGTCCGTCGTAGTCCCAGAAACAGGTGGTAGCGGCAGAAGTGATGGTGATACCTCTCTCCTGCTCCTGTGCCATCCAGTCCATGGTGGCTGCACCGTCGTGCACCTCTCCGATCTTGTGGGTCTTGCCCGTGTAGAAGAGGATACGCTCCGATGTGGTTGTCTTACCGGCATCAATATGTGCCATGATACCGATATTGCGCGTCAGATGCAAATCACGTTTTGCCATAATTCTTATTATCCTTTGTTTTTATCTTTTTATCCTAAAAATAATACTTCTGAGTGTTCTTGAATCCGGCTGCGGCTTCGTGTGCCCCAGCCAAACAGTGATGATGTGGGTCCGGTTCTTAGAATCTGAAGTGAGCGAACGCGCGGTTGGCCTCAGCCATACGGTGCATATCCTCCTTACGCTTGAAGGCGCCGCCCTGCTCGTTGTATGCGTCCATGATTTCGGCGCAGAGTTTGTCGGCCATGCTCTTGCCCGAACGTTTGCGGGCGTAAGAGATCATGTTCTTCATCGAGATAGCCTCTTTACGGTCCGGGCGGATCTCTGTTGGCACCTGGAAAGTGGCGCCACCGATACGGCGGCTCTTCACCTCCACCTGTGGAGTGATGTTGTCGAGCGCTTTCTTCCAGATCTCAAGAGATGACTTCTCCTCGTCCTTCATTTTTTTCTCAACCAGCGAAAGTGAGTTATAGAAGATGCTGTATGCGATACTCTTCTTCCCGTCGTACATGAGGTTGTTCACGAACTTTGTCACTTTCACGTCGCCATAAACTGGATCCGGCAGGATCACACGTTTCTTCGGTTTAGCTTTTCTCATTTGTTTGTTCTTTTTTTTAAGTCTGTCCGGTTGCTTTCAGCGTTCTTCAACATCCCCTCCGGGACATTTACTCAACCAGCATAATCGCCAAAGACAAACTAATGTTTAATTAAAACTTGGATTTTGTTTACTTCTTTGCTTTCGGACGCTTGGCGCCATACTTACTTCTGCGCTGAGTGCGGCTGGCAACGCCGGCTGTATCGAGCGCACCACGGATGATGTGGTAGCGAACACCTGGGAGATCCTTCACACGTCCGCCGCGTACGAGCACGATGGAGTGCTCCTGCAGGTTGTGACCTTCTCCTGGGATGTAGGAGTTCACCTCTTTCTTGTTGGTTAAGCGCACACGCGCAACTTTTCTCATTGCCGAGTTCGGCTTCTTAGGAGTAGTGGTGTAAACACGCACACAAACGCCGCGACGCTGAGGACATGAGTCCAGAGCAGGCGATTTGCTCTTGTCTACCAGCACTTTTCTTCCTTTTCTTACTAATTGCTGAATAGTAGGCATTTTTTTTGTTTTTTAATTATTATATATTTGTTTTGTTTTTTTCTTTCGTTTGCGGAGAATCTTCAGATCGGTAATACCTCAACCTCTTACTGCACTTTCCATAACCGGTGCATCCCTACACCTTATATTATATGTAGCGCATTATTCTCCTTTTTCGCCCAGAAAAGAGTCTCTCGCGACCCCACTTTGGCGGCATAGTCTAAAAAAGCGGTGCAAATTTAGTAAAAATATGCCGAACAACATGATTTTTTTCCTCTTTTCTCACCCGAAGATCATTATTTTTCACAGAAATAAATATTTTTTAATATTTTTTAACATAAATTCTTGGATTTCCGACACAAAAAAGCATTAGAATTTTAAAGGAATTCAAGGCGGGCAAATCAGAAAGAAGCGCTTAAAAGAAGAGAAATTTTCCTGTCTCGGAAAAAAGTCGTATATTTGCATGATTCTTTAGAGTTATGACAACACCCCCATCAACTAAGCTGAGCAAGACTGACCTGCTGCTGGAGAAAGTACGCTCCGGAGCAGAGGAGATGACGCGGTATGAGCAGATCGACCTCACCGTCAGACTTGCCATTCCTGCCATGCTCGCACAGATATCCCATATCCTGATGGAGTATATCGACGCTTCGATGGTGGGACGGCTGGGAGCAGCAGACTCCGCCTCCATCGGACTCATCGCCACCACAACATGGCTCTTCTGGGGACTCTGCTCCAGCATCGCCACCGGCTTCAGCGTGCAGGTGGCACACAAGATCGGGGCACGCAACGACAAGGAGGCGCGCAGCATCCTCCGTCAGGCATTCGCCACCTGCCTCGGCGTAAGTCTCCTGCTCTGCGCCGTGGCTGTCAGCATATCCGGGGCACTACCCCACTGGCTCGGAGGAGAGGAAGCCATCCGGCCGGGAGCCTCCGCCTACTTCCTCGTGTTCGCACTGACCATCCCGCTCTTCGAGATGACCTATCTGATGAGTTCTATGCTCCGCTGCAGCGGAAATGTGAAACTGCCGAGCATGCTCAACATGCTGCTGTGCGTGCTCGACGTGGTGTTCAACTTCTTCTTTATCTTCCCCACCTCACAATACCGTATCATGGGGATGAACGTGACTCTGCCAGGAGCAGGGATGGGCGTGATGGGAGCCGCCATGGGTACGGCCGTGGCAGAGGTGGTGGTATGCTCGCTCCTCTTCTTCTTCCTCTGCTTCCGCTCAAGGAAACTGAGCCTGTTCGGACGGCTGAGCCGCGAGCAGGCCACACCGGCATTGTTCCGCCCGAGGAAGCACGTGGTAAAGAAAGCCTTTAAGCTGGGACTCCCCATCGCCTGCGAGCGCGTGATCATGTGCGGTGCACAGATCACCACTACCATGATTGTAGCACCGCTGGGCATGTATGCCATCGCAGCCAACGCCTTCGGTGTGACGGCCGAGAGCCTCTGCTATATGCCAGGCTACGGCATCGGTGACGCCGCCACCACCCTGGTGGGTCAGAGCGTGGGTGCCAAGCGGTTCGACCTGTCGAGGCGGTTTGCCAAAATCACCGTACTGATGGGCATTGGCGTGATGACCTTCATGGGTATCGTTATGTATATTGGCGCACCGCTGATGATGGGTATCCTCACACCGGTGCAGCAGATCATAGACCTGGGCGTGAGTGCCCTTCGAATTGAAGCCTTCGCTGAGCCGATGTTCGCAGCGTCGATTGTCTGCTACGGCGTGTTCGTCGGTGCCGGCGACACCTTGATTCCAAGCTGCATGAATTTCGGCTCCATCTGGCTTTTCCGCATCACACTGGCATTAGTGCTCGCACCGCTGATGGGTCTCAACGGTGTATGGCTGGCCATGTGTATCGAGCTCTGCCTCCGTGGCATCCTCTTCTTGCTCAGACTCAAGTCGGAGCGATGGCTGCCTAAAACAGTTTAGAGTTGAAAGTTTAAGGTATAAGATATAAGTATGAAATTAATTAAAGAACAGCATTTTGAGGGCGAGCGTCCTCTGTTTGAGTCACACAACCTGAAACTGGTGAATGTGACGATTGGAGAAGGAGAATCGGCTGTCAAAGAGTGTAGCAACATCGAGGCGGAAGACTGCGTGTTCGACGGCAAATACCCGTTCTGGCATGTCAACGCCTTCAGGATTCACAACTGCAAGTTCAATGTGGGTGCCCGTTCCGCCCTGTGGTATTCCAACGATCTGAAGATGACCGACACGGTGATCGACGGTCCGAAGATGTTCCGCGAGATGGACGGTATCGAGATGGAGAACGTGGTGATCAACGACGCCGATGAGATTTTCTGGAGATGCAAGAACCTGAACCTCAAGAACGTGACCATCCACGACGGCACCTACCCGTTTATGTTTTGTGAGAACGTGAGGATTGACGGGCTGAAAAGCGACTCGAAGTATGTGTTCCAATACGTGAAGAACGTGGAGATCCGCAACTCGTATATCGACACCAAAGATGCCTTCTGGGAGGTGGAGGACGTGACGATTTATGACTCCGTGCTCCACGGCGAGTACCTGGGATGGCACTCGAAGAACCTCAAGCTGGTGAACTGCCATATCACCGGCGAGCAGGTGCTCTGCTATGCCGATAACCTCATCATCGAGAACTGCACCTTCGGCAAGGACTGCGACCGTATGTTCGAATACTCCACACTCGAGGCACGCATCAAAGGGAAGGTGACGAACATCAAGAACCCTACCTCCGGACATATCGTGGCCGACGAGATCGGCAGCATCACCATCGACGAGAATATCAAAGCACCTGCCGACTGCGTGATTGAGAGCTTAAAGAATTAGGAATGATAAACAAAAAAATATGACCTACGATTTTGATAAGATAGTGAACCGCCGGGGCACGTCGTGCGTGAAATGGGACGAGATGCCAACGGACGATGTGCTGCCGCTGTGGGTGGCCGACATGGATTTCGAAGCTGCACCACCCATCAAGGAGGCGCTGAGGCAACGGGTGGAACACGGTGTGTTTGGCTACAGCATTGTGCCTGAGGCCTATTACGACGCCTGCATCAGCTGGTTTAAGCAGCGTCACGACTGGGAGATACGGCGTGAGTGGATTCAGTACACCACCGGTGTGGTGCCCGCCATCTCGTGCATTCTCAAAGCCATCACCATGCCAGGGCAGAAAGTATTGCTCACCACCCCTGTTTACAACTGTTTCTTCACCTGCGTGAGAAATAACGGATGCGTGGTGGAGGAGTCACCGCTCGTGGTAGGTGAGGACGGCAAATACAGCATCGACTGGGATGACTTTGAGCGCCGTTGCCAGGACGAGAAGGTGGTGGCTTACGTGATGTGCAACCCCCAGAATCCGGGAGGACGAGTATGGACCCGCGAGGAGCTGGAGAAGGTTGCCACTATCTGTGAGCGCCACGGAGTGACGGTCATCTCTGATGAGATCCACAATGAGATTGTGATGCCAGGCTACGAGTATGTGCCGTTCGCCACAGTGAGCAGATGGGCACAGCAACACTGCGTGGTCTGCACGTCGGCCTCCAAGTCGTTCAACATCGCCGGTCTGCAGATTGCGAATATCATCTGTGCCGACCCGGTACTGAGCATGCGAATTGATCGCGCCATCAATATCAACGAGGTGTGTGACACCAACCCGTTCGGATTCGTCGCCACCATCGCTGCCTACAACGAGTGTGGCGACTGGATGGATCAGCTCTGCCAGTATATACAGAAAAACCACCAGCTCCTTCAGGACCGTATTCTGGCAGAAGGTGGTGGTATGATGCGCTGCATGCCGCTTGAGGGCACTTATCTGGCTTGGGTGGACTGCACGCCGCTCTGCAGGAAGTTGGGCGTGAACAGCGACCAGCTGCAAGCAATGCTGGTGGAGAAAGCTCGTGTGTTTTTCAGCTCCGGCACCCTCTACGGTGCCGACGGCGAAGGCTACCTGCGTATCAACCTCGCATGTCCTACCCCACTGCTCAACGAAGCCCTCAACAGGCTGTTCGGATATCTTAAGATTATGATCAATTAGAAAATTTTAGAATTATCCTATTCTCGTGATTCTTGATATTTTCAGGAATTTACTAAAAATTAACAATGCGGGAAGGCTTACGCCTCTCCCGCATTGTTGATATTGAACGGAGCGATGGCGCTTCCCGGCCGCGGTTGTTGCGCCTGTCGGATTTTGATTTCGCCGAACTGCTGCTCATACTTGCGAATGTTGTCGCCGAGGGCAGCCAGGAGGCGTTTGGCATGCTCAGGCGCCATGACGATACGTGATTTCACGTCGCCTTTCGGCATACCCGGCATCATGCTGATGAAATCGAGAATCACCTCTGCCGAGGAGTGGGTGATTGCCACCAGGTTCGAATAAACTCCCTGTGCCACTTCTGGTTTGATTTCAATCTGAAGCTGGCCGTTTTTCTGTTCGTTTTCCATTGTCTTTCAGTTTTTTTTATTATTTTTTCCTTAAATTTGAGTGCAAAGTTATATTTTTTTAATAACTTAGCAAAGCAAATGCAACAATTAATTTTATAACCAAATATACAGAACTATGAAACGAATGATGACCATCGTGCTGGCAGTATTGATTTCTACAGCACTGAATGCCCAGAACCAGGAATGGAGCTATCCTGAGGGAAAAGAGAAAATGCAGGAGTTCTTTGAACAGAACATCCAGTATCCGGAATCGGCGAAGAAAGACAAGATTGAGGGAATCGTTTATGTCTATACCACTATCGACAAGAACGGTAAGGCAAAGGACATCAAGGTGGGCAAGACATCCTCCTATCCCGACCTCGACAAAGAGGCCGAGCGGGTGGTGAAACTCGTGAAGAAATGGAATCCGCGCTACCGCAACGGCAAACCGGTGGACGTGAACGCCATCATACCGGTGGAGTTCAAGCTCCCTGGCAGCAGCAAACGTTTTGAGGGACTCCACAACGAATCGATATACCCTGAAGGCGAAGAGGTCTGGAACGCGTTTGTGAAGAAGAACTTCGTGTATCCGGAGAGTCTGAAAGGACGCAATATCAGCGGTACACTGTTCGTGAACATGGACATCGACAAAGAGGGTAAACCGGGCAATTACGCCATTTCCAACCCGTCGTCTTACCCTGAACTCGATGCCGAAGCCATCCGCGTGGCGAAGCTAGTGGAGCGCTGGGAGCCGACTAAAGACATCAACGGCAACCCATACGCCACCCGTCATCTCGTGCGCGTGGACTTCCAGGCACCGGAAGCCGTGGAAGCCGCACCGGTGGTGAAGGCTGCCACTCAGGAACCGCTGGTAATCGCATCCAACCCGTCGTATCCGGGAGGCTACAATGCCATGACCATCTTCATCTCCCGCAACACGCAGTATCCGGCAGAGGAGCTTGAAAAGAAGATCGAGGGCGACGTGGAAGTGGAATTCACCGTGGGCGAAGACGGCTCATTGACCGACCTGCAGGTGGTGAAGTCGGTGAGCAAAGGGCTCGACGCTGAAGCGCTCCGCATCGTCGGACTGATGCCTAAATGGAATCCGGCACGCACCACCGACGGCAGAGTCACCCCTTGCCAGATGACCATACCGGTGAATTTCCGCGTGCCAAGAGCCATCGATGGAGTTCCGTTGCATTGATACTTTGAACTTTGAGATTTGAGATTTGAGCTTTAGAGTTAGTTAAATACACAATAAATGCCGTAGTCTGGATATTCAGGCTACGGCACTTTTACTATTCACTGTTCACTATTCACTGTTCACTCTCAACTTTCCAACTTTCTCTAAACACTACACACTAAACTCTAAACAAAATTCACTTTCCATACTCCTCCAGTCCGTCGTTCAGGAAATCAAGGTAGTGGTCGATGTTCTCATCGTAGGAATAAGGCTTGGTGAGCAGGTTGCCGTCGTTGTCGAGCAGGACGTAGAACGGCTGCGCGTTGGCACCGAACTTATGGCTCTGCAAATAGCTCCATTTGTCGCCCACGGAACGGAGTTTCCTCTGCTCGCCGTTGTCGCTGACCATGAGGGTCTCAGGCAACGATGTCTTCTCATCCACATAGAGTTGGATAAGCACATAGTCCTTAGTCATCTTGTCGGCCACGCGCCCGTCGGTCCATACGGCAGCCTCCATCTTACGGCAGTTCACACAGCCATAACCAGTGAAGTCAATCATCACCGGCATATGGTGGGCTTTGGCATAAGCCATACCCTCATCGTAGTCCATGAACATCGGCTTCACCTCCTGTTCTGGAGCCAGATTGAAGTCCTGTGTTTTCATCGGCGGAGCGAAGGCGCTGACTGCCTTAAGCGGAGCTCCCCACAGCCCCGGCACCATATAGACAGCGAAGGCCAGGGAGATGAGTGCGAGGAAGAAGCGGGTGACACCGATATGGTCGTCATCGTCGTCGTGCGGGAACTTAATCTTGCCGAGCAGATAGAATCCCAGCAAAGCGAATATCACAATCCACAGCGCGAGGAAGGTCTCACGGTCGAGTATGTGCCAGCCGTAAGCCAGGTCGGCCACGGACAGAAACTTGAGTGCGAACGCCAGCTCGATAAATCCAAGCACCACCTTCACCGTGTTCATCCATCCGCCCGACTTCGGCATCTGCCTCAGCCAGCTCGGAAACATGGCAAAAAGTGTAAACGGAAGTGCCAGCGCGATGGCGAAGCCCAGCATGCCGATAGTCGGTGCCAAGAGCGAACCTCCGTCTGTAGCCACCTCCACAAGGAGGAATCCGATGATAGGTCCCGTGCAGGAGAAGCTGACGAGCGTGAGCGTGAACGCCATGAGGAAGATGCCGAGCAGTCCGCCAGTCTTCTCTGCTTTGGTATCCACTGCAGTACTCCACGATGATGGCAGTGTCAGCTCGAACGCCCCGAAGAAGGAGGCGGCGAAGACCACCAAAAGTATGAAAAAGAAGATGTTGAACACCGCATTTGTGGCCAGTGAGTTGAGTGCTGACGCTCCGAACAGAGCAGTCACCAGCAGTCCCAACAGCACATATATCACCACGATGCTCAGTCCATAGATCCATGCGTCGCGGATGCCTTTCTTCTTGTCGTCGGAGCGTTTGAGGAAGAAACTCACCGTCATCGGGATAATCGGCCACACACAAGGGGTGACCAGCGCCACCAGACCACCGAGCAGTCCGAGCAGGAAGATTTTCCACAGCGAACTGTTCGCCGCATTAGCGTCGCCATTGAAGTCAAGGGCTTTGATCTGGTCAATCACCGGTGTCCACCACCCTTCATTGCCCGGTCCGGCCTGAACAGCAGCGACAGCCGCTGAATCCTCCAACGCTGAATCGGCAACCAACGAATCGTCCAAAGCCAGCAGAGCCTCCACTTCAGTCTGCAGTGAGGCATCCCCCTCTGCTTCCGACAAGTCGTCAGCGGCTTTCAAAGCCTCCTTCTGCTCCTCAGTTTTTTTCTCGGTCTCCTTAGTCTGCTGTTCATTCGAGGCATCGGCCTTGGCTTTCTCGGCATCGGCCTTGGCATCGGGCTTTGCCTGTGCCTTGGTCTCGCCGCTGTAGGTCACCTCCACATTCTGCGGTGGCAGACAGGTCTGATTGTTGCATGAGCCATACTGCAGATAACCCTCCACCTCGTATTTGCCGCCTTCAAGCTTGAGCTTCTGCACAAACTTGGCGGTGTTCTCGAAGTAATAGACGTCGCAGCCGAACATATCCTCATATTTCTTGATGACATTACCCACAGCTTTGAGCGGTCCGTCGAGGCTGCAACCCGACATCTTGTCCACGTTGAAAGTGGCAGGAATCGGTCCGTCGGTCTCGTTCGTGGAGTACACATGCCATCCCGGCTCGATATTGCCAGTGAAAACAATCTCTGCGGCGGTGTCAGAGATTTTATTGATACTGCTGTTGAACTTCACAGGATTGACCATCTGCGCCATCACCGTCTGAACCATCAGCAGCAACAGCGCACATACATAAAGTTTGTAATTCCTCATTTTAATATCATTTTCGTTTATTCGTCATAATATTCAGCACCATCTCGTCGGTGATGCCCATGGCGTCGGCACCAATGGCAGTGAGGTTGTGAATGCTCTTATCCACACAGTCGTCAACGATCCCCTCAGCGCTGGTCACGCACTTACCTTCCATAGAAAGCAGGGAGGAGAGGATAGCGGTGGACACACCCGACACGATCTTCATCGAGCACGACGGCTTGGCACCGTCGCAAATCATACCCGTGAGGTTGGCAATCATATTCTTCACCGACCGGCATATCTGCTCGAAACTGCCGCCCATCAGCATCGTGATGCCGCAGCTGCTGCCGATACTTGCCACCACGCATCCGCACAGAGCCGACAGCTTACCGAGCGACTGCTTGATATAGATGACGGTGAGATGGCTGAGCATAAGCGCACGTATCAGCTCCTCATGCGTGTTCTCGTTCTCCTTGGCATAGACGCACACAGGGTTGGTGGCACAGATACCCTGATTGCCCGAACCAGAGTTGGACATCACCGGTATCATGGCTCCGCCCATACGGGCGTCGCAGGCCGATGCCGTGCGGGCGATGATATGCGAATAAATGCTGTCGCCGAAGATTCCCTTAGAAAGCGGGCGGTCAATGGTCTTGCCGAGGTTATGACCGTAATTTCCTTTCAGAGCTTCGCGGGCTGCCCGCATGTTGTAGGTGCGGGTCTCCTCGATAAACTCGATCTCCTCGAGCGGGGCTGTGGTGGCAAACTCATACACCATCTTCATGTTCAACTGTATCTCGTGGTCGTCCTTTGTGCAACCACAGTCGCCGTCAGACAATGACCCTTCCTCCACAAAGCAGGTATGGCCACCGGCGATGACAGCTTTTCCCCGACGGTCACCGGCACTGCACACCACCTCCACATAGAGCTTTTCGCGGATGCCCTCCTTAAGGCTGATATGGATGCGGTCCTCACTGACAAACAGCTTGCCCTCCTCCAACGACTCGGGTGTGAGGTCCTTGAGCACTTCCAGCTGGTAGGCGCTCTTGCCTATCAGCGCACCCAGCGCCACTGCGATGGGCAGGCCAATCATGCCGGTGCCGGGAATTCCCACACCCATTGCGTTTTTCAGGATGTTCGCACTCAGCAGTACGTCAATCCGCTCAGGTCTGCATCCCAGGTTCTCTGTGGCTCTGGCTGTGCAGAGCGCCACCGACATGGGTTCGGTACATCCGATGGCGGGCACCACTTCCTTATGAATCAGTGAGATGATTTGGTCACGTATCAGTTTGTCCATGAAACCATTTTTTAATATCAATTGCAAATTTACAAAATTCAGGTGAAGAAACCACTAATCTACCACGTTTTTTCATTTTTATAACAGAAATGAAGAATGAGAAATGAGGTATATCCAATTTGGTAATTCGAAACAAAACAAGGGTTCTGATTTCATTTTGTCATCCCAGCATTCCATTAGGTTACATTTTATAATCAGAAAAAGAGATTCATTTAAATTCTGTAAATCTAGGTGTGAAATATCTGTTTTGATTGCTGAAAATTTATCACCGCTTTTATTTGGAAATTCCTTAAAATCTTCTTATTTTTGCAACATAAAAAAGCAGGTACCCTCTTCAGATGAAATATATCAGTTTACCCGACCACCAAGACCGCAGGCTCTCCTTCTATCTGGCAATGGAAGAGTTTGTGGCACGGAACATTGACGAGACCGACTGCTTCTTCATCTGGCAGGTGGAACCCAGCGTGATTTTCGGACGCAACCAACTCATCGAAAACGAGGTGAATGTGGACTACTGCCGCACACACGGCATCCAGATGTATCGCCGCAAGAGCGGTGGCGGGTGTGTGTATGCCGACAAGAGTAATCTGATGTTCTCTTATGTCACGGCATCCGAAGCTGTGGGCTTCACGTTCTACAAGTATATCAACCTGGTTTTGCTCGTACTGCGGGAACTGGGCGTCAACGCAACGACCAGCGGACGCAACGACATCCTCGTGGACGGACGCAAAGTGTCGGGCAATGCATTCTACCATATTCCCGGACGCAGCATCGTCCACGGCACCATGCTCTACGACACCGACATGGACAATATGCTCTCCGCCATCACGCCTCCCAATGAGAAGCTGCAGTCGAAAGGAGTGGAAAGCATCCGCCAGCATATCGCACTGCTCAAGGACTATCTCGACATCAGCATCGACCAGTTCAGAACCTTCGTGAAAGAGCGACTCTGCAAGGATGAGATTCAGCTCAACGAAGCCGATGTGGCACAGATTCAGGAGATAGAGGAAGAATACCTGTCCGACTCCTTCATATACGGCAACAACCCCAAATACTCACTGAGGCGGCACAAACGCATCGAAGGTGTAGGTGAATTCGAAGCAAGGATAGAACTGAAAAACCTGGAAATAAAAAGTATCAACCTGCTCGGCGACTATTTCCTCACCGATGAACTCGACCCGCTTTTGCGTTCACTCAGAGGGGTGCGGCTGGAACGTGAAGCACTGGAAAAGGTACTGCCCCCTACCCTCGAATCCATCATCCTCCATCTGCAACGTGAGGATTTCATCGACCTGTTGCTTGATGAGGAATAAAATGATAAAAAAGATCAACCAATAAATCACAATGATATGGCAGAAACAACAGAAAACAAACGCACCTGTCTGTACGACAGACATGTGGCGCTGGGTGCCCTCATCTCACCATTCGGCGGTTTCGACATGCCGATACAGTATGCAGGTATCATACCTGAACATCAGGCTGTGAGAGAGCATGTGGGAGTGTTCGACGTGTCGCACATGGGAGAAGTAAGCGTAAAAGGCCCGGAAGCAGAGAAATACGTGCAGCATATCTTCACCAACGACGTGAAGGACGCTCCTGTAGGCAAGATCTTCTACGGCATGATGTGCTATGACAACGGCGGCACCGTGGACGACCTGCTCGTCTATAAGATGGGCGAGAACGACTTCTTCCTCGTGATCAACGCATCGAACATCGATAAGGACTGGGCATGGATGCAGTCGCATGCGGAGGGTTTCGACATTGACCTTCAGAACTGTTCTGACTACTACGGACAGATAGCCGTGCAGGGACCGGAGGCAGAAGCTGTGACGGAGCGAGTACTTGGCATCCCGTGTGCAGAACTGAAGTTCTACACCACCAAGACCGTGGGCGACGTCATCATCTCACGCACTGGCTACACTGGCGAGGACGGCTTTGAGATCTATGCCGACCATGCCACCATCCAGGGCTACTGGGACAAGCTCATAGAGGCAGGTGTGCAGCCATGCGGACTGGGTTGCCGCGACACCCTGCGTTTCGAGGTGGGACTTCCGCTCTATGGCGACGAACTCAGCGAGGATATCTCACCGGTTATGGCCGGGCTGAGTATGTTCGTGAAACTCGACAAGCCTGAGTTTATCGGACGTGAGGCATTGCTAAAGCAGAAAGCAGGCGGAGTGGCAAAGAAAGTGGTGGGCATCGAACTCACCGACAAAGCCATCCCGCGTCATGGCTATGCCGTATTGAAAGACGGTGAGCAGGTGGGAGAAGTAACCACCGGCTATCACTCCATCTCTGCCGACAAGAGCGTGTGCATGGCACTGGTAGACAGCCGCTACGCCACCCTCGGCACACCGCTTGACATCCAGATACGTAAGAAGGTGTTCCCGGGCACCGTGGTGAAAAAACTTTTCTATAACAAAAGCTACAAAAAATAATCATTAATACTATATTTTATTATGGCACAAGTATTAGAGGGACTTTACTACTCTGAGTCCCACGAATATATCAGAGTAGAGGGCGACTTTGGCTTTATCGGTATCACAGACTTTGCACAGAAAGCTCTCGGCAACGTGGTGTATGTGGACATGCCGGATGTGGACGACGAAGTAAGCGCTGGCGAGGAGTTCGGCGCTGTGGAGAGCGTGAAAGCAGCCAGCGACCTGATTTCCCCGGTGAGCGGCAACGTGGTGGAGGTGAATGAGGCACTCGAAGACTCTCCAGAGCTCGTGAACCAGGCCGCTTACGACAACTGGATTATCAAAGTGGAGCTGTCGGACAAGGATGAGCTTGAGAACCTGATGGACGCAGCTGCTTATACTGAGTATTGCGAGAAACAATAACCAAATCCCATTAATCCGACATTTATGTTTAAGTATTTCCCTCATACCGAGCAAGAACTCCAGGAGATGCTCTATACCGCTGGTGTGGAATCCCTCGACCAGCTCTATGCGCAGATTCCCGACAGCATACGCTTCCGACAGGACTACGACCTGCCGGAGGCCATGAGCGAGATGGAGGTGCGACAGCTCTTCGACAACCTGGGCAAGCAGAACCGGCAGCTCACCTGCTTCGCCGGATTCGGTGTGTACGACCACTACACGCCGTCGGTCATCCCTAACCTGCTGGCACGTTCTGAGTTCCTCACTTCCTACACGCCCTACCAGGCAGAAATCTCACAGGGCACACTCCACTATATCTTCGAATACCAGTCGATGATGGCGGAACTCACCGGCATGGATGTGTCGAACGCATCGATGTACGACGGTGCCACCGCCACTGCCGAGGCGATGATGATGGCAGTGGCTGCCGGCAAGAAAGCCAATAAGGTGCTGGTGTCGGCGTGTGTCAACCCGAAAGTGCTGGAGGTGGTCAACACCTATGCCCTCCACAAAGAGATTGAAGTGGAGATGGTAGCAGAGAAAGACGGGGTGACTGACCGTGCAGACCTGGAGGTCAAAGTGGCTCAGGGCGGAGTGGCTGGACTGATCGTCCAGCAGCCGAACGTATATGGTATTGTGGAGGACTTCAGCGGATTCGCCGACCTCTGCCATGCCAACAAGGCATTGTTCATCGTCAACAGCGTGGCAGCCGACCTGGCAGTGCTTAAAACCCCGGCTGAATGGGGAGCCGACATCGCAGTGGGTGACGGACAGAGCCTCGGCATACCGATGCTTTTCGGAGGTCCTTATGTGGGCTATCTCTGTGCCACGGAAAAACTGATACGCAAAATGCCGGGACGCATCGTCGGCATGACACAGGACAACCGTGGACAGCGTGCGTTCGTGCTCACCCTTCAGGCACGCGAGCAACATATACGCCGCCAGAAAGCCACCTCGAACATCTGCTCGAACCAGTCGCTGATGGCACTCTTCGTCACCGTCTATATGTCGCTGATGGGACGCGAAGGACTGAAAGAGGCCGCACGGCTGTCGTATGCCGGTGCGCACTACCTCTGCGACGAGCTGCTCAAAACCGGCCGGTTCACCCTGACCTACGACCAGCCGTTCTTCAACGAGTTCTACGTGAAGTACGACGGCAACGCCGACCAGCTCTACCAGAAGTTTACCGAAAACGGCATCCTCGGAGGCGTGCGCTATGGCGACGGCTTCCTCTTTGCCGTGACAGAACAGCGGACAAAAGAAGAAATTGACCAACTCGTAAAAATCGCAGCCTTATGAACAACAGACTATATGGTAACCTGATTTTCGAACTCTCTGAGGAGGGCCGCAAAGGATACAGCCTGCCTAAAAACCGCTTCGGCAACTATGAGGTGCCGCAGCAACTATGCAGGAAGGAGGACGCAAGGCTGCCGGAGTGTGACGAACTGACCGTGGTACGCCACTACACCAACCTGTCGGCTAACAACTTCGGTGTGGACAACGGATTCTATCCGCTCGGCTCCTGCACAATGAAATATAACCCGAAGATCAACGAGGAGATGGCAACACTGCCACAGTTCCGGAAACTCCATCCCGAGCAGCCTGCCGACACCACCAAAGGCGCACAGGCGCTGGTGGACAGTCTGGAGAAGATGCTGTGTGCCATCACCGGCCTTGCCCATTTCACCTTCAAACCATACGCTGGTGCTCACGGTGAGCTCACGGGCCTGATGACCATCGACAGCTACCACCGCGCGAAAGGTGACCTGCAGAGGAAAAAGGTGGTCGTGCCTGACTCCGCCCACGGCACCAACCCTGCCTCTGCCGCAGTCTGCGGACTGGAGGTGGTGGAAGTAAAGTCGCTGGCCGACGGCACGGTCGATGTGGAGGATCTCCGCCGTCTGCTAGGCGAAATCGGAGATGAGGTGTCGTGTATGATGATGACCAACCCGAATACCCTCGGACTCTTCGAGCACCATATCCCTGAAATCGCACAGATGATACACGACTGCGGCGGACTGATGTACTACGACGGAGCCAACCTCAACCCGATGCTGGGCGCATGCCGGCCAGGCGACATGGGCTTCGACGTGATGCACATCAACCTCCACAAAACCTTCTCCACACCTCACGGAGGCGGCGGACCAGGTTCGGGACCGGTGGGCGTGCGCGAGGGGCTCCAGGAGTATTTCCCTACCGTGAGCATCTACCACGGCAATTTCGGTGTGATGATGCGCGCCTATGCATATATCCTCACGCTCGGACGCGAGTATATCAAGGAGATAGGTCCACTCGCCACCCTCAACGCCAACTACATAAAGGAGTCGCTGAAAGACGTGTATGAACTGCCAATCGGCGGACTGTGCTGTCATGAGTTCGTGTTCGACGGACTGAAAGACAAGTCCACCGGTGTGACCACCATGGACGTGGCCAAACGGCTGCTCGACTACGGATTCCATGCACCTACCATCTACTTCCCGCTCCTCTTCCACGAGTCGCTCATGGTGGAGCCTACGGAGAATGAGTCGAAGCAGACCCTTGACGGCTTTATCGACGTGATGCGTAAGATAGCCCGGGAGGCAGCCACAGATCCTGAACAGGTGAAGTCAGCTCCTCACAACACCCCGATCGGACGCGTGGACGATGTGCTCGCAGCCAAACACCCGGTGGTGACTTTCCGTGCGCTACAAAATGAGGCCTAAAGCATTTGTCCATACCATCTCTACATTCTTTACCTTCTAAAACAATGACAAAAACCGATTTGATTATCATAGGAGCAGGTCCCGGCGGCTACCAGGCTGCCGGGCTTGCTGCCAAAGCGGGGCTGAAAGTCACACTCTTCGAAGAGGGACAAGTGGGCGGTACATGCCTTAACGTAGGGTGTATCCCTACCAAGGCGTTCGCCCGACATGCTGAGATTTTAATCTCCCTCAAAGAGGCGAAACTGATGGGGTTAGACAACCTAAGTTTCGACTTCAACTACCCACGGGTGGTGGAACGCAAAGACGAGGTGATTGCCAGCCTGAGAGAAGGCGTGGAGACACTCCTCTCACATCCTAACATCACTGTCGTCAGAGCCAGAGCATCCTTCAAAGATGTCAACACGGTGACTGCAGGCGGCGAAGACTATACAGCCGGCAACATCATCATTGCAACAGGTTCTGGCAGCAAGACACTCAGACTTGATGAATGCTCCGGTATTCCGGTGCTCGACTCCACCAACCTCTTGTCCGCCAACACGTTGCCTCAGCGGCTATGCGTGATCGGAGCAGGAGTGATTGGAATGGAGTTCGCCAGCATCCTCAATGTGTTTGGCGTGGAGGTCACCGTCGTGGAGTTCCTCAAGGAATGTCTGCCGGCACTCGACTCCGACATCGCCAAGCGGCTGCGCAAATCGCTCGAGAAGCGGGGAATTATCTTCCATATGCAGAGTGCTGTGAAAGCTATCACTAATGAGGGTGTGGTTTTTGAAAACAAGAAAGGAAAAACAGAAGTTGTCGCCACCGACGCTGTGCTGATGGCTGTCGGGCGCTATCCCAACACCGAAGGACTGAACCTGAAAGCTGCCGGCGTGGAAGTGATGCGCAACGGGGCAGTCCCTGTGAACCCGGCTACGTTCAAGGTGCAGAACACTGACAACATTTTTGCCATCGGCGATGTGAACGGGCTTCAGATGCTGGCTCATGCAGCCGAGATGCAAGCACAGCATGTGGTGAATGTGCTGACCGGCAAAGCCGACGACATCAACTTCCAGATTATGCCTGCAGCCATCTTCACACTGCCAGAAGCAGCCTGTGTAGGATTGTCGGAAGACCAATGCAAAGACCAGGGGACAGACTATATCTGCCACAAAGCGTTCTGGCGTGCCAACGGTAAAGCCCAGGCAATGAATGAGACGGAGGGAATGCTCAAACTCCTGACGGACAGCGAGGGACAAATCATCGGGTGCCATGCTTTCGGTGCACATGCTGCCGACCTCATTCAGGAGGTGGCTGCCCTGATGTGCCGCAACACCAATATCTACCAGCTGGCGGATATCATCCATATTCACCCTACACTCTCCGAAATCATCAAATCCACCGCAGAGTCATAAAAAACCTTCAAATCTTTTGTTCTATGTCAACCGTAAATTCGAGAATCGCTTTGCTGCGCAAATGGATGCGCGAGAAAGGAATACAAGCGTTTATAACCCCAAGCACCGATCCACACAGCGGCGAATATGTGCCACGCCATTGGTATGGCCGTGAGTGGATTTCCGGCTTCACCGGCTCTGCCGGCACTGCCGTCGTCACCCTCAGCCATGCTGCCCTCTGGACCGACAACCGCTATTTCCTACAGGCAGAAGAACAGCTGAAAGACTCAGACTACCAGCTGATGCGTCTGGGACTTGAAGGAACACCCACCATCTCACAGTGGCTATCGGAACGACTGCGCTGCGACGACACCGTCGGAGTGGACGGATGGTGCTACACCATCGAAGGCATCAACGAGCTGCATATGGGTCTGAACCGTTTCGGTATCACCGTCAAGCCAGTGAATGACCCTTATGACGAAATCTGGGACGACCGCCCTGAGATTCCACTCAACCCCGTGGAAATCCATCCGCTGCGTTATGCCGGTGAGGAAGCCAAGAGCAAGATCGGCAGAGTACGTGAGGCTGTGGCCGCCCAACGGGCCGACGCAATCGTCATCTCTATGCTCGACGAGGTGGCTTGGACGCTCAACCTGCGTGGCACCGACGTGGACTACAATCCTGTGTTCGTGTCGTACCTTTTTATCTCAAGCCGTAAAGCAATTCTCTTTGTTGACAGCAGGAAAGTGGGTGCGCAAGTGCGTGACTACCTGCAGACACAGGACGTGGAACTGATGGAATACGACCGTCTTGCCGAATATCTCGGCAACTACCACGGTTGCATCCTACTACAGCCCGACAAGACAAATATAGCCGTGCAGAATGCCATCAAGAACGGAGTCATCACCCATGGTGACTGCCCGGTGAGCACGATGAAAATCATGAAGAACGAGACAGAAATCCAAGGTTACCACAATGCGCATCTGAAAGACGGAATAGCCATGGTAAAATGGATAAAATGGGTGATTCCTGCCGTGCGAGAAGGCGGACATACGGAACTCTCTCTGGAGAAGATGCTCATCTCGTTCCGCGAAGAGCAACCGCTCTACAAAGGCGAGAGCTTCGACACCATCATGGGATATGGCTACCATGGGGCCATCGTACACTACGAGCCTACCCCCGACACCGACATTCCTGTGGAGCCGATGGGGCTGTTGCTGATTGACTCCGGCGGCCAGTATCTCGACGGCACCACTGATATCACCCGCACCATCCCGCTTGGTCCGCTCACCGATGAGGAGCGACGCGACTACACGCTGGTGCTGCGTGGCTTCATCAACCTTGCCCGTGCAGTATTCCCTCGCGGCACATACGGCAGCCAGCTCGATGCGCTCGCACGCGCTCCCATGTGGAAATACGGCATCAATTATCTCCATGGCACCGGCCATGGTGTCGGCTCCTATCTCAACGTGCATGAAGGTCCGCATCAGTTCCGCATGAACTACATGCCGACATGGCTCGTGCCAGGCATGACCATCACTTGTGAGCCAGGCATCTATATCGCCGGCAGTCACGGTGTGCGGCATGAGAACACCATGCTCGTGGTCAACGCCCGTCTGCGCTCTAACGAAAACCATAACGACTACGTGCCGTGCGACGAAGGGGTGGGTGATACAGCCGAAGGACAGACTTTCGGGCCATACTATCAGTTTGAGCAACTCACCCTTTGCCCGATTCTCACCTCCCCTATCGTGAAAGAGATGATGCAGCCGGAAGAAATCGAATGGTTCAACGCCTACCAGCAGATGGTGTGCGAACGTCTCACTCCTTACCTCGACGAGGAACATGCCGAATGGCTGCGGGAAGTGACACAGCCAATCTGATTTCGCTAAGGATGAAGCCCTAACAACCCATCTGCGGCCTGGAGGATTTTGTTGCGTAATGCCTCCGGATAGTCGGGATGAGCCGTAAGGAATTGACGGACTAATGATGCGGCCTCAGCGGAATGATGCCCCGAAAGGAGGGCGTTGCACCAATTGCCGGGGAAGAAAATATCTCCCGTGCGACGGATTTCCTCAAGCAACTTAAGTCCTGGAAGGATATAGCGGTTGTTAAACGGCTCTCGGAGCGGATCGTTTAACAACGTCAACAACTTGGAGGCATATGGTTCCACACGTCGGTTTTCCATCTCTGCCAAGCTTTCAAACAAGGACTGCTGAACGAGGGTGTCGGGATGGCATGCCCTGCTTACGAAGTCAAACTCCTCCTGACGGTCGGCATTTTGAATTCTCCCTCTCTGTTTTTCAACAATCTGCTTCCACCAGGCTGGTCTGACGATGGCCAGATGGTATGCCATCGCCATATAGTCACGCTCATTTAGCAGGTTGTTGTCGGCATCAGACCAAAGCTGGTATACATGGCTCACCACCTCATCGCAAGTGGCACAGTCACCCAACAGCCGTTCCACCTGCTGTCGGACAGCTGGCATCAGATGTGTCTGCGCTACCGTCTGCAGCCGCTTCTCCATTGAAGGCCATTGCTCACGAGGAGCCCGACTGCGAAGTGTACCCATATAACGCACAAGGGTGGAAGCGATGAGCGGATTCCGCTCTTTATCCAGACGGGCGAAAAACGACGAGAACAATGCCTCACCAGTGATATTCTCCATCAGATAATTCTCATAGAGCGTCATGACTACGGAGAAGGCTGTAGAATCGTCCAACGACGCCAGCTTCGTCATCAGCCAAGCTGCATCAGCCGGCTGTAACACAAAGCGACCATAGCCAAAACCGCCGTAATTCGGTATTACAACACGGACTCCATTATCCTCCACCACCTTCATCTCAAACGGTTGTATCCATTCCAGCCCACGGGAGAAAGGATCGTGCTGACTCACAAGAATCTGATGTCCGTCATCGGCATAAGTGACAGTAGGCAGTCCTTTTTCCTTCACCCATACATGATCGAATGCAGAAACACGGGCCTCAGGCGCTGTCTCGTCGAGAAGTCTGATTAAATCGTCCCATGTGGCATTACCATAAGCAAAGTGTCTGAGGTAAGATGAAAGCCCCCGGCGCATTTCCTCCTTTCCCATCTGCTCCTCCAGCTTACGCATCATCAGCGGTGCTTTATGATAGATGATATTGCCATAGAGTAGTCCTGCCTGATTGAGATTTTCCAACGGCTGCTGGATAGGATGCGTACCAAGCGTGCGGTCGGTAGCCAATGCCGGGATATAATGATCTTTCAAGAAGTTGATATCGTGGTTGATATCAGGGAACCGCTCCTCCGCCACTTTCGACGCCATGAAATTGGCAAACACCTCCTTGGTCCACACGTCGTTGAACCAACGCATCGTCACCAGGTCTCCAAACCACATATGGGCTGTCTCATGGGCAATTAAATTAAGCCGTACCAGCCGTTCGTCAGGTGTGGGATTCTCTGGAATAAATATTTCCCAGTCAGCAAACTGGATGGCACCCGGATGCTCCATTCCGCCGAACTGATATCCGGGAAGAACTACAAAGCCATAACGGGAGAAAGGGTATGCCACACCCGTGTATTCCTCCATCCAACGGATAGAGAGCGCCACCTCATCGAAAATATCGGGTAGCTGACTGACTTTCAAAGAGTCTGTCTCACGGTAGAGAGCACGGATCACACAACCGTCGCACTCCGTCTGACGTTCTTCGAACCGTCCTGCCACGAAAGAGAAAAGGTAGGTGGGAATCGGCGCATCATCCACACTCGTCATCGTCTTCCAGCCATCCGGAACATTCAGCCGCAGACGGAACTTGGCTTTCAGGTCGGGCTGGTCAAAACAAGGGAAAACAGAACGGGCATGGTCGGGCACAAAAAGTGAATAAAGATAGTCGTCGTGGCGGTTGAGAGCCTTGTCGCCGCTATGAAAGGTCAGTGTCACCTTGTTTCTTTTACCCCTTCTCAGCCATTTGTTTGACAGTATGATATGTTCGTCTGCCACTGACACCTGTCTGCGTTTGCCATTAACAACCGCATCTGAGCCCAACTGCTCTGAAAGTGCCTGGAAATCTAATAACAGATCGCTACTGCCATCCCAACTAAAAGAGATGGTCTCCTCGCCACTAACTGGTGCAGTTTTGTCGTCAGGGATGGTCAGAACCAGATCGTACTCCACCTCGCTCACACACTTTGAACGTGCCTGAGCCAACTGCTCCGACACACCAATAAGAGCGGTTTGCGCACCTATGCACGCAAACCGCCATAAACTCATCAGTAGTATGAAATACCTCAGATACATTATTCCTTCACTGCGTCAGCTATCTTCTCTGTAGCCTCTTTTGCAGCGTCAGCGATAGCCTCTGTCGCATCTTGTGCAGCATCGGCCACATCCTCAATGGCCTCCTGGGCTGCATCTTCAGCCTCCTGAGCCGCTTCGCCTGCCATCTGCTGCTTTGCGAAATCCACAAACTCACCCAACACATTCTTCTCAGCCAACATGGAGAGGAAACCTGTCATAGCCTCGGTGAGTTTTTCTGATTCCGGGCTTTTCTCATCAATCTTTTCCAACTCTTCTTTGTTGGAAGTCAGGAACTCCTGCACGTCCTTGATGATAACCTTCACATCCTCCAAATTCTCACATTTCTGAATTTTTTCTACTGCTTCGTTCAACATCTTCACAGTCTGATCAGCAACACTACCCTTGCTGCAAGCAAGAACGAACAAGGCCACGAGTGCCATCAAAACAACTGAAATTTTCTTCACAACTCTCTTGTTAATTAATTAGTTAGACATTCAAATCAATCTCTCAAAAGGCAAAGATAGAAAAATTATTTGAATCAACAACATTCATCATCATTTTATTGACGCTATGACTGATATTTAGAATCTTTTGCCGTTCTAAGTAACGATAAAAAAACACAAATCATATATGGCCAATTAAAAATGCACTAAATATGCAATTTTTATTCATTATTTTATTTTTTTCTTCGTTTTTTTTGTAACTTTGGAGAAATCTAATCAAACTAACAACTATTATGAAAAAGACCTCTGAAGAACTGATGGCACTGGAAGAACAATATGGTGCCCACAATTATCATCCGCTACCTGTAGTACTCCACAAAGGAAAAGGCATCTATGTGTGGGATGTGGAAGGCAAGCAGTATTTCGACTTCCTATCCTCCTACTCCGCTGTGAATCAAGGACACTGCCACCCGCGCATCGTTCAGGCACTGAAAGAGCAGACCGACAACCTGTGTCTGACATCCAGAGCCTTCTACAACGACGCACTATGTGAGTATGAGGAGTTTATGCATAATTACTTCGGCTACGACCGTATTCTACCAATGAACACAGGTGCTGAAGGCGTAGAGACGGCTTTGAAATTGGCACGCAGGTGGGGGGTCGTGAAAAAAAATATTCCAAACGACAAGGTGAAGATCATCTGCTGCGAGGGTAACTTCCACGGACGCACGGTGACCGTAATCACCATGAGCAACGACCCGAGTTCGTTCGACAACTATGGCCCGCTAACACCTGGCTTTATCCGCATACCTTATAACGACCCGGAATCCTTGCGCAAGGTGCTTGAGGAACAGGGCAACGAAATCTGTGCGTTTTTGGCTGAGCCAATCCAGGGAGAGGCTGGCGTATTTGTTCCCGACGACGGTTATATCAGGAAGTGTTACGAGTTGTGTCACGCCCATAATGTACTGTTCATCGCTGATGAGGTGCAGACCGGTATCGCCCGAACAGGTCGTATGCTTTGCTGCGACCATGAGGATGTGCGTCCCGACATCGTGGTGCTGGGAAAAGCCCTCGGTGGAGGAGTGTTGCCAGTGTCAGCCTGTCTGGCCGATGACGATATCATGCTTAATATCCAACCTGGAGAGCATGGCTCCACATTCGGAGGGTTCCCCCTGGCTGCGCGCGTGGCAGTGGAGGCGCTGAAAGTAGTGAAGGATGAGCATCTTGTGGAGAATGCAGAGGCGATGGGACAGCTGTTCCGCAGCGAGGTCAAGAAGATTAATTCACCATTTATTATAGAGGTACGCGGACGTGGACTGCTCAATGCCATCGTCACCAGACCTGTGAACGGTAAGAACGCCTGGGACATCTGTATAGAGATGATGCACCGCGGACTGCTGGCCAAACCGACACACGACGACATTATCCGCTTCGCTCCACCACTCTGTATCAATGAGCAAGAGCTGATGGAAGCCATCGGAATTATACGTACAACCTTTAAGGAGATGGCGGTATGAGGCAGACTACTGACCATGTGCTGATGGTGAGGCCTGTGAACTTCTCATTCAACGAAGAGACGTCTGTAAACAACGCATTCCAGAACAAACCGGAGGGCAGTGTAACCGAGAATGCCACTGCTGAGTTTGACAGCTACGTAGCCCTGCTGCGTCAGAACGGAGTCGTTGTGGATGTGCTTCACGACACTCCCGAACCTCATACACCCGACTCCATCTTCCCTAACAACTGCTTCTCCACACACCGTTCAGCAGACGGTAAGAAGATTCTGGTGCTCTACCCCATGTTTGCCCCCAACCGCCAGATGGAACAAGACAAGCTGATGCTACGGATCCAACCCGGCGCATTCCACAGTGTAGTGGATTTGAGAAGCTATACGACAAAAGGTATGTTCCTGGAAGGAACCGGCTCGATGGTGCTCGACAGAGAAAAGAAAATAGCCTATGCCTGCCTTTCTCCACGCACACATGAACCACTGCTACGGACGTGGGCGAGCCGGACGGGCTACGAAGTGATTATCTTTGAAAGTCAGGACAGGCGCAATATTCCGGTTTACCACACCAACGTGATGATGCACGTGGGCAGCCGGTTTGCCGTGGTTTGTCTCGACTCTGTAAGGAATGCGGAACAACGCACACGCCTGACCGATATCTTGCAGCACAGCGGCAAGGAAATCGTGGAAATCAGCCTGGAGCAGATGGATCATTTTGCCGGCAACATGCTCGAGCTGCACAATAAAAACAGAGATAAACTACTGATTATGAGCCTGACAGCATTACAGTCACTGAACCGGGAGCAGATAACTTTACTAGAGAAAGACGTTCGCATCGTGGCTCCCGACATCCACACCATCGAGACCGTAGGAGGCGGTAGTGCACGTTGCATGCTGGCTGAGATTTTTTAAGTGATGAGTGAATAACAAAATAGATAATATGGAACTGAATACATGTACCATCAATGTCAACTCCGAGACCGGACGACTGCGGGCTGTACTGCTCCACCGGCCCGGTGTGGAGATTGAGCGGATGACTCCCCTCAACTGTGCCCATGCACTCTATAGCGATATCCTCGACAGAATGAACGTGGACCGGGAATACTCCTATTTCTGCAAAGTGCTGGAACGCTGGGCAAAGGTGTATTATGTGGGGGACATACTCCGGCAGTTGCTCGACGACGAGAAAATCCGTGAGCATCTGGTCACAGAGAGTGTGTTCAACTACGGCCGCCGCCCTATCAAACTCTCAGGAGAGACCAACCGACGGCTGACCGAAGAACTGATGCAGATGGACAGTGCCACACTGGCGCATGTGCTGATAGAAGGCTACGAGAATCCGCAATGGCAGGGGGTGTACGACAACCGCTACCTGATGGAACCCCTCTATAATCTGCTGTTCACCCGCGACGCCTCATCTACAGTCTATGACCGCGTGCTTATCAACGCGATGAGTTTTGAGGTGCGCGAGCGTGAGTCGCTTATCTATGAGGCCATCTTCCGACATTTCTTCGGTGTGGAGACCATGAATGCGGCACAATGGAACCCACGGGCACGGACAGAAGGAGGAGACATTCACATAGCATCCGACGACCTGATGGTGGTGGGCGAAGGAGTGCGCACCAACGCAAAAGGCATCGAATTCCTGGCACAGACCTTCGCCAAAGAACGGAAAAAGTTCCAAATCCTGGTGCAGGAACTGCCGAGGGAGCCGGAGTCGTTTATCCACCTCGACATGGTGTTCACATTCCTGGGAAGCCACCAGTGTATGGTGTTCGAACCGATGATGCGAAAGGAAGGACTGTTCACAGGTAAGGACACCACCCTCATCACTATCGACAACGGCAGGATCAGCTACCGGCAGGAACGCGACCTGATCTCCGGACTGCGACGTCTGAACTGGGATTTGCAACCGATTCTGGGCGGAGGACACGACCCATGGGTGCAGCTGCGTGAGCAATGGCACAGCGGCGCCAACTTCTTCTCGCTCGGCGACGGCAAAGTGCTGGGCTACCGCCGTAATGCCCAAACTATCGACGCTCTCGACAAGGCGGGATTCTCTGTACTACAGGCGAGCGACATCGTCAACGGCAAGGTCAACATGGAGGACTACGAGAAGTTCGTGGCAGTGTTCCCTGCCTCCGAACTGCCACGTGCCGGAGGTGGAGCACGATGTATGACCATGCCACTTGTTCGTGAGTAAAAAATCCACAATCTGTGCTCTTCGTCCTTTTTTTTTCCTATCTTTGCAGAAACTAATCAAATTAACATCGGAAATATGAAAAAAATCATCGTTTCTGCAATTCTGCTCTTATTGACTATGAATACGACAAAAGCACAGGTCTATCTCGACCCGCAGGCTCCGATAGAAGAGAGGGTGAAGGATGCCATCAGCCGCATGACCACCCATGAGAAAATTCAGGTGATTCACGCTCAGAGTAAATTCACCAGCGCCGGGGTGCCACGCCTCGGTATCCGTCAGCTGAACATGGACGACGGACCTCATGGCGTACGTGAGGAACTGGAGTGGAACACCTGGAATCCGGCAAAATGGACCAATGACTTCATTGTGGCTTTCCCGTCGCTCACCTGCCTTGCCGCCACATGGAACCGGGAACTGTCAGCCACTTATGGGAACGCCGTGAGCGAGGAGTTTGCCTTTCGCGGGAAAGACGTGATGCTAGGACCGGGCGTGAATATCCAGCGCACACCCCTCAACGGACGCGCCTTCGAATATATGGGTGAGGATCCTTATCTCGCCAGCGAAATGGTGGTGCCCTATATCCAGAGCGCCCAGAAGAACGGCGTGGCATGCTGCATCAAACATTTCGTGCTTAACGACCAGGAGACCGACCGCTTTGCCGTGAACGTGAACTTGTCGAACCGAGCACTCCATGAGATTTACCTCGAGCCATTCAGAAGAGCTGTGGTGGATGCACATGTTTATACCATCATGGGGTCATACAACATGTGGAAAGGTGTACATTGCTGTCATAATGATGAACTCCTCAACGGAATCCTCAAACGCGACTGGGGATTCGACGGAGCGGTCATCAGCGACTGGGGAGGCACCACCGACACCTGGCAGGCTGCCACAGGCGGACTTGACATCGAGATGGGCTCCTACACCGACGGGAAACTGAAAGAATCGGAATTCACCTACGATGACTATTACCTCGCTCGTCCATTTGAGAAACTCATCGAAGAAGGAAAAATCCCAATGGAAGTGCTCGACGAGAAAGTGGCACGTGTGCTGCGCACCATCTTCCGCACAGCGATGAATCCGGATAAAGCCATCGGCAGCCAGTGCTCAGATGCCCATTATGAGGCTTGCCGCACCATAGGAGAGGAGGGAATCGTGCTATTGAAAAACGTAGCCACATCGAAAAAAGAGCACCCTTTACTTCCTCTCGACCCGACAAAATACAATAAGATTCTGGTAGTGGGAGAGAACGCTACCCGCTCGCTTACACAAGGCGGTGGATCGTCAGAACTGAAGACACTCCACGATGTGTCGCCGCTCGAAGCGCTCCAGGCGCTTTACGGCGACAAGATAGACCATGCCCAGGGCTACACCTCCGGCCGTGCCATCTACGACCAGGTGGACAGAATCGACCCGGCCAGACAGGCGGCTCTCAAAACTGAGGCATTGGAGAAAGCCAGAAATGCAGACCTCATCATTTTTATAGGAGGGCTGAACAAGAACCACCGACAAGACTGTGAGAACGGCGACAGGGAGGGATATGCCTTGAGCTTCGACCAGAACGAACTTATCGGCGAACTGGCTGCTATACAACAAAATATGGTGGTGGTGATGTTCGGCGGCAACCCATACGCCATGCCTTGGATTGACAGTGTGGCTGCCCTGCTCCACTGCTGGTATCTGGGCAGCGAAGCAGGCAATGCGCTTGTGAACATCCTCAGCGGAAAAGTATGTCCGAGTGGAAAGCTGCCAGTGACTTTCGCAAAGCGATATGAACACTACCCATACGTGAAATACATCAATGAGTCCTACCCGGGTGTTAACAAACAGGTGTATTACAAAGAAGATATCTACGTGGGCTACCGCGGATTCGAGCACGACAAAGTGGAACCGCTTTTCCCATTCGGATTCGGCCTTTCATACACCACTTTCAAGTATGGCAAACCAACGGTGGCAGGCAATACCGTGAGTGTGGATGTGACTAACACAGGAGAAGTGGAAGGAAAGGAGACGATACAGTTCTATATCGGTTTTGAGAAATGCCCAGAAGACCGTCCACTCAAAGAGCTGAAAGACTTCCGGAAAATCAGTCTGAAGCCTGGAGAGACCAAGAAAGTGAGTTTCACCGTCGGCAAAGAGAAACTCAGGTATTACTCCATCGCCTCCGATAAATGGGAGACTTACGACGGACCGTGCAAAATTTATATAGGAGGCTCTTCTGCCAACGTTCAAAGTATAAAACTATAAAGACCTCAAAATGAAAAGATTATTTTTTATACTTGCACTGGTGTGTGCCGTCGGAGCATCAGCACAGAGCTACCGCAATCCCATCATCCCAGGTTTCAACCCCGACCCGTCAATCTGCCGGGTGGGTGATGACTACTATATCGTAAACTCCTCCTTCCATTATTTCCCGGGAGTACCTATCTACCATTCACGCGACCTTGTCCACTGGGAGCAGATCGGCAACGTGCTCACTCGCGACTCCCAACTGCCTCTCCAGGGGCTCAACTCCTGGCAGGGCATCTACGCCCCCACCCTCCGTTACCACGAGGGCACCTTCTATATGATCACCACCCTCGTGGGCAATGGCGGCAACTTCATGGTGACAGCCACAAACCCCGAAGGACCTTGGAGCGAGCCTATCCAGCTTAGTCAGGGAGGAATCGATCCGTCGCTATTATTCGAAAACAGCAAATGCTATATGGTGAGTAACCCGTCGGATGCCATCACACTCTGCGAGATTGACCCCAAGACAGGCGAACAACTTACAGAGAGTCGCGTTATCTGGCATGGAACAGGCGGACGCTATCCGGAGGGACCACATATCTACAAAAAAGACGGATGGTACTACCTGCTGATCAGCGAAGGCGGTACCGAGCTTGCACATAAACTCACCATCGCCCGAAGCAAAAATATCTATGGACCATATACCGCCAATCCCGACAACCCAATCTTCACCCACTGTTGCCGGGCGGGACAGACCAGCCAGATTCAGGGAACCGGGCACGGAGACTTCGTGCAGGCGACAGACGGCAGTTGGTGGCTTGTGTTTCTCGCCTACCGGCAGTATGGCGGCGCCTACCATCACCTGGGACGAGAGACGTTCCTTACTCCTGTTGAATGGAAAACAAATGAGTGGCCAGTGATTAACGGAGGACAGCCGGTTGACACATTGATGAAAGTGAAGACACCACCTGCGGTTCCCGTGAGGACACCAGCCCATCACTACGATTTCAACGATGAGAAATTCGACTGCGAATGGGTGCATATCCAAAATCCTATTAACGAATACTACCGTTTCCGCGACGGCAGGCTCATTCTGAGAACTTCGGGCAGCACGCTTTCTGACAACAAACAGCCAACCTTCATAGGTCAGCGTCAGACTAATGCTGTGATGACTGTTGAAACAGAAGTTGAGATGCTTGCGGGAGAGCTCGGCTGCGAGGCCGGCCTCAGTGCCTATCAGATTTTTGACGGTCATGCCGAGATCGCGTTGAAGCACAATGGTGCAAGATACGTCCCTGTGATGAAAGTGAGGGTTAAAAGTCTGGAAATAGAGAAAGAAGGTGAACCGCAGACCTCGCCAAAAATTCTTCTCCGCCTCCGCAGCGACAGTGAGCGCTATTACTTCGAGTATGCTCCCGAAGGCGGGGACTTCAAAACCATCGACAGCATCGAATGCTCACTCCTCAGCACCGAAGTGGTCGGCGGCTTCACGGGAGTGACCGTCGGCATATATACTACCGGCACTGCCGCATTTGAGTATTTCAAGTATGATTAAAAAGAAGGTAAAGAAGGTAAAGGAGATAGGGACGTTTGTGATGCTGACAACAGAGACCCGTCAAACTTAAAATGCAATCCTATTCTAAATCGATGAAGGTCGAAATCGCATTTTTTTATGCGATTTCGACCTTCATCGATTGGTTTTTAGTAAAAAAAATGTATCTTTGTAACGAAAAAAATGACAATAATTCTTATTGTATGAAACAA
>FLNU01000534.1_pt1 | contig 54882 bp, 31 predicted proteins | sample 1140361 | NCBI WGS metagenome assembly FLNU01 (sample SAMEA3878206, study PRJEB12797) | bioreactor metagenome | biome: Moose rumen | place: Sweden | collected 2011-10 | reverse complement strand
CACACTGACTTGATGCCGCTTGACGTGATTTTACACAAAATTATTTAGGACACTATTGGTGGGAATGGGTGGATGAGGGGGGTGATGGGTATTTTTCGGGCTGAAAAGTTGGCACTCTCGGGGATTTGAAGTATTTTTGCGGTGTATATGCGCGCGCGTGTGCGTTATATATAAGGAAGCGCAAAGTAAAACGAAGTGACACGAAATTACTAACTAATGAAGTTTGATATGAGAAAATCTGTTCTGGCTTGGCTGCTGACGATGGTGGCCTTGGGTGTAAGTGCGCAATCTTGGATTGACCTTACTGACAGTTATCTGGTGAACCCGACGTTTGACAACAATTCGAGCGATGGCTGGACGGTCATTAAGAATTCGGGTGGTCGCGGCTTTGATGTGGAGATGTGTGAATTCTGGTATGGCACGTTCTACATGTTCCAGGATGTGTCTCTGCCGAGGGGCAAGTATCGTCTTTCGGTTCAGGGCTACTATCGCCCGACGAACAACAGCGATGGTATTGCCTCGTACAAGAACGGTACGGAGGAACTGACGGCCATGCTCTTTGCCGACGATGCCGAGGTGCCGATGGTCAGTATCTACTCGGAGGTGAGTGACAGTTACTTCGACGGCTGCTGGGAATACCGCCCGGGCGGTAACCAAGGCGGCTGGGGTGGCGGCTGGGGGAACCAGGGCCAGACGGAACCTTCGGAGTACTACCCCAACACGATGGAGGCGGCTGACAAGTTGTTCAAAAAAGGGAAATACTGGAATGAACTGGAGTTTGAGACGGAGGGCGGCGAGGTTTCTATCGGCATCTACAACGATGTAAGCAGGGCTGACAACTGGTGTATCTTCGACAACTTCAAACTGGAGTTCTATGGCACGGTGGTAACTGTCACGTCGATTACGCTGAGCGCCAACACGCTGGAACTGATGCTGGGCGAGACGGAGCAGTTGACGGCTACGATTGCTCCGGCCAATGCCACCTACCGCAAGTTGGAGTGGAGTTCGTCGGACGAGGCTGTGGTCAAGGTTGACCAGGATGGCAACGTGCAGGCGGTCGGTGCCGGCTCGGCCAACGTCGTGGCCAATGCTACGGACGGCAGCAACCGTCGTGCCACGTGTCGGGTGACGGTGAAGGAGAAGGACCTGACGGCGGAGTCGGTGGTCATCAACGAAATCATGGCTGCCAACGTCGACATGTTCATCGACCCGTCGTGGAACTATGGTGCCTTTGTCGAACTCTACAACCCGTCGACTTCCGACGTGTCGCTGGCCAACTGCTACATCAGCAACGGCGTGTCTACCTACCGCCTGTCGGTCGATGCCGGCATTCTGCCGGCCAAGGGCTACCACGTGCTGTGGTTTGAGAATCACAGCCGCTATGCTCCCAAGCAGGTGGACGTCGAGTTGGACCTGGACGGTGGCACGATTACGTTTGCAAGGCCCGACGGCACGGTCATTGCCTCGGCCACCTATCCCACCGCCATTGGCCGCACGTCGTATGCCCGCAAGAGCGACGGCAGCGACGACTGGGGATACACAGCCGACCCGACGCCGGGCAGTTCGAACAACGGCAGCCAGTTTCCGAACAACCGTCTGTCAACTCCCGAGGTCGACAAGCCGGCACAGGTGTTCAACGGTTCGCTGCAAGTAAGTGTGAACATCCCCAGCGGTGCCACGCTGCGCTATACGACCAACGGCAGCACCCCTACCCTGACCAACGGCGAGACCAGCGCGACAGGACTGTTCAACATATCCGAGACAACTACCATCCGCTTCCGCCTGTTCCAGGACGGCAAACTGCCCAGCAACGTCGTGACTCGCTCCTACATTGCACAGGACCGCGACTACGAACTGCCCATCATCTCCATCGTGACCGACAACGACAACATCTACGGCAACGACTACGGAATCTTCGTCCAAGGCAACGGCAACGGCATCGCGGGCAACGGCAAGTCACAGCCTTGCAACTGGAACACCGACTGGGAGCGGCCCGTGAGTTTTGAATACATGAAGGATGGCAAGGCCGTCTTCAGCCAGGAAGTCTACATGAAGAGCGCCGGCGGATGGAGCCGCGCCTGGGAACCCCATTCATTCAAACTGAAGGCAAACAAGATATTCGACGGCAACAAATACATGGAATATCCGTTCTTCGACGAAAAGCCGTACCTGCGCCACAAAGTGCTCCAAATCCGCAATGGCGGAAACGACAACAATGCCCGTTTCAAGGACCCTGCCCTGCAACAAATCGTGGCTCGCTCAGGAATCGACATTGACTACCAGAGTTACCAGCCAACCGTCCACTTCATCAACGGACGCTATATCGGAGTCATCAACATGCGCGAGCCCAACAACAAACATTTCGGCCTTGCCAACAAGGGTATAGACACCGACGAGATGGACCAGTTTGAAATCAGTCCCGACTCCAACTACGTGCAGAAAGCAGGCGACAAGGCCGCCTTCGACCGTTGGTACGACCTCTCGTTCCAGGCAGCCAACGAATCAGCCTACGAGGAAATTCGCAACCTGGTCGACGTAGACGAATTTGCCAACTACATGGCCGTCCAGTTCTATCTGGGCGGAAGCGACTGGCCCCGCAACAATGTCAAAGCCTATCGCCCACGCATCGACGGCGGCAAGTTCCGCTTCGTGCTCTTCGACGTCGACCATGCCTTCTCCTACGGCTCCAACACCTTCAGCGAGTTCCAGAACAAACTGATGTGGACCTTCGACGCACTCTACGACACGACCGATGCCATTGCAGCCGGACACAACCTGCAAGGCAACAAAATCGTCGAGGAAGTGCAAGTGGCACGCATCTTCTACAACATGCTCGAAAACGACACCTTCCGCAAACAGTTCATCGACACATTCTGTCTCGTCACTGGCTCGGTGTTCGAACCCACACGTTGCCAGGAAATCGTGGAAGAACTGCGCGAACGCGTCATCAACTCGATGGAAGGATGGGAACAGAATGCCCTCTACAGCACGTCCAACAACATCACCAGCAACCTGACCAGTTCCCGCCAGAACAGCATGACCAATGCCCTTAAGAACTACAACTTCAACGGCACTCCCATCTTCCAACTGTCCGACACGGAACGCCAGCAAGTGAAACTGTCGGCAGACATCAGCGAAGCCCAACTTTTTGTCAACAACCTCTGTGTCCCTACCAACAAGTTCGACGGCTATCTCTATGCCCCCATCAGACTGAAGGCAGCGGCACCCGCCAACTACCAGTTCCTCGGATGGACCGACGACAACAGCACCACGACCGGAACGACCATCCTCGGCAGCGGCGCCTCCTGGTACTACTACGACCAAGGCAGCCTTGACAACACCAACTGGATGGAGACCGTCGACGACAGTTGGGAAAAAGGCAATGCCCCACTCGGCTACTTCACCTCTGACGCAGCCAACGGACGCGGCTACCAGACTTTCCTCGACTGGGGAAGCGATACCAACAACAAACGACCCACCTACTACTTCACCAAGAAAATTACACTGGCCAACCAACCCGGCAGCAACGACAAGTTCCAACTGAACTACACCATCGACGACGGTTTCATCGTCTATGTAAACGGACAGGAAGCAGGACGCTACAACATGCCGAGCGGAACCATCACCTATTCCAGTTATGCCACACAATATGCCCACAACAATCCCGACACCGGCAACATGAACCTACCGACCTCCCTTTTCCAGCAGGGCACCAATGTCATCGCCGTCGAGATTCACAACTGTGACAACCATTCCACCGACATGTACTGGGATGCCAACATCGTCATGACCTCCGCATCAGGTGGCACGAACTTCATCTCGACCGAGGAAGAACTGGAGATGCCAAGCAGCGGCACACACTCCTACGTGGCACACTACAGACTGATGAACGACGAAGAACTGAAGAACACCGACGCTCATCCTGTCAAAATTAACGAGGTCAGTGCCTCCAACTCCGTCTATGTGAACGAATTCTTCAAGAAGAACGACTGGATTGAACTTTACAACACGACCGACGCCACCATTGATGTGGCCGGCATGTACCTCAGCGACAATCTCAGCAAGCCACAGAAGTTCCAAATTCCGGCAGCCTCGGCAGTCGATGCCACCTATTCAACACGCATCCCTGCACACGGCTACCTGGTGGTATGGTGTGACAAACTCAATCCGTATAGCCAACTCCACACCACGTTCAAGTTGGCAGCAGAAGGTGGAGACGTACTTCTCACCGCTGCCGATGAATCTTGGTGCGACACCCTCACCTACATACCTCACAACGGCGACCAGTCCGTGGGCCTCTACCCCAACGGTGGAAGCAACGTCTACGTGATGAACACACCGACCATCGGACGCAGCAACCTTCTCACCAGTTATGCCGTACAGTACGACGAACCAAAGAAATTGCCTGAACCATCAGAACCGGACGCTATCGCCAGTTATCAACTGGCCAACAACGGAGGCATGAGCATCAACTACAACGGCAACGACATCATCATTCGCAGCGACGACCCGACACAGGCCAGTGCCAACGTCTTCACTACTGCCGGACAGAAAGTCTTGGCTGTCAATGTTGACGTACCGTCCACGGCACGCGTCTCGACCGAATCGCTGCCTGCAGGCATCTATATCGTAAGAGTTCGTAACAGCGAGGGTGACACTTGCCAAATCAAGTTCATCAAGCGATAGGACTGGTGTCCCTGCTTCATCCATCTACCTAACGGAAAGTCCGCAGGCACCTGTACCTCAATAATCAGACCAATGAAGAAAACATTTTGTTCTCTCATGTTAGCCATCTTCTTCGTCGCTGTCCTATCGTGCAGCGACGAAGAAACTTTTTCTGTGAGCAAGAACGTACTGCTGGAATTTGAGGCAGACACCATCCGCTTCGACACCGTGTTCACCGATGTTCCCAGTTCTACCCGCCGTTTCAAGATATACAACCGTGATGCGAGCCATGCCCTGCGCATTGTCTCCGTCCGCCTGAGCAGCGGTGGGACAAGTGGCTTCCGCATCAACGTCGACGGACACTCGGGCAGTTATCTCACTGACATTGAAATTGAGAAGAAAGACAGTCTGTTCCTCTTCTCCGAAGTCACACTCCCTCATCGGGACATTGACACGGTCCGAATCGTGCGCGACAGCATCCTCTTCGACCTTGAGAGCGGTGTGCGTCAACAAATCATACTTGAGGCATGCGGACAAGACGTACGTGTGCTGAGGCAATCCGTCATCGACCGTGACTCCATGCTCAGCGGGCCGCGTCCCTACCTCATCTATGACAGTCTGGTCGTGGCAGAAAATGCGACACTGACGATTCTGCCTGGCACCACGCTCTGTTTCCATCAGCAGGCTACACTCCGTGTTCATGGTCGTCTCGTGGCCGAAGGCACGGTCGAACAACTCGTCACCTTGCGTGGTGACCGGACCGACAAGATGTTCAGTTACTTGCCCTACGAAAACCTGGTGAATCAATGGGGAGGAATAGATATTCTGCCCGAGAGCCACGGCAACGAGTTGGACTATCTTGACCTGCATGGCAGCCAGTATGGAATCCGTTGTCACGAGTCTACTGACGACACACAGCAGAAGTTGACACTTTCCAACTCCGTCATTCACAATGTCAGCCATGAGGGACTCTCTGCCGTCAACTGCAGGACGACGCTGACCAACTGCCAGATTAGCAATGCGGGGCTCAACTGCCTCAGTCTGACTGGTGGCACTCACTACCTGTTGCACACCACTATTGCACAGTTCTATCCATGGAGTGCCAACCACGGCACTGCCCTTCAACTGTCTGACGCCAAGGCTGACGAAGAAGTGGCCGTTGCCGGAGAGGAAACAGAACCCGTGCTACTGCCCTTCAACGACGTGCAGTTCATCAACTGCATCATCACCGGCAGCACGAACGATGAAATCAGCATCAGCCGCACTGATGCCGATGAAGAACAGCCCTACAACGTACACTTCCAAAACTGTCTGGTCAATATCCGCCTGCGCGACGACGACCCACAATGGGCCAAGGATATGTTCACCGATTGTGTGAACGAGTCGGACATCATCCAGGCCAGCCAGGAAGCAGATGAGCAACATCAGGACACCGACGGGTTCGTCTATGGCAGAAAGAATTTCCGGCTGGTCGATTATGACCTATTCCTTTTCGACTTCCAACTGGACAGCGTTTCAAACGCCATCGGTCTGGGCAACGCAGAAAAAGGTACCCTCCTGCCCTACGACCGTCTGGGTCGTGAGCGGGAGGGTACACCTGACGCCGGTTGCTATCAGTACATTCCTATTCCATAGCCTTCAGGAATTCGGCTTTCATCTCGTCATTTCCGGGATAGCCAATGAATGAACGCTGAACGTTGCCATCCCTGTCTACCACCACGTAGGCAGGGATTCCCTGTGCCTTGAACTGTTCCAACAGGGTTGACCACTGCTGGGCAGTAACATAATAGTGATCGCCGTGGATGTCAGGAATCATGTCGTTCCATTTTGCCTTGGGTGAGGTCTCGCCGGTGACGTAGAGGAAATTGACTTTACCTGCCATTTCCTCTTTCACGGGCAGGATGGTCTTCATGGCTGCGCGACAGGGTCCGCACCAGGTTGCCCAGAAGTCCACCAACACAGGCTTGCCTTTGTAGGGGGCAACGATGGCTTTGAACACGTCTTCACCGGCGAGGTCTGCCGGGATTTCCTTTACCGCATAGCCGGTCTTCTGCTTGTTGGCCTCCACTTTCTCGATGGCAGCGGCATTGGCGGCCACAAGACATTTTTCAAACTCCGGCACCTCGGCTTTGACAGCAGTCAACTGTTCGTCTGTCAGTGGTTTCAGTTCGCTGATTTGAGCCATCAGTCTTCCTGCCTTCTCAATCTTTTCGTAGTTGTCGGGCACGGCGATGGTGGTCCCCATCTGCTGGCCCAACTGCTGAACCATCTGGCGCACTCCACCGGCAAAGGGCGAATAGCCAACGGCATTGGCTGCGAACAGGTTCTCGTCGATGAAGTCCTGATAGTAGTCGGCTGGCAAGGTATATTCGCCGCGAGCCTGGTTGGCATAGTTGAGGATGGAATTGTAGCCCGTGAGCATCATGCCGCGATACAGGCCCGACACCGTGTTGCAATAGTCAACATACTCGTCGCTCACGCCTTTGGCCGAGCGGATTTTCTTCATGTAGTCACTGCGCAGGCGGGTGAGCAGTTTTTTGTAGTCGGCCACTCCCTTTCCTTTCAGTTGGTAGACTCCCATGCCTTGAATGGCATTGAAACTGCGCATCGGATGATTCTCAGGCTTTGCATTGGCCATGTCGTTGTTGAAGGCAGCCAGTGCACCGCTGAAAGTCCAGCCACGTTCCTCAGTTGTGTCGTAGACAAACGTCGTCTCCTCGCCTGGCACCAGGATGGCCTCGCACTCGGCATTGCCCACCTTCAGCCTGACCATCGACGAAACGCCCAAGTCAACTTTCACCTCTCCTTTGCCATCGGCATCCAACTGTACTTTCGTCTCCACATCGTTACCACCAATGACGGGGTGCACCACGACCACGAGTTCGCTGGCCGTTTCCACATTCTTCACGACGCCCTTCACTACAGCAGGTTCAGCACTGTACTTGATGGGAGGCAGCGTCTTGTCCTTCCCCATCATGCCTATTGCCATGCAAAGCATCGGCAATGTCAGAAACAAAATTTTCTTCATAATGTAATTTATCTAAATTAGAGAATTTCACTTATACTCTTCACTTTCTGAGACGGGGCACGCCCCTGGCCCCCCTCGATTAACCTTGTCTTCCTCAGTAACGACTCGGCTATGCTCAAACGTGGTTCAGCATTGCTCTCGCTGTTCCTTCGGTTTCCCGTCATCGGGGAACAGAAACTACGAGCAATGAAAACTCCATACTTCTCATCGTTCGGTTCTGCCGACGCTTTGGACCGCGGACTTCCTCGTCAGCAGTAACTTCAAGACACACTGGCAAGAACCCAGACTGAAGAGTTTGTGCGGACGAGGACGTCCGCGCTCCCAGGGCAATGAAAACTCCTAACTTCTGAGCCCGGGGAGGTCCTTGTAGTGGTCGATGCAGTCGGGCAGTTCCTCCCGATAGTGAGTCACCATGAGCAGCGTCTTGTCTGCATCTTCACAGTAAGCATCAATCACACGCCTCACCAGTTCCACGTTGCTGTCGTCCAATCCATGCATCGGTTCGTCTAGCACCAGCAGTTCAGGCTCTTTCACAAAGGCACGGGCCAGCAGCACCAGCCGTTGCTCGCCACTCGACAGGCGCAGGAACGAACGTTCGGCCAGACTGTCGATACCGAAAATCGCCATCCATTTTCTTACGGCGTCCATCTCCTCCTCCCTCGCGCGTCCGTACAGCCCCACCGTGTCGCGCAGTCCCGATGCCACCACACTGGCCGCCTGCACGTCGCGTCGGTAGGCCCTGTGAAGTTCGGGCGAAACATAGCCAATCCTGCGTTTCACGTCCCAGATGGACACACCCGGCCCCTGCCGCTGTCCGAACAACACCACATTGTTGCTGTAGGCCTGCAGGCAGTCGGCACACACAAGGCTCAACAACGTCGACTTGCCACTGCCGTTGGGACCCGACAGCGCCCAGTGTTCGCCACGTCGCACCGTCATCGTCAGCCCGTCCAGCAACATACGTTCACCATACCGTATCGTCACATCCTTCAGTTCGAGAATCCTCCCCCCGATTTCCTCCGAAAGAGGAGGAGTGGAGCGTGAAGCGAATTTCTCAAAAGTGTCAAGAGTCGAGAGTCGAGAGTCAAGAGTCCCTGGGACCGCGGCTGTGACCGCGGTTGGACCGCGGACCTCCTCGTCCGCATGAACCAAAGACGTCCTCGTCCGCAGAAAGGTGAGGTCAATCACCCTCGTGACAAAATCGGGCACTTCACCACGTCGCGACAACACCAACACCAGGGTCACGCCCATCTCCATCGCCACCTTGCGCAACAACCGGGTCAGCACGTCACGCGTCTGCGCGTCCAAGCCGATGTAGGGATTGTCAAGCACCAGGATGTCGGGGCTTGACAACAGCACGCGAGCCAGTTGCCAGCGTCGCATCTCACCGCTGCTCAACGACACCAGCCGCTCGTCCAGCAACCGTTCCAGCCCCAGCAACGACGTCAGCCGCTCCATCAGAACCGCGTTCTCACTGGTCACAAGGCCGGCCAGACGGTCACGAACCGTGGGTACACCCTCCAGTTCGTCCATGTTCCAGCGTTGCTGGTAACAGTAGGGACCATCCTTCGTGCCCCACACATCCTCGAACGTCACACAGCGAACACTGCCACCCAGCACGACCGGAAGCCCCAGCAACGGATGCTTGCCCGTCAGCATGTCGACCAGCAGCGACTTGCCGCAGCCGTTACGTCCGACAATGGCCACCTGCTCGCCACGTGCAATCTGCACGTCCACCGGAGTCGGCAGCCTGTAGTCCGGATGGCGGGCCACACCCTGACGCATGTCAATCATCAAGTCCATATCGACGCGAAGGTACTGAAAACAATCCAATCAAAAAAGAATTACAGCCCAAAAAACTCCCATCAACACCCAGCCGAAAACAAAATGACGTCAAATAGAGAAAAATCGGAAAAACCTGTCCTCAAACTCAACCCCTCCACACACGAAAGTCATCTCTTCTTAACACAAAACTCAAGACATCTTAACACGAAAGTATAAATCAAATATATGATTTATATAAATCTAATCCATGATTTATATAAATCAAACGTATGATTTATATAAATCATATATTTGATTTATACTTTCCGGTTAAGTCTTTTTGAGTTTGCACTGTGGAAGCGTTGACTTTCCACTGCACATCAGTAGGGTTTTACCTGAAAATAAAGGGTGTAGACACAGCCTGCACGTACAAAACCGATTATTGTTTCAGGGGTAGAAAGGCGGACGAGACAGCCAGTTGCTCACGGTCTCAGCGATATGGGCCTTTGTCAGTGCCGGATGCATGTGTTCGCTCAGCCACGCTGCAGAAGGAGGTGCACCCCCAACCGGCCAGTCGGGATGGATGGAAGCGACCTGGGCGAAACCAGCCTCGGACAGTTGTTCGCAGTCGCTCACGCAGCCGGCAAGCAAAAAGACAGGAACGTTGCCGGCATGTCGCAGCACGCCCAGTGGCAACTTCCCCATCAAGGTTTGTCGGTCGGCAGCCCCCTCACCCGTGATGATGAGGTCGGCACCGTCCACAAGGCGTGAAAAGCCAATGGCATCGAGCAGCAGGTCAGTGCCTGGCTTTGTCTCGGCACCGAAGAATTGCAGCAAGGCATAGCCCAGCCCGCCAGCCGCACCTGCCCCCGGCATCGTGGAACAATCGCGGTTCATGCGACGGGCTGCCAGCCGTGCGAAACGTCGGGCACGGGCTTCCAGTCTCACCACCATCGCCGGGGTGGCACCTTTCTGAGGCGCAAAGACAGCAGCAGCCCCATCAGGCCCCAGCAACGGATTGGCGACATCGGTGGCGAGGGTGATGCGAACTCCATCAAGTGAGTGATGCCGAAGGGCACGCAGCATCCCCATGCCAGCGTCGCTGGTGGCACTGCCTCCGAGTGCCACGACCAGGCGACTGGCACCTTGACCGACGGCATGCGCAAGCAACTGGCCTGCACCGTAACTGGTAGCGGTCTCTGCATTGCGCTCCGAATCGGCCAGAAGCGAAAGGCCGATGGCTTGTGCCGTCTCTATGACGGCCATCTCGCCGACAAGCAGATAGCGTGCCACATGGGGACGCATGAGTGGGTCGCAGACTTCCGTCTCGACATACTTTCCTCCCAGTGTGGCATACCACGCATCAAGGAAGCCTTCCCCTCCATCGCTCACCTGCACCCGCACAATCTCGGCATCGGGACAAGCCTGACGCACGCCAAAGGCTGCTGCATGGTTAGCCTCGGCAGAGGTCAGGCAACCTTTGAACGAATCGATAGCAATGATGACTTTCATGGAAAGAAAGGAACAGCGTTATCTTGAAAAAAAGTGAGAAAATGAGAAGAATGAAAAAATGCTGACGAGGACGTCTTTGATAGTGCGGACGAGGACGTCCGAGGTCCCAGCCGCGGTCCCAGCCGCGGTCTAAGAAAGAAACAGCAGCAGCAACACAACATGAATCAGCAAAATCAGGGGTACGCCAAGGCTGAATTTCCTGTGCAGCGTCTTGTGATGCCATACTTTCATGCCTATCCATGCACCAAGACTTCCGCCAACGACAGCCAAGGTCAGCAGACTGGCCTCGGAAATGCGCCATTTTTGGTTGACGGCCTTCCACTTGTCAAGCCCATAGACAAGAAAAGTAATGACATTGATGACGATAAGATAATAGAACAGGGGTTGTGATGAATTCTGGTCAACCATGGTAACAGGTAATTGTAAAAGTCTCCCCCCACCCTTCCCCATAAGGGATGGATGGGGGGAAGCATCTCTGCAAAGTATTGTCCGGTGTAGGAATAGCTACCAGCGGAAACCGATTGTAGCCATCACCTGACTGCGGTTGTTGCTGATTTCTGTTGGTTTCAGGTCAATCTCGTCGAATGCATAGAAGTCTCCCTTCTGCTTCTGGTACTGGTAGGCCAGGTCGAAATAGCCGCCCTGGAAACGATAGCCAACGCCGAGGGTGTAGCGGTTGAGACCCTTCCAGTTGGTAAAGGCCGTTTCGGTGAAGGGGCTGTCGTAGGCAAAGTTATTGTAACTGCTCTCCTTGATTGGCGAGGAAACGTAGTTATATCCACAGCGTACGGCAAAGTTGTCGGCAGGCTTGAACTCGAGGCCAAGTTTCAAAGTGTGCTGAACCTGAAGGAAATCCTCAATATTCTGGTTCATCGTGGCAAAGTAAAGGTCGTTGTCCATGTCGCGCGATTCGTAATGGCAGGTACTGAAGTCCTGCAACTCATATTCTGCACCAATGGCAAGATAGTTGTCGACGGTGTAGCCGAGGCTGGCACCAAACTTCCAAGGTGTACGGTAGTCGTACTCATAGGGGTCGGTCGACTGGGTATCCACGTGGGTGTCTTTATAATAGAGAGTGGCTCCATTGACATCTTCCATACGATACCAGGTGGGAGTGTGGACCGTCAATCCGAAACGGAACGGGGAGTTTTCAACGGGACGGCAAAGGAATCCAAACTTCAAGTCGTAGCCTTCGCCAGAGGTTTCATACCAGTTGCTAAGGTCGTAATATCCACCGTCGACTCCCATCTCATAGTAGTAGGACTCGCGGGTATAGTTAACATCATAGACACCGAAGGAGAAGCCCCAGAAGAACTGGTTGCTGATGTTGAAGGAAAGGTTGAAGTCTGCCTGTGAGGTGCTGCCGAAAGTCGCACTTTTGTAAAGGGCAGACTGCGCTGCCACTCCATCATAGCCCAGGAAGTCTCCGGTCTGATTGTCGTAGTAGTCGACAATGACTCCATCCTTGCTCAGATTGCCTGCATCGTCGTAGGCAGGTGCTGCCATGTCTGCCAGCATACCCCAACTGTCTGCATCGTACGCATAGTTGGCAAGATCGGCCATTTGGAATGTCTGCGAGAACATGCCGCTAAGATGATTGATGTCGGTGACGAAATTGCCGAGGTGATTGCGCTTTTTGGTATAGTTCACACCAAAGTTGATATATTGCAGACCACGGCTGCTCTGATTCTCCTGGTCGAGGGAAAGGATGACGCCCAGTTGATCGATTGATGCGCGAGTGGCATCATGACTGAGTTGACCTTTCTCGTCAGTAAAGATGGAACTCACCGTAAAAGCCACCTCGCTCTTGCGAAACAGGCCCGTGGCCGCAGGGTTGGTTCCCATGGTGGTGATTTCGCCTCCCAGTGCGCTGAGGGCACCGCCCATTCCGACATAACGGGCTGTTCCGTTCAGGTCGCTTCCGGCAAAGTTGGCGGCATCGTAGGCATTCTGTGCCAGTGCTGCACCACTCATCAAGGTGGCTGCAAGCAGTATGATTATCTTTCTCATTGAACAATTAACCATTAACAATGAACAATTATATTTTTAACTTTTCTCTTTTCCCTTTTCATTTATCTGCGGCCACCACCACGTGATGCACCACCACCGCCTCCGCCACGGCTACCGCCGCCGAAACTGCCGCCACCGCTGCCGAAACTACCGCCACTGCTACGACTGCCACCACTGCTGTAACTGCCGCTGCTGCGTGAGGAAGACGACGACGAACTGGTGCGGGAAGAACCGGAACTTGCATTGCTGGAACGGGAACTGGTACGGGATGAACCGGAATAACTTCCGTTGCTGCGTGAAGAGCCACTGTTGTTCACACTGCTTCCTCTCGATGTGGTCCGTGAGGAACTTGGACGGGTATTGGTGTTACCATCTCCCGAACGAGAGCGTGAATAAGAGGAATTGGTACGCGAACGGGAATAGTTCTGGTCTCCACCAATGCTGGAGGTACGACCCATTCCTGCAACACGGTTTCCATTGAGTGCACTGGTGCGGGAAGAGAAAGTGCCGCGACTGGTGGATGCACTGCCACCATTGGCAAGGGCATTGGTACGGATACGTTCTCCACGTCCATAGCGGTTCGTGAACGTACCGCGATTGCTGTAACGCCCGTGGTTCCATGCATAGCCATGATGTGGCCATCCGCCACCATAGGAATAGTGCCAGCCAGGGCCCCATCCCCAGTAACTCCATGCGTAGGGATGATGCCATCCCCAGATAGGTCCGTACCACGAACTCCATGGTCCCCATCCATAGCCATAGGTCCAGCCATAGTGCCAGAAGAAGGGGTCGTAATAGTAGAAGTCATTATAGAGATAGTCGTAAACGCCGTAGTCATAGACGAGATCCCAATAATAGGGGCTGCTGATGGCCACGCCGACACGAGGGCTACGGAAACGCAGGATGCGACGGCTGTAGTAGTAGTCTTCGGAATCGTCATAACTGCGACTGTCATCCACGTATTCGATTTCGCCCAGCAGTGTGTCGTTCTGCACATCGGCAGAAACACCGGAATAGCCATTGTAGCGACGGTTGTACTCGTCTTCATTACGGCTGTTGGAGTTGTAAACCTCCAACGACGGACGTGTGTTGACAGAAGTACGCGACTGGCTGTTCCCTGCAGACGTCTGTACAGTCGTTGTCGTCTGCTTTTTCTTTGGGGTGAAGTACAAGTCATCGTCGTACTGTGCCATCATGCAGATGGGCACTGCCACCAACAGGGTCAAGATGAGAATGAATCTTTTCATTTTTTCCTGGTTTGTTAAGGTTAGAAATATTTGTATTTTGTCGAGTGCAAAATTAAGGCTTTCCGCCACCACAAAAACTGGATTTTCCCTAAACCCATATAGGAAATTCCCTAAAGCGTTTGTAGGATGAAATTTCTTTGGACGAGCGAAAGCGCTTCGCGATGAATTTCGACGAGCCAGGCGTCAGCAAAGCCGAACGATGAAAAGTTTGAAGTTCCTTTAACCTCTCTCTAACCTTTAATCTCTAACCATTATTCTTTATACCACTTTTCATTTTATGTTTTTCTTCAACTGTTCTACGATGGCGTACTGGATGGCAGCATGTTCTTCGTCTCCAAGGTCAGCGAAGATGTCACCCAGCAGTTGGTGGGCACTGATGTTTTTGGGACGCAGGCTTGTACAGCGATCCAGGTCGGCCAGTGCCAGTTCATAGTCTTGCTGCTGGAACAGGATTTTGCCTCTTGTGTAGAGTGCCTTGAAACTGTGTGGCGATGTGTCCAGGGCAATGTTGATGGTCTTGAGCGCACGTTGCAGTTTTCCCTGCGACAGCAACACTCGTGCCTTTCCCACCATAGCCTCTAAACACTGCGGATGCAGTTTCAGTGCCTTTTCATAGTTGGCAATGGCGGCCTTGGGTTCAGACAGTTCCATACTCTGCTCTGCCAGGTGTACATATTCCATGGCCAACTCACTGAGCAGGTGCTGCTGATTGTTCAGTTCGTTGTTAAGACGGACAATCTCCTGACGCAACATCTCCATGTCAGCCTTCTGAGTATTGATGATGCCCAGTTTACGACGGATGAGTCGTCTTACCCAGGGCTTTTCCACGTCATAGCGGGAATGCATGGCACGGATGAACTGTTCGATACATGCCTCGAAGTCGCCTCGGTCAAAAGCGACGGCGGCATCGTGATACTGGATGTCGGCCTCGGCCCTGCGCAGGGCTACGTCCACGTCGTGCTGGTTGTTGAACTGACGTGAGAAGGCAACAATGTTGGGATTGACAAAGACATCGGAGGGCTGAATGTCGTGCTGCAGTGTCAGTCCTTCCAGACTGCGGCAACGCGACAGTGCCACATAGGTCTGGCCACCGGCAAAGACACCGCCCGAGAAGTCGATGTGCACACGGTTGAAGGTCAGTCCCTGACTCTTGTGTATTGTAATGGCCCAGGCCAGTCGCACAGGAAATTGAATGAAGACGCCCAGTTGCTCTTCCTCAATCTTCTTTTCCTTTTCATTGTATGTATAGCGCACGTTTTCCCATTGTTCACGTTCCACGTCGAAATGGTGACCGTCCTCTGTCACTATATACAGGAAGTTTCCTTCCAGGTCGATGCCTTCCACCATGCCCAGTGTGCCGTTCACCCACTGCTTGTCCTTATCGTTTTTTATGAAGATAATCTGTGCTCCTACCTTCAGTTCCAGTTCCAATAGGGTCGGCAGTGAGTTCTCAGGGAAATCACCATGAATCTCTCCTTTGAAACGTTGCGATTCACCTTCCAGATTGTTGAGGTTCTGCTGGTTGATGGCATCCACCGTGTCTCGTCGTGCCGCCAGGGTGATGATCAGGGAGTTTTCATCCGATGGTTTACCCACGCAGGTGTTCAGCAGTTGCAGGTCTGACTTATCAGCCTGGTTGGTACGGATGCGGTCCAGGACACTGACGAAAGCCTTATCGGTCTGTCGGTAGACTTGAGTCAGTTCGATGCTCACCAACTGCATCTCTCGGAACACACGTGCTGAGAAGAAAAAGGGCGTTTCGTAGAAGCGGTTGAGGATGTCGCGCTCGTCGCGTGTCACGACGGGCTCCAGTTGGAAGATGTCGCCCACAAGCAGCAGTTGTTTCCCGCCGAAGGGCAATCGTGCCTGTCCGGAGTAAGTACGCAGGATTCGGTCGATGAAATCGATGATGTCTGCCCTGACCATCGAGATTTCGTCGATGATAATCAGTTCAACTTGCTTCAGTAGTTTACAGTGTTCTTTGTTGTATTTCAGGAATTCACGCAGTTTTCGTCCTGCATAGCGAGGGTCGTCGGGAACCAACGGGTGAAAGGGCAACTTGAAAAAACTGTGCATCGTGACTCCACCGGCATTGATGGCTGCAATGCCGGTAGGTGCCAGCACCACATGGCGCTTCTTCGTGTGCTCACACACGTACTTGAGGAAGGTCGACTTGCCCGTGCCTGCCTTTCCTGTCAGGAAAAGCGACTGCGAGGTAAACTGAATCAGGTTCATCGCGTTGCGGAACTGCTGGTTCGTGTTGTCAATCTGTTCTATGTGTGTGACAGTCTGTCCGTCCATAGGTTTTTGCTATTCCTCGAGGTTCAGTAACTGACGGATTTCCTTCAAGGCCTCGTCGGTTGAAAGTTTGTCCATATCCAGCCAGTGTATCGTCTGGTCATGCTGAAACCATGTCATTTGTTTCTTGGCATAGACTCGCGTGTTTTTCTTGATGCGTTCCACGGCCATAGGCAGTTCCCACTCACCTGATAAAACTCGGAATAATTCCTTGTATCCTACCGTGTTAAGTGAATTTAAATGACGTAAGGGATAAACTGATTTCACTTCGTCCATCCACCCCATTTCCATCATCTTGTCCACCCGTTGGTTGATGCGGGAGAACAGTTGTTCGCGTTCTCTTCTCAGTCCGATTTTCAGGATGCGGAAGGGACGTTCCTTGACGGCATGTGTACGGAACGATGAGTAAGTTCGTCCGGTCATGTAGCAGATTTCCAGTGCATGGACGATGCGCTTGGGGTTGTTGGGGTCGACCGTGGCATAGTAGTCGGGGTCGAGCAGTCGCAATTCACGTCTCAAGGGTTCCAGCCCTTCCTGTTCCAACCGTTGGCGCAGCAGGCGGCGTGTATCGTGGTCGACGGTGGGGATGTCGTCGATTCCCTTGCAGACGGCATCGATGTACATCATGCTGCCCCCTGTCAGCAGGCAGTAGTCGTGTTGTTTGAACAGTTTTTCCAGCAGTTGCAGCACCTGTGCTTCATATCGGGCGGCACTGTAGTAGTCATCCAGTTCCAGTTCGTGGATGAAGTAGTGTTTCACGGCTGCGAGTTGCTGTTCAGTGGGGGCTGCCGTCCCAATCTCAAGGTGTTTGTAGATTTGGCGTGAGTCTGCCGAGATGATTGGACATGAGAAGAACTTAGCCAGGCGAAGGCTAAGTTCTGTCTTTCCCACTGCCGTCGGGCCCAGCAGGACTACCAGTGTCGGTTGGTCTTGTTCAGTCCGTCCTTCCGGCAGGTGTAGTTTGTCAGAAGGGCTCTCCATCACTGATATCCAGCCCTTCCAAGTCGATGTCTTCGTCGCTGATTCCGTCGCCGAACATGTCGTCTTCCTCGTCCACCAGCGAGGGTGTGATGGCTGGAATCGGGTCGCGTGCCAGCAGCGCGTCGAAGTCAAGTTGCTGTTGGGGTGCTTCTCCCTGTTTGCGCGACACGACGGCTGTCTTGAGCGACTTGCCAGTAATGATTTCCGACAGTTCGATGAAAAGGACGCGGTCGCCCAGTGGGTCGAAGGTATAGAGCAGGTGCTGTTTCTCTTCGTCCAGGAAGTCACTCAGTCGGGTGCTGCCCATGATGTAGTTGTCCTCGTCGGCGCTTGTGCCCATGTCTTCCAGGGTGATTTCCTGTCCTTTCTCCCATCCGTTCACACAGATGGTGAACGACGTAATCTGGTCGTCCGCGTAGCCACAGGTTTTCAGAATGGCCTTGTGGAAGTCGAGGAAGGTGGATTCCGAGTCGATTTTTATTTCCCGCATGAAGTCGTCCACTTCGTCCGAGATGATGATGAATCTATAGACCATTGTTTGCGGTTTACTCTTGGTGTAGGTTGTTGCTTATCGGATAATGCCGCGCTGGGAGTTGCTGACGAAGTCGACGATGTAGTCAATCTCCTTGCTTTGCGGGATGCTGTACCTGATTTGCTCCACTGCCTCCTTCACGGTCAGGTTGCTGTTGTATATCAGTCGGTAGGCGTCGTGGATGTAGCGAATCAGTTCGGGCGAGAATCTTCGGCGGCGCAGGCCCACGATGTTCAGGCCGGCGTAGGCGATGGGGTCGCGTGCGGCAATGATGAAGGGGGGGATGTCCTGGCTTGTGCGGCAGCCTCCCTGCACCATCGTGTAGCCACCGATGCGGCAGAACTGATGGACGAGGACGACGGCACTGATGATGGCATTGTCGTCGATGATGACTTCGCCGGCCAGTTTCGACGAGTTGCCCATGATGATGCCGTTGCCGAACACGCAGTCGTGGGCAATGTGGGCATTCTCCATGATGAGGTTGTTGCTGCCCACGAGGGTCTTGCCTTTCGAGGCGGTTCCACGGTGGATGGTCACGTTCTCGCGTATCTTGTTGTTGTCTCCAATCTCGACGGTCGACTCTTCTCCACGGAACTTCAGGTCCTGGGGAATGGCACCGATGACGGCACCTGGGAAGAGTGTGTTGCCATTGCCCATCCGGGTACCGCTCAGCAGGGTCACACTGTTCATCAGCACGTTGTTGTCGCCGATGACGACGTTCTTGTCGATGACGCAGAAAGGACCTATTTCGCAGTCCTCACCTATCTGGGCGGTGGGGTCTATGCAGGCCAGGGGACTTATTTTTGCCATTGTCTATTTGTTTTTGATGATTTGCGCTGTAAATTCGGCTTCGGCCACCAGTGTGTCGCCTACGAAGATGAGGCCGCGCATCGAACTGATGCCGCGACGCACGGGAGCCAGCAACTTTACCGAGAAGATGAGGGTGTCGCCCGGTACCACCTTGTGACGGAACTTCACGTTGTCTATCTTCATGAAGTAGGTCGACCAGCGTTCCGGCTCGTCCAGGGTGTTGAGCACCAGCAGGCCGCCGGCCTGGGCCATGGCCTCTACCAGGAGCACGCCGGGCATGACGGGTTCCTGTGGGAAGTGTCCCTGGAAGAAGGGTTCGTTCGAGGTGACGTTTTTCACGCCCACGATGGTGTTCTCGTCGATGGACACGATTTTGTCGACCAGTTGCATGGGATAGCGGTGTGGCAGCAGTTCGCGGATGCGGTTCACGTCCATCACCGGCGGCTGGTTGGGGTCGTAGTCGGGACACTGCACCTCGTGTTTGCGGATGTCGCGACGCAGTTCGCGGGCAAATTTGTTGTTGATGGTGTGGCCGGGCTTGACGGCAATGACGCGGCCCTTGATGGGGCGTCCCACCAGGGCCAGGTCGCCCAGGATGTCCAGCAGTTTGTGACGGGCCGTCTCGTTGGGCCACGTCAGCGGTTTGTTCTGGATGTAGCCCAGTTGCGAGGCGTCCTTGTGCGGAATGCCAATCTGGTCGGCCAGGGCGTCGTAGCGATTCTGCGGCAGTTCGTTCTCGTAGATGACGACGGCGTTGTCCAGGTCGCCACCCTTGATGAGGCCGAGTTGCAGGAGGGGTTCGATTTCACGGACGAAGACGAAGGTGCGTGCCGAGGCAATCTCGGTCGGGAAGTCGGCCAGGTTGTCGAGCACGGCATACTGGCTGTCCAGTATCTTCGAGTCGAAGGCAATCATGGCGTTGACGCAGAAGTTGTCGTCGGGCACGATGACCAGGTGTTCGCCGTTTGCGCCGCGCACCTCCATCTTGTGCTTCACCACGTAGTAGTTTTTCTGAGCCTCCTGCTCGACCACTCCGACGCGCTCTATTTCCTGTACGAAGACCAGTGCCGAGCCGTCCAGGATGGGCATCTCGGGGCCATCCAGTTGGACGAGGCAGTTGTCGATGCCCATGGCAAACAGGGCGGCCATGGCATGCTCTATGGTACTCACTTTTATGTCACCCTGCACCAGCACCGTGCCGCGCTGGGTGTCGCCCACGTGCTCGGCCAGACAGTCGATGACGGGCTGGCCCTCCAGGTCCGTGCGCTGAATCTTCAAGCCCGAATTGGCAGGCGCAGGCAGGAAGGTGGCAGTGATGTATTGACCCGTGTGAAGGCCCTTGCCCTGCACGGTGAAACTATCTTTGAGTGTCAGTTGCTTTTGCATGTTCGGATGTCTATTTTGCATTCTTCAGTTGTTCGATTTCGCGCTGCAGGTCGGCCACCTGGCGCACCAGGTCGGGCAGTTGCTTCGTGGCAGCCGTCTGGCGTGCCCACGTCTTGTGGTCGATGGCAGGAGAGCCCATAAGCGTGGCACCGCCACGACGGGCCAGGTTGCCACCCGGAATGCCCGACTGCGCTCCCACGTTCGTGCGGTCGCCCACCTCGATGTGTCCGGCCACGCCCACTTGTCCGCCCAGCATGCACCACTCGCCTACCTTCGTGCTGCCGGCAATGCCCGACTGCGACGAAATGACGGTGTTGGCACCCACCTCCACGTTGTGGGCCACTTGCACCAGGTTGTCCAGTTTCACGCCACGGCGCACATAGGTCGAACCCATCGTCGAGCGGTCCACACACGTGTTGGCACCAATCTCCACATCGTCCTCGATGGTCACGATGCCAATCTGCGGAATCTTCTCGTAGCCGTCGGGCGTAGGCGCAAAGCCGAAGCCGTCGGCACCAATCACGCAGCCGGCATGAAGCACACAGCGGACACCCACGCGGCAGTCATGGTAGACCACGGCATTGCTGTAAATCTCAGTGCCGTCGCCCACCCTGGCGTTTCTGCCAATGGACACGTGCGGATGCAGCACCACGCCGTCGCCAATCTCCACGCCCTCGGCAATGGCCACGAACGGACCGATGTAGCAGTCCTTGCCAATCCTGGCCGACTCGTCGATGAAAGCCAGCGAACTCACGCCCGAACGACGCGGCTGCATGCTCTCGTACAACTGTAACAGGCGGGCAACCGTCTCGTAGGGGTTGTCAACACGCACCAGCGTGGCACGTACAGCCGTCCGCGGCACAAAGTCGCGGCTCACCAGCACTACACTCGACTGAGTATCATATACATATTGTTCATACTTCGGATTGGCGAGAAACGAAATGGCGCCAGGCACACCCTCCTCAATCTTCGCGAAAGTCGTCACCTGGGCCTGCGGGTCACCCTCAACCGTTCCTCCCACATAGGCCGCAATCTGTTCGGCAGTAAATGTCATAGTAAAATAAATTTTAGCAAATGTAAGAAGAAAAAATGAGATAATCACCAATTCAACCTATTTTTTTAGGAAACAGACGCCCTGTTTCAGCCAAATTTGTGACACACCGAAAATCCAACCTAACTACCTATGCGTCAAATCTTTAGCACAGTAGCGACAAACTTCCGAGTACTTGGACCGAAATTTCCAAGTACTTGGAAGAAAATTTCCAAGTACTCGGAAGAAAATTTCCAAGTACTTGAAAAAATATTTCCAAGTACTTGAAAAAATATTTTCAAGTACTTGGAAATTTACGCCCGAGTACTTGGAAATTTCATGCGTGTTAAGTTGCGTCAGATTTCCACTGCACCTCAGCGCAATCTACACTGCACCACGACGGGCATTCCACTGCACCACGATGGACATTCCGCCGCACCCCGCACAACCCCCAACCTTTCCACCACCCTATACCTTTATAATATACGCGCGCGCGAAAGAAGTAAGTACACGTCCAACCTGTTAAAAAACCTTAAATTCAGCATATTCTCCACTATCGACGGCAGTAAATTGGAAAAATATTCATAAATTGCACCACAATTTTGTTACTATGAAACGAAAGAAAACAACTAAATACATCTCAAGTACAATGAAAAAGCAATTCAAGACACTATGCACTCTGGCCCTCGCACTCGGCATGAGCCTGCACCTGCAAGCACAGAACACGACTACCAGCGTCATACAAGTGACCGACGACGTCACCCTGACCGAGCCTGTCGACTACGTCATCACCGGCGACACGCCCTTTGACAACGGCAGCATCGACATCCAGAACGAGAGTGCCGTGGTCATCATTGACAAGATGAAACCGTCGCTGGCCATCAAACAACTGGCCTCCCACGTGAAAATCAACGGAGAAAAGGCTGTCAACGGAACCAACTGCCAAGTAAAAATCCACAACCTGGGTGCCATCATCCTGCCCTACGGCAACAGTTTCCATCCGCTGACCGTCTATTCAGAGCAGAACTTTGAAGGCGAGTCGGTCAACGACTTCGGACTTGAGCACACAGGCGGATTCATGAACACACTGTCTGCTGCCAAACTCAACAACCAGATTCGCAGTTTCAAACTGAAACGCGGCTATATGGTCACCTTCTCTACACGAAGTGGCGGCAGCGGCTACAGCCGTTGCTTCATCGCAGCCTACCAAGACCTGGAAGTGCCCGAACTGCCAGCCGTGCTCGACCAGACCATCTCATCCTACCGCATCTTCAAGTGGTTCGACACGGGCAAGAAGCAACTGGCCAACTATGCCAACAAGGAAGCATGTGCCGCCCTCAACGTGCAGAGCACTTACGACTGGGGACAGGGAAACAACAGCCTGGCTCCCGATGTCGAATGGGTACCCAACCACATTTACGAAGACTGGCCATCGGCGTCCACCATCGGCAGCACAGAGTCTGAGTCGCCACACACCAAGACCAACAACGAACCCCTTAACGAAAGCGATGACCACCCACAAAGCCTGACCACCATCCTGAACAACTGGGAAAACCTGATGCGCACTGGCCGACGCCTCTGCACGCCATCCTCTTGGGACGGAAGCGACTACTGGAATGCCACTGGCTTCCTGGCCGAGTTCCTCGACTCCATCGATGCCCGCGGCTGGCGCTGCGACATCATCGACCTGCACTGCTACTGGCCTGAGTCAAACTTCGGTAACGTGAAAAACTGGGCCAATAAATTCAAGCGCCCCATCTGGATTTCTGAATGGTGCTGGGGAGCCTCGTGGAACAGCAACGGCGCCTTTGCCAGCGGAGTGACCGAAAACCAGGTAAAAGATGCCCTGACACGCATCTGCACAAACCTCAACGGCTACGACTGCATGGAGCGATATTATTATTGGAATGGCGAACGCGACCCGTCGAAACTCTACAAAAACGGCACACTGACCCCAGCCGGACAGTACTATGCCGGCATGGACTCCGGACTGGGCTACAACGGCCTGTATGATTTCATTCCCAAAAATCCACGACAGCATAACCCACAAGGACTTACCATCACGGTCAAAGCCGGAATTGCTACCCTGAAATGGAAAGACAACAATGGAGAATACAACCAATTGATGGAAATTCAACGCCGGACACAGGACGAAACATTCTGGGAGTCCATAGCAACTGTAGAACTCAAAGAGGTTGCAGCCAATTATACTTATAACGACGAATCACCCATCGACCAAGCCACATACCGTGTTCACATCGTCGACCTGAACGGAAAAGACCGCTACACCAACGAAGCAAAAGTATCATTGCCATCCGGCAGCAGCACCATACAATTTGGAAAAGTCATTTTGCCAACGGTCAACACAGCGGTATCGACAGGGTTTACCACCGATTTCGACAAAAATCCACTGGTATTCATCGGACCTTCAACCTACAACAACCCAACAACCGTGTGCACACCGTCCTTCAACGGGTCCAGTGCTGTTACCACCTCACAATTCAGCATATCCATGATGCCATGGACACTGCAAAGCAACATGAACACAACCTTCTCAAAGGCCGAAGAAGTGCCCTTCCTCGCCATGCCTGCCGGCAACTACCAATTCGGCACCATGAGCCTGGAGTTGGGAAGCATCGCCATCAAGGACACCACGGAAGTCATGTTCGAAACACCCTTCCCCGAAGGCGTCACCCCCATCGTGATAGCAACCGTCAACCGCATGCCGACCGTGAACAACGGACCCATCATGCACCGCATCTGGGACGTGACCAACACAGGATTCAAGTGCAACGTCATGTATGAAGACGCACTCGTCGACTCACGCGGCAACAAGAAGACACCCAGCGTCAACCACACCGTGGCCTATCTCGCCGCAACACCCGGAGACCAATGCGTCGATGAGGAGAACGACATCTGGTTCGCTGCCGGACGAGGCGACAACCCGATATACGGCAACATAGCACGCAACAACCGTTTCTACTACGACATCTGGACCGGCAACGAACTGCTTACAGACTCCGTCCCCATGGAAGAAGAACCATTCCTCTTTGCCGACCTGCAGACAAAGAACACTACAGTCCCTGTCACACTGAAGATGAATCGCTACATCTACGACAACGTGCTCGACAGCGAAGGCGGTGAACATAACTGCATCATCGGAGCCAGCATCCGCCGCTATACCGACAAGAGCGTCTCCAGTTCCACAGCGGTCGACGGCTTCGCAAACGCCGACGACCTCGGATGGTTTGCCATCCACAAGAAACGCTCGTTCGAGCGCACCCCGCCAACACCCGACAATCCCATTGACCCAGAGGACCCGGAGGACCCGGAGAACCCAGAGGACCCACAAGTGGTGGCTGTTCAGAACGTGAATGCTGCTCAAGATGCCTTCACCATCAGGGTTGCCAACCGCATCATCACTGTCAACGGACTTCGCAACTATCAAGTCTACACCGCCAACGGAGTACGCGTAGCCGCCCACACACCCCAAACCCCAGGTGTCTACATCGTCCGTGCCGCAGGCAAAGTAGCCAAGGTCATCGTCCAGTAGACACACATCCCACACACATACACACAACGCAAGCAGGGACAGAACCCACCTTCTGTCCCTGCTTGCATATTCCTGCGTGACACCAATCACATGTCCTCCATTGACAGTTCCGCAAAGAAAAGAATACAGACTGTATTTCTTCAGCGTATCTCTGTGATTTCTGCGTACATTTTAATATACGAAAAGCGTAGGCCCACTTTTCTCCGACAGGCCTTCCACAGCCTTATATTCCAAAGTGAAGTCTACGCTTTGTTCGTACAATCCAATCGGAATATATTTGTGCTCATTGATTCTTCATTCGAGGTGGAAGTTCGTCGGAGAAATTGAGCGAAAGCCCATACTTTATTTTTATTCAGGCTGTACAGACACAAATTTAAGGATTATCTGAGAAACTGAAAACTTTTTTATTTGTTTTTTTAAATTAGTTAAAGAATCTTAAATAACCAAAAGGTTAAAAAAAACTAATGAGATGGTTGACGATTAAAATATAAAATTTGTAAATTTGCCACTTAGAAATTAAGATTACAAATCTGCCGAAGGCACAGGCGTGTGTCTGTGTAAAGTGTATCTGAAAAAGTAGAAAGCAAATAATCAACTAAATAAACTAAAATTACAAAGAATCTACATGATGAAGAACAAACGCTTAAGCAAGCATGGACTCCATCAATGGGCTAAACCGCTGTGTATCGCCACGATTTGCGCGGCCCTGGGTGTTGCCTGTTCAGACGAATACAAATGGGACGACAGCATCCCTGGGTATCTGAACACCAGCATCTATGACTACCTGCAAACGAACGGCCACTACACAAACTTCGTGAGGCTGATTGATGACCTCGACTATGCAGACGTGCTGGCTAAGACAGGTAGCAAAACCCTGTTCGTTGCCAACGACAGTGCATTTGATGCATTCTACCTCAACAATCCTTGGGGAGTGGGCAGTTATGAGCAACTATCACGCAACCAAAAGAAACTGCTGCTCAACTCGGCCATGGTGAACAATGCCTACCTCATCGAAATGATGTCGAGCACACCAGCCAGCAGTTCGGACCTGAACGCACGACCCAATGCAGGGCAATGTCTGCGCCGCGAAACGGCTGCCGACGTACTCGACTCCGTGCCTCACTTCAATGCCGACGAACTGCCCATCTCGTACAATCCTGATGACAAGGACTACTGGGCACGCTTCCGCGAACCGTCGAAGGGTGGCATCTACATGGCACTGGACAACTCGGCGCAGATGATGACCCACTTCCTGGCCACACAGATGGCGAATAAGGGTATTACAGACGAGGACTTCCGCATCATCGTAGGCAAGGAACGCAGCAAGAACGACGCGTATATCTATGACAGCAAGGTACTGGAACAGGACATCACTTGCCAGAACGGATATGTGAACAGACTGGACAAGGTGCTCATTACGCCCCAGAACATGGCCGAGATGTTGCGCACCAATGGACAGACCAACCTGTTCAGCCACATGATAGACCGCTTCTCGGCACCATTCTATAGCCAAGACCTGACCGAACGCTACCGCCTGCTGTACGGAAACGATGTCGATTCTGTCTACCAGAAAAGGTATTTCACAGACCACAGCGTGCGTCCCCTGCAAAACGACGAAGGTACGGACCCGAGAGGCAATCCGACGGGCAACACCGTGACGTACGGACTGAGTTTTGACCCAGGATGGAATGCCTACCGCTCGAACGACAAGACGGAGAAGGAACAGGACATGGGCGTCATTTTCGCACCCACCGACGAGAAACTGTATGAATACTTCTTCAGCCCCAACGGTGGCGGACACTTCCTGCTCGAAGCCTATGCACCCGAGGAACTGGCCAATGTGCACTCCATCAATGACAAAGATAATATCTACCGCGCGCTGGACCAGATTCCGAGAAGCGTGATCCAGGCCTTGCTGAACAACCTGATGAAGATGCAGTTCTGCAACTCAGTGCCCAGCAAATTCGAAACCATCAAGGATGATGCGCAGGACCCGATGCTGGACGACACGCATCTGGACAAAATCAACAAGGTGTTGCTGGCCAACAACGGTGCCATCTATCTGATGGACGAGGTGCTGACACCGGCACAGTATGCCGCCGTATCTGCTCCGGCCTACGTGTCAAACGACATGAAGGTAATGAACTATGCCATTCAGCGATTGACTTGGAACGGAACGGCCAAGAACTTCTATGCCTACCTGTTGGCCATGAGTTCGCGCTTCAGCCTGTTTGTGCCGAAAGACGGATTCTGGTACATCGACCCCGCATCGTTCAAGATGCAGGAGAGCCGCTGGAGAGCCATCTATTTTGAATGGGACGACAGCCGCAATGCAGTGAGAGGAACGACTTATCCGCTGACTTACGACTTTACGACCAACACCTACGAAATCGGCAGTTCGCCCGTAACGACGGGTGCTGCCACCAACGAAGACCTGTATGACCGCCTGAACGATATTCTTGAGACCCACACGGTGGTTCACAACGACAATACTGCCACCAGCGGTATTGACGAAACCGAGACGGGCCTGGAATGCAACCAGCACTACTTCATCACCAAGAACGGTGCTCCCATCTATGTGGAAAACGCCGGACAGCGAGCCAATGGCATGAAAGTGCAAGGCGGTTGGGGCAACCAACATGACGAATGGGCCACCGTTGTCAGGTTTGATGACAAGACACGACAGACCAATGGTAACGGAAACGGTATGGCCTACCAGATTGACGGTGCCATCGTGCCAACCATCGAATCGGTCTACAGTGTACTATACAACAACCGCGACCGGTTCGGCAAGTTCCTTGAACTCTGTGAAACAGACAATGAGGATGTGCTGGAAATTCTGGAACCCTACTTGAACTACCAGGAGGGTGAAGACGGAGGACGCGAGAAAATCTACGCCAGCAAATCTGACTATATCAACCGATACACCATTTTTATCAACAACGGAGGCATCCCATGCTATGACAAGGAAAACGGCAACCAAGTGACAACTGCCACGAACGTCCGTTTCTTCAACAACTACCGCTACACAGTCTATGCACCGACCGACGCGGCTGTTGAGGCGGCCATCGCAAACGGATTGCCCACTTGGGAAAGCATCAAACAATTCATGGAACTGGACAAGGAACCAGAAGACCGGACGGAACTGAGTCAGGAAGAGGAAGAGGCCCGCAACCTGAAGGCTGCGGCCATGGTGACAACGCTCATCAACTTCATCAAATACCATTTCCAAGACAATTCCATCTATGCGGACATACCGGCTTTGGCAAGTGCAGATTATGAAACTGCAACCATGAACAGCGAGACAGGCGTTTATTGCAAGTTGAACGTGAAGTCAAGCGGCAACAACACATTGTCCGTAACCGACCTTAACGGCAATACGGTCAATATTCTTCCTGAATTCAGGAACCAGTTGACACGCGACTACATCATCAACAGTAGTTACCGCATTACGACCTCATCGTTCGCTGTCATTCATGGCATCCCCAGCGTGCTCAACTACAAGCAGTTGACCAACGGACGATATGACGAAGACTGGAATTCACCTGCCAGCGCACGCAGATTCATGAAGAAATTCCAAATCAAGAACTAAAAAACCAAGATATTTCCATGAAACATATACTTGCCAAAACAATCGTCCACAAGCGACTATTGATTATAGCAGCCCTGCTGACAATCGGCAATGCAGCCTATGCCCAACACCGCATTACGGGCCATGTCTACGATGACATTGAGCCTATCATGCTGGCCAACGTTGTGGAAAAGGATGCCAACAACCGTATTGTCGAAGCCGCCGTGACCGACATGAACGGTAACTTCTCGATGGTGGTGAAAAATCCCAAGGACCACTTGGTCATCTCATACATTGGTTACAAGACGGTTGACATTGTCATTGGGAATCAGACAAAGTTCAATATCAAAATGCAGGACAACACGACACTGGAAACGGTTGTCGTAAAGGCCAAGCCCAAACAACAGAGCAATGGTATGTCCATTCCTGTGAAAGAAATCTCCGTAGCCACACAAACCATGAACATGGATGATGTGGAAGGTCTTTCATTTGCCTCGGCAGACGAAGCCCTGCAAGGAAAGATAGCAGGTCTGGACATCATCGCCAACTCAGGAAACCTGGGTGCTGGAACCAGCATGCGTATGCGTGGTGTAAGTACCATCAACGGAAGCGCAGAACCTCTCATCGTTGTCGATGGCAACATCTTCGACCTGCCTGACGACGTGTCGAACGTAAACTTTGAAGACCTCGACAACGAGGAACAGTTTGCCACCCTGCTGTCTGTCAATCCTGAGGACATCAAGGAAATTAAGGTGCTGAAAGATGCTGCTTCTGCTGCCATCTGGGGTTCACGAGGCTCAAACGGTGTGATTGAAATCACAACCCGTCGTGGTATGAGCGGAAAGACTAAAATCAATTTTTCCTACCGCTTTACAGGTTCCTGGGCACCCAGTGGCCTCAACATGCTGGATGGCGATGGTTATACCATGATGCTGAAAGAAGCCTACTTCAACCCCAAGCAAAGTTCTGCCACGTCGGACATGGTGGAAATCAACTACGACCAAAGCCGTCCGTCATACTACTACAACTTCAACAAGAACACCGACTGGGTGGATGCCGTCAACCAATTTGGCCAGCGTCACAACTACTATCTTACGCTGACCGGTGGTGGTGAGAAAGCAAAATTCCGCATTTCCGGAGGTTATGACCATGAAACCGGCACCATCATCAAACAGAAATTGGATCGCTTCTCTACGCGTCTTGTCCTGGACTATGACGTGAGTGACCGCATCCGGTTCTCCACCAACTTTGCCTTGACCTACACCGATAATCACCGTAACTGGGCCATGAATTCGGGCGGTGAATTCAAGACCACGGAAATTCTCGGCAAAGCCTATGATGCCATGCCCAACATGACCATCTATGAATATGCCTACGACCCTGTCACAATGCAACCCTACCTCACTGGTGACTACTACAAGATGTTACCATCGTATAGCACAGAAGGACTGACACCAGACGGCTATTCATCCAGGTACTTGAGTGACATGAAACGTAATGGTAACCCTGTGGCCATTGCCAACTTAGCATACAACAACCAGGCAACCTATCGTATCACGCCACAGTTCAACCTTCGCTATAAACTGTTGAGCAAAGATGATTCGGGTCACCAATTAGACTTGAATGCAGAAGTCTATATGGACATTTACAACGAATCAGTAAATACCTACTATCCCAACTCACTCACTACCGACGCATGGTCAGCGGGTGTCAACACTACCTCCAACTCTGAATACAAGAGTTTGGCATTCACCAATCGGGAGACATTGATTTTCACACCAAAAATCAATGATGAAAGATGGTCGGTAAGTGCAATGCTACGTTACGAGTTGACCAGTGGTGACGGTACGAGTCAAGGTCTGGGACACAACGGTATTCCAACAGGCATCAGTTCATCCATTGCCAAGGGCTATCTGACGGGTACGACCTCTGGTACAAGTGAATGGAGAAGCATGGCCTTGAGAGGTTCCACCCACGTTGCCTACCTCGATGGCCGCTATTCTTTCGACGCCACATATAGCCGAGATGGTTCCACCAAATTCGGAGCCGGCAAGAAATGGGGTGATTTCTTCGCTTTCTCAGGCCGTTGGAATATCAGCGACGAACCATTCTTCCAACCCCTGACCCGATGGATAAGCCTCTTATCTTTCCGCCCAGGCTGGGGACGTACAGGACGCCCACCAAAGAATGAATACCTGATGTACAACAGATATGGCGACTATGGAGTTTATGGTTCAGGCAACATCATGCACACAGCCATCAATCCCACAAACTTGCGACTGACCGACCTGCAATGGGAAACGACAGACTCATGGAACTTGGGATTCAACCTGAATCTCTTAAATGACTTGTTGCAATTTGACTTCAACATTTATAATAAGAAGACGAAAGACCTGCTCATGGAAAAAACAGGCATACCAGGCTCTACCGGTTTCAACAATCTTGCCTGGAAGAATGTCGGCGAACTGACCAATGAAGGTTGGGAACTCTTTGTGAACACCAGCCGATTCCTAAAAAAAGGTAAGTTTGCGATGTCTGCCTCGTTCAACATTGCCCAAAACATCAACACCATTACTCAAATGGATAAGACTGTATTGGCATCGATGAACGGAGACTACAACTATGAGAACTTCTCCTATCTGCAGAGAATCCAAATTGGCAATGCCGTAGGTTCCATCTATGGTTTCAGGTACAAAGGTGTTTATCGCTACGACTATGAACACAGTGGGTATACTGAAGAATCGCGCAACACATACGGCAACAACACCGCCAGTGCTGCTCAGGAAAGAGGTGAAAACCACACTTGTCCTGTCGTCACAGACGAGAACGGCAATGTCCTGTATGATTCAAAGGGAAATCCTCTGAAGATGTATTTCAACTATGGTGGGAAAAACTACGAATTCAAAGGCGGTGACGTCATCTATGAAGATATTAACCATGATGGTCAAATCAATGAACTTGATATTGTTTATCTCGGAAACTCTAATCCAAAATTCAATGGTGGTTTCGGACTGAACTTCTATTATGGTGATTGGTCACTCAAACTGTCGTTCAACTACCGTTTAGGCAACAAAATTGTCAACCTTGCTCGTTTGAACAACGAATCCATGCGCACCAACATCAACCAGAGTCGGGCTGTCGTTTGGCGCTGGCGCAAGAACGGTGATGTTACGGAAATTCCACGAGCCATGAATGCTGGTATCGGTGACTCCTACAATGCCCTTGGCAACGACCGCTATGTGGAAAAGGGTGATTACCTGCGCCTGCAGTACGCACAACTTAACTATAATGTTCCTGCCCGCTTCTGCAAGAACTTCGGCTTCCAAAGCCTGCGACTTTCAGCATCAGCCAACAATCTTTTCTGTTGGTCAAAATATACTGGAGTTGACCCGGAAGTTTCCTACGGTTCATGGGGAGTATGCTATGACAGGTCGAAAACGCCTCGTTCAAAGTCATTCACTCTCAGTGTTAATTTAGGATTTTAAACATCATAAAAAGAACAGCCATGAATAAAATTAAATATATGTCACTAATGACCCTGTTGGCACTGACCATCGGATTAGGGTGTTCTTCTTGTGAAGACTACTTGACGATTACGCCAACTAACTCCATTGTAGAAGAAGAGTATTGGGAAGACAAGAATGACCTACAGAATGGAGTAACAGCGTGTTACAAGCGGCTTATTGCAAGCGACATGCTCCATAAATATGCACAATGGGGTGAACTTCGTTCAGACAACTTTGAAAAGACTTTGGGTGTAACAGACATCAATGTCAACAATGTGATGAATGCCAACCTTCTGTCTACCAATAGCATGTTTGAATGGACCGGCTTCTACAATGAAATCAACTATTGCAACAAGATTTTGACACATGGGCCTGAGATTATAGAGAAGGATGAAAGTTTTTCACAAGGTGATTGGCAACCCATCAGGGCAGAGGCTATCGCTTTGAGGGCATTATGTCACTTCTACCTTGTTCGTACATTCGGTGAAGTGCCCTATGTAACGCAGGATTACAATAATGACAGTCAGGACTTCCTCATTGGTCAATCGACTCAGATTCAGGTCCTGGACAGTATCATTATGGATTTGGAAAGCATTGCTTCTACAGCCATGAATGATTACGGCAATACTGTAGACAACAAAGGACGCATTACAAAGACAACTGTACACACACTGTTGGCTGATGTCTATCTGTGGAGAGCAAGTTACAAGGCTGGTTTGGAAGGCCAAACAGACGATACAGACATTTTCAATAGTGGAAGTGCAGTAGCAGATTACCAGCACTGCATTGAGCATTGCGACTGGGTCATCAACAAATTGACAGATGATTACAAGAAACAACTGAATGATATGGGTGCCGTTTTGGGAGGCGTAGAAGACTTGGAACTGGCAGATTTGTTCATTCAAAACGGTGAAACAAAATCATCACTTGGAACCAGTTTGGCATTTATCAACTCTCAAACACCTTATAATGCCATCTTTGGTTCAGGCAACTCACGTGAAAGTATCTTTGAACTTCAAATCGATGGAACCAAGAATTCCAATGGTCTCATTACAAGTTATTTTTACAATCTGAGCGAATCCAAGACAGGTACGCTTGTATGTGCAAGCAGTTTGCTTGGCGGCGTTGACGCAAATCCCAACAGTGAAATCCCTGCATATCTTTTCACTAAGACAGACTACAGACGTTGGGAAACTGCCATGTATACAGGAGCCAACCAAACGGACTATCCTCTGGCCAAATACACGGAACGACTGATTTCCCAATATAACGGAACAGCAGCCAGTGGTATGAGAGATAATAGTGCAACAACTTTCTCCAGCGAAATCACAAGACAATCTAACCCGAACAGTTCCAACTGGATTGTCTACCGATTAAGCGATGTTGTGCTTATGAAGGCTGAGGCGATGACTCAACTCTATACCGATGCAACAAACCTTCACGAAGCATTCGACCTTGTGGATGTAGTGTTCCAACGTTCCAATCCTGCAGCATATGACAGTCGTGCCGTCAAGGAAGATTCCATCCAGTTCAGTGTGTTCAACACTCCTGAAGCCCTCGAACACCTCGTTTTGTCAGAAAGACAAAGAGAGTTTTTTGGTGAAGGAAAGCGATGGTTCGATCTCGTCAGATATGCTCAGCGAAAAGGCAACACCAATGAGATGCTCAAACTCCTTACCCGTAAATATGGAGATAGCAAAAAGGCCATTGAAGCCAAACTGTCGTCTTTGAAATCACTGTTCTCGCCGATTCATAACAATGAATTGAAGAACAATCCCCTACTCCATCAGAATGAAGTATGGGGAACAACCGAGAGCACATCAAAAACGGATGACATATAGTGAAAAGTAAAAACTCGCTATACGCTACAAATAGTAAATCGTAAATCTTTAAATAGTAAATGACAAGATGAACCACAATAAATTTCATCAATTATTACTACTGATGGCCATCGTCTCCATTTCCGTCACCGGATGTAAGGAAAACATTGACGAAAGTGATTTGTACACCTTCACCGGTGAAATGATGATTGACCATTTCGTCAGTCACCCTGACACATTCAGTAGTTACACATATATTCTGCAACGTGTCCACCCAAGCAAACGGTCAGAATCGACGATGCACGAACTTCTTTCTGCACGAGGACACTACACATGCTTTGCGCCTACCAATGAGGCCATCAAGAACTATTTGGATTCTCTTTACCAAGAAGGTGAACTCAACAGCAACAACCTTGAGGAGATTCCTGACTCACTTGCTCAAGCCATAGTTTTCAACAGTATCATCGACAATGGAGATAACTCGTTGGCTTATGCATCTACCGATTTCGACGACCCCATGCCAACTAACAACATGAATGACCGCCCTATCCGTGTCACCTATGGCAACAATCCCAATGGTGCTACTGAAATCTATATCAATATCCATTCAAAAGTTATTGATAAAGATATTGAAGTTGAGAACGGTTACATCCATGTTATTGACCATGTCATTTCTCCCTCCAATGCTACGGTGGGTGATTTGATTCAGTCTACTGAGAACACCCAATTCTTTGGAAACCTTTTGAAAGTCACCGGTTGGGATACGCAAATCACCTCCTACCGTGATTACGACTACGACGAAAAACCTGAAGCCGGTATCATTTATATGGGACGTAATGGTAACTGGCAAGGGAAATATCCCGAGCACAGGTATTTGAAATATACTGTATTTGTTGAAACAGACTCTGTATTTGACGCCCATGGAATTACCGATTTGGAATCACTGAAGAACTATTTGAAGGCCAATGCCTATTATGACAGTAACACGAGTTATGGCAATGACTATGAGAACCCCGACAATGCCATAAACCAATTTGTAGCCTACCATATCGTACGAGTTGGACTGGACTGGAGCAACATGGTTATTTGGTCAAACGAATATGGATTCAGTAATGGAAACATGAATGACGGTAAACAGTTCCGTGTCAATGTATGGGAATATTGGGAGACAATTGGCAAACATCGCCGTCTGATGAAGATTACAGGTATTCGTGGAAACCAAAAACGCATCAATCGACATGCTAACTACAATCTCAATTCATTCCGTGAAATTGCCACTCAAGTAGATATACCTGGAGTAGGTATCAACCAAACAAACGGGTCATACGACAACAACTCACTGAATGGCTATTATTTCACAATTGACGACATACTGCTATGGACAGAACAAGTTCCCACCCGTGTACTCAATGAGCGCATGCGGTTTGATATTTGTTCGTTACTTCCCGAGATGATTTCTGCAGGATGCCGACTGAACCGTAAAGACTCTTGGTATTTCACGTCGGACTATTTCGAGAATATACCTTCGATGTCCGATCAGACAGAATTTGAATATTTACCTAACACAAATGGTTCGGGTGGTGGTTCGGCTGGTTGGCTCAACTACCAGTCAGACGAATTCAACATTCGTGGTATTTATGACTTTGTCATCAAGTTACCACCCGTTCCCTATACGGGTACTTATGAACTACGCTATGGAGTCAATGCTAACAACAATCGAGGTATGGCACAGGTCTATTTGGGAACAAACCCCAATAACCTTCCTGCCATAGGCATTCCGCTCGACCTGCGTATCGGAGGTGGTTCCGCCCTCGTTGGTTGGGCGAGTGACGCATCCCTGGGTTCTGATGATGCCATCAACGAACTGGACAAACAAATGCGTAACAACAACTATATGAAAGGTCCAAAATATTTCTGTCCTGGATCAGGAGAGCCCGGACGCCAGTTTGCCAACTGCCTGCGTCGCATTATCTTTACAGGGCAACTCAATGCAGGAGAGACCTACTATGTACGCTTCAAGTCCGTTCTTAACAATCCTGACACTGAATTCTTCTTCGACTATCTTGAGTTGGTGCCAAAATCCATTTACAATGGAGATATTGCCGAAGATAAATGGTAATTTATTTTTTGGAATTATTTACTTAGAATAATAGATACATCATACATCATTATGAACAGACAACTTATCATGAAATGGATACTTCCCTGTTTCATCGTCATTGCCAACCTTGGCTTGTTCTCCTGTTCGGATGAACATTTCAGTATTGAGCCGGAAGTGGAAAACAGACAAACAATATGGCAGCAGATGAAGATGAACGGACAACTATCGGAGTTCTCTGACATTCTCTCCAAGGTCTACTTCTCCAAGTCAGAAGAGACGGCGACCAAGCAGACCTATGCAGATTTGCTTAGTCATGAACAGACATTCACTATATGGGCTCCACAAAATGGTTCTTTTAACTATCAAACATGGAAAAGTCTACTTGAAGATGGGACAAGAGCCAGTGCCTATAAAGTGGAAAACGAATTGATACGCAACTGTATGGCCCGTTATGCCCATGTGCTGAATGGTACTGACAGCATACAACTAACGCTTTTCAACAGCAAGACTGCCATGCTAAATGCAAAGACGAAGACCATGGGTGGCAAGTATATTACGACTCCAAACATTGGTGCATCAAACGGTGTGATTCATGTTACGGAGGGAAACTTAGATTTCCTGCCCAACATCTATGAATACATTGAAACGGCAGATGACCTTGATTCATTGCATCGTTTCTTCAAGGGCTTTGAAGAAATTGTTTTTGATGAAGGTCAAAGCACTCAAGGCCCCACTATTGACGGAAATATCACTTGGGTAGACTCCATCTCCCACCTCAGTAACAACTATTTCTATGGCCAATATCTGAATGCCTACCTGAACCGTGAAGATAGCCTCTATGCCATGATTCTCCCCAAGAACCAGGCATGGGAAAAGGCATATAAAGACATAAGCCGGTATTTTGTTTACATGAATGAATATGAACAGAGGATAACGGCTATAGCAGACGATGGAAGTGAATCAAATGAGACAAAAAATATTGTTTATACAGATGCGGAAGTCGATTCCATCCAGAACTTCTACACTAAATATTTCCTGACACGAGGTTTGGCTTTCAATGTCAATCAACAATTCGGTCACAAGATAGAGGATTTTTCTGTGCCAGGACGATGTGATTCACTGCAGGCAACAAGTGGGTTAGTCTTTAAGGATCCCTATAGTGCAGAACTTTTTGACCACCAGCAGCCCATCCATCTGAGTAATGGTTGGGTCTATCCTGTTGACAACTTCAATTACCGCCCTGAAGACACATGGTTAATTGAGAAAATTGTTGAGGCTGAAGGACGAGGAAGCATTGAGACATATAATCGATGCACTCCAACCACCCGAACACTCAACATGCATTATTACTATGATTATGTCGACGAGGAAGGTAACAGCCAACGCATTGACACGCTCATTGACGAGACAACCATCTCCATGACACCAACGAGCAATAATGCCAATACCTCCATCACCTTGAGAATTCCAAATACCATGTCATGCAAATATGATATTTATGCTGTGATGGCCTACAACACCGAGGCACGCCGTCCCTACCAGTTCAGGGCAACACTCAACTATCACAGTAACCGCAAAAGTGTAACCAGACAGAATTTAATGGCCATTGACGGTGTAAATGGTGAAGGAAGAAACTTTGTAACCAAGGCTCCCCACATAGATGAAAAGGGACAGTTCCATTTCAATGACAGCGTATTGCTTGCACAGGATTTTGATTTGCCTGTATGCTATATGGGAATGGAAGATGCCTATGTGACGCTTGAAATTGCATCATACATCCCATCGTCACAACGCACAGAGTTTGCCAGCAACATCCTCTTGGATAAAATTGTTCTTGTACCCAAAAGAAAAGAATAATTTCACCATAATCCACGAGGAATCAAAATTTCATATCGTCCGGCTTTAAGCCGACTCTATACACAGCAAAGAATTCTCAATTATTTAGAATTATAATTAGAAATGAGAAAGAACCAAATAATCGCTATCATAACTCTTTTGGCAACCCCAATTGGATATGCCGGAAGCGGAATTGCCATAGCACAGGAAACAGATTCTGCCACTGCCGGAATCGTTGATAGTCCAGCAAAGACTGCTCCTAAATGGGAAATGAAGACAGTAGAAGGCCGCATACTGGATGCAGCCACGAAAGCCCCCATTGATGGAGCACGCGTAGAAGCCTATGGACATCCACGTTATTCAACCATGACGGACGAAAACGGACACTACCAACTGCAAGTACCCCGATTCACCACGTCTATTTATGCAACTGTTCCCCTCTATAATGACGTACAAGTTGCCATCACCCCACAGGGAACCGCCAATGCCCTCATGTACTCCAACTTCCTCAAGCCTGTCTATCAGCCTCTGACAACTATTACTTCCGTGAACAAGATTGAAGTTGACATGTCAAGTGCCACCAGCATTGACACTCACATAGAGAACGATTTGGCTGCAGATGTACATAGCATCCATCGCACGGGACTTCAAGGCCAGGGAGCCGCCATGTTCATTCGTGGCCTGAACTCTCTCAACTTAAATGCCCAACCGCTCTTCATTGTGGATGGTGTCATGATGGACCTACAGTTGGACCGCATTTCCATCCACGACGGATTCTTCAACAATATCCTTGCAGGGATTGACCCCGAGGATATAGAGAGTGTGGAAGTGATGAAAAATGCAACAGCACTCTATGGAGCAAGAGGTGCCAATGGAGTTATCATCATTACAACCAAACGCGGTCACAGCATGGCAACACGTATCAACGCGTCTGTTTTTGCAGGAGTGGAATTAGCACCGAATTACACGCCCATGATGAATGGAACCCAATACAAAAACTATGTCAGCGAGTTGGTCGGCACCACAGAATACGGCCTTAAGCACAGTTCTGCCGCCTATTCTATTCCCTTCCTCAACGATAATCCCGACTACTACTGGTATCCCATGTACCACAACAACACTGATTGGAACAAGGACCTCTATCGTACAGCACTCACTCAGAACTACAAAGTGAATGTTCAAGGTGGTGACGATGTCGCCATGTACGGACTCTCCTTGGGATATGCCAAAGCACAGTCAACAGCAAAAGAAAACGATTTCAGCCGTCTCAACATCCGCTTCAATACCGACATAAAACTAGTTCGCAATCTCTCCACACAGTTGGACGTTGCCTACTCCCGACTCAACTACAGCCTCAGGGACAATGGATGGGCAGAAAACTATGAGTCCAGCACCATCTCCTCACCCAACGTCCTCGGCCTCATTCAGTCCCCATTCCTATCTAAATATGGCTACTACACGGGAGACGACCTCAAACTGCACCTCTCAAGCGTCTATGCAGGAAAATATGTCAACGACGACAACTATCCCTTCGACTTTGCCTCCAAATACGGAAACAATGCCGCTCTTGCCAACCCCTATTGGATTCTTGAAAACGGAAGCGGAGAGAACAAGAACAGCGAGGAAGTAACACTATTCAGCCTTAACGTGATGCCCAAGTGGGAAATCAACCCCCACCTGACCATCTCGAACCGCTTTGCCTACCTGCTCAATCGTACCAGCGAAAAATACTACCTCCCTGAAGCAGGCATCCCTGTTTACAACCTCGAAGGGTTGGGCGATGTCACATCCGAAATTCGCAGTTTCTTCGGAAAAGAAACTTCCGTGTTCGAAGATTTCCGCATCAACTGGCATGCCAACTATGGTGCCCACGACCTCCATGCATTGGGCGGTTTCAGATTTACCAACAACACCTATTCCGACAACTACATGCGAGGCTACAACTCGGGCAATGACAAAATGCCCGACATGAAGAATTCGTCTGCTTTCCGCAATGTCGACGGTAACAATGACGAGTGGAGAAACCTCGCCTATTATGCTGAGGCTGGCTACAACTACATGAACAAATATTTCGCCCTTGCCTCCATGAGTCTCGAGTCCTCGTCACGATTTGGCAAGGAAACCAGTGAAGGCCTCAAACTCTTCGGAGTTAAATGGGGATTCTTCCCGTCTCTCCAATTGGGATGGGTCATCTCAAACGAACCTTGGATGCAGCATCTGGGAGGAGTGGAGCACTTGAAACTGACCATCGGAATGGATGAAAGTGGAAACGATGCCATCCCCTACTCCCTCTCACGCACCTATTTCCAATCCACCGAATTCCTGAAAGAGGCAACAGCCCTTTATCTGGTTAATATCGAGAACCCCAAAATACAATGGGAAACCACACGCCGTTTCAATGCCGCCGTTAACGGAAGTTTCCTCCACAACCGCCTCCAGGCCGGCGTCGACTTCTATATTGCCACGACACGCAACCTGCTCACCCTCAAAGGCAACAACTACATGACCGGTTTGGGTGCCTATTGGACCAATGGGGGAAGATTGCGCAACATAGGAGCCGAGGTACACACCCATGCCCTCCTCGTCAATGCACAGAAACTGAAATGGCAGGTTGGAACCTCATTGGGACATTACAAAAACGAAATCCGACAGTTGCCTGAAGGCTCCTACACCACTACCATCTACGGAGCAGAAATCAAGACCGCCGTCGGACATGCAGCCGGACTGTTCTACGGCTACAAGACCGAAGGTGTCTTTGCCACAGACGCCGAAGCCGCTTCCGCTGCAGGTGGAAGCGACTACCTCAAGTTCCCCACTGGCATCAAGAACAATCCCTACAAGAATTTCCAGGCAGGAGACGTTCACTTCACCGACCTTGACGGCAACGGAATTATTAACGATGCAGACAAGACCATTATCGGCGACCCCAACCCCGACATTTACGGCAACATCTACTCGTTCCTCCAACTGGGACGATGGACATTGGACATCAACTTCAAATACTCCTTGGGAAACGACACCTACAACTACCAGCGCAGCAAACTTGAATCACTTAACGGTTTTTACAACCAGACCATTGCCGCTGTCAATCGCTGGACCAACGAGGGACAAAAGACCACCATGCCGCGAGCAGGCGCAACAACCAGCGAATACTGGGTCGACAACGAGCGATTCTCTGACCGATGGATTGAAGACGGCAGTTACCTCAAACTGAAAAACGTACGCCTCACTTACGCACTGCCGCTCACACTTTCCTGGATACAGGGACTCACCATTTGGGCCGAAGCCAACAACCTCTTCACGCTCAGCAAATATTCCGGCGAAGACCCCGAATTCTCTTGTGGCAATTCAATTCTCTACCAGGGAATTGACGCAGGCCTTCTACCCGTTAACCGTAGTTTTAACTTAGGAATAAAAATCAACCTATAATGAAAAAGCATCTATTCATCCTCAGCCTGACCCTCATAGTCCTTGCCACCATTACCTCCTGCGAGGACATGTTGACCGTCGACACCGGAGACAAAAGTTACGTCAACGCCAACGACACCCTCTACTCCTATCTCGGCATCCTGAAACAGTTGCAGGACGTGGCCGAAAGGCAGATTGTGCTCAACGAAGTCCGTGGCGACCTCACCATTCCCACCGAATACGTCACCGATACCCTCCACGCCATTGCCAACTTCGACAACCCTTCCGACGGCACCTGCTCCATGCTTGACATCAGCCGCTACTACGCCGTCATCAACAACTGCAACCTCTACATCGCCAATGCCGACACCGCAAAGGTGAAGAGCAACCAGCAATACATGCTGCCCGAATACGCACAAGTCCAAGCCATTCGAGCCTGGACCTACCTCAAACTCGTCGAACTGTATGGACAGGTTCCCTTCATCACCACACCCGTCACCACCCTCGACGTTGTGCGCAACTTCAACTACCCCGACAACCTGGTTGATAAAGACAACCTGGTCGACAAACTCGTCGCCGAGGGACTGCCCAAGTACGTCGAGACACCCTATCCCACCTACGGCACCTACAACAACGGAGCCACCGGCATAGCCGCCAGACTCTGCTTCATCCCCGTGCGACTCGTACTGGCCGACCTCTACCTCCTGCGCGGACGCGACCAGCATGACTACCGCACCGCAGCACAATACTACTACGACTACCTGCGCACCACCTCCTCCTACCTGCCCCCCCAATACTGCACAGCCACTAAGTTGCGCACCATGCGCAACAACACCGCCACACAAAGCGACTACCTCTTCACCGCCAACCGCTGGGGCAGTTACGCATCCAACTACACCTATTCTGCCACGGGCGAAGTCATCAGCGTCATACCGTCATCCGCCAACAAGCAGTTCGGAACCATGCTGACACGTGTGGCCGACATCTTCGGCTACACCCCCACCTCCTCACAAAGCACCACCACCGGCCTGGGCGACGACGGTAACGAAGAGTCCAGCACCTCCGGAGCAATCAGCGTGATGCCCAACTACCAAGCCCAAATCCTGCCATCCCCAGCCTACACAGCACTCAACAAGGCACAGAACTACATCTACTGGCACACCGACATCCTCGAGCCCGAATACTACGACTGCGGCGATGCACGCTATGCCCTGTCTACCGAACAGACCACCCACGAAAGCCAAGCCTACACACTCGCCTGCAAGGCAGCAAAGGGAGCCACCTTCTTCTACACCATCCCCATCTATCGCAAGACACTCGTTTGGCTCCGACTCGCCGAAGCCATCAACCGCACAGGATTCCCACGTCACGCATTTGCCATCCTGAAAGACGGACTCAGCAACTACACCTATCCGACACAGTCCCAGTACCAACGCTTCATTCCACAACTCGACGCCGACGGCAACCCACTCCTCGACGCCGACGGCAACCCACAGGGAGAGACCGTCACAGTCGACACCATCATACTCTGCGCCGAACGGGCACTCCACTACGTCAACAAAGCCGAACTCGCAGGCTTCTTCCTTAATTTCACCGACGACGTATGGAACACCAACTACGGCATCCATGCACGCGGGTGTGGCATGGGCAACTGGACCGTGCCGCGCGACGCACAGAACAACGCCCTTGCAACCATCACTAACATCACCGGCGACCACGACAACCTCTATTTCGATTTCAACCCCCGACTCCAACTCGAAGGAGTCGACCCCGAAACCGCTACCGAGGCCGACATCATCAACGCAGTCGAAAACATCATTTGCGACGAACTCGCCCTCGAACTTGCCTTCGAAGGCTATCGGTTCACCGACCTCGTACGCATGGCACACCACAAAAACGCTGCCGGCTATCCAGGCACACAGTGGCTGGCCACCAAGATTGCCGACCGCAACACACAAGAAGCATCTATCGACGGCAGTCGCAAAGCCATACCCAGAGACCAGGAACTCTACAACAAACTGCTCAACACCAGCACCTGGTATCTCTCCAAACCAAAGTGGGAAGACACACAGAAATAGAAAAATGCCCTGTTAGATAGTTATTTAAATACAGACAAGAACAATGAACTACAAATCACTTGTTTACAACGTATTCTTTCTTTTTGCCCTATGCATACTCGATATAAGTTGCACAGACGAAACAGAACAAATCCAATCCACCCTCGGCACCCGTACACGAAGTGCCGAGGGGATTGGCAGCGTATCGGGCATGACCGCCACCACCTACACCCATTCCGTGCTGTTTCAGGCGCAACTCACAGGATGGGACGAAGAGACTCACAAACTGCGCACTTATGGGTTCTGTTTCTCAACCATGGAGGAAGTTCCTTCCTACAAGTTCAATACTGAAACAAATACCAAACGTGTCTCAACCAGAAACATAGACGCCGACGGTTTATTCTCCTATGAATTTAATAACGTAGAATTGGAACAGACCTATTGGGTAAGAGCCTGGGTAATTCTTCAAGACCGTATAACCGACAACATAGACACACTCTTTTCGGAAGTCACCTCTTTCAAGATTGACCTGACCGTTCCCTCGATAGAGACGATGCCCGTTGTCAATCGCTCAAAGATGGGAGCCGTTGTGTTTGCCCGCTTCAAGGATGCAGGCAATATCCCATTGTCCAAATGGGGTATATGCCTCTCCGAACGACCCAATCCAACACCAGACGACATCGTTGAATACGCGCGGGACACCTGCAAATTTGCAGCCTATCACGGCGAATTTGGTGCATTCTTTCAGGAGTTGACACCCAGCCGGTTATACCACACCCGGGCTTTCGTCATCACAGAAGACGGAAAGACCGTATATAGCGAAGACCGCATCTTCCGTACCACACGAGGAGGTGATTACGCATGGAGTTGGGCATCCAACCGAGAAGGAGCGGTCAGCGATGGTGCTGCCGAACGCATAGAAATTGCCATGGACTCAGCAGCCTACTACTACAACAACTACTCCAACCTCTATCTGCGGGCCCGCGTCGAATATAACACAGGCGTTCCCACTGCCGACTGCTCCTTTGGAGGGTGGATTCGTTTCGGAGCCAATTCCCGCTACCAATGGGTCGGCACGGCACAACACGAAACCGCTCACGGACTAGGGGTTGGTACTACCAGCGACTGGGGAACCCACCTCTCTTCCGGTGTGTGGATTCATCCCATAGCCCAAAGAACACTACGTGCCGTCATGCACGACCAAAGTCAGGAAATACATGGCGACACCCAGCATTTCTGGCCTGGCGGAATCAACCAACGTGAGGAAGTTACCAATGGAACCACGAACTCTTATGGAGAAAGCATTAGGAACGAACGCATGTTGCGTGCCAATGCCATGATTCTGAATGCCATGCGGCTCGATGGACTTTGGGGACCTGGCAGATAAGTAATAGTGAATAGTGAATAGTGAGGAATAAAAAATGAGAAGACACCTTATATATACTATCGTAGCACTGCTACCATTGACTGTCTTTGCACAAGAAGAAGAGGAACCAACGGAACAAGACAACATCGTTTTTCTCGAGACCTCCGAGGAAATGCCCTCCGGTACCTACACAATAGCCATAAAAGACATACAGTTGAAGGACAGTGACAGTGAAATCATATTGAAGACTCGTGTGGGCGATAACGCACGTGGTGCCGACATCCACATCGGTGCTGACAAAATCTTCATGGCCACCCAACACGACACAATCGTTGTGGCCGATGGACTTCCCGACGGACTGAAAAAGCACGATTACACACTGACCTCCAGCACCATACTCCGACTCTATCGCGATGGTGTCTTGTTGGGCAGAATCAGCACCCGCAGTTTTACCGACGATACGCCGCCACGCATCGAACTCGAGGGTGCCCTAAGTCTCAAAGAGGGCTACACCTTCCTGCTCGTCGATGCCGAAAAGTTGGTAGAACCGTCACAACTTGACTATGAGACCAACTTGAGCAATATGCTTACCGGTTTTACCAATCTCTCAACCGACCCCTATCTCAACACAGGTTTTCTCCGAACTGGCAACGGGGCAGAGAATCGCAGTTTCACCACCTCTGAAGCAAAGAATCTGGGTTGGGGAAGCGACATTTGGGCAGAAACCGATAACCCCTGCTCTGGTCCTATGTGCGTTCGTCTCAGCGGCCAGTCAAGTTACCCCAATGAAGGTGCTGCCCTGAAACAAGCAATCACGTTCAAGGCCAAGACACCTTACGTCGTTCGTGCCATGGTCAACAGCCAGGGGTGGGAAGGAATGATTGGTATTGCCGACGAACAGAATTTCATCCACATCACTGACACACAGGGAGAATGGAAACAAGTAGAAGCCGTCCTCATCCCGCAATACACCTGGAACGCTACATCTTTCGAGACATTCTACGTCCACAATGCAGACTACGAAAGCGACGGCACCCTGCTGATTGACAATATCGAGGTGTACGAAGGATTGTCTACCCTGCCCACCGCCCCACAGACCGACATCCCTGCCGTCACCATACCAGCAGGACGCATTTGGGAGCCCACCACATCTGTGAATGTATATCGCCTGGGATTTGTGGAGAACAGCCCCACCAACTATGCTCAAATCAACCCCAACCAAGTGACGATTACAGGAGCCACCTACTTCACCCGTACCTTCCAAGGCTCACGTCTCAACGTCATTTATTTCCCTGGCGATGTCATCAACGTTACCCACACAGGCAGCGTCGACGGTTGGGACAACTACGAAGCCCATCTCTATCATGGCCTGGACTTCATCTGCCAGCGGCTGAACCCCGACACAGGCAAGTTTGAATACCTGGACGACGAAGCCCCCCTGACAGCCGGTTGCTACATCCTGCAGATGGCAGACAACTACGACAACCTCCCCGTCCGTTTCGACTTCAAACCCGGAACCGAGGACAATTCCCAACGTAGTAACTACTGGATGGAAGGCAATGGCAGCGGACATGACATCCATGCAGACGAATTCCCCTCAGCCGAGGCCACACAATTGTATTTCAACATAGAGAAGCAGGTATTCGAGGCAGGCACGCCACATGCCGTCCGCCCATTCGAGGCCATCCTTTGCACGACTGACCCGACCATTCAGGCCGTATCGCCCGAAGGTTCCACAGGCATCCTCCGACTCCAGTCAGCACGTCAAGGCAACAACGTCCTTGTACGCACCACCAACGCAGGAGGAATCCTTTTGCAGGCAGCCACCCCTTGCAATCTGCCCGTCTTCACCCTCAGCGGACAACGCCACACCCTCGCCCACCTCTCAGCCGGCGAAAACTTCCAGCCCCTTTCTCCAGGCATCTATATCGTAGCAGGTAAGAAAGTCATCGTTAGATAACAGTCACGACAGACCAATATACACTTTCTTGCGCACACAGACAACCCCCGTGTCTGTGTGCGTTCTTTCTATTTCCCCCTTAACCAAGGTTAACTTTCGTAACGACAAAAGTTAACCGTATTTTTCAGTACTTAAGGATGTAATAAGTCTTTCTGTCCCCTGTATGACTTATGTTTGAAGAGATAATTATTCTATGCCAAACTCTTCAAAGTCAAGTGGAGCATCTGAGTTTGTGCGTTTGAAAGGAATAAGTTGCAAAGGCTCACACACAAGAACAGATGGGTCATTTTTGCTGGGAGTCAGCACGAAGTTGGCTTTTTTCAATGAGATGATGTAAATGTCATCGGGTTCGCTGGGAGTGCCGCCAATACCAAGTACGATGAAAACAGGCCAGTTTCTTTCTTCAGAAAACTCATGATACGCCGCCAGGCTTTCAGGAGAAAACAAATCCTGCATAACAACTTGGTTGAGGTACGTTCGCCATTTACATTCTATAGCAATTCTTCGCTTCGTTTCCGTTTCTTCTAATAATAAATCGGGATATTAGATAGCCCGAAACATGATACTAAAGAGGTACTGTCAGTAAATATGAATCGCTTTGTGGCCTGGCATTCTTTCTATTATTCTTATAGACATAGGTACAAATATTTTTCCTAAATCTGACTCTTACCGACACATGGTTTTTAGTCGCTTCAAAAAATGGGGGCCGAGCGTGATGCATCTATACCTCGCCCCTTGACTGGGGGCTGACACTCCCGACTCTCGACTCTTGACTCTCGACTCTCGACTCTTGACCCAACCAATAGATTTTTCAATATGTTCATTCTTCCGCCCCACCTTGTATCCAGTCGTCGATGACGTGTAGGATGCGCTGGGTTTCGTTGCTGATTTGGTCGAGGTGGTTGATGGCCCAGTGGTCGGTAATGCTCACATCGGTTGCGAGGGCGAGATGGAGGACACTGTGCAGACTGTCTCCTGGTTCGACCAATTGCATGCCTTGCAGTTTGATGGACGGATGGTTCGTCAGCGACTGATAACTGTGGCCCGTGGTAAGGTCGACCCCGGCGGCTATGCGGTTGCCAGCCCCATGACAGTTGGCACAGGTGGGACTGAAGAGTGCCTGCTGGATGGTGTTGAACATGGAGGTATTGACCGCATCCACGTTAAAACGGATGGTGTCGGTTTGCTGCATGTCTTCGGCGGAGGCCGATGCCAGCGTATAAACCCGTTGGTGAATGCGGTTGAGCACACAGAGTTCGAGTTGGGTGACTTGGTCGGGAATACCGGCCATCTGGAGGGTGACGTGACCACGCGTCTGGCGGGGGAGGTTCTTGAGGATGATGGCATAGTCACTTTCGTCGTCAAAGCCTGCCAGTGCTATATTGTAGCCATCGCTCCAATTTTCCACTCCACTGATGTTGCCCTCCAGCACACAGGTGCGTCCTTCTTCCTGAACGTAGGTGTTTTCTTCTACAGGTCCATCGTCACAAGCAACAAGCAGCAACAATAATGTATATAACAGATATCTTCTCATTTGAAGTTTTTATTGAAAATTTTGGTCGAGAGTCGAGAGTCCCATTGCTCGTATAACAGCCCCAAAGGGGCAAAAGGACCATAGTCGGGGGTGTCAGCACCCGGTCAAGGGGCGAGGGAGTTTTTTTATCAGAAACTGTACTGCAACAGGATTTTAGCGGTGTGCATGGGCTGTCCCAGGTCGTCGTTGTCGCGGTCCAACTGCGTTTCGTGGCCTGTGCGACCGATGTATTGATACATGGCTTGCAGTTTGAGGTTGGTGTTTGGCAGGAAGTAGTTGACGCCTACTGCCGGCATGTTCAGCATACCGTCCTTGTCTGTACTGTTGCGGTCCATGAAGTCGTAGCGCACTCCCAACTGCACTTGGTCGGTGATGAAATAGCCAGCCTGGAGATAGGCACCCCAGTAGTTGAAGGTGTCGTCAATCTTCTGGCGGTCGGTGAATCCCACGTGCATGTAGTAGGCTTCGGCTCCGACATACCAACGGTTTTTCAGCATGGAGAATTCCAGTCCTGCTCGCATGTCGTTGGTGCTTTCGCTTTCACTTTCTACATTTTCTGAGAATGAAAGGCCGAGCAGCATCTTGTCTTCGTGCAGTCGGTTGGGATTGCCTTGGATGGAGGGCATCACTCCCTTGGGCATCCACGTCAAGCGTCCGGCATAGAGCAAGGAGGGGATGTGCCAGTCGTCGCTGAAGGTCTTGGTGGCTGTGTTGACTGCCGCTCCGGTTCCGTTGAAAATGCCCACTTCGTACCCGAATTTCTTGGCCAGCAGACCGTGCAGTTCGATGCCCAGGTCGAATCCCGTTCCGATGGTCGGCGTCACTGCGTTCAGGGTGTGGGGCATGATGGTGGTAGCGGTGAGGGAGGTTGGCACTTGCGGCAGCAGTGTCTCGCCCAGTGTGGTGAGATAGGCATGAGTGAAGGGTGTCTTGAACTTACCTACGCGCAAGGCCAGTTGGTCTTTCATTTTCACGTCGAACCATGCTTGTTGCAGCAGGTTTCCTCCACTGGCTGCTGCGTTCATGGTCAGGTTGAATGTCACCTTTCCAAATGCCTTGCCCGTGAATCCGAGTACGGCGTAGGGGATGGCAAAACCGCTGTTGGCCACATTGTCTTGATTGTAGGCCTTGTCCAGTCCTTCATCGTCGTAGTAGTTGAAGTTGGCAGATGTCTGAATGAGTGCGTATGGTTTGAACACGAACTCTCCACTCTTGCTACTTACTGTAAATCCTTGCTTTCCGTCGAGCGAGAGGATTCCGTTTTCCGTGGCTTCTTCCTCTTGGGCAAAGCCTGTCAGTGGCAGCATGGCTACCAATGAATAGATGAGATATTTTTTCATGATTGAGATTTTTTTTCGGACGGGGAGGTCCGCGGTCCATTGTTTACGGACGAGGGGCTTTGGTTCATGCGGACGGGGACGTCCGCGGTCCCAGGGCGGTCCATTGTTTGCGGACGGGGGCTTTGGTTCATGCGGACGAGGACGTCCGCGGTCCCAGGGCGGTCCCAGGGCAATGAAAACTTCAAACTTCAAATTTCAAACTTCACGCTTCACGCTTCACGCTTCACAGTGACCAAAGGAACTGCACAAGCGCATCGCGGTCGGATTTGCTCATATTTTTGAAGAGGTTTTTCGATGCTTCGCCTTCTCCGCCGTGCCACATGATGGCCTCGACGAAGTTGCGGGCACGTCCGTCGTGCAGGAAGTAGGTATGTCCGTTCACCTTGGACTGGAGTCCGACGCCCCACAGCGGTGTGGTGCGCCATTCGTTTCCGCGAGCGAGAGCGCTCACATAGTTGTCGTTCAGTCCGACGCCCATGATTTCGCTGCCCATGTCGTGCAGCAGGTAGTCGGAGTATGGATGGACGGTCTGGTTGCCGAGCCAGGTGATTTCTGTACCGTTGAGCAGCGTGGCACCTCGTGGTCGGGTGTGCAGGGTGGTGACGTGGCAGAGGTGGCACTTGGCCTGATAGAACATCTGTTCGCCTCGTTTCACAATCGGGTCGTTCACGTTGCGGCGAGCGGGCACACTGAGGGTGTGCATGTAGAGGTCCACGTCCTCCATCTCGCGGGTAGTCACGTCGAGTTGTTCGTAACTGAGTCCCATCATCGAACCGCCTTTCATCTGGGACTGTCCCTCACAAATCTCTTCCGGATAGCGCGAGTTGGTGATGCCCATGTCGCTCGAGAAGCCGAGTTCGACGGTCAGGTCGGCATGTTGTGCCTTGTTGCCGGAGAGTCCCAGTTGACGCACGCCGCGCTCAACGATGTAGTTGGCCTTGCCACTGATGCCGTATTCGGGATAGTTGCTCATTTGTGCCAGGCGTTCTATCTCATTGCGGTCCAGGGCCATCATCTGACCCATACCGACATGTCGCAACGGCACACGCACCGTGCAGAACAGGTCTTCGGGACGGATGCTGTCTGCATACCAGTCGGTGATGGTCCATGTGGGATAGCACAGTTCGTAGGGTTCTCCGTCGGGGAACTGGAACGACTGATAGTTCAACTTCACATGGGCCTTGCCTTCAGGCTTCACGCCGTAGATTGCCTGGTCGTGCAGCACACGGCCATAGTCTTGGAAGAATGCACCGTTCTTGCGGGTGATGTAAATGAGCATGGAAGAGAATCCATACTCGCCCGAGCCGCTGCTGCTCCACAATCCTGGCAGCGTGCGACCTGCATTGCGGTGGCAACTGCCGCAGGAGTAGCCTGCATAGACTGGGCCGAGGCCACCGGTCTGCCCGTTGTCGCTGGTGCGCACGTGGTCGTAGAGGCGGTCGCCTGCGTGGAAGCGCGACTTCAACTCGCCCGTCACCCAGTCGGCAGGGTTGTCGTAGGCATAGGCAGAGTTCATAAAATTTGTGGAAGTGCCCGCAGAGAGCGCATAGCCCTCGGGCACTTCCATATCTACGACACTAATTTTTTCGTCTTCGTCTTCGCAGGCTGTAAACAGGATGAGGAGGAGAATGAAAAGTGACGCGTGAAGTTTAAAGTTTGAATTTTTCATTGCCCATCATTTGGTCTTCCTTGCTTTTCCATCCTTGAAGATGAGGAATTCGAGGGTGTGGAAACCGCGCAGTCCCTGAGCGTTGGCTATGTCTTCGCTGTCTTCGTCAAACTCACCGGTCCATTCCAGTTGGTTCCAGTTTTGTGAGTTAAGAATCTCAACGATACCGGCCTGGTCGAGTGGCCATGAGTCCATGTTGGGATCCAGTCCCTTGTCGGCCACGGGGCCATAGAGGAAGGCTTCGCTGGTTTCCCATGGTTCACGAGCCTTGAGCCATGCCTTGGCACAGGTTTCAAAGGCAGCATTGCTGGGGTTGGCCTGGAAAGCCACGACTGCTTCATACAACTCGTTGTTGCAGGTCTGAAGGTCACTATAAGTAGGTAAGACAACGTTCATCACGTACTGTTCTACGATGGGGTCAAGCACTTCGTCGGTGTTGATGTCATTGTTGCTGTGAATCCACGGCTTGAGTTGCTTGTCAAGGAATTCTTCCAGATTGCCGCAGGCCTGGGCTGCATCGATTGCCTCCTGACTGTTGATGTGGTTGCGGAAGGGAGAAGGGATGTTCTCGATGGCGTCAATAGCGGCCATGATGTACTTGGTGGCCATCTCGTCGAGAACACTGTTCTTCGAGGCCACGAGTTTCGACAGTGAATTGCTGTTTACGCTGCCGTCGCGAGAGCCGAAATAGGCATTGCGAATGGAACGGATGTTGTTGGAGTAGTCCTCGATGGAGTGCCAACTGTACCAAGACTCGACGGCATAGAGGGCTGACTGCTTGTCACCACTGTTGTAAAGGTCAATGGGGTCGCCAATCTTCGACGAGCCCACCTCGGAGGCGATGTCGGTGCAACCGTCGATAATTTGCTCCACACAGTCGAGGGCCGAGTTGAAGTCCTTGTTATTGTGGCCCATGAAGTAGTTCATGTAACTGGTACCATCGTACTCATTACTTTTCAGCCAGGAATTGTACAGGGTCGAGGCGTCGTTCTTCAACAACTGAGCCGTCACGCGCATGTAGTTGCCCCATGCCTTGGCATTGTTCGAAGAGTAGACGATGTCGGCTGCTGCACGACCTTTGTTCGGATCCTTGTCATCATCGTCGTCGCTGCATGCAGTGAACGACACGGCGAGCCCCAGTGAGAGGAGCCCCATAATGAGATAGTTCTTTTTCATTTTTGTTTGATTTAATTTGTTATTAATTAAAGGTTTATTTTGTTTTGTTCAATCATTTCTTTGAAAACCAGCCTGCATAGGCAATGCCGACCGAATACTCGTTTTCGCTGTTGAACTGACCTTTGCCGAACACCTTCTTGACACCAATCTGGCGCGTGTTGTAGTCGGCTTTCACGACGAGGTTAGGCAGTGGCTTCCAGTTCAGGCCCACGGTCCATTTGCTCACCTGACAGCGGCTGTCCATCGTCACCAGTCCATCGCCCTTCTCCTGGGGATTGAAGTATTCGTAGTGGGCAAAAGGCATGAGCACCGGCATCTTTTCGCTGCCCACCAGTTCGCGCACGTTCAGTCCCACCTCGGCACTGTAGGTAGTGGCACGGTGGGCAATGCTGCCCTGACGACTGTAGGGCGACAGGTTGCTGTAGCGACGGTTGATGGCCTGAATCTCGTTGGGATGGGCCAGCGTGCCCGTCACAAAATTGGCACGGGCCACCACGAAACGGTTCTGATACTGAGCATCGAGCGTGAAAATCTTCACCGGCAACCGACCCACCGACTTGTACGTAATCAGTTTGTCGGCGTTCTTGCCGGCATCGTTGCAATAATAGAAACTCCCGCCGACACGCAGGCCCTGCACTCCCTTGTAGTCCACGCGCAGCACCCAGGCAGGCGACGAGAAATTGTCGGTCTCGAAATAGCCCTGCTTGCCGCCCTTCACCCAGTTGTATTTGTCAAATCCGTTTGGATTCAGACCCGCAACCACCATGGCCTGGTAGTCGAACCGGGCCAGTCCGCGACCCAGTGTACCGAAAAGAGCCAGACCCGTCTCGTGCCACGTGCAGGGCAACAACGTCGTTTCGCCCTCGGGACGCGTCGTGCCGAAGAAATTGATGGGTTCGTGGTGGGCATTGGTCAATCCGACCGGCACCACCATGTGGCCAACGCGCACATTCAACTCGGGCAGAATCAGACGCGTCAGGTGGAATTGCTCCAGGGCCACCTCACCACCCTTCTCTACCTCCGTCTCATATTCCATGTTCTCACTGCCCGACTGCTCCTCCAGTTCATAGGCAATGCCGGTTCCGCCCGACTCAAACTCCACTTCAACACCCAGCACCCACTTCGAGTCAAACTTATAGTCGCCGGCAACGACAAAGCGCGGAATGGCCACCGTAGCGTGGTCGCGCTTCGTGGTACCATCAAGCGAACCGTTCCAGCGGTTCAGACCATAGTCCTTCCAACTGGCCACCATCTCGCCGTAGCCACCAACACGATATGAGTCCCAACTGCCATACTCCTCGTCGACACAAGTCGATGTCTCAGTCTGTGCCACAGCCACACCGGCAGCCAACAGCCACGCCAGTGCCCCATCGCACAACATTCGACCACATTTTTCCATACTTTCACTCATTATATATATAAAAGCATATTATTCTTATATATATAGCCTGACATACATCCTTACCGTAGCACGACTATTTTTTCAACTGCAAAATTACAAGTAATCCACCAAAACATCAATACTCTAATTTTGTGAAATAATTGTTCAAAAGCGGAAAAAAGAATCTTTCACATACTCAAAAACCGTAGTCGGATACTCACTTTTTCCACTTCACCCACCTCCAATACCCAATAAAGGTGACCCAACTCCCTTCACCTCATTGTCAGCCTCGGCATGAAAATACAAACGTCACGACTTGGGGAAGCAAACGTCACGACTTGGGGAAGAAAACGTCACGCCTGCGGACAGCACCTTCCCTCATCCTTCCCCTCCGCAGGCGGGACACCCGCGCCCCAAACCCCACGCGACCATCCATTTAACCACTAATTCCTCGCCTTGTAGAGACGGGCAGCATGCCCGTCTCCCTGTTAGCCATGCCACATCGCGCGGAAAACGAGGCACTGTCAATGGGGCGACAGGCATACAGCCCGTCCCTACAGCCAATAAGATAGTCGGACGGTACACGGAGGAAACTTCACACTTCTACACACGAAAAAAAAATAAACTTAACACGAAAGTATAAATCAAATATATGATTTATATAAATCATGGCTTTGATTTGTATAAATCATACGTTAGATTTATATAAATCATATATTTGATTTATACTTTCCTCTGCAGAGGAGTCAACTTTCGCGTGCAGAGGCATGAAGTTTCGCGTGCAGAGGCATGAAGTTTCGCGTGCAGGCGAATGATGTTTCACGTCTATCTACCCCCATTCGCAAAGGAACAAAAAAAATCCCAAGCCTTCATGGGCGTGGGATTTCCACTCAAGTTTGAGCCGCGTGCCGGATTACATATCCGAAAAGCCTGCCGGCGGCAGGCTTTCATGGAAAACCCCGGCAGCCATCCGAAAGCATGCTTTCGATTTCGGCCAGGGTTTTCCATGAGCCTCTTGTCGGATTGGATATCCGAAAAGCCTGCCGGCGGCAGGCTTTCATGGAAAACCCCGGCAGCCATCCGAAAGCATGCTTTCGATTTCGGCCAGGGTTTTCCATGAGCCTCTTGTCGGATTGGATATCCGAAAAGCCTGCCGGCGGCAGGCTTTCATGGAAAACCCCGGCAGCCATCCGAAAGCATGCTTTCGATTTCGGCCAGGGTTTTCCATGAGCCTCTTGTCGGATTGGATATCCGAAAAGCCTGCCGGCGGCAGGCTTTCATGGAAAACCCCGGCAGCCATCCGAAAGCATGCTTTCGATTTCTGCCAGGGTTTTCCATGAG
>FLNU01000006.1_pt1 | contig 56771 bp, 43 predicted proteins | sample 1140361 | NCBI WGS metagenome assembly FLNU01 (sample SAMEA3878206, study PRJEB12797) | bioreactor metagenome | biome: Moose rumen | place: Sweden | collected 2011-10 | reverse complement strand
TCTTACACATACCCACGAGTGTGGCACACTCGTCGAGCGAGAGTTCCATCGGGTCTTTTGCGAAATAAGTGCGCGCGGCGCTCTTGATACCCACCGCATTGTTGAGGAAATCGAAGTAGTTGAGATACATGGTGATGATTTCCTCTTTGGTGTAATAGCGTTCGAGCATGGTTGATATATACCACTCCACCGGCTTCTGGAGCATACGCTGGCTGATGGTAGTCTCTGCCGTCACGTCCGAATAGAGCTGTTTAGCCAGCTGCTGGGTGATAGTGGAACCGCCACCGGCCGACTCCTCACCCATGAATCCGCGTTTGACGAGGACACGTCCGAGGGCCCGCATATCGATGCCTGAATGTTCGAAGAAACGCTCATCCTCCGTATCGACAAGCGCCATCACAAGGTTTTCAGGCAGGGAGTCGAATGGCACGATGAAGCGGTTGGCCGACGCATAGCTCCAGGTACCCATGAGTTTGTTATCGTGGGTATAAACCTTGGAGGCGAATTTGTTCACCGGGTTTTCGAGTTCGGTGATAGCCGGGAGGCTGTTGAGCCATCCGCGCGAAATGGCATAGACGGCACCTGCCATAGCGAGCATGAGTACGAGAAAGAGTCCCCATACGATGACCAGTCCTGTGCGGATGCTGTTTTTCTTTTTGCGATTATGGTGAGACATATATACTTTGAACTTTGAACTTTGAGATTTGAACTTTAAGCCATGCGGATTGCGTAGGACGCGGGGAGACGGGGCATGCCCACGTCTCTACAAGGTGGCAGTTTCCAATTTGCAAAGTTATGAGTTTTTTTTCAGAAGAGCAAATAAAAAGGGAGTTGAAAAAAGACAAAAAGAAGGAAGATTGGCAGAAGAAATTTGTAACTTTGCAAAAAATCGGTTTCAGGATGAAAATAATTCAGTTTTTAAAGGAGTGGACTTTACCGAGTGCAATCGTGGTCGGAACGGTATTTTACTTGCTCTTTGCCCATGTGGATGCGCTGGACAGCACAGGCGACAGGTTTGGCAGCTTGTTCGACCATCTGTTTCCGTTTTGTGTGTTTCTCACATTGTTCACCACGTTTGCGAAAGTGGATTTCCACAAGATGCGCCTCACCCGCTGGCATCTGTGGTTAGTGATAGCTCAACTGGTGCTTGTTGTTTTGCTTAGCGGTGTGATTATGGTGTTTGTGTACGACCGCGACACGAAGATTTTGCTGGAAGCGATGTTGACATGTGTGATAGCTCCTTGTGCCACAGCAGCTCCTGTAGTGACGGGAAAACTGGGTGGTGATATCACGACGATGACCACCTACACGCTCATCTCAAGTCTGCTTTGTGCGCTCACGATTCCCGCTGTCTTTCCGCTGCTGGAGCATGTGGAGGGTGTGACGTTTCTTTCGTCGAGCCTGACCATCATGGAGCACTTATGCCTGGTGTTGCTGCTGCCATTGCTGTTAGGCTGGTTTGTACGTCATTATGTACATCCGCTCTACGATTATATTATCCGTCATCCGAACCTGAGTTTTTATATCTGGAGCGTGACGCTTGCGATCACGACGGGTGTGACGGTCAAGAATATCAGTCATAGCGAGAGCAGCGTGTTAATGTTACTATTGATTGCGTTGGTGTCGCTTGTGGTGTGTGTGGTTCATTTCCTGATAGGCAGAGGCATCGGTCGGGTGTTTGGTGAGAAGATTAACTGTGGTCAGGGTATGTTTCAGAAGAACACCGCCATGTCGATCTGGGTGTCGTATATGTATCTCAGTCCTGTGGCATCCATCGGAGCGGGATGCTATGTGCTATGGCAGAATATCATTAACTCATGGGAGATAAAGGAGACCAAGAATTAGAGAAATCTGCAGATCAATTAGAGAATTTGAGAATTTTCCTTTATTCCGTGGTTCCTTAGAGATATTTTTAGTTCACACAGAAATCAGAAATCAGAAAATGGCCATGCGGAACGACGGAAAAGAGTTTAAAGGGTTTAAGGAATTTAAGAGCCATGCGGATGAATTTTAGTTCACACAGATGGCAGGGAATACCTTAAAAAAGAATAAAAATTTGGTGATTAAAAAGATTGTGCTTAAATTTGCATATCTCTAAGAATACAAGACTATGAAGGCAACAATTTCTATGGAGTCTTTATTAAAGACATTGAGCGGCCTAAGCTTGAGTAACCGTAAATGGTTAGCGGCTCATCTTGTGGAGCCATGGGAGGAGGAGGAGGTGAAGACCCTGACAGACGACGAGCAGTTTGTCGACAAGTTTCTCAACACCCCCTATGATAACCCAATGAGTGCTCAGGAGGCCAAGAAAATCGTACGCGAAAGCCGTATTTACAAAAACAGGAATCACAAAACTTTATACAATGGACAATAAAGTTTATCTGCTTGACACTAACATATTAATTGAACTGATCCATGAAAATCGCAATGTAATTCAACAGATTCTCAAGGTTGGATTAAATAATTGTTGCATGTCGGTTATATCCCTTCATGAGCTTTATTATGGAGCATATAATATCAAGAAACAAAGTGAGAAATATTTTCAACAGGAAATGCAGAGAATAAATATGCTTCGTCAACGTTTTCAAGTATTACCTTTACCAGAAGAAGCTGATGAGTATGGAAAAATCAAAACTGAATTAATAAAAAAAGGTAGAGGTGTAGATGAATTTGATATGATTATAGGTGGACAAGCCATAAGTAACCAGATGATAGTTGTTACAGATAACGAAAAGCATTTCAATAGAATGAGTGGACTGACTGTTGAGAATTGGACAGTGGAAAACTAAGAAACAGAGGCTATGGGCGAAAACTATTTGAAGTAAGAGGTAAGAGTTATTGCCATGCGGATGATGGAGGTGATGGTTGACATGCTGACGGGAGGAAGTGGTAACGGTGCTGGGGCATTTTAAAAGGTGAAAGGGTTAACCGTAGGGGGTGAGATTTGGTGGAAGGGAGAAAAATGTGTAACTTTGGCTGCGCCGAAGTTAGTAACGTTCGAAAATAAAAATCAACCAATTTATTTTGTATTTTGCTCACTTAATCGTAACTTTGCAGTCGTTTTAGAAATAATTGTTGAACGAAACGTTTAACCGTGTGCTTGAACACCACGTAAAAAACAAGAAAAATGGAACAAAAAAAGAATGTTGTAAGCGTTGCTTACATGTTGATGGGCATCCTGTTCTGCGTATGCCTGATTGCATCAAACTTACTTGAGACAAAAATTGTGCAGATCGGAAGTTATTCGATGACTGCAGGGTTTATCGTGTTTCCTATCTCTTATATCCTCAATGACTGCATCGCTGAGGTGTGGGGATACCGGAAAGCACGGCTGATTATCTGGCTGGGCTTCGCCATGAACTTCTTTGTGGTGATGCTGGGTGGTATCGCCTGCGCATTGCCAGCCGCACCGTTTTGGGAAGGGGGCGAACACTTCGAGTTTGTGTTCGGTCTGGCTCCTCGTATTGCAGTGGCCTCGCTGCTGGCTTTTCTGGTGGGTTCGTTTCTGAACGCTATCGTGATGAGTAAGATGAAGATTGCGAGTGAGGGTCGTCATTTCTCTTGGCGTGCCATCCTTTCGACGCTTGCCGGCGAAGGTGCGGACTCTGTGATATTCTTTCCGCTGGCTTTCGGCGGGCTGATGCCGGTGGGTGAGCTGGCAAAACTGATGATTCTTCAGGTGACTGCCAAGACGCTGTATGAGGTGGTTGCGCTGCCGCTGACTGTCCGTGTAGTGAAATACGTGAAAAAAGTGGAGGGAACTGATGTGTATGACAGTGGAGTGTCGTATAATCCGCTGAAGGTTAAGGAGTTATAGAAGAGGTGAGAGCGGAGAGGTGAGAGGAAAGAAAATACGCTGAAAATACGCTGAAAATTTAAGTCAGAAAATAATAATTCTTGAAATTCTTGATAAAACAGATAATGAGTATGTTGGACAGAAATGCAGCATTGGTGGTTTTTTCGGGTGGTCAGGATAGTACCACCTGCTTGTTTTGGGCCAAACGGAGGTTTCAGAAGGTATATGCACTGAGTTTCCGTTATGGTCAGAAGCATGAGATGGAAGTGGAGATTGCCCGGAGGATAGCGGAGCAGGCCGGGGTGGAGTTAGAGGTGATGGATGTGAGCTTCATCAGTCGGCTTTCGCATGGTTGCTCTTTGACGGACAGCAGCATAGAGATGGACAAGGATGTGCCGGCTGGTGGTCCTCCCAACACGTTTGTGCCGGGACGGAATATGTTCTTTCTTTCGATAGCGGCTGTGTATGCCCGCGACCACGGTTGCATGAATATCGTGACGGGTGTATCAGAGACGGACTACTCGGGTTATCCCGACTGCCGCGATGCTTTTATCAAGTCGATGAATGTGACACTGAATCTGGCGATGGATGAGCAGTTTATGATACACACGCCACTAATGTGGCGTGACAAATGCGAGACGTGGGCATTGGCTGATGAGTTGGGTGTGTTTGACTTGGTTCGTACTCAGACGCTGACATGCTATAACGGCATACAGGGTGACGGATGTGGTGAATGTCCGTCGTGCAAGCTAAGGCGAAAAGGGCTGGAAGCTTATATGAATAAATTAGGAATTAGGGATGAATTTAATGGAAAATAAAATTATGGCTATGGAGAGCAAAGCAGATGAGGGATTGAAATCCCTGGGAAAGAAGACTGAATATCAAAGAGACTACAGTCCGGAGGTGTTGGAGACCTTCGAGAACAAGCATCAGGAGAATGATTACTGGGTGGAGTTCAACTGCCCGGAGTTTACAAGTTTGTGCCCGATTACGGGTCAGCCTGACTTTGCTGAGATCAAGATCAAATATATCCCGGATGTGAGGATGGTGGAGAGCAAGAGCCTGAAGCTCTACCTGTTCAGTTATCGGAATCATGGTGATTTTCATGAGGACTGCGTGAATAAGATTATGAAAGACCTGATTGCCCTGATGGATCCGAAATATATTGAGGTGACGGGCATCTTCACTCCTCGTGGTGGTATTTCCATCTACCCTTATGCTAATTACGGGCGTAAAGGTACGAAATATGAGGAGCTGGCGAAGTATCGGTTCCATCACTATAAACTTTAAACCGTGGGCTATGACGGGAACGATAGTAAATGCGATCACGATTGTGGTGGGCAGTGTGGTTGGCAGTTTAGCCAACAGAGGCTTGAAAGACAAATACAAGCAGGTGTTGTATACCGGACTGGGTCTGGCATCGTTCGGCATTGGTCTGAATGCGTTTATCAGCTATATGCCGAAGAGCGAATATCCGGTGCTGTTTATCGCCTCGATTGCCATAGGCGGCGTGATCGGCACTGCGCTGAACCTGGATGCAAGGTTTAAGCATATCGTGGAAGGACGTTCGAAGAAAAAGAAGCAGATGGCAGCCGATGCTGACCCCCGGTCGAACCTGGCTGAGGGACTTTCTACCGCTATCCTACTCTACTGTATCGGTCCGTTGTCGATGCTGGGTCCGGTGATCAGTGCATTGAACGGCGACAACACCTTTTTATATACTAATGCGACGCTCGACCTGGTGTCGTCGTTCGTATTTGCGACGACCTACGGCATCGGTATGATACTGGCAGCGCCGGTGTTATTCATCTGGCAGGGTACGTTCTTTCTGATAGCCAAGATCTCGAGCGAGGCTGTGAGCGATTCTCTGATGGCAGAACTGCTGATTGTGGGTGGTCTGCTGATTACCTGTTCGGGTTTGACACTGCTTAAAATCAAGGACTGCAAGACATTAAATCTGCTGCCGAGCTTGCTGGTGCCGGTGGTGTGGTACCTACTTAAAGGATTGATTTAAGCCTCTCCCCCCGCCCTCCCCCATAGGGAGGGAGCCCCCTTCGGGGTGGCCATACGAATGGACGGGAAAGGAGTTTAAAGAGTTTAAAGGGTTTAAGGAGTTTAAGAGCCATGCGGATGGGGATTCTAACGAAAACGAAAACGAAAACTTTTTTTAGTTCACACAGAAATCACAGAAATCACAGAAATTCTCAAATTCCCGAAATTCATGATAAAGTCTAAGGAGGAAAGGAGAAAATTCTCTAATTCTCTAATTCTCTAACTTGATTGGGATAAAATTTTTTTGGAAGAAGCACGTTATTATATCAGAATTTTGAGAAAATGCGCGTTTTCGGATACATATTCACTTTTTTGCTTGATTGTTTTCCATTGACGGTATCTGCTCAGTTTGACCCGGTGTTTCTGAACAGTCTGGGTGTTCAATACATGTTGGGCGACGGTGTTCCTCAGAATCTGGAAGAGGCGTTCCACCTGTTTGAGCAGGCAGCTGAGCAAGGCTATCCGTTGGCAGAGAATAATCTTGCCAACTGCTACTACAATGGTGACGGTGTGAAGAAAGACCAGTCGAAAGCACTGTATTGGTATGAGCGTGCCGCAAAGAAAGGGAATCCAACAGCCCAGTGCAGCGTTGGCGAATGTTATTATTTCGGCAACGGTGTGAGCCGTGATTTGGAGCGTGCGGTTTACTGGTTTCAGAAATCGGCAGATCAGAATTATGCGTATGCTCAGTTCCGTCTGGGTTTATGCTACAACAAAGGCCATGGTGTGATGCGTGACACAAAACGCTGCCTGTACTGGCTGGAGAAATCCGCGCGTCAGGGTTTCCCCAAAGCGCAATTTGAGTTCGGCAACTGCTATGCCAACGGCTTTGGCGTGGAAAAGGACATGGAGAAGGCGCGTTATTGGTGGCAGCGGGCTGCCAATCAGGGATTCGACCGGGCAGAGGAAGCTCTGAAGTGAAAAGAGCGGAGAGCGGAGAGGTGAGAGGTGAGTGGTGAGAGGTGAAAGTTAGAGGGGGTTATAGCGATTATTGCGGAAATAGCGGAAATAGCACTTAAACTATTGAAACTATTGAAACTACGGGAGAAATAGTGCTAACCATTGGTTGAAGCGGGCGACGGAATCGGGACCGAATTTCTCAAGGGATTTACGCACCTGTTCTGGTGTTTTTTCGATATCGAGTTTGGTTTTTGAAAAGAATTTGTCAGCAAAGCAAATGATCTGTTCCTCGATGGTTTCGGGAATCAGGTCGATATGCGGCAATGGCAGGTTTTTGCTGATGATCTCTTCGGCCGGAAGTCCTGTACCGGTATGTCGAGCACAGACCCTGGCATATTGAGGCATTCCCTCATCTCTAACGATTTCCGCTCCCAGTATTCCATGGCAGATATAGGGTTCAGTGCCAAAGCAGCAAATGCCCGACGCATCAGTGCGGACGATGCCGATATCGTGAAGCATGGCCGCCTCCTCCACGAACTGACGGTCGGCTCCCAGCTCAGGGTGAGCATCGACGATGGCAAGTGCCTTATCCGCCACACTACGGCTGTGGGTAAGGAGAATATGACGGAGATCAGGGTTGCCTTCGGTGTATTTATCGAGGAGGTCAAGGATGGACTGCATTTTTTTAATGGGGAATTAGGAATGAGGAATGGTCATGCGGATGGACGGACAAGAGTTTAAGGAGTTTAAAGGGTTTAAGGAGTTTAAGAGCCATGCGGATGGGTTATTCCACGTAGAGGACGAGTCCTTTGAGATATTCGCCTTCGGGATGGTAGATATTGATGGGGTGGTCGGCCGGTTGGTGGAGCTGATGGAGGATTCGCACCTTTCTGCCAGCATGTACGGCAGCGGTGAAGACCGCCGTGCGGAAGGCATCTTTGTTGATGGCCTGAGAGCAGCTGAACGTGAAGAGGATGCCTCCCGACTTGATTTTCTCCATGGCCTTCTGGTTGAGACGCGCGTATCCCTTCATCGCATTTTTCACCGCATCCTTATGTTTTGCGAAGGCAGGGGGATCGAGTATGATGAGGTCGTATTCGTCCTGCTTGACCTCGTCGAGGAACTTAAAGGCATCCTGTGCATAGGCTTTGTGCCTGTAGTCGTCAGGGAAATTGAGTTCCACATTCTGATTGGTGAGGTCGATGGCTTTCTGAGAGGAATCTACTGAATGGACGAGTTTCGCTCCTCCCCGCATGGCATAGAACGAGAAGCCACCCGTGTAGCAGAACATATTGAGCACTCTCCTACCCTTTGCATATCGCTGCAGGAGCCGGCGGTTCTCACGTTGGTCGATAAAGAAACCCGTCTTCTGTCCTTTGAGCCAATCGACATGGAATTTCATACCATACTCGACAGCCACATCGTTCTTGTCGCCTCCGATGAGGAATCCGTTCTCCTGTCCGAGGTCAGCCTTATAAGGGAGGGTGGTCTCAGACTTATAATACACATTCTTCACCCTGTCGCCCATCACCTTTATGATAGCATTGGCGACAGTGGTGCGGTCTGCATGCATACCGACCGAGTGGGCCTGCAGTACTGCCGTCTGTCCATACACATCCACCACGAGTCCCGGGAGGTTGTCGCCCTCTCCGTGTATGAGGCGGAAAGTGTTGTTATATTCAGGGTCGTCGGGATCGTCGTCGTTGAGGATTCCGATGGCACTGCGCACGTCCTTAGCGATTGCGATTTTTCGGGCATAGAAGTCCTCGTTGATTTCCTCGTGTTCGAATGAGAGGACACGTACCATGATGCTGCCGATCTGGAAATGACCGGTGGCCACATACTGATAGTCCCAACCCGAGCCGTCGTCTTTGAGGACAGATGCATAGACCTCAACAACCTCGCCCTCTTCGGGCTGTTCGGAGAAATGGTGGATGGCTCCGGAGAAGACCCAAGGGTGGAACCGGTTGAGAGAGTCCTCTTTGCCTTTGCGTAGGAAAGCCTGCTTCATAAGAAAAATTAGGAATTATTTTACCAAGAATTTGAGAATTTGAGAATATCGGGGGGTGTTAGTGATTTGGTAGTCACCGGATTGTTCGAGTTCGATGATTTTGTCGTAGATGCGGAGGCATGCTACGGAATCGAGAGCGGCATATCGTTTCTGTGCCTCGTCGAGCGTCTCTGCATTCCAGTTGGAGAGCTGTTTGCGTTTGGATATCTTCATGCCGAAGAGGTTGGCATAGATCTTCTGGAGGCTGAGGTCTTCGATTCCAATTTCGTTTACCATCTTCTGAAGATCGACGAAATTGCCCGGCTTGATTTTTCTTCTTGCGTTGAGTGCCCTGATGTCGTCGTTGAGCGACAGTCCCACTTTCATCACCTGCCCATCCTCGAGCAGCCGTTTGATGTCATCGGTGATGCCAGTGAGATGGAGCTGGAAGAGGAAAGCAGTGTCGTAAGTAGCCACTTGCAGCAGCGCCACTTTATTCATGCGTCCTTTTTTGAAGTTGGGTTTTGTCTCTGTGTCGATGCCCAGAATAGGGTAATTCATCAGGTATCTCACTGCTTTCTTCGCATCTGCGAAGTTGTTGATTACGATGATTCTTCCTGTGAAAGTCTCCACCGGAAGCTGGTTGAGTAGTTCTTTGTCGTATTTCTGATGTATGATTTGCACTGTCAGTCCTCCTCTTGATCGTTTAACCCATATTTCACCTCATGTAGGGGTCGCATCACATTCACAAGTTTTTGTCCCCAGTAGATTTTGAAATCGTCCTTGCATTTTGCCACTGCCTCATCGATGATGTCGTCTTGAGCCGCCACTTTGAAGTTCATCACAAAATTCTTCACGTCCTGATAGATGTCCGCGAGGTTTTCGCTGATTGTTGAGAGAATAGGTTTATCGCTGTATCTCATATCCTCCACAAAGACATCGAGGAAATCGTCGTGCTGCCGCATGATGAATGCCACGTTGTTGCGTATGATGTTGTAGTTTTCTTCATCGACAAATTCCTCGGTCATCAGGAAATCGGACTGCTCATAGTCGGGCAGCAGCTCGGCCTTGACATACATGAGCGGCAGGATTTTGGTGATTTTGTCGAGAAAATCCTTGCGTGGTTCGTCTGTAATGTTCTCAAGCATGGTGCAGAACTGCACGGCAACTGTGAGAAATTCGAGAATGTTTTTATCGTATTGGCTGTTGTTTTGTTTCATGGTGCAAAGTTACGGAAAAAAAGTGAGAAAAAAGTGAAAAGTGAAGATAGTTTAGAGTTTAGGGGTTAGAGTTTAGAGATTAGAGATTAGAGTTTAGAGTTTAGGGTTTAGAGGCAGTTGAAAGTTTAGAGTTGTAAGTTAAGAGTTTTTTAAGCGGTGTAAACACATTGTTTTAGCGGGCGGGACTCCCGGGCAAGTGATTCATGAGATGGTTAGCATGATGACGGGCGGAAGAGGTATAAGTGCTGGAAGTATATTTTCAAAGGTATGATGGTTAACCTTAAACTTCTTAAACTATTGGTACCATTGCGGCCATACATAAAGTAAGGCCCTACAGGCGATGAGCTACGGTAGAAGGTATGAAACTATTGAAATTGGGGTTTAAAGAGAAAAATGGGATAATTCTTTGGGGTTTGTGTGGAAATTTGTAAATTTGCAGATTATAGAGAAAAATCTAACTAAAAATAATACTAATATGTTTGCAAAAGAGACTTATATCCAGCGCAGAAAGCGTTTGAGTGAACTTGTGGGAAGTGGTTTGGTTGTGATTCTGGGTAATAACGATGCCCCATGCAACTACCCAGCCAACACGTATAAATTCCGTCAGGACAGCTGTTTCCTGTATTATTTTGGTCAGGAGCGCGAAGGTCTGGCCGGTGTGATTGACATAGACAACGGAAAGGAGTACCTGTTCGGCAATGACATCGACATCGACGACATTATCTGGACCGGATATGTTCCGTCGGTGAAAGATCTCGGCGAGGAGGTAGGCGTGATGCACAGCGGGAGTATGGACGACTTCAGCACGATGGTGAAGAAAGCCAAATCGAGCGGGAAGGAGATTCATTTTACTCCTCCTTACCGTGACGACCATAAGATTCAGCTGGGTGACCTGCTGGGCATCCATCCGCTGGCACTGAAAGAGGCGAGCAGCCTGAAGCTGATACACGCCATCGTGGAGATGCGTGCCATCAAGACAGACGAAGAGATTGCGGAGATTGAGCGTGCGCTTGCCGTTGGCTATGAGATGCATACGACAGCGATGAAGCTGTGCCGTCCGGGAGTGACGGAGAAATACGTGGCCGGCATCATAGAAGGTGTGGCTCACTCAAAAGGCTTTATGGCCTCCTTCCCTACCATCTTGTCGATGCACGGTGAGATCCAGCACGGATTCCCGTCCACCCGTCCGATGGAGGCAGGCCGTCTGATGCTGTGCGACTGCGGTGCCGAGAGTTTTGAGCACTACGCATCCGACAACACTCGCGTGACCCCTATCTCGGGTAAGTTCACCCCTCAGCAGCTCGACATCTATCAGATTGTGGAAGCCTGTCACGACCATGCGATTGAGATTGCCAAGCCTGGCGTGAAATGGTATGATGTCCATATGTCTGTTGCCCACGTGATGACTGACATGCTGAAACAGATCGGTCTGATGAAGGGCGACACCGACGCAGCCGTAGAAGCCGGTGCCCATGCGATGTTCTTCCCTCACGGTCTGGGCCACATGATGGGTATGGACGTACACGATATGGAGAACCTCGGTCAGATTTATGTGGGATTCGACGATGAGGTTCGTCCGTCGGAGCAGTTCGGTACGAACTGTCTGCGTTGCGGCCGTCGTCTGCAGCCAGGATTTGTGATGACTGACGAGCCAGGCATCTACTTTATCCCTCATCTCATCGACCTGTGGAAATCACAGGGCATGCACAAGGACTTCATCTGCTACGACAAGCTTGATCCGTTCAGAGATTTCGGCGGTGTGCGTCTGGAAGACGACCTGCTGATTACTGAGACCGGCAACCGTGTGCTGGGTGAGAAGATTATCCCTTACCATCCGAAGGATGTGGAAGCTTTTATAAATAATTAGGAATTAGGAATTAGGAATGACTTTTCAAAAAAAGGATTTAATGAAGAAGATATTGATATTTTGCGGTTTGGTGGCATGTAGCCTTATGGCAGGTGCACAGACGCAGAGAGGGTTTCAGTTTACGACTGTGAAGGAGTTGCCTATCACGTCTATCAAGAACCAGCACCGCTCCGGCACGTGCTGGTGTCATTCGAGCCTTGGTTATTTCGAGGCAGAGTTGCTTCGTCAGGGCAAAGGCGAGTATGACCTTAGCGAGATGTACGTGATTCACAAGACCTATGAAGACAGGGCAAAAGCCAGTGTCCGTCTGCATGGCGACATCTCGTTTTTGCAGGGCGGTAAGTTCTCGGATGTGGTATATTGCATGAAGCACTACGGAATGGTGCCTCAGGAAGCGATGCCTGCACCCGGCTCCCTCTACGGCGACAGCCTTGCCAATTTCACTGAGTTTTTTCCTCTTGCCCAAGGCTATGTGGACCAGATTGCGAAGGGTGACCACAAGAAGCTGAGTCCGGCATGGCAGAAAGGTTTGAACAGCATACTGGACACCTATCTGGGAGAGGTGCCAGAGACATTCGAATACGAAGGCACGACCTATACTCCGAAGAGTTTCCAGGAGTCGCTGGGTCTGAACATGGACGACTATGTGCCGCTGACCTCCTACACCCATCATCCGTTCTACGAGCCGTTCGCCCTGGAGATTCAGGACAACTGGCGGTGGGCCACTTGCTGGAATATACCGATTGAGGAGTTGATGGAGGTGATAGACTATGCCGTGAACCATGGTTTCCCTGTGGCGTGGAGCAGCGATGTGAGCGAGGACGGTTTCACCCGCGACGGTATCGCCGTCTATCCTGATGTGACGAAAGCTCCGGAGCTGGAAGGCAGCGACATGGCTCACTGGCTGGGCTTGCCGAAGACCGTCAAGATGCAGAGCGCGATTACCGGTCCGTATCCGGAGATTGAGGTGACTCAGGAGATGCGTCAGGAAGCATACGACTGCTGGGAGAACACCGACGACCACAGTATGGTGATTTTCGGCATTGCGAAAGACCAGACCGGCAAGGAGTATTTCATGGCTAAGAACTCATGGGGCCTGAGTGGCAGATACAAAGGGATCTGGTATGCTTCGAAGACTTATGTGAAATATAAGACGATGAATATCATGGTGCATAAGGACGGAGTGCCGGATGCTATTTTAAAAAAAATTAGGAATGAGGAGTGAGGAATGAGGTATGGGTTATGCAGATTGTTTGGTTCGCTGGCGCTCATGGACGGAAAGAAAATACGCATAAATGCGCTGAAAATTTAAATCAGAAAATAAATAATTCTGAAATTCTTGATAAGATAAAAAATCTTGAAAATTATAAACATATTAGATTACAAATGAAAAAAATGTTGTTATTGGGCGCGATGCTGGTAATGAGCATGGGCGCTATGGCACAGAGCGGTGCCAAAGATTTTCAGTTTACGACAATCAAAGAGAATCCGATCACATCGATCAAGAACCAGAACCGTTCGGGTACATGTTGGGCCTATTCGAGCCTTGCATTCTTTGAGTCGGAGTTGCTTCGCCAGGGTAAAGGCGAATACGACCTGTGCGAGATGTATGTAGCACATAAGACCTATGAAGACCGTGCAAAAGCGAGTGTGCGTCTGCATGGAGATATCTCGTTCTCCCAGGGCGGAAGCTTCTACGATGTGGTTTATTGCATGAAGAACTACGGAATGATGCCAGAGACAGCGATGCCACTTCCAGGCACACTATATGGTGACACACTCGCCAACTTCACTGAGTTCTTCGGTGTGGCCGAAGGTTATGTGAACGGAATTGCCAAAGGCAAGCAGAAGAAGCTGAGTCCGGCATGGTTCAAAGGTCTGAACTCTTTGTTCGACACCTATCTGGGCGAGGTACCTGAGACGTTTGAATATAAAGGAAAGACCTATACGCCGAAGAGCTTTCAGGAGTCTCTGGGTCTGAACCCTGACGACTATGTATCTCTCACCTCCTACACCCATCATCCGTTCTATGAGCCGTTTATCCTTGAGATTCAGGACAACTGGCGCTGGGGTTCGAGCTACAACCTCCCGATCGATGAGCTGATGGCCGTGATGGACAACGCCATCATGAAGGGCTACACCATCGCCTGGGGAAGCGACGTGAGCGAGGACGGTTTCACCCGCAACGGTGTGGCAGTATGTCCTGACGTGACCAAATCTCCAGACCTTGAAGGCAGCGATATGGCTCACTGGCTTGGTCTGACGAGAACAGGCCGGATCCAGGAGGCACTCACCCGTCCTTATCCGGAGATTGAGGTGACTCAGGAGATGCGTCAGGAAGCCTATGACAACTGGGAGACCACCGACGACCACGGTATGCTGATTTACGGTCTTGCCAAAGACCAGACCGGTAAGGAGTATTTCCTCGTGAAGAACTCATGGGGTGAGAGCGGCAAGTACAAAGGAATCTGGTATGCTTCGAAAACTTTCGTGAAGTATAAGACCATGAACATCCTGGTACATAAAGACGCTGTGCCAAAGGAAATCTTAAAAAAATTAGGAATTAGGAATTAGGAATGATTGCTAATTCTTGATGATAAAAAAAGATGTCAGGCGAGATGCCTGACATCTTTTTTAGAGTTTATCGAGAGCAGCCTTGAGGTCGTCGATAAGGTCGTCGGGGTCCTCGATGCCGCAAGAGAGCCGGATGAGGTCGGGTGCCACTCCTGCTTCGCGCAACTGCTCATCGGAAAGCTGTCGGTGTGTGTGGCTAGCCGGATGGAGTACGCAGGTTTTTGCGTCAGCCACATGAGTGACGATATTGATGAGTTGCAGCGAATCCATAAATCGGATGGCCGTCTCACGGTCGCCTTTGAGTCCGAACGCCATCACGCCACATGATCCGTCGGGCAGATATTTCTGCGCCAGTTCGTACTGAGGGTTGGATTTCAGTCCCGGATAGTTCACCCATGCCACCCGTTCGTCCTGTTCGAGGAACTCAGCGATACGCTGTGCATTGCTGCAGTGCTGTCGCATACGCAGATGCAGTGTCTCCAGTCCGAGATTGAGAAGGAAAGAGTTCTGCGGAGCTGGGATAGAACCGAGGTCGCGCATGAGTTGTGATACCAGCTTGGTGGTATATGCCATCTTTCCGAATGTTTTAGTGTAGGTCAGTCCGTGGTAGCTCTCATCGGGAGTGGTAAGTCCTGGGAATTTGTCGTGTTGGCTTTCCCAGTCGAAATTACCGCTGTCGATGATACACCCTCCGACCTGAGTCGCATGTCCGTCCATATATTTGGTGGTGGAATGTGTGACGATATCGCATCCCCATTCGAACGGCCGGCAGTTAACCGGTGTGGCAAAAGTGTTGTCGACGATGAGCGGCACTCCGTTCTTATGTGCGATTTCAGCAAACTTCTCGATATCCAGCACCTTACATCCCGGATTGCTGATGGTCTCACCGAAAAGCAGTTTTGTGTTCGGTCTGAATGCCTTCTGAATCTCCTCTTCTGAAGCCTCCTGGTTGACGAACGTGCATTCGATACCCAGTTTTTTCAGTGTGACGCCAAAGAGGTTGAACGTGCCGCCATAGATTTCGTTGCTGGTGACGAAATGGTCGCCCGCCTGACAGATATTGAAAATGGCATAGAAGTTAGCCGCCTGTCCTGACGACGTGAGCATCGCACCCACACCCCCTTCGAGTGCAGCGATCTTAGCCGCCACCGCATCGTTGGTCGGGTTTTGCAGACGCGTGTAGAAATATCCCTCTTTCTTCAGGTCGAAGAGCATGGCCATCTCCTCACTGTTGTCGTATTTGAAGGTTGTGCTTTGAATAATCGGAAGCTGTCGCGGCTCCCCATTCTTCGGTTTGTATCCTGCGTGGACACAGAGAGTTGCTGTTTTCATTCTTTTGTTATTTGTAATTGTTCTAATTCGTCCTTGATAAATCTGGCCGTGAGTCCTTTCCCCGAACGAGCCACCTCCTGCGGTGTTCCACAGACGACGACCTCCCCACCCCGTTGTCCTCCTTCGGGTCCGATATCGATGATGTGGTCGGCATTGACGATGACGTCGAGGTTATGCTCGATGACGATGACGGTGTTTCCTTTCTCCACCAGTTTGTTGAGCACATCGAGCAGCGCCTGAATGTCGGCAAAATGGAGTCCGGTGGTTGGTTCGTCGAGTATAAAGACGGTCTTTCCGGTGTCCCTCTTCGCCAGTTCCGTAGCCAGCTTCACACGCTGGCTCTCACCTCCGGAGAGTGTGGTGGAAGACTGTCCGAGTTTGATATATCCGAGTCCCACCTGCTGCAGCACCTTGATTTTATGAAGTATGTGCGGTTGATTCTCAAAGAATTCCACCGCCTGGTTGATGGTCATATCGAGCACATCGGCAATCGACTTCCCTTTAAAGCGGATTTCGAGCGTCGGTCTGTTGTAGCGTTGACCATGACACACCTCACACTTGACTTGTATGTCGGGCAGGAAATTCATCACAATATTCTTATAGCCGTTTCCGCTACATGCCTCGCATCGTCCTCCCTTGACATTGAACGAGAACTGTCCCGGCTTGTATGCCCTCATTTTCGACTCCGGCAGTTCGACAAAGAGGTTACGGATGTCGTTGAACACGCCGGTGTAGGTGGCAGGATTGGAACGCGGCGTCTTGCCGATGGGCGACTGATCGACACAAACCACCTTATCGACGAACTCCATCCCCTCGATGGAATCGTATGCCAGGGGTTCCTTCAGCGACCTGAAGAAATGCTGGGAGAGAATGGGCTGGAGCGTCTCATTGACGATAGTGGATTTTCCTGATCCGCTGACACCTGTGACGCAGATAAACTTAGAGAGCGGGAATTCCACATCTATATTCTTGAGGTTGTTTCCCTTGAGACCGCGCAGCACGATTTTCTTGTTTGTCTCGAGCCTCCATTCTTTCTTATGGAGGTCGTTCATGCGTTCCTGCCGTCTGAGCCACCGTGCAGTGATGGTATCCGCTTTCATGAGCTGCAGTGGCGTTCCCTGGAAGACCACCTCCCCACCCTTACGTCCGGCGAGCGGTCCGATATCGACGATATAATCTGCTTTGAGCATGATATCGCGGTCGTGTTCCACCACGATGACGGTGTTTCCAATATCCCGCAGCTGTTTGAGCGAGTTGATGAGCCGTTCGTTGTCGCTCTGATGGAGTCCGATACTCGGTTCGTCGAGAATATAAAGCACATTCACGAGTTGTGACCCTATCTGCGTGGCGAGGCGGATACGCTGACTCTCACCTCCTGAAAGCGAAGCAGCCGGCCGGTTGAGTGTGAGATAATCCAGTCCGACATCGAGGAGAAACCTGATTCTCTTGTTGATTTCCTTGACGATTTCCTCAGCGATTTTCCATGACTTGGCATCGACCTCATTCTGCAGGTTGTTGGTCCATTCGTAGAGTTCTGCTATATCCATGTTGACGACATCGGCGATGGACTTATGGTCGAACCGGTAGTGGAGCGACTCCTGCTTGAGGCGTTTTCCCCCGCATTCGGGGCAGGTACACATCTTATCGAAGGAGTCGGCCCAACGCTGGACCATGGCCGAATCCTCCACTTCCTGTAGCTGATGGATATATTTCGCCAGTCCTTCGTAGTCGCAGAAGAAATCGTTTGATGTTTTGATCTTATTCTTGCTGATGCAGATGCGGGAGTCGCATCCGTGGATAATGTCGTGAATGGCTTCGTCGGTCATTTTGCCGACCGGGGTGTCGAGGTCGAATCCATGTTTTTCGAGCACCGCTTCGATCTGCCAGAAAATCATTGTCCTCTTGAATTTTCCGAGAGGCGCCAGCGCCCCCTGGTTGACAGATAGCGTGCGATCGGGAATAATTTTATCCTGGTCGATCATGCCCACTATTCCAAGTCCCTTACACCGAGGACACCACCCTTCTGGAGAGTTGAACGAGAAATTGTTCGGAGCCGGGTCTGAATAGCTGATTCCTGTGGTAGGGCACATCAGCTTGCGGCTATAGAACTTTGCCTCTGCGGAATCTTTTTTCATAATGAGTACCAGTCCGTTACCGATTTCCATAGCTTTTGCGATGCTCTTCATGAGTCTGTCGGTATCTTTCTCGTCTGGCAGGAGTTTGTCGACCACCACCTCAATATTGTGATTCTTGTAGCGGTCCACTCTCATGTCGGGTGTGATAGGGAGAAACTGCTCATCTACCCTCACATTAAGGAACCCTTTCCTTCTGAGGCTGTCGAAGAGCTCACGGTAGTGTCCTTTTCGTGACCTGACAACCGGTGCGAGTATATAGACCGGTATGCCTTTATATTCCTTGAGCAGCAGTGCGAGAATCTGCTCATCAGAATATTTCACCATCTTCTCCCCTGTGACATAACTATAGGCAGTTGCAGCCCTGGCATACATGAGTCGGAAGAAGTCATAGATTTCGGTGACGGTTCCGACCGTGGAGCGCGGGTTTTTATTTCCCGCTTTCTGCTCGATGCTTATGACAGGGCTCAGTCCCTGTATCTCGTCGACGTCAGGCCGTTCAAGTCCTCCGATGAAATTACGCGCATAAGCAGAGAATGTCTCAATATAGCGTCTTTGTCCCTCAGCATAGATGGTGTCGAAGGCTAAGCTAGACTTGCCCGATCCGCTCAGTCCGGTGATGACGGTGAGCTGATCGCGCGGAATGGTGACATTGATATTCTTCAGGTTGTGGACCCTGGCGCCCACCACCCTGATCAGGTTCTGGTTATGAATGATGCTTTTCTTTTCAGGAGATTTTCCTTTGTCGGTCATGCTTGAGGATTTGAGATGTTTTCGGAATTTTTAATAACTGGTTGATGAATCCGAGTCTTCCCGGTATCCTTTCAGCACATTGATGGCCTTTCTGATTTTATAATGTAACCCATCGCTGCCGATGGCATCGAGATAAATCAGGTATGCGCCGTCCCTCACAGGTTTTCCGTTTACCTTACCATCCCATCCATCAGAGAGATTCTCGATTGTGAAAGTATGCAGTTTCTGTCCCCATCTGTTGATGATATAGCCCTCCAGTTTGACGATGGATTGAGCCTCAATGAGGAGTTTGTCGTTGATTCCGTCGTCGTTGGGTGAGAGTCCGTCAGGCACGATGAGCTTTGACTCGCTGACCACCAATGATATACCATTTTCGGTTACAAATTCGATGGTGTCGTTATTAGCCGTGTTGATGAAGGTGGCATAGAACTTGAGCACGTAGCCTCCCGATTTGGTGATGGTGTAGGTCATATCCTCTTCAAAGCGGTCAACGGTCGGCTTGTCCTCACCGTCGTCGGCTCTGTAGATTTTCCACTCCGACACCACCTTGTCGTATTCGGTAAAGTCGTACTCGAGATTGGCGCGGCAAGTAACCTCCAAGGGCGCATTACCCTCACCTTTATCTCCGTCTTTGATTTCCACATATTCGGTGGTTATGACTCCAGTCTCGTCTTTTTTCTCCACATAGAATGAGACCACAGGTGTGGCAGTCTGCGCCATGGTGTCGGCAGCGAGGGCCAAGAGGCAAGTGGCAAGGAGATATTTGATAGAGAAAACGTTCATATCAACAGTGAATTTAATATTTTTCAATTGTTCTTGTCTAATCCTTTGCAAAAATACAAAAAGAAAACGATAAAAAGTGTGGAAAAATTATAAAATGAAAACAATTTATAATTCTTTTGCGTTAATTGGAACTTTTTATTAACTTTGCAGTTACTTTGCATATCTATGCAATGACAAAAATAACACAGTCTAACAAAAACAAATCAAAACCAGATTAACAATGATTAAGAGAATCCTGCTATGCTTGCTTCTATGCATCTCAACACAGTTTTCATTTGGTCAGAACATCAGTCATGAAGTTAAAGCCGGCGACACATTATATTCCTTAGGCAAGAAATACAATGTCAGCACCCAGTCGATCATGGACGCCAACGGTCTGACATCGCAGTCCATCCGTGCGGGACAGACATTGATTATACCGACTTCGGGTGCTCAAAACAATGGTGCAGCAGGTCAGACCCCCACCCAGCCCGTGAGGAGCATCCCCCTGAGCGCGTTTTCTCAGTCTCCTACCGAGCAGAAAGTTGCCAACGTTCCTTCCAACTTCAAGGCGCCGAAGTGCAAGCTGACCTATATCACGGAGTCGAAGACCACAATTGCCGCAGTATGTGCCAAGTTCGGCATCACTGAAGAGATGCTGCTTGCCAACAACTCTCATATCAAGAAGTCGAAGATCAAGAAGAATGTGAGCATCTGCATCCCTTATACCGCCGCAGAGATTGAGGCGTTGAAGCAGAAAGAGATTGACGCGGCCCGCCAACGTGCCGCCGAGGAAGAGGCCCGCTTCAGAGCCGAGCTGGCAAAGAACCGGATCGACAACATCAGCCTGGCTCTGGTTCTTCCGTTTGAGCTGAGCCGTAACGCCAAGTCTCAGGAAGCCATCAAGATGATAGACTTCTACGAAGGCTTGCTGCTGGCCGTCGATGAGCTTACCGCCGACGGCAGGAAGGTGTCGATCAGTGTGTATGACGAAAGCGAAGAGAGCATGGCCTCAATTCTGAACAAACTGAGTGCCCAGCCATGTCATCTGATAATAGGAGCCAAATCGCTTGAAAACATCGAGTTGTTGAAGAAGTATTCCAAGGAGAACAACATCACCATGGCCATCCCGTTCTCATCGAAAGAGGACATCACAGTGGGCTATCCTAATGTATTCCAGGTGAACAGCAAAGCCTCAGCGCTTTACGACCAGGTGTATGCCCGCTTTATCGAAGAGAACCGCGGGAGTGACATTGTGTTTGTGAGCTGCCCTTCGACCGAGGACTTCCAATATATCGAAGGCTTCCAGACCACGCTTGCCCAGAACGGTATTTCGAGCTATACGCTCCCTGTCTATAATCTGAACGAGCTGCCGTCGAAGATGACGCAGGGCAAACGCACCGTGCTGATTCCGACTTCGAAAGGGGTTGACGGTTTCAGGAAGATGATTGACTGTCTGGACACGCTTGACGCCAGCATCACAAGCCGTATTTCGTTGTTCGGCTATCCTGAATGGCAGACATTCTCCACAGAAAACAGCAATAAGATCAGGAAGTATCACGGCAGTTTCTATACCACATTCTATGCCAACCTCACTTCCCGTGAGGTGCTGAACTTCACGAGCCGTTTCAAGACGAAATTCAAGCGTGACCAATATAATTCACGTCCTCTGTATGGTCTGCTGGGCTATGACGTGACCCGCTTCTTCGTTGGTGGTCTGAAAGAATACGGTCTGAAGTTCATTCCGTTCCAGGATCGCATCAAAATCAGCGCATTACAGAATCCTATGACATTTGAGCGTAATTTGTCGGACTCAAACGGATTTGTCAACAAAAATATCAGGATTGTCCATTTGTAAATGAATAGTGAAAAAGTGAATAGTGAAAAGTGTAGTTTGTTATTTAAAGCAATTTCCATGGGGTTTTGAAACACGGATTGCACGGATTTATAGGATTCAGACTCATGAGATTTTTAGCTCATGTTTATTCGCTCGATGACACAGATATTATGCATAGATATTTTTTGATTTTATTATTAAGTATTGGCATTGATTTGTCTGTCTGGGGTCAGGTGGGTGACCGCAGGGATGATTTCAGTGTGGGCGTGAACGGTGGTCTGACTATGAACACGATGAATTTTAGTCCCACCATCAAACAATCCAACAAGATGTCTCCCACCTTCGGACTGAATTTCCGCTACGTGAGCGAAAAATACTTCTCATCGATATGCGGTCTTCAGCTGGAGCTGAACTATGCCAGTCTGGGATGGAAAGAGCTGATTGAAGACGGCAGCGGCAACACCTATAGCCACAGTATCAACTACCTGCAGGTTCCGATGCTGATGCAGATGGGCTGGGGCAAGGAACACAAAGGTCTGAAGTTTCTGATAGAAGCAGGTCCTCAGATTGGTTTTTCCTTAGGCACGAGTGAGACATTCGGTGGCGGTACCTGGGACACGAGCAACCGTCCGAACAACGTGGTTTATCAGTACGACCACGATATCGACAACAGCTTCGACTACGGCATCACCGCAGGACTGGGTGTTGAATTCAGTTTCAGCGGCAACCACATCATACTTCACGGTCGTTATTACTACGGACTTGGCGACACCTACGATAATTCCAAGCAAGGCTATTTCTCCCGTTCTGCCAACCAGACGATTGCTGTGAAAATGACTTATCTGAGGGATATCAGGTTCAGCAGGAAGAAAGCTAAAGAGTGAAAAGTGAATTCAGTCACACAGATAGTACTGAAAATATTGTGAATAGTTAAAAGCCTTTTATTGTAAAAAAAAATAATTTTTAAATCATATGAGAAGAATCAGTTTGTTTTTGTTGATGATAGGATGTATGCTGACCAGCAACGCCCAGTCTGATGAATACGTGGGTTATCTGTTCACTTACTTCACGGGTAATGACCCTGATCAGGAGCAGATTTGCTATGCGTTGAGTGATGACGGTTATAACTATACACCGTTGAACGGCGGCCTGCCAGTGATTAAAAGCGACACGATAGCCCTGACTGGTTGTGTTCGCGACCCTCACATCCTTCGCGGCGAGGATGGCAAGACCTTCTATATGGTGGTGACAGACATGAAATCCAGCCTGGGTTGGAGCAGCAACCGCGGCATGGTGTTGTTGAAATCCACCGACCTGATCAACTGGAGTCACTCCACTGTGAATTTTCCGACGAAATACCCGAAGAGATGGCGTAATGTGATCCGTGTATGGGCTCCGGAGACCATCTACGACAAGGATGCCGGCAAATACATGGTGTTCTATTCTCTACGTACGAGCGACAACCGCTCGTACGACCGAATTTACTACTCATACGTGAACGACGACTTCACCGATTTGGAGGATGAGCCGATTTACTTGTTCGACAGCGGCTCCGCCACTATTGACGGAGATATCGTGTTCAACGATGCCGACGGTCTTTATCACCTGTTCTACAAGAGTGAGAGCGGTCGTGGCATCTATCAGGCTACCGCATCCCGTCTGACGGCTCCTGCCGGTCAGCGTCCTGGCAGCCAGTGGATCCGTCTGGAGGGTAATGTTGATCAGACGCATGAAGCCGTTGAGGGCGTTGGTGTGTGCAAGGCCATCGACGGTCAGTCGTGGATAGTGATGTACGACTGCTATGGAAGCGGTCATTATCAGTTTTGCAAGAGTCCTGATCTGAAGAGTTTCACCGTGGTTCAGAACACACAGACCAAGGGTATGTTCACCCCACGTCATGGCACTATCATCCCTATCACCCAGGCAGAGAAAGACCGTCTGCTGCTTGAATACGGCAACTTCAAGAACCCGATTCTACCTAAGTTCCATGCAGACCCGGAGGTGCTTTATTCCAACAAGACCGGTAAATACTATATTTACTCCACTACCGACGGTGTTCCCGGCTGGGGCGGCTACCGATTCAGCGTTTTCTCGAGCGACAATCTGGTTGACTGGAAAGACGAAGGTGTGATGCTCGACCTTCGTAGTGACCAGGTGAGCTGGGCCCGCGGCAATGCCTGGGCACCTGCCATCGATGAAGTGAAGCAGAAAGACGGCAGCTACAAATACTATTTCTATTTCAGCGGTGATGCCGGCAGAAGAAAAGAGATCGGTGTGGCTGTAGCAGATGACCCTGTCGGTCCGTTCACAGACTTTGGTAAGTCTATCATCAAGGATTCTCCTGTTGGTCATGGTCAGCAGATTGACGTTGATGTGTTTACCGATCCTAAGAGTGGCAAACATTATATCTATTGGGGTAACGGCTATATGGCCGGTGCAGAGTTGAACGACGATATGACCTCTTTGAAGCAAGAGACCATCAAGGTGATGACCCCTGAAGGCGGTGACTTACGCACATGGGCATACCGTGAAGCTCCGTACGTGTTCTACCGCAAAGGCACCTATTATTTCATGTGGTCGGTTGACGACACCGGTTCTCCAAACTACCATGTATGCTATGGTGTGTCGAAGTCTCCACTGGGTCCGATAGAGAAGGTGAACGGTGAATACCCTACGATTCTGTCCCAGCGTCCTGACCTGAAGATTTACGGCACCGCCCACAACTCTGTATTGCAGTTGCCTAAGCAGGACAAGTGGTATATTGTCTATCACCGTATCAACAAGAATTACATAGAGCGCAGTGAAAGTCCTGGTACTCACCGTGAGGTCTGCATTGACGAGATGAAGTTCGACAAGAAAGGTAATATCATTCCGGTTGAGCCGACTTTGGACGGACCTGTTGTAGATAATTAGGAATTAGGAATCAAGAATTATGTGGGATACTTATATATTTGATTTAGACGGAACATTATTAAATACATTGGATGATCTTTGGGCAAGCGTGAATTATGCGCTTGCCCAAAATCATTATCCTGAGAGAAGTAAGGCTGAGATCCGGAGTTTTCTTGGCAACGGCGCCATGGTGCTGATTCGCAAGTCGTTGCCAGCAGGGACGAGCGAGGAAGTCGTTGAACAGGTGTTTTCGACTTTTCGCGGTTATTATGTAGTCCATGCCATGGACACTACCTGCCCTTACGAAGGTGTGGTGGCAATGTTGCAGAGGCTGAAAGCATCGGGCAAAAAGATTGCTATAGTAAGCAACAAGCCCGATGCGGCTGTTCAAGAGTTGTATGACTGTTTCTTCAAGGATGTGGTGGATATCGCCATCGGTGAACGTCCGGAAGTGCGTCGTAAGCCAGCCCCCGACATGGTATTGAAGGCGATGGAGTTGCTTGGCAGTGAGCCATCCACGTCGGTATATATCGGCGACAGCGAGGTGGATATGTCAACGGCGAAGAACAGCGGTCTGCCATGCATCAGTGTGAGCTGGGGATTTCGCGACCGTGATTTTCTGATTGCCAAGGGAGCAGACAGATTGATTGACAGTCCTGATGAGATTTTTGCTGTAACCGTATAATTATGGTATAGGGACAGAGAAACATAATAAAGCCAGGTGCGGATGTGCATCTGGCTTAAGTTTTTCTATGGAGAATCTGATTACTCAGCAGGAGCAGGCTCGCCTGTTTCTTCAGCTGGTGCTGGAACTGGAGCTGGAGCTGGAGCAGCTTTTTCAGCAGGAGCGGCATTTTCAGCCGGAGCAGCCTCTGTGCCGACAGATAGCGGGTTGCCCTGTTGTGCCGGAGCAGCAGCTGGGATAGAAGTCGGTGTAGCAATGGAAGTCTCTTCTTTCTTGTCGCCTGCGAAAGCTGCGGAAACTATACAGAGCACAACCATGAGGGCTGCCAGAGTCCATGTAGTTTTCTCAAGGAAGTCAGTGGTTTTTCTGACACCCAACATTTGGTTAGATGAAGAGAAGCTTGATGCCAGTCCTCCACCTTTACTCTCCTGAATCAGAACGATTCCACAAGTCAAAATAGCTACGATAATGAGTAGCACGATAATTAATGTATACATTCTATTTAATCTTTTTTGTTTACTACAACTTCGAGTAATCTCATTTGAGTTGCAAAGTTAGCACTTTTTTCCGGATTATTCAAACAAAAACTCTTTAATATTTCCAAAGCCTGCTGATATCTTCCTTGTTTTATGTAGATATTAACAATATTTTCGTTAAAAATCGCATCTTTATCATATTCTTGCTGGTCTGGTCCGACCGGTTCGTCGCCGTTCTCCTCCATCTTGTAGCGTTGTTTCCCTTTGTTTGCATTGAGAAACGAGTCGATAATCTGCTGCTGCATGTTGGTCTCATTGGTCTCATCAGCCTCATCAGGGTTGATATCATCCTGCATCTGCAGAAATGCAGCATAGTCATTGGTGAGGTCGGCAATAGTAGGCACCGTTCTTGGAGCGCCCTGCTTATCCTCCTCTTTTTCAGGCAGATTGGAAAGAAAGTCGTCTATCAGGGAGATTGTACGGTTGTTCTCTTCCTCCGTCTCAACCCTATCCTCCTTATTCTGCTCGAGCTGATAATTCTTGCCTTCAATCATATTGAAGAGCACAGTTCGGTCGGGCACGAGCAGACTGGCTTTCGTGAGCTCTTCGCTGAGCGACTGGTCGTGCATCTCATAGAGGTTGGCAATGAGCAGGAGCCTAGCCGTATGGTAAAACGGATAGCGTTCCACGAGATTTCTGAGTTCCCGCAGCGTCATCGCATTGAGCTTGTCTCTATGATTGATGAGATGGTAAATATCCATAATGAGTGCAAAATTAGTGAATATTTTTCAAACCAAGCACTCATCAGAGCCAGTTTTTCTTTCTGAAATATACAAAAGACATATATGTGATGGCGATGGATATGATTAAGACGAGCGGGAACCCCCATATCCACTTCTCCATGCCGTTGATAAGGTTCATACCAAAGAGCGAGGATACCAGAGTCGGGAACATGATGATCATGTTGAGAGACGTGAGCAATCGCATAATCTTGTTCATGTTGTTGTTGATCACATTGGCATAGGTGTCCATGGTGGATTTGAGGATGTCGGAATAGATGGCGGTAGTCTCGCGCGCCTGCTGCATCTCAATGTTCACATCCTCGATGAGCTCCGCGTCGAGTTCATCGACCGGCAGGCGGAACTTCAGTTTTGAGAGGAGGTTCTCGTTGCCCCTGATGGAAGTGGCAAAGTATGTGAGGCTATCCTGCAGACGTGAGAGGTAAACCAGGTCTTTGTTATCGATTTGTCGGTCGAGGTCGCGTTTTGCCTTCTCTATGAGTCCGTTCACCTGTTTGAGGTATTTCAGGTACCATACGGAAGCGGAGAGGAAGAGGCGGAAGACCAGGTCCGCCGCATCAGAGAACCCTTCTGCCCTTCTCTGCTGATGGTTCACGAAGTCAAGCATCATGCGAGTCTCCTGATCGCAGATGGTCACGATCACGTCTTTCTTGATGACCACACCGAGCGGGATGGTGGTATATGGCGACCTGGAGATGACGGTTTTCAGATGCGGTATACGCAAAATGATCATCAGCCATCCCTCGTCGATATCGAAACGTGCTCTCTCGTCTGTATCGGAGATGTCGGCCAGGAAATAGTCGGGCAAACCGAGTTCGTTAACGAGGAAATTCACATCATCTTCCACCGGACACGTCACCTGTGCCCAGCACCCTGGCTCCCATGTATCAATTGGAGTCACATTTCCTTTAGTATTCCAGAATGAACGCATATTTCTGAATCTTTACTAAATTGAACAATTCTTTAACTGTGGGTAAAGACTCAGAAATGAATCTTTATCCTAACACAACAAATAGCATTTCGCCGGATAATCGTCCATAAAAAATATAGAATTGGTTACTGGATGCAAAGATAAGTATTTTTTTTCAAAAAAAGAAAAAAGGAAAAAGAAAATGGTTAACTTTGCAGGTCAAACAGCTGATTTTTGGTAAAAAAAGGATTATGAAATACGATAAAATCATCATACGCGGTGCTTCGGAGAACAACCTGAAGCAAGTATCGCTTGAGATTCCCAAGCATCAGATCACTGTGTTTACAGGTGTGAGCGGCAGCGGCAAGAGTTCGTTGGTGATGGACACGATTGCCGCAAAATCACGTCGGGAGCTGAACGACACCTTTCCCACGTTTGTTCAACAATATCTGCCCAAATACACCCGTCCTCATGTTGATGCGATAGAGAATTTGCCTATCGCCATCGTGATTGACCAGAAGAAGCCCGGTCAGAATTCACGCTCCACGGTGGGCACCTACACTGATATCTATGCGTTGCTGCGTCTGTTATTCTCCCGTGTCGGCAAGCCGTTTGTGGGTTATGCCGAGTCGTTCTCCTTCAATCATCCCGAAGGTTCTTGTCCACGCTGCAACGGTCTGGGTGAGATCCGCGAGCTCGACATCCACAAACTGGTGGATTTCGACAAAAGTCTGAACGACGAAGACACTATTCATTATATTGCCTTTGGCAAAGGCGGTTGGCGTTGGATACGCTATGCTCACAGCGGTCTGTTCGACCTCAACAAGAAAATCAAGGACTACAGTCCGAAGGAGCTCGACCTGTTTTTGAACAGTCCTCAGATCCGTTTGAAGAATCCCCCGTCGAACTGGCCGAAAACAGCAAAATACGAAGGTCTGATTCCACGTATGTACCGCAGCATCATCAACTCCGAGGAAGGTCTGCTTCATGCCTCAGTGTTGAATCCGATGCTGCAGATGGGTGTCTGTCCTGACTGTGATGGCACGCGAGTGAACGAGCGAGTCCGTTCGTGCCATATCGAGGGTAAGAATATCGCCGAGGTATGCCGTCTGAGTATCACCCGCCTGAACGAATGGGTCCGGAGTATCACCGACCCTCTGTCCGTGGATTTGAAAGATGCCATCGGTGTCCGTCTGACTGCGTTGGAGGAGATTGGCCTTGGTTACCTGTCGCTCGACCGAGCAGTAGGTACATTATCGGGCGGAGAGGCGCAGCGTTGCAAGATAGCCAAATATATCAACTCGTCGTTGTCCGACGTGCTTTATATTCTCGACGAGCCATCGACTGGACTACATAATCACGATATCCAGTTGATGAAGCACTCTGTGGAGCGTCTTTGTGACGCCGGCAACACGGTGATACTGGTGGAACACCACAAGGAGATGATCCGCATGGCCGACCATATAGTCGATATGGGTCCCGGTCCGGGTATCGACGGAGGTCGGATTGTGTTTGAGGGAAGTTACGACCATCTCCTTGAGAGCGGCACAGCCACGGGTGTTTGTCTGTCGTCGGAACGTCACAACGACCTTTGCCAGCACCGTACGTCAAATGACTTCCTTCCCATCCGTCATGCGTGTCTTCACAATCTGAAAGACATCTGTATTGACCTGCCGCTGGGTGTTTTTGTGGGGATATGCGGTGTTGCCGGCTCAGGCAAGAGTTCTCTGATGGAATGTGTTCGCAGGGAGAGTGCCTCCCCTATCACCTATATCAGTCAGAAGAATATCGGCATCAGCCTGCGATCCACTCCTGCCACTTATATGGAAGTAGCTGGTGATATCCGTAAGATCTTTGCCCGATGTCACAAGAAGAAAGAGACCGACTTTGCATTCAACGGGAAGGGAGCCTGTCCGGTATGTGGAGGCAAAGGGGTGATTGTCAGCGAGATGGCTTTTATGGACAACATAGAGACAGTGTGTGAGGCATGTCATGGTCTTCGTTATTCTTCCGATGTATTGCAATATGAAGTTGAGGGAAAGAATATCGCAGAGGTGATGGACCTGAGTGTACGTCTTGCCAGTGGTTTCTTCAAAGGCACAGTGATAGAAGAGAAGTTGCGTCCGATGATGGATGTGGGTCTTGGTTATCTTCATTTGAACCAAGCCCTGTCAACCCTCAGCGGCGGCGAGTTGCAACGGTTGAAGATGGCCTCTCATCTTGGTGACCGTGGCCAGTTCTTTATTTTCGACGAGCCCACAGACGGTCTTCATCCCAAAGACGTTGACCGTATCATCCGTTTGTTTCAGAATCTGGTGGATGAAGGCAACACCGTCTATGTGATTGAACACAACACCGATGTGATCCGTTCGGCCGACTATGTGGTGGAACTGGGTCCCGGTGCCGGTGAGGAAGGCGGTCGTATTGTGTTCAGTGGAACTCCAGATGCACTCATAAAAAACAAAGATAGCGTGACAGCACGCTATCTTTAAAGAGCCTCTCCCCCCGCCCTCCCCTATAGGGAGGAAGCCCCCTTTTGGGAAACCATGCGGATGGGGTTGGTTGTTTTAGCGGGTGATGGAAGCTGGCTTGAGTCCGTCGGCAGAAAATCGGACGGTGACTGATTTGTCGTCCATCTTCTTTACGTAAACGAGAATCGTTCCGCGGTTTGCCTGATGGTGGTTGTCGGTGTAATCCGACATGTCAGAGTTGTTGGATGCCTCCATACCGAGCAGTACGGCATTGCCGCCAATGTCGCAGGTGATGTCGTTGCGAGCCGTCTTCACGATGTCTCCATCTTCGTCGACTATCTTCACAAGGAGTTGCAAGAGTCGTGCCTTCGTCGGGTCTTCATCAGCTTTCAGTCCCTCACCAGTGAGGTCATCGGTCTCAAGCCCCACAGCCGTCTTATCTGTCTTAATCTTATAGTTTGCCACGACCTGATTGCTGGCATCGAGTCCCTGTGCCTCGATTGTACCAACCTGGTAAGGGATATCCCAGACGATGCCTCCGATGGTGTCGTTATACTCTTTCACTTCCCCTACTCTTTCTCCGTTGATCAGCAGTTGCGCCTTCGGACAGTTGGTATATGCCAGCACTCTCACCTGAGATTCAGGCTGGTAGTTCCAGTTGTCGGCCGCATCGATAGAGAAGAAGTTGCCCCTCTGACGCCGTCCTCCATTGATTTGTCCGAATCGCTGGTCGTTTGGTCTTCTGTTCGGCATGGTACCTATATAGATCATCGGTTTTTCGCTCCATATAGATGTTCTGAACCATCCACGTCCTTTCGGGAAGGCTCCGAAATTGAGGAGTCCGGTATTGAGTCCTCTTGACGGCCATCTTCCTGACTCACCCAGATAATCCATTCCAGTCCAGACGAACTGTCCGAAGATGAAGTCGTTGTTACGCACCGCTTTCCACGCATTGTAGTCCGTGCTTGTCTCACTCCCATAGAGAATACGGTTCGGATAGGTCTTATGGTCCTCTGCATAGCGGTTTTCCGTATAGTTATATCCCACCACATCGATCACTTCCGGATAGATGGTCTGATTACTCATGACCACACCTGCCAAAGCACCTGTTACCGGTCTTGACGGGTCGTTCTTGCGGATTACCTCCGCCAGTCGCTTTGCAATGATGCCGATGCGCTCTGCACTCGGTGCGTCGGGTTTATATCCTCCGAACATAGGCTGGTTGATGGTCGTTCCATCGAGCACAGGATGTGAATACGGGTCGTTCGGGTAGTCCACCTCGTTGCCCACGCTCCAGAGGAACACACAAGGGTGGTTGCGGTCGCGTAGTACCATGTCCTGCACGTCGCGGTCGATCCATTCTTCGAAGAAATCATAGGTGCCGTCGAATCCCGGTTCACCCTGGTTCCATCCCTTGATCCATTTGCGTTTCGGGAACTCCCACTCATCCGACCCCTCGTCCATCACGAGCATCCCCAGCTCATCGCAGATATCATAAAGAGCCGGAGCCTGCACGTTATGGCTCATACGGATGGCGTTCGCTCCCATCGTCTTCAAGGCTCTCACCCTGCGGCGCCATACTTCAGGCGGAACAGCCGATCCGAGGACACCAGCATCGTGGTGGAGGCAGACTCCCTTCACCTTCATGTTTTTTCCATTGAGCTCAAACCCCGTGTTCGCATCGAACTTGAGTGTACGGAGCCCCATGGTAGTCTGCATCTGATCGACCACTTTTCCCTGCTGGAGGAGTTCCACTTTCATCGTGTAGAGATACGGGTTGCTGATATCCCATAGCTTTGCGTTCGGCACGTTGATGCTGGTCGTCATCTTATAACCTCCGGTTCGCATACCCGTCACCTCCTTCTCCACTGTATTTCCATCCTTATCGGTGATGGCGATTTTCGTGGATAGCTGGTTATCAGGGCCTTCCGCCATGACATCCACCTCGACTTCGGCATTTGGACCGTTAAGGTTTTTCAGCCGGTAGGTAGTTCCCCACTGTTTGAGGTGCGTGTTGGCCGCTTTCACAAGATATACATCACGGTAGATACCCGATCCGGAATACCATCTGGAGTCAGCAATACGTGAGTGATCCACTCTGACCGCCATCACGTTCTCCCCCTCTTTAAGATAAGGTGTGAGTTCGTAGAGGAATGAAATATATCCGTTCGGCCGTTTTCCGAGGAGTTGTCCGTTGAGATAGACCTCACTTCGGTTGTAAACACCTTCAAAATAGATATAGGCAAGCGGTTGTCTGCTGTCCTTCTTATATTGAAAATGTTTCCTGTACCATGCGATACCCGCCGGCAGATATCCTGTGCAGCTGGCATTATTCTCAGACAGTTGTCCTTCCACCGACCAGTCGTGTGGCAGAGACAGTTTCCGCCACTGGCTATCGTTGAACTGGTTGTTCTTATACGCTTCGTTGTCGGAAAGTGAGAAAAGCCATCCATCATTAAAACACTCACTGTTGCCGAAGCCCGGTCCGATGGTCTGGGCAGCGGCATTCAATTGTAGGATTATGACACATAAGCATGTCAGAACGATTCTCTTCATGTTGGTGTTATTTATTGGTTTGTATATGCAAGATAATGAAAAAAACATTTCAGCGATAATTCTTTTAAATGAATACTTATTGTTTTGACGCATTGAATCGTAAGAGAGCCTCAATATAATAATAATCGGCATAGATGATGGACGCGTCGATCTCCGTTCCGGCAGGATGATGCCCCGTGGAGTGGGTCAGGAAAGCCACGTTACGCTTCCCGCTCTGGTAACGTTTGGTGCTGAGGTCGGTCAGCATGTGCTCAGCAGCAGACAAATAGGTGTCACGCTTGTCGGGAGCGACATAGTCCGCCAGTTCGATGAGTGCAGATGCCACGACACAGGCTGCCGACGCATCCTTAGGAGCCTGAGCCCCCCTCGGGTCGTCCATATCCCAGACAGGCACCCAGTCGTCGCTCGTCAGTCTGAGACGTTGGAGATAAATATCGGTGACTTTCTGTGCCTGTTGAAGAAAAAGGGAATCGTGGGTAAACCGGAAAACCATGGTATAGCCATAGATGGCCCACGACTGACCGCGTGACCACATAGAATAGTCGGCATATCCCTGATGAGTTTGTCCACGAAGGAACGCCCCAGTGAGTGTATCGTAAACCGCTACATGGTAGGATGAGCCGTCGGATCTGAAATGGTTTCTCATGGTGGTGACGGCATGTGTAATGGCAATATCTCTCAAAAGCGGATTTCCTCCGTTTTCAGCAGCCCAGAAAAGGAGTTCGAGATTCATCATGTTGTCCATGATGGTGTTGTGACCTCCATAATCCTTGACATGACGCGGCCAACTGAGGATGGTTCCCACTTTAGGGTTGAAAAGTTTGGCCAAAGAGTCAGCACAAGTAAGTGCAATTCGTTTATATTCAGGGTTGTGAGTCCGCTCATATCCTTTCAGAAAAGAATTGATGATGATAAATCCCAGATCGTGGTCAAACACAGGCTCATGTTGCAAAAAAGCCAGTGACCGGGTGTATCCTTCAGCAGCTTCTCTCACCTTCATATCCTTCGTAGATGCGTAATCCATCCACAGGATGCCCGGCCAAAACCCCGAGCACCATTCCTGAGGAATGGCCGGCCGGCAGTTCCATCCTTTGTGGGTGTCGGTGGCAAGGATATTCCGTGGTTGTTGCTTAAAATCGTAGGGATACAGTTCTTCGAGGGCTTTTTCCACCTGTGAGTGGCAGTATTTCAGTTGTTTGTCTGCGTTGAACGACTGCGCCTGAGACAGGGCAGATATAAAAAACAGAAAAATGAAAAAGAAACATCGAAGCATAAAAGTTAAAGCTATTATTTTTAATTTTGTGTGGCAAAAATAGTGATTCTTAGTGGAAAAATCAAAGAAAAAGACTTAAATTTGCAGTAGAAAAAAGAAAAGCGATGAACGTAATTTTTAAGCAACTGATATCGAAGACGCTCGAGATTTCAGAGCGTCAGGTAGCTAACACGCTGGAATTGTTGGAAGAAGGTTCCACCATACCTTTCATCAGCCGTTATAGAAAAGAACGGACCGGCGGTCTGGATGAGGTTCAGATAGCCTCTATCAACGACGAGTTTGAGAAGCTGAAAGAGACGGAGAAACGCAAACAGACCATTCTGAGCACGATTGAAGAGCAGGGAAAGCTGACAGACGAATTGCGAGCCCGTATTGAGGCCAGCTGGAACGCCACGGAACTGGAAGATATCTATCTGCCATATAAGCCTAAACGCCGTACGCGAGCCCAGATTGCGCGTGAGAAAGGTCTGGAGCCACTAGCGAGTTATATACTCATGCAGCGTTATGGCGATGTGAAGCGTGAGGCCAGGCAGTTTGTTGATGCCGAAAAGGGTGTGTCATCCGAAGACGACGCTATTCAGGGCGCGATGGATATCATCGCCGAGCAGGTGAGTGAGGATGAGCGTTCGCGCAATGCTGTCCGCCACAATTTCACCTATGATGCCGTCATCAGTTCGAAGGTGGTGAAGGACAAGGAAGATGAAGGTCAGAATTTCCGTGATTATTTCGATTTCAGCGAGAAGTTGAGCCGTTGTGCCAGCCACCGCCTTCTGGCGATGCGCAGAGGAGAATCTGAAGGCATTTTACGTGTGAGTATCAGCGGAGATGACGACCGTTGTCTGGAACGTCTTCACCGTCAGTGGGTCCGTGGCGCCGGTGAGTCCTCGGAATATGTGGCATCCGCCGTCAAAGACTCGTTTAAACGTCTGCTGAAGCCAAGTATAGAGACTGAGTTTGCCAACCTGTCGAAAGAGAAAGCCGACGAAGAAGCCATCCGCATCTTCGTTCGTAACCTGGAGCAGCTGCTGATGTCAGCCCCGTTGGGTCAGAAGCGCGTGCTCGCCATCGACCCCGGTTTCCGCACCGGTTGCAAGATTGTCTGTCTGGACAGTGAGGGCAACCTGCTCCACAACGAAACCATCTTCCCTCATACGCCCGGTCAGCGTGGCATGGTGAGCAACCTTCAGGCAGCCGCCAGTAAAATATGGACGCTGACCAAGCAATATAAGACAGAAGCCATCTCCATCGGCAACGGCACAGCCAGTCGGGAGACCGAGGATTTCATCCGTGGTCTGGGTCTTCCCAAATCGATTGAGATCTATGTTGTGAGTGAAGACGGAGCCTCTATCTACTCCGCTTCGAAGGTGGCCAGAGAGGAATTTCCCGACTATGACGTAACGGTTCGCGGCGCTGTCTCCATCGGCCGCCGGTTGATGGATCCGCTGGCAGAGCTAGTGAAGATAGACCCAAGCAGTATCGGCGTGGGCCAGTATCAGAAAGACGTAAACCAGAGTGCCTTGAGGAAAAGTCTGGATCAGACTGTGGAATCATGTGTAAACAAGGTAGGTGTGAATGTGAATACCGCCTCCAAGCATCTGCTCACCTATATCAGCGGACTGGGTCCGCAGCTGGCTCAGAATATCGTGGACTACCGTGCCAAGAACGGTGCGTTCCGCAACCGTCGCCAGCTGCTCGAAGTGCCTCGTATGGGTAACAAAGCCTTTGAACAGAGTGCCGGTTTCCTTCGTATCAGCGAAGGCGATAATCCGCTCGACAACAGTGCTGTTCATCCGGAGTCGTATCCGATCGTGGAACGTATGGCCCGTGACCAAGGATGCCGTGTGAGTGATCTGATGTCGAAGAAAGAGCTGCGTGACAAGATAGACCTGAACCGTTACGTGACCGACAGTGTAGGTCTGCCAACCCTCACCGATATCATGCAGGAGCTTGCCAAGCCCGGCCGTGATCCCCGCCAACAGCTGAAACCGTTCTCATTCAGCGACAGTGTGAAAGAGCTGGAGGATGTGAGAGTGGGCATGGTGTTGCCTGGCATTATCACGAACATCACCAATTTCGGCTGTTTCGTGGATGTGGGTGTTCATACAAAGGGACTGGTTCATATCAGCCAATTGTGCGACCATTTTGTGAAAGACCCTACAGAGGTGGTCCGTCTTCATCAGCATGTGATGGTGAAAGTGCTGGATGTAGATATGGTCCGCGGAAGAATGGGGCTTACTTTGAAGTTTGAAGTTTGACCTTTGAACTTTTGGCCATACTGATGGATGGCAGTTGTAGAGACGTGGGATGCCCACGTCTCTACATGAAAAAAATATATTTTTATTTAATAAATAGTGTACGAGTGAGGTTTTTTTTGTATATTTGCAACATAGACATAATTAATTGAATTACTAACTTATTATTAACTAGCTTATGAAAAGAATCTACATGATTTTAGCAGGCTTGGTTTGTGTGCTCAGCGCCATGGCGCAGGTTGAGCCGAATGTCAAACCAGAGACGCCTGTGACCGGCAACAAATATGTGCTGGTAAACAAGGCGATGAACGGCAACCAGTACATGTCCCGTACTTCATGGGACGGCGCTCTCTATTTCCTGGGCAAGGAGGATTCTCACTATGAGGATTATCAGATCACAGCTCATGAAATTTTCGAAGGTGTATGGACATTCACTTACCGTGGGACAATGGAAGTGCCGACAGGCGAAATTAGTGAATCAGGGAGTCCTGTGATGGAATGGATAGAGGTAGATTACTACATGGGTATTCCAAATGTTACCACTAACAACGTGAACCTGAACTTGGAAAGGGATGTGGTATGGACACTTGAGCCTAGCGCCAAATACCCAGGTTATTATCAGTTTATCGCAGGCGAGGGCAATATTAATGAAAAATGCATCGGTCTGAAAATGCACCTGAACAGTGGTTCACAGTACTTCATCGTGAGCGAGCCGAGCAACAGCTGGTATCCAGACTTCGCCGGCGGTGTGACAGAGGTTTTCGACGAGTCAACCGGTGATTATTCTTACATCATCAACGACTCCACCTCCTTTAACTGGGGTTTCGTGACCGTTGACAAAATCCCTGAGTTTATGGCTGATGTCACAGCAAACAAAGCAATCAACGACTTCCATGCCAAATACATAGCTTCAGAGGACTATGCCGACTATGCCGACGGTTTCAAGGCCAGCTACGACGCAGCCGCTGCTCTTTATAAGAGCTCAGACTACAGCTGGGAAGAAGATCCTGAGGTGATTGCAGCAATGCTCAGCAAGAAAGAGGCATTCTACAACGAGATTGACGCAGCTGAGCTGATTGACGGTGCAGACGCTCCATTGCTGACAGCCATTGCCAATGCAAAGACCACCTTCAAGACTGCCACCAGCGTAGCAGAAGTAGAAGCAGCCATTAACGCCTTGAAAGACGCCGTTACCGCATTCAAAGAGCAGACCGGTGACCTCACGGGTATGGGAACGAACATGAGTTTCGAGGATCTCTCCGCTCAAGGTGGTGGTGAAACCACCTCTGTAGCTGACGTTCCGGCAGGTTGGAATATGTATATCGGTGGAAAACAGGTGTTTACTGCCAATGATATCCGCAGCAACGGAATCACCGCATGGTGTGGAGTAAACTCCGACTCCGAGGGTGCCGGCAAAGACGGCAATGAGTCGTTCGGTATCTGGAGCAGTGGTATTCCAGTGTTCGAACTTTCTCAGAAGATTGAGGGTCTGGAGAACGGAACTTACATTGTTCAGGCAGGTCTGATGGCCGGTTCCAACGGTAACGGTTCCCGTCTGACCACTCAGCGTATCTTCGGTAACCTGAACTCCACTTACTATGCAGACGAGAGTCTTTATGATGTAACCCAGCTCGACCAGAGTGAGGTGTTTGCCTTTCAGGGCAACCAGGAGATTGTGACCGACCGCGAGATGCTGCCTGTATATGTAAGAGCCTACGTCTGGGACGGCACCCTGACCTTCGGTGTACGTACCGACGGTAATATTGCCGCAAACTGGCGTACAGCCGCAAACAGTGCCGGTGGTGACGGTTGGTTCAAGACCGACAACTTCACCATCCAGAAGGTGGGTTATGTAGGTGAGGACGCAGCAGCGGTTGCCAACCACTTTATCGATGCTCTGAACCAGTATCTTGATGGTGGTGATGTGTTTGAGGCTAGTCTTGAGGAAGAGATCAAGAGTGTGATTCCTGACGGTGGCGTGACAGCTGACACTCCTGCAGATCAGATCAACAACGTAATTGAGACTTTGAAAGACCGAATTGCTGATGTTGCCGCTTCTATCGATGCTTACAAGAAACTTTCGAACGGCATAGAGAACGGTTATATTGCTTACGATGAATATTCCTATACACCATCCTCAGGCACAGTGCTCTCCAAAGCTCTTGAGGACGCTGAGATTGCCCTCGACGTGCGCAATGTGAACGCAGAACAGATTGACGCATTGATTGCCGCAATCGAAGAGGCCATCGTAAAATGTAAGTCAGAGGCTATCCAGGTAGGCGAATACTGCAATATCATCCAGAACGGCAGTTTCGAGGATCTCTCCGCCCAGGGTGGCAACAACTCAAATGGTCCTGCCAACCCTCCAGCCGGCTGGACTCTGAAGATTAACGGTGTTGAGTGCGAGACCAGCGCAGACTATGGTGCGGCAGGCGCCAGCATGGGTTGGTGCGCTATTAACTCAGGTGACGTCATTGATGAAGTAGATGAGAACGGTGTGAACTGGACTACTCAGTACACTGACGGAGGTCACCTGTGGGGAATCTGGGCAGGTACTGTTCCAGAGGTAGAGCTCTCACAGTCCTTCTCCGGCCTTCCAGCAGGAACATACGTTCTGAGCTGCGACATGGTTGTTCAGCATGACTGGTCGGGACCGGTTCTTACCAGCCAGCGTATCTTTGCCAATAACTACATCACGATGTATGGAGCAGAGGATGTTTACACAGCTGAGGGCGTGACCCTCCCATCCGATATGGTAGGCGCCAACACGCTGAATGAGCAGTTCCCTGAGACCTCTGTTCCGTTCATCAACTACGCCGGTAACCCATGGGATGTGTACTACGGTTCCTCCAGCTGTCCAAAACATATAGAGCTCCGCTTCGGCGTGGGTGAGAGCGGTGAGCTGAAACTCGGTTTCCGTACCGACAGCAACAAGATCTCTTCTGTCAGCTACACCAACGAAGCCGGTAACGGCTGGTTCAAGCTCGACAACTTCCAGCTGTTCTACGAGTCAGAGGAAGTGCCGGAAGGCACCGACGCTACGCTGACCAAGAAGGGTGACGTGAACGAAGACGGCAAAGTTGACATCAATGACGTTGTAGCTATCATCAACGTGATGGCAGGAACCGCTACTTGGCCGAACGCCAACGTGAACGAGGATGCCGACGGTTATGTTGACATCAACGACGTTGTGGCAGTAATTAACATTATGGCAGGGAACTAGGTCCCCTCCCCCAAAAGAAGGGGAAACCAGGTGAGTGGAACATCCAACTGTCGTACAAATAAAGGGGAGGCGTGCCCAAGGGTATGTCTCTCCTTTTTAAATTAGGAATGAGGAATGACAACTCTAAATCATAAGATTATGAGAAAGACAATCTTTTTATTATTAGTTATTATGCCGATGATAGTGACGGGTCAGCGGGCGGATTATAAGGTTATTCCGCTGCCGGCCAGCATTACGATGGACACAGGCAATATGTTTGAGTTGAAAGACGGGATGAGCATCGGATTTAAAGCCGGCAATGCGGGCGTGGCACAAACTGCCGGGTTCTTGCGCGACTACGTGGAAGAGCTGACCGGTTTGCAGCTGCATGTGATTCCTGGTGGTAAGCACTGCCCAATCGAGTTGCGATTGGTAAAAGAGAAGCAGGAAGCTGGAGTGGCCGACGGAATCTTCAACAGTCGCTACACGATGGATGTGGGCAAACATGGTGTTCTGATTGAGGCTCCAACAGAGGAAGGACTGTTCAGGGGCGTTCAGACATTGCGTAAAAGTCTGCCTGTGGTGGAGAAAGCTGAAGTCGTAGAGCTTCCTCATGTGAGCATATCCGATGAGGCCCGTTTCGGCTATCGTGGCGTGCATCTCGACAGCTCCCGTCATTTCTGGACCGTGGATGTAGTGAAGAAATATATAGACCAGCTGGCCCTTCATAACTGCAACCAATTTCATTGGCACCTGACAGACGACCAAGGCTGGCGTTTTGAGGTGAAGGCTCTTCCCGAGCTTGCGAAAGAAGGCAGTATCCGCGAGCAGACCGTCATCGACCGCAACACAGGTTTGTATGACGGCACGCCTTACGGTGGTTACTACACACAGGATGAACTCCGCGAAGTGGTTCGTTATGCCGCAGAGCGTTATATCAACATCATTCCTGAGATAGATCTTCCCGGCCATATGCAGGCAGCCTTACACGTATATCCTGAACTGGGTTGTACGGGCGGTCCCTACTCTGTATGGCAGTTTTGGGGTGTGAGCGAGGATGTGCTTTGTGCCGGCAATCCCAAGACCATAGACTTTTTGAAGACGGTGTTGGGAGAGCTCTGTGATATATTCCCTTCGAAACTGATTCATATCGGCGGTGACGAATGTCCGAAAGTACGTTGGAAGAACTGTGCAAAATGTCAGTCGAAGGCAACTTCTCTTGGCCTGAAAGATGATGGAAAGCACAGTATAGAGAATCAGCTTCAGACCTGGGTGAACCATGAGATGGAAAGTTATCTGAAATCTCGTGGCCGTGATATCATCGGTTGGGACGAGGTACTAGAAGGCGGTCTGACCGATGGTGGCACGGTGATGAGCTGGCGCGGAATTGAAGGCGGTATTGATGCTGCCCGTCAGCATCACAACGTGATCATGACTCCGGTGGATTACTGCTATATCGACTATTATCAGGTGAAAAACAACTGGAACGCACCCGTAGCGATAGGCGGATACGTTCCGGCAAGTAAGACCTACTCTTTTGAGCCTGTTCCTGCAGAGCTGAACGAAGAAGAGGCTAAATACATACTAGGTCCTCAGGTGAACTTATGGTGTGAGTATGTGGCTTATCCTTCCCACTTATTCTATATGCTGCTTCCACGCCTGGATGCCATCAGCGAAGTGCAGTGGTGCAAGCCTGAGCGGAAAGACTTTGAGGACTTTAAGCAACGGTTGGAACACCAGAAGGCAGTGTATGACAAGCTGGGTGTGAACTATTGCAGATTAATTGAGTGATTACTGTAGTCTGAAGGCAATTGGGAGCGTAAACCGAGTTATTACCGGTTCATCTTTTTGATATCCCGGTGTCCACTTCGGCATCGTCTTGCAAACCCGTAGAGCTTCATCGCTGAGAGCCTTCAGAGATGCATCATATTCAGCCTGGGTGAGGTACTGCTTATCCCCATCTTTATGCGTATAGGCTGTGACCGTCACATCAGGGATGGCAGCCTGCTGCCTCACCTCCATATTTGTTTTTGCCCCGGAGCATCTGGTCACTTCAAAGTCAGAACAGCTGCCGTCCTTGTTTACTTTGAAAGTAACGAGGATTGTGGCTTGCACTCCACAATCATGTGCCAATTGTGGATATCGGAGATTAGAAGAAAGGAACTGCATCAACGCCAGCATCCCACCTTCGTATTCAGGTAATTTCTCCGGATGAGAGTAGATTTCCTGTCCATTGGCATCTACCTGATAAGGCTTTAACGTATCGACGGGGACAGGTTCGAAGCTTTCATTACTTTGAACTTTAAGATTTAAACTTTGAGCTTTAGCGTTTGAGGGTTCTTCAGTGTCAGAATGCTCTTGATTATCAAGTACCGCATTGCTGCTGGCAGGTATGAGACCAGATTCTACGGTAGATGGTATCGGCAGAGAAGAAATGGCGGGGTCTTCAGCGTATTCAAGCTCATTGTTAATAATATCTACTGTTTGGCTTGGTCTTTCGCTGACATTGGTCATGACCAGTGTGGCGTTATCTTCAGAGACGTCATCCACCACCTTATTTTTTATTACAGGCGTGGCAAAAGTGGTTAGCGTAACAGCTGCCACAGGGATGAGGTACAAAGATTTTGTACGCATCCAGGGATTTGACTTTTTTCTTAACATCATAGTGATACGATTTTTTAGTAAACTGTGATTAAAGCTGTTGGCGAAAGCGTAGTGACTGGAGCCAACGGCTTTCTTTATTAATAAACGCTGATACTGACCGACATTGACACCGCTGCGCAGTACAGTGTCGTCGGCCTCGTATTCGTGCACGTCGTGTAAGGAATTGGCAATCATCCATGCAAAGGGGTTTATCCATTGAATCACCTGACATATATTAACAAGAATGATGTCCAAAGAATGCCATCTGTGTATATGTCCGAGTTCATGGCGTAAGATGGTGCTGGCATTATGGTTGTAGTCTTCTTCGCTGATGACGATGGTATTCATCCAGCTAAAAGGAGCCACCTGTCCGGCATGACAATACAGCCTGGCATTTCCGATACGTTCCGTCCAAAGCACCCCCTGATGAATGTGGCGATGGAGGAGAACAAGCTGAATGGCCTTATAGATAAAAACCACCACCATAAAAAATACATATAAGGTGGCAATGATGTTCGTCCTATCAATTACAGAAGTAGAATTATGCATTTCTGACAAATTCATATTCTCAGGTCGAACCACCACTTCGTCGAGCATAATGGCGGAACGGAAACTGCCAAGAGGTTGTGCATCAAGATAGAGGAATGGCAGGTTCACAAACGGCAGTATAAGCGACAGTCCCAGAATCGCAAGCAGAATCAAGCGGTTAAACTTGAAAAAAGATTCTTTTCTCAAGAGAAACAGATAGGGAACATAAAGTGCCGTAAGGATAAGTATGGATTTAAAAATGAAAGACATGTTTTAAAATTAGGAATGAGAAATTAGGAATTGGTAGAGATGATGGTGAGGAGTTCTTGTATTTCCTGTTGAGAGAGTCGTTTTTCTTTAACAAAGAAACTGACAAGGGATGAGAAGGAGCCGCTGAAGAAGTTATCTTTCACCTCATCCATCACTCTACTGCGGTATTCATCGCGTGAGACAGTAGGGGTAAAAAAAAGCGTTTTACCGTCACCTACCCTTTTTGATGTGTTTAGGAATGTCTTCTGCGTAAGGATTTTCATAAAGGTAGCGACCGTGGTGTATGCCGGTTTTGGCTCAGGATATTTTTCCAGCACATCTCTAACCGTCACTCCGTCTTTGTTAAGTTCCCAGATGATATTCATGATTTCCATCTCCGCTCTGGTGAGTCTGTGGTTGTTTTTGCTTCTGTTCATGATGTTATTTGTTTTGTGATGACAAAAGTATTACTAAAATTTTAATTATCGAAAATTTTAGTAGAAAAAAAACAGTAAAAAGAGATGTTTTAACTTTTCTTATTAGTAATCAAAAGAAAATTTTTAGTAATTAAGAAAAAAATTGTAACTTTGCACTGTCTCTCACAAAGAGAGGTCTTTTTATGACACTTACCACCCTTGGTATATATGCGATGTTGAAGTCTTCCCCCATATCGTTTCTCTGGGGAAGCGAATATCCTTTTAATCAGATAATTTAGCATTCTTTCTTCGGAAATTTTCCGAAAAGGCTTTTAATTATGTTTTGCCCCTAACAAGGACAAGACGAGTGGTTTGTGTATCATTATTATTCTAATATCCTATAACTTTTATTTATGAATAAACGTACGAAAAAGACTATTGCCAATGTGGTAATAGTAGCCATGATTCTCTGTGGCGCAGTATGGATTGGCAGCGTATTTATCCATATTGGTGGTGAGTTTACTGACAATGCCCAGGTAGAACAAGACATCGTGAATGTCAACTCACGTGTTCAGGGATTTATCCAACGGATTTACGTCGATGAGTATCAACATGTGAACAAAGGAGACACCTTACTAATCATCGATGATTCTGAGTATGATTTGCATATTGCTCAGGCAGAGGCGAATTTGTCGAATGCAAAAGCCGCCAAATACGCAACAGAGAAAAATGTGGAAGAAGTAGCAAACCAAATCAGTGTGACCGACGCCGCAATAGATGAAGTCTATGTGCTATTGGAAAACGCCCGCACGGAATATCAGCGTTATCTGAATCTTTACGAACAGGAAGCGGTGACAAAGCAGGAGCTTGACGGCGTTCAGACCCATTATGAGTCACTAAAAGCTAAAGTAGCGACAATGGAACGTCAGAAAACAGGCACAGGAATTGCCCGTGAACAGACCACAGTAAGAGTTGACCAGAATAAGGCCGTCATCGAAGCCGCCCATGCAGCACTTAATCTAGCCAGACTGAATCATGGCTACTGCGTTGTAGTAGCTCCGTGCGACGGTTTCACTGCAAGAAAACTTGTACAGGAAGGTGAGCTGGCTCAACCTGGCATGCGCCTGTTCTCCATCGTAAGCGATCAGTCCCGATGGGTAACAGCCAATTACCGCGAGACTCAGCTCAGCGGCATTCATCTTGGCAGTTTGGTGGAAATAAAAGTAGATGCCCTCGGCAATCACAAGTTTGAGGGAAAAGTTGTCAATATCGCCAATGCCACAGGCGCCTCCATCTCTCCAGTCGCTCCTGACAATTCCACTGGTAACTACGTGAAAGTAGAACAACGAATTCCCGTAAAAATCGCTTTCACGAGTAACAACGACATGAAACTGGTTCATCAGTTGTCATCGGGAATGAACGTTGAATGCACTGTACTGAAAGATGAACAGAAAGAAAAAGAATAAAAAATGGCAGACTGGAACAGTAATGAGCGCGTAAGGCTCATGAATTTCAAGGATTGGGTGCCCGAATGGATTCGCATTGCCCTCTACGGTTTACTGGTTGTGGTATTTCAGTTCTCCAACGGCTTTTATTTCACAACTATGTCTCAGCTGGCGGGAGAGCGCAACCTGACAATGAGCGACACGCACATGCTTGGTCAGACAGTGCTGACCGGTCTCTGTCTCTATTTTCCATTGGCATTCCGGCTGAAATTCCGTTTCACCAACCAGACCTCATTGACAATAGCCGCCACAGGTCAGCTGCTGATCAATCTGATATTTCCACATGTCCATGCGTTTCCGCTCATGTTGGTGTTGGCATATTTAGGTGGTTTCTGCCGCCTATACGGCACATTCGAGTGTTTTTCAAACCTCCTTCCCAAAGTTACCCCTACCTATAATTATGCGGTATTTCTCTCATTTGTATTTCTTATTGTAATCGGTTGCGTCGGACTGTTCGACTGGGCAGCTATCCACATCATTTACTATTATGACTGGGAGCATATTCACCTTACGGCTGTCATGTTATGCTGCCTGGCCCTGTTAATCATACGAGTATTCATGCGCCCATTCCGGCCAATGCCAAAGATGCGGCTATACGGTATTGACCCTTTAGGTATGTTATTGTGGACCATCTTCATTGTCAGCGCAATCTTCATAGTCTGCTATGGTGAGGAATTTAACTGGCTGACCAACCACCGCATTCGTTTTGCCATCGGTATCTCCACTATCGCGCTTGCCATTTGTTTCCTTCGAATGAATCATATCCGCCATTCCTTTATTGAATATGGCGCCTTCAAGAGCCCGAACCTTCTGAATCTGATGATTCTCTTTCTGGGACTTGATATACTACTTGGTACCCAAAACGTGCTCCAGAACATCTTTACCAGCAACATATTAGGTTACAGTCAGTTGACGACATCCCAGCTTAAATGGCCGGAGTTTTTGGGCGCTGCCTTTGCAGCTTCATTCTGTTGGATAGGTCGTGTGAAATTAGGTTGGCGCCTGAAAACACTCACCTTTTGGACGATGGCAGGCATGCTGGCCTATGAGCTTGTCATGACTCAGCTGATATGGCCAGGCTTACATATCAAACAATTGTGGCTTCCCTCATTTCTCATTGGATTTGGCCATGTGGGTGTGTTTATTGCCCTGACAGTCTATGCCCAAGCCTACACTAATTTCAAGTATTATTTTCAAGTCCTTTGTGTACTTGGGTTCATGCGTATGGGTATAGGCGATGTGATAGGCATCGCTATTTGGGAACGTGGATTGACCGCAACATTCGGACAGCATATTTCCGCCATCAGTATGGTGGCCGACTATAACAATGGCACCCCCCCCTATCTGTTGGCCAGTGGCATCAGTCATGAGGCACTGATGGCGTCACTTCGTGAGCTCTACGGCTGGGGCGTGATTATTGGTGTTGGGTTGCTGGTGCTGATTCTCATTGGTTATTTCGACACCTTGAGAAATCCACTTCCAAAGCTGAAACAAGCTTATACGATTGTGAGACGCCGAAGAATAATGGAAAAAGATAAACAATAAAAGAACGAGCATGAAAAGAAAATACATTAACATAGCGCTCACCGCAATAGCAAGCTGGTGGAGTGTCAGTATGAATAGCCAGCAGACAATGAGTCTGCAAGAATTATATGATCTGGCAGAAAAAGAAAGCCGTCAGATTCATGTAAGCAAAATTGGTTTGGAATCAGCATCCGAGGCAATCGATGCAGCTAAGAGTGCGATGTTGCCGATTGTGAATTTAAGCATGAGCGAGAGTTATATCGGTAACGCCACGCTGATGAGCCGAGGATTTTCCACAAGTGGTACTTCCGATGTGATTGTTGCCGGTTTAGGACCTCAGAAAGTGACGAACGGCAGCCAGAAGACCCCTCATTGGGGAAATAGTTTCACAGCTCAGGCCTATCAGATGGTATATGCGGGTGGTGCAATCAGCGCCGGCATACGTCTGGCAGAATTATCCCGCAAAATGGCCTTTTTAGATATGGAGAAAAACCGCCAGGAAGTCCGCTTCCTGCTCACGGGATATTTTCTCGACATCTACAAGATTCAGAACCAGCTCGAAGTGATTGACCGGAATCTTGAACTCATAGAGAGAGTGATGGAACAAATGAAGGCACGTCATGCGGAGGGTATGGTACTGAAACGCGACATCACACGCTATGAGTTACAGCAACAACAAATGGAGCTGACGCGCAAGAAGTTGGAGGATGCTCTTGAAGTAATCAACCATCAGTTGGTCAACACTCTTCATCAGCCGGAGGATAGCCAGCTGCTTCCAGATAAAGGCGCACTTGATGCCGCATACCAGCAACTCAAGAACGTCTATAATCAGGAAATGTGGCAGGAGATAGCGTATGAAAATCATATAGGCTTGCGACAGACAGAGGTTTCCGCAGACATGGCAGCAGAAAAAATGAAAACCGTGAAAGCAGGGACACGTCTGAATGTGTCACTTGTTTTTGAAGACAACCTTTTCGGTCCGTTCACCAACGACCTGATACCTGTAAATTCAAATGTGAATGTATGGTATGTGGGAGTTGGTCTGAAATACAATTTGAGCAGTCTTTGGACTTCCAAGCACAAACTGGCGAAAGCACGTCTTGATATGATGGAATCCCAGGAAAAGGTGTCGATGGTGAGGGAAGAGGTAGAAAATAGTATCCAAGCATGCTATGTGAATTTTCTGACTGGATATAAGGAAGTGAGCACTGCTGAGAAACAAGTAGAGTTGGCAAACGAGAATTACTCTGTAGTTGAGAAACGCTACCATAACGGCCTTTCACTACTGACCGACATGCTTGACGCTTCTGTAACTAAATTCGCAACAGAAATGGATCTTGTAAACGCTCACTTAAATATGCTCTACAATTATTATAAATTAAAATATGTGAGCTGCACATTATAAAGTCCTATTCCTTTTTCTTTCTAAGGATCATGACATTCCGGACGTAGGCAACCATACCGAAAGACTGTCCGATAATAAGTACGGGGTCTTTACGGCAGATGGCATAGGAAATGATGATTATTGATCCGATGATACTGATAATCCAGAATCCCATCGGGAGTTTGCTTTCATGGAGTTTGTTGCTGTAATACCATTGATTGGCAAAACGGAGTGTGAAGATAACTGTCTGGCAGGTGACAAAGACAACAATGGTCAACAGTGCATAGTCCTTGCGCCAGGTTATATATTTCGCTGTAGGTTATAAAGCATAAAGTGTAGGGCTAAAGGTTCAGTTTGGTTGTGAAGAACAAAAGGAAAGTTTATGTTTGTTTATATTATGTTTTTTTATAACTTTGCATTTAAGAAATTGGAAACACTAAAATAAATCAAACTCACTAACCATACAGATGAAAGAAAAACGTATTTTATCGCTGGTTTTGATGCTGTTAGGCACTGCATTTAGTGCCATGGCCGGCGACGTGACGATGAAGACAGAGAAATCTGTTGGCGAGCCATTTGTCCTGGCAGTAAACGAGGGGGTGACTCTGACCTTTATCTGGGGCGACGGTTCCAGCGAAGTGATTCAATCCACAGGCCTGTTGCAGGAAGTGACGGTGAAAGACCCTTCGCTGACCATCAGCGGTGATAAGGATATCACCTCCCTCTATCTGGCCGACAACGGTCTGACAGAGTTGAATGTGAGCGGCATATCCAGTTCCCTCCGTCGTTTATTCTGTCCGAACAACAAATTGACGAGACTGAGCCTGAGCGGGTGCTTGGAACTTGTCTCATTGGACTGTCAGGGGAACCAGTTGACGAGTCTGAACGTGCCAAGCACTAAAATGACCGACCTGAACTTTGCAGACAACCATATTTCGACCAACGGTCTGGGCAGCGGTGAGAATTTGACGTCGCTAATCTGTGCCAACAATAATATCACCACTATCAGTTCTATCGGCAGTATGCCAAATCTCACGTCAGCCTTCTTCCAGAACAACAACGTGAGTTCGGTGAACCTGTCGAAATCCGTTGAGTTGCGTAATGTGATTGGATTCGGCAATAAGATTTCGAGCTTCAACGCCAAACCATTGGTGAACATCGAATATCTCTGGCTGGGCGACAACAAGCTCACGAGTCTTGACCTGTCTGACGCGACGAATCTTGAGAGCCTGTGTGTTGAGAACAACCAACTAAGTGAGCTGCTCACCACGAGCGGCAGCTCAGCCACTTTCAAGACCATAGACCTTTCGGACAACCAACTGTTCTTCAACTCATTCCCTCCTGTATATTCTGTCAATGACGAAACCGTTTTGATAGAAGGGAGCGTCAGTCCACAGGCTCCTTATCATCTGCTGGACGACCAGACAGTGAACAAACGAAGTGACTCCGTTCGCGACCACGTAGCACGTAACGCATGGTCGGGAGCCTTTCAATCCGAACTCACCCTCACTGATGAAAACGGGAATGAGCTGGTACAGAATACAGACTACAAATATACCGCCTACCGATTTACTTTCCTCACCGCTCCACACAACGGCGTGACGATTACGGTAACATCAGCCGCATTTCCGGGAGCTGTGCTTACCACAGAACCGTTTAATGTGCTGAGCGACAAAACGCCAGGTGATGTGAACGAAGACGGAAATGTTGACATCAACGACGTGGTGGCCATTATTAACACAATGGCAGGAACTGCCGAATGGGCGAATGCAGATGAGAATACAGACGGCATTGTTGACATCAACGATGTTGTGGCCGTCATCAATATCATGGCCAGAAAGTAAAAAAAATAACCACTGAACACAAACACATCATGAGAACAATCAAATTCCATATATTCCTCAGCGCGTTTCTGCTTGTGACTACTAACCTATGGTCACAGTCGATACGTCTCGACAACGAGCATATCCATCGTCAGCAACTGATTTTGGGTAAGCAATCAGTGAACCTTGACTTCAGTGATTTCACGACCGTGGTAGTCGCCGGCAACTGCGACTATACTGTTGTCAGTGAAGCCGACTGGCTCTCCGCTCAGAAGATGTCTAACGGCAACACCGTGCTCTTCGGTCAGCCGAACTACAACTTATCCCCACGGACTGGCTTCGTGGTATTCACCTCCTCCGACGGCAGTGTTGTTCGACGGCTGCCAGTAGAGCAAGCCGGTCAATCCATTACTGATCAGCAGATTTTCATATCATCCGCTTCCGCATCCGCCTCCCAGTCTGGCGAAGGAATAGAACGCACCTATGATGGCAATTACAGCACGCTTTACCATTCCCCTTATGGGGGAACTAATTTTCCTGTGACCCTCACCTATAATTTTGCTGACGGTCCGCATATTGATTATGCCCTTTACACTCCACGTCAGGACGGCAACAACAATGGGAATTTCGGTCGGGTACGTGTGGAATATCTCCCCGTCGGAGCCACCGAATGGGTTACTCTCAGCACCGTTGACCTAGGCGGTAGTGCCAGTACCTCCCGTATTCCTCTTGGTGAAGATGGTATCGACAATGTGCAGTCAGTCCGTTTCGTAGTACTGAGTGGTGCAAACGACTTCGCAAGCTGTGCGGAAATGGAATTCTACGACAGCGACACCTATATGGAGGATATCCTCCGCACTTATTTCGCCGACAACCTGTGTACCCAGTTGAAAGAGGGTATCAGCGATGAAGAGATCAGCCAGATTCCTGTAGCTGAGGTTCGTGAGGTTGCAGAGCAGATGCAAGCCGGCACCTACTCCACCGACTACCGTCTGAGTGAGTACGACCCATACCGTCCGATTTGGGATTTGCAGAGCGAGCTGAAAAACAGCTATGCCTACAACAACCATGAGAACCCAACCGGCATCACATTCGGTTCGGGAGAGACTGTCATCATTCTGGCAGAGGGTATTGGAGATCAGCAAGTGTCGCTCCAAATCCGCAATTTTGGTCCTGACGTGTTTGCCGCCAGCACCTATTCGCTTCACGACGGTGTGAACATGATTACGACATCCAACAAAGGGAACGGATATATCAATTATTACACATATAGTTGGAAAACTGCCCCTAAGGTGAAAATCCACTTCATGAACGCCACCGAGCAAGGTTATTTCAGTCCGAAATACCGTGGTCATACCAATGCGGATTGGAAAGCACTGCTGGCCAATGCCAAGGGCGACTGCCTCGACATGCACGGTGAGTTCTGCGACTGTGTGTTCCCTGTGAGCGCTTTCAAAGCCAATTGTCCGGATGACGGAATGTGGCTGATGGCCGCCTACGACAGTATCGTGAGTATTGAGCGTGAGCTGATGGGTGTATTCAAGTACAATCATGAGTTTCCAAATCACCAGTGTGCCATCACGGTGGCCACCAGCGGCGGACTTTATCATGCCAGCAACGACGGTTTCTGCGTGCCGGTTAACGCCTTACGTGACCCTACGTCGAAGACTTACTACGACTTCTGGGGAAGCGGTCATGAACTGGGTCATCAGAACCAGACGCAGGGTTTGCGTTGGATTGGTCTGACCGAGGTGACGAACAACATCATGTCGGCTTATGTTCAGCATAAGCTACAGAGCAACGGCTACCACCGTCTGGAGAATGAGTCGAACGGCTTCCGTTACTACGATTATTTTGAGAAGAATATCATGGCCGGTGGTCAGTTTATCCCTCATGCCAACAACGACGTGTTCTGCACGCTGATTCCGTTCTGGCAGTTGTTGGTTTATACCCGCATAGCAGGAGTTCAGCCAGACGCTTATCCTGAACTTTATGAGACACTTCGTAAGAACACCGCACTCGACTCGATGACGGACGGTGAGCAACAGGTGAATTTCATGAGAACCTGGTGCCATATCACCAAGACTAATTATCTGCCGTTCTTCAAGCAAGTGGGTATGTTCAAGACGGTGAACGAGAGCATCAGCGACTATTCCACCCGTAATCTTACCATCACCCAGACAATGCTCGACGCATTGGAGAGAGAGATTGAGTCTGCCGGTTATGCTGAGGCTCCGGCAGCATTCTGCTATATCGACGCCAACAACTATGAGGTGTTCCGCGACAAGGCATTGCTTGAAAGCAATGAGGTGGGAGCCGGTTGCAGTTTGTCGGGTAACAACATCCGTATCCAGCATAGCCAGTGGAAGAACGTGGTAGGCTTTGAGACTTACAAAGCCGATGGCACTTTGCTCCACATGACGAACTACGGACATGGCGACAATGCCATCCATCCATCGACAACAACAGTGGTTTTGGACACGAGTGAGGAACCGGCTTACATCATGGCAGTTGGCTACGACGGCACACGTGTGAAGTGCTGGGAATAGGAGCCTCTCCCCCCGCCCTCCCCCAAAGGGAGGGAGCCCCCTTCGGGGTGGCCATGCGGATGGATTAGTTCGCTGACGCTTAGGGACTGAAAGAAAATAAGCAGAAAACAAATTCTGAAAATTCTTGAAATTCTTTAATTCTTGGTAAAATATAAAGGGCGTGCCGCGGCACGCCCTTTATGTGTGTATGGAGGATTGAGATAGTCTATATAAACAGGAGCTGAACGATGATGAAGACCGGCAGGAGGATGATGAGCGAGAAGCGGATCATATAGCCGAAGAAAGACGGCATCTTAATGCCACTCTGCTCGGCAATACTCTTCACCATGAAGTTCGGTCCGTTTCCGATATATGTCAAAGAGCCAAAGAAGACAGCTCCCATACAGATGGCTTTTAGGAGCACCTCACTTATGCCCGCCACTACTGCTCCAGTAGCTTCAAGTGTGGATGCTGTGGCATGGAACACCATGGCTGTCGGTGCGTTGTCGAGGAATGCGGAGAGCGAACCCGTAGCATAGACGAACTGCCATGGTTCAGTGACAGGCAGCGGGTTCTGACGTAGGAACATCAATGCCGGTGTCATCGTTGCGAAGATGCCAAGGAATACACATGCCACTTCAAGAATTGGCGTCCATGAGAACTCGTTGTCGCTGCGCACCTTCCGTTTGGTAGTCACGACAGAGAGAATAATGATAGCGATGAACACCCACTCACGGAGGAGTTTCAGATACCAGGGAGCATCAGCTTCTCCCATTGCCGGAATATAGGTGGAGTTGATGAACATAGTGCTGAGAACCACACAGATAAGCCATACAATATTGATGAGTCCGGTTGCTGTCACTTTCACTTGTTCGCTCTCATCGGCAGCCAGCGCATGAGCCGGTTCCTTCTTGTAGTAGTAGGAATCCATGAGCCAATAGATGGTGAGGAGGATAAGTCCTGTGACAAGCCACTCAGGAATCATGTGCATGAACCATCCGAACGGTGCACCTTTCTGGAAGAGAAGAAAGAGAGGCGGGTCGCCAAGTGGTGTGAGCAGACCTCCGCAATTCGCCACGATGGCGATAAAGAACATCACCGTATGCGCTTTATACTGTCGCTGGCTGATGGTCTGCAGCAAGAGGCGGATAAGGAGCATGGCCGCCCCGGTCGTACCCATAAATGACGCCAACACCCATCCCAATGCCATGATGAGCGTATTGGTGGTAGGAGTTGCCTTCATATCACCCTTGATACAGATGCCGCCAGTGGTGACGAAGAGTGCCATGAGCAGAAGGATGAACGGCACGTAGTCGTACACCATCTGATGGATGAGTTCATGCGACATGCCTTTTACACAGAGCCAGATTCCTACCGGCACTCCCAGCAATAGAGAAACGATGAGTTTATGACTGTTTTCTTCCCACCACACTCCCACTTTGGTCAACGGGAGGATAGCAATACAAAGTAGCTGTACCACAAATGGTATGAGCATCCAAGAAGGAATCAGATGTTCCATTGTTCAGAAAATTTATTAGTTTTGATTGCAAAGTTAGTCAAAAAAAAAGTTTTTTCAAAACAAAATTCCTACTTTATGACGGGGAGTTGGAGACTGCATCATTGATGACCAACCCTGCCAACATAAAGCCGAAAATGGCAGTGATATGGGCAAGTGTGCCGTTGATTTGCGCTTTCGATGAGCACCACTCATGATTAAGCAATGCCGGGTCGCCAGGGCCGGTCTGTGCTTTCGGACACATGCAGCGTTCTGTGCCGCACGTGGCGTTATGTCCCTTATTCTCGAGCAGCTCGTCGGAGAAAACACAAAGGAATTTCCGTCGTGGGAACTGCTGAGCGCTCTTAAACTTACGCCTCAAAGCTCTGGCCAACGGGTCACCTTTCACTTTCCAGAATTCCGCCACCTGAATGCGCGTGGGATCCATCTTCAATGCCGCACCCATCGAGGAGAAGAGCCTCACCTTCGTCTGTGTGGTCATCAAGATGAGGAGTGCCTTATCTTTGAGGGAGTCGATAGCATCGATCACATAGTCGTAGGCAGAGATATCAAAACTGTCGGCAGTATCCTCCGTGAAAATCTGCTGAAGCGCCGTAATCTCTGCTGCAGGGTTAATAGATAAGAGTCTCTCTTTCAGCGCCTCCACCTTCACTTTTCCGACCGTTTTCGTGGTGGCCATGAGCTGGCGGTTGATATTAGTGATACAGACACGATCGGAATCAACGATAGTGAGTTGTCGGATGCCCGAGCGAACGAGGCTCTCCGCACACCAGGAACCCACTCCTCCTACCCCGAAGATAATAACTTTCTTTGCTGAGAGATTATTCATTGCCTTCTCACCGAGAAGTAATTCAGTACGGCGTAAAATTGCTTGTTCTATAGGCATCAGTTGTGATTTATTATGAATTTTTCTGCAAAATAAATCAAAAAAAATGAATTATAATAGGGCAGGAATGAAATTTGGCCAGAAGAGGATAAATTTATCGAAAAAATAAACAATGCCATTCAGTGTTTCCAGTTGCGTATGGTCCAGACGACCACTCCCCACACTTCGAAGTCGTCGTCGGCATTGATGCGTATGGGTTTGAAACGTTTGTTGGCCGGCCGGAGCTCTATATAACCTTCGTTGCGATGTGTGAGGTCGAGGTATTTGATTGTGAATTCCTCATTGACGTATGCCACGATGATATCTCCGTCAGCCGGTTCGGCAGAGCGGTCAATCACGGCGATGTCGCCGTCGCAGATGCCCGCTTCAATCATGGAGTCACCTTCCACACGTCCATAGAAAGTGGCCTCAGGATTGCGGATGAGGTCACGGTTGAAGTCAAGACTATCGTGGAGATAGTCGTCGGCTGGCGACGGGAATCCGGCTTTGATGCCTGGTGCGAACTGGAGGTCAAGCCGTTTTTTAAAATCTCCTTTGATTAATTTCATTCCTTCGAAATTTGGAATATACCATTTTCTTATGGCAAAGTTACTTAAAATCGAGCGCAGGACAAAGAAAAAAGGATGTTTTTTTATGATGAGAGGATTGGAGGTGGGTACGACATCTATTTAGTGTACATTTTTTTGCTATTGAATGTTTTTTTTGTTAATTTTGCATAGTCAAAAAACTCCTTAACTAAATTTTTAAAAGATGAAAAGAACATTTTTATTACTTGCTATGCTCGCTGTAGGTATTGCGATGCAGGCACAGACACAGTATCACGACGTAGCCATCAATGAGGCAAAAGGTGCTGTAAAATCCATTACTCAGTCTGCTATGGGGCAGGTGAATACAGTGACGTTCACTCCAGAAGGTAAGATGGAGAACAAGATGATGACTGACCTGGTGTATGATGAGAACGGTTTCCTTCAGTCTGCAATGGCAGAGATGCAGGGTACAAAAATAAAGATCTCGTTTATTTGGGAGCAGGACTGTGTGAAAGGTCAGACGATGAATGTCATGGGTAATGACGTGACCACTTCGTTTAACTATGACGAGAATGGCGTGATTACCTCCCAGTCGGTTGATATGGGTGTACAGTCAATGCAGACTGATATCACAGACTATAAGTTCGACGACCATGGCAACTGGATCAGCCGTAAGCTGTCAATCATGGGGCAGACGGTGGAACAGACCCGTACCATTGAGTATTATGAGTGATTAAAAGAAAAGAAGTTAAAGACATATGTGATGAAGGATGTGCTAAATTGGCACATCCTTTATTTATGATATTGTCCTTAGTGATTCCTAATTTGACACAGGGATTCCTCTCATGGTTTCTTCGTTGGCTTGATAGTTTTTGCGCACATTGAGAAGAATCTGGTTACCGTCGGTGGTGAGTGTTATTTCGGCAGCTGAGATCCAGTTGACATACTCGATTTTGAGATAAAGCGCCTGTTTGTCCCAGGCATAGCATCCAGCCACATAGAAAGGACCTTCTATACCTTTGAATTTCTGACGTGCATTCATCGAATAGAGAGGGTATCCGTCCACCTTATTGGTCAGCCACTGCTCATGGCCGAACAACAACTCATACGACTTCCCGTATTCGTCAGTCACCCGCATCACCATCTGCTTATTTCGTTGTTCGAACGCGAGAGTCTTCCATTCGAACTCGTTCTTATCGAATGCATAAGTCTTCCAAATCATCCGGTTCATCAGTGGTGATTCGGCTTTCCCCTTAAGCGTAGGATAGCGGTATCGTTTGATGTCTTTCTGCAGTTGCTGGTAATCCTTACCCGGTAATAGCGGTTCGTTTTGTAGTTGTGGTAACATAATTTCCCAGACGAAGCGGAGCTGAGGATGCCACGTGCATTGAGTGATGGCCACCACCATGTCTTGTTCAGGAAGCACGAGGATATACTGCCCCAGCCTTCCGTCGGCGCGGAAGGCTCCTTTCGGAGGGCAGCTCCACATCTGGTATCCATAGAAGTCGGTGCGTTGTCCATTCACCGGGATGTGGTTACTCATCATGCTGTTCACCCATTCCTCCGACACCAGTTGCTTCCCGTTCCACTTTCCTTTCTGCAGTAGCAGCAGTCCTGTCTTTGCAAGGGACTCACACTGTATATGCATGCCCCATCCTCCGACGTTGTAGCCTTCGGGACTCTCTTCCCAGCTTACGTCGGTAATATGCATTTCACCAAACAGCTTGCGTTTGAGATAGTCGAGTGTCGTCATACCGGTCACCCGCTGGATAATGGCCGACAGGAGGTAGGTGCAGAGTGAGTCGTAACGGAAATTTTTTCCAGGCGTTCTGACCGGTCGGGAGAGAAACACTTGGATCCAGTTGTTGTTTTCTGCTCTGATATTGCTGTCAGGATTGATGCCAGACGCCATAATCAGCAAGTCGTGCACAGTCATCATGGCCAATTCGGGTGACACGTTTTTCGGTAGTTTATCGGGGAAGAAGGTGGCGACGCGGTCGGTCACTCTCAGCTTGTTCTCATCTGCAGCTATTCCGATAGCCAGGCTGACGAAAGTTTTCGAGCAGGAGTACATGGTGTGTCGGTACTCTGGCTTATACGGCTCAGGATAGAGTTCAGCCACCACCCTCCCATGTCGGATGATTATCACACTGTGGATGTCGGAATGGGGATAGGAGGTCAGTGAGTCGAGGAATGCACCGACGGCTACGGATGGTATTCCCTCTGCTTCGGGTGTGGAACGTGGAAGTTCCCGTATCTGTGCACTGGCCGTGAGGGTCAGGAACAAGAAAAGGATGATCAACTTGATTTTGGAGAACATTATATAGTGTATTAACTTCTATGAATTCCTTGTATTGTATTTTGCTTTAGATGTAATAATAACGTTTCTAGATATAATATATTATTGAGTCCACTTTAAAAAGTCGGACAAGTTAAACATCATATAAAATAGTTATCAAATCATGCTGTAATCTGGATATTTTTTCGTATATTTACGAATAAATTAAAAG
>FLNU01000533.1_pt1 | contig 59010 bp, 63 predicted proteins | sample 1140361 | NCBI WGS metagenome assembly FLNU01 (sample SAMEA3878206, study PRJEB12797) | bioreactor metagenome | biome: Moose rumen | place: Sweden | collected 2011-10 | reverse complement strand
GGGTCATGAGTCCATAGGGCCAGGGAGTGGCTTCTCAATTCTCATTTAAATTCGTTCCTTCAGGTCCCAACCAGACAAGGTAGGGGTCGGTGAGTTGTACGAGGTTGGTGGCGTAGAAACTGTTGGTGGTGCGGATGAGAAATCCATAGAGGGTGCCACCGCCCCAACTGCCTGTGTCCTCAAGCACGGCATAGTGGCTTCCCCACAGGGGGTTGTAGAAGATGGATGCCCGCATGGTGGCGTTATGACTGGCTGCAATGAGTCCCTCGGTGGTAAAGAAATAGTAGGTATCGTTGGAACCCGTGCGCGGATCGGTGTATATGCTGGTCATGGAATGGAAGATGATTTCGCATCGGTCTTCATCGAACTCCAAGTCGAGGAACTGGTCGGCCCAATCGGTCATGGTGAAGAAATTGTGGTAGTACTTTTCACCTTGCTTGACAACGTTGAAGCGGAACCCTGTGGCCGCTCCGCCCATGTTGCCGCCCATGTACCAACAACCGAGGATGCTCGCCTCGAGATTGTACTGTGTAATCAGCAGTTCGTCGGTATAGCCGGCACACTCAAAACGGATGGCACCACGGCGGATGAAACGGTCGGTGTGGGGAGCAACCTCGACGACCAGGGTGTCGCCATTCATGTAGGGGTGCAACCATTCCTCGTCGGTGGTGAGTTGGATGGGCAGGTCGTGACGGATGTAGATGGTGTAGCGTTCGCCCTGGATGGGTGCACGGTGGGCATGGACGGGCAGGGAACCGAGTGCCATGCCACGCTGTTGCACGGGCACTTGCCGTGAGGCTTCGCCCGAACGCAAGGTGAGCAATGTGGTACGTCCCTCGAACGAGGGGTTTTCTTCAGCCGTGACGGTGATGGTACTGCCGTTGACCGTAGCCTGACACCAGGTGGCGTTCAGTTCGGCCTGCACGCTGCCTGAGACTGTGGTCACGGAAAGTGTGCCTGTGCCCCCTGTCGGTTCAAAAATCAAGTTGTTCGACACGATGGTGATGTCTTGCGAACTGTCGGGGACAGATGTGTCGTCGTCGGAACAGGACACCAACAAAAGGACCACGGCTGCAATGTAAAGCGTGAAATTTGAAGTTTGAAATTTAAAGTTTGAAGTTTTCATTGCTCTGGGAGCGCGGACGACTCCGTCCGCAGAAATTTGAAGTTTGAAGTTTTCATTGTTCATTGCAATACAAATACAGTGGGTAAATAGTCAAACAGAATAAACGACGGGGTGATTAGGCCCTCACTCGCACCAAAGAGGTGATATTGTTGATGGTTGGCCGGTTGCCAATCAACCAGGAACCCTCCTCGACCAAGGCAGCGGTCAGGTTGCCGTCGGCATTGGTGTAAATCATAACCAGCACGAGGGAGTCGACGGGGTAGGTGTTGGGGAAAGTCGCGCTGAAGTTGTAGGACGGATAGAAACGATTGCCATTCCAGGCAATGGTAAGGGTGGCATCCTCGGTAATGAAAATGCCTCCATCCTCAGACGTTCCATAAGTGCAGAGATAGACGGTACGCCCATTGATGTCACCGACAACTTGTGGCCCCAGCGTGAGATGGCCGTTTGTGTAGTCGTAGTTCAGAATGACTTCATATTCCCTGCTCAGTCCACGCAGACGGTAAGTGCCGTCGATACGGCTGGGTACGAGCGAGATTTGAACTGTGCTCTGATTGTTGTTGTAGCGCATGTTGTAATTTCCTTCAAAGTCCTTGAAGGGCAGGATGTCGTCGCCGAAAGGCTCGCCCTGCAGGACGACATGCTCGCTGCCCGCATCGAGACAGGAGAGTTGGTAGGTGTCCTTATTGAAGGCAAAAGTCTGAACGGTCTGGCCTCCGAGGTTGAGGGGGCTGTAGAGACGGATGCCACGGTCGTTGTAGGTGAAATGCAATGTGGTCGTGTCTCCATCGCTGATGAGTTCGATGCTTTTGTTGTTCAACTTGCACTGCCCCTTGACTTCTGCTGTGCCGATGGTGCCCTCGAACGAAGAAATGAAGTTGTCGTATATCTCGATGGTCTTTTGTGCGTATTCGTCGGGACTGCCCGTCAGTTTACGCAGGTACATGCTGTTGCGCGTTTTTTTGCCGTAAAGAGTGATGATGTCCTCCTTGATGTCGCTGATGACAAATTCGAACTCACCGCCTTTGGCCTCATATTCGCCCGAACTGGGTGTTGAGAAATAGTGCAACAAGGGATTGTAAGTGTCGAACGAAAGCACGGGGCCACTATCGTTCGTCAGTCGGTAGAATGTGGTCTCGGTTGAGTCGGGAATCAGTGAGCAGCCGACCGTAGCCTTGAGAGAATCGAACCGGACGGTGTAGACGATGCCGCCATAGTCGAGGGTGCTGCTGGGATAATACTCCAGTTCCCACCCGTATTGGGAATTGCGTAGGATGCTGCGCACTTTGTCAAGTGTTCCCTGCATGCGTTCTGATGCACTCTGCTCGAAAAAGTCTTCTTGTTCCTTCATGCAGGAAGAAAAGAGCAGGATGCAAAGGGTGAAGAGTTTGACTTTTCTTTGGAAGCGAAGCGTCGGCAAAGCCGAACGGTGAGAAATTGGAAGTTTATTCATTGTTCTTTATTAATTTCTTGGTTGAGGGTCAAGAGTCAAGGGTCGAGGGCCGACTCTCGACTCATGACATTTATTTACATTTCAATGTTATCCAAGTCAATTCGCCCGGCAGCAATGTCACCTTGCCGACGCTGAATGGCACTGCGCAACTTCTCCAGGTCAATATTGAAAGCAGATAGCATGTACTCCTTGACTATGTCCAACTTGGCATTGATGTTGCGTGCACCCTGTTCGCCTGCCTGCGACATCCACGCATCCCATCGGCTCTCGGAGTTGCAGACAAAATAGGAAAGCATCTCGGCAAAATCCTCGGTGTGGGAATGTTGGGCATACGCAGAGATGAAGCCGCGGGAAAGGTAGTCTTCGTTGAAAGGAACTTCATTCCACTTGTCGGCTACATAGTCAGAACCGGTGATGAGTTGGAAGTCTGCTGTATAGTCCTTGGTTTGGTTCAGGATGTGTGTGAACTCATGGTGGATGGTTTTCAGATAGTAGGTGTTCAGTTCATCTGTATTCTTGATGTACTGTCCCAGGTAGTTGACACCATGAAGGAAAATCTTCCGGCCTCCCTCGGCTGTACCCAGCGTGAAGGTTCCGTTGTTGTCATATTCCCATTCTCCTGTTGTGAAGATAAGTTTGGGGAAGTAAGCACGGGTGAAGTGGATACCTCCCACTTCGTCGTAGGCTTCGATGCAGACATATTTGATGAGGTGAGCCATCTTGATGGCTAACTCATACTTTGGGGGAATTGTATAGTAGTTAAGGTCCGACTCCTTGTCGTCGTAACGGTATTTGAAATCTATATTGTAGGGAGCCACAAAGTTTTGTTGAAGCCAATAGTCAAATTCCGTGTAGTCGACCTTGTCTACAATGATGACACTGTCCTTTCTCAATTCATCTTCTGAACAGGAGAAGAACAGGAGTGAAGCGAGAAGACAAACGATGAAGTTTGTTCGAGTGGCGTTTATGGTATAGCGCATAATTATTTCGGAATTAAGAGTTAAGCAAAGAATTATCAATCATTTCGTGGGTTTTGCTTCAAACCTGCCGTGCGGACTTTCAAAGGAATCTGAATGGCTCGCCGAGGGTCGTCTACCTTTAAAATATCGGTACGCTCTTCGGGTAAGCCATCGGCATTGATAATGCGGCGGACAATTTCGATACCGTATCGTTTCACATCGTACCATCGAAGACCAGTCTGCAGTGTCTCAATGCGGCGGAAACCAAGGGCACACTGTAGCATGGCTTCCTTCATTCCTCCTTCCTCACCAATATTGAAGGCGGGGTGCAGATGTTTCTTGATGGTTGAGGCTATTCCCTTTTCGTCGCTGTATGAATAATCCACGTCGTTGTAGAAATTCATAATGAGTTCTGGGGTTAAGACCAAATCCGTTTCAACAATGTTGTGCATCCATGTGGTGAGGTCAGCGGCAGCCTTGTCGTACTGCTCCATCATGATATAGGCTTCGGCACGGTTAATAAGTGCCTCGTCACAGGTAAAGGCAGGGTAGACAGTGCGGTACCATCCTGTTCCGGCCACAGCGTCGTAGTATTCAAAGAGGTAGGGCAGTTTCCAGAAGATGGTCTTGTCAAGGTTGGTGGCAGAATAGGTGGACATGCCTTGGTAGAAAGAAGCACTACCCCAGATGTTTTCGGCTTCTCCGTCTTCATGTTCTGCCAGATATTTCCCGTGTGAATACTTAGACAGGTAGCGATAAGGTCCGAACACCAGCCCCATGTAGGAATAGCCCGTCAGCATCATGAGGTTGCAATTGAGTGTTGCATCGATGTAATGCTGGCAAATGGCAGTGGCTGATTGTGTCATGGTCGACACATAATGCCAGTCGCGAAGCATGGCTTCCGGAGCATTGCCAATGCATTGTGTGGCATATTGTGCGGCTTTCTCCCATTCTTCTTTGTACAGGTAGAAGCGACAGGCAAAAGCATTGGCGGCACGTTGGTTGAAGTGATACTTGGGAACGCTGTTGTAGGTTGTGTAGTGGGTATCACCGACAAGTGGAAGAGCCTCTTGCAAGTCCTGCTCAATCAGTTCGTAGACTTCTGCCACAGTTCCTCGGTCATATTCTTTGCCAATGACAGTTTCCAACTCTGTCACGTAGGGGATGCCTAAATCTGTTGAACTTGTCTGTTTGTTGTAATTCATACAGAAGAGGTTGACCAGTACGAAGTGGGCATAAGCCCGACAAAGCAATGCCTCGGCCTTCATCTCGGCCAAAGCCGTAGTGGTGGGGCCGCCCATTTCCTCGATTGACTGTAAAGCCATGTTGGCAGTAGCAATGCAGGTGTAAGCATCCTCCCAGAAGAATTCTGGACTCTCATTGTCCGCTTCGGTCACGTCCATCCAGTGATAAACCTGATCGGCAAATCGGTTGGTGTTGGGATTGCCGGGCCCATAGTCGTCAACATTGTCCGACATGAATTCAGCCACGAACAGAGGATCGTTGGTGAAGTAGGCAGAGGTCAGCAGTTTCTGCACTTTCTCTTCCGTGTTGATTTCCGTACGGTTGTCAGGCAGAACATCAAGGTAGTTGTCACAAGCCGAAACAACTGGGATGATAAACAGTAACAACAAGTATTTTTGATATAAAGATTTCATATTAGATGACGTATGATAGGTTTCCTTTTATCTTTGGTTTATTACAGGCCTAATCGCAATGTGAGTGTGAACTGTTTCGGCATGGGGACAGCCACGCCACCCGAATTGCTGAATTCCGGATCTTGCCCATTCAGTTTCTTATCGGCATAAAGCAAGAAAAGATTGGTGGCTTGAAGTTTGAGTCCAAGTTTGCTGATGCCCAAAGGGGCAATCAGGGTCGAGGGGAAATCGTAGCCTACAGACAATTCCTTCATGCGGATGAAGTCTCCCTTGGCTATACGGGCTGTAGAATAATTGTACGCATTGTAGGCATAACTGAGGTTGGTGTCGTTGCGGTTCTGGCGCACGCTGGCAATGACGGGAATGTTGGTCTTTTCTTCATCTCCAGGCACAACCCAGCGGTTCTTAAATTCTTTCGGTGTGGCCATAAGGTCGCTGTAACGGCTGGAAAAGACGGGGTCGAGGCGCACGACGTTTCCAAACGAGTAAGTTACGAAGACGCTGAGTGTCAGGTTTTTATATCTGAACATATTCTCCAGGCTGCCGTAGTCTGTTGGTGTGGTACGGCCCGAATAGGTCAGATGTTTCAACAAATCGGGATCAGACTCTTGGAAGTAGACACCAGTGACGGTGGGATACCCTTCAGTTCCGATAAACGTGGGTAAACCTTCGTTGTTCAGGCCGAGAAAAGGTATGGAGAAGAGGGCATCTCGAGAGTAACCGACCAACCGTGAGTTGTCATTACCCAGCACGAGGTCAATGACGCGTGCACTGGAGTTAAACTTTGTGATTTCGTCGTTTTGATAGGAATAGATAAAACTGGTGTTCCAACGGAAGTCCTTGGTTTTGATGTTGGTGGATGAAAGGCTGAAATCCACACCCCAGGATTTCATGTTGGCCACGTTGCCCTTGCGCTCGATTTGTCCGCCTGCACCCTGTGTGGTGTATTTGCCAATCAGGTCGAAGTCGCGTCGGGTGTACCAGTCGAAAGCCAGGTTGATACGGTCGTCAAAAAATCCTGCATCGAGGCCGATGTTCAGTTCATGCTTTTTCTCGTATGTAAGGTCTGAGTTTTGCAGGTCGGCAATGTACAGCATGGTCTCCTTCACACTGGTGAATGGTCGCCAGGGACTTCGGCTTCCTATGACGGGCAAAGAGTTGGTGACGTTCGACGGACCGCGGTCTGCGGTGAGCGAGTAGGATGCTTTTATGGTGAGATGGGAAAGGTAGGGGCGGAAGATTTCGAAGAATTTTTCTTCATCTATATTCCAGGCTCCCGAGATGTTCCATGTGGGCAGCCAGCGTGCCGAGCGGCTCTTGCCCAGTTTGTTGGTTCCTTCGTAGCGTATGGTTCCGGTCAGGGTGTATTTGCGCATGAAGGAATAAGTGCCGGTGGCAAAGAAGGCCACACTGCGCTCACGTGTGTTGTCGAGAGAGTAGTAACTGTTGTTCTGTTCAGCACCTTTCTTGAATGCTTGGTAGGCATAGGCCGGAATTTCGCCCAGTCCATATTGCTGTCCCCATCCACGGAACCAAGTGGCATGGCGGCTGACGCTGTTGGTTTCCATACCTCCGTACAGGTTGATGATGTGCATCTCGTCGTTGAAGGCATCGTTGTAACTGGCCGTTCCACGGAAATCGTAGCCAACCATGCGATTGTCTGTGCGTTCCTGAATACCACCGTTAGGAAGGATGGAGATAGGGAGGGCATAGATGTTGTCGGGGTCGGTGTAGAGATAACTGTTGGTTTTACGGATGGCCGATGTACCCATGGCTCGGTATGCCTGTGCTTGGTTGCTGTTGTCGAGGATGTCATGTTCCTGCGATGTGGCAGAGTATTTCATGGCACCGAGGATGCTGAGTTCAACAGTCTTAACGGGCTTATAGTCGAGTTTGCCTTGCAGTCGAAAGTCAGCAACGTTCAAGTCGATGTAGTTGTTGTCAAGTTCGTGGAAAATGTTGAAGGGTGCATAGTTGCGCGTGTAGTAGGCCGTCGGGTCGAGGGCTCTTGATGAGTTGAGAGCATAACTGTAGGGGTTGATGTCGAACGAACGGCTGACGGCTCCCGTGACAACGTCGACGGCGCGCGAGAGGGTTCCCGGGGCTTCCTGGTTTCGGTAACTGGCATTGGCCACGACGCCCAATTTCACCTTGTTGGTCAGGCTGTAGTTGGTCTTCATGTTGGCTGTGTAGCGTTCTACCTCGCTCTTCTTCGTCCATCCTGGGTCAAACATGGCACTGACGGAGGCATAGTAGTCGGCTTTCTCTGTGCCACCCGACATAGAGACGGAGTGGGTGTGCTGAATTCCGTTACTGAAGAGTAGGTCAAACCAGTCTGTGTTGCGGTATTCGGCAGCGCGTAGATAGTTGGCCTTGGCTTCGGGGGTGTTGAGCAAGGCGAAGGTACCGGTGGTAGGGTCGTATTGGCTCAGCATCTGGTACATTTTCCCATACACGCCCGACTCGCTGGCGTTGGCGGTCTCGGCATAGTTGAGGTAGCCTTTCTGCTCCAGTTCCTGATAGACCGACATTTGGTCCTGTGAATTCATGATGTTGAACGTCGAGTAACTGGGCTTGAGCCGCATGGTGTATTCGCCGGTGTAGTTGATGCTGTGCTGGCCAGCCTTTCCACGTTTGGTGGTTACGACTATCACACCGGCCATGGCACGGGCACCGTAGATACTGGTGGCACTACCGTCTTTCAGAATCTGGAAACTCTCGATGTCGTCACTGTTCAGTCCTGCAATGGCACTTGAGATGAGCGTGTTGGCATCGCCCGAACTGAGGTCGTCGGCACTCACCTCGACCACGTCTTCCATGATGACGCCGTCCACCACCCACAGAGGCTTGGAGGAGCCATAGATGCTTGTGGCTCCACGCACACGAATCTTTGGGGCTGAGCCGAATGTACCGCTTACGTTTTGCACGCTCACACCTGCGGCGCGTCCTTCCAGGCTTCGGCTGATGTCGGCCACACCGTCCAGTTTGGCTTCCGCTGCATCCACCTTGACGGCAGCGCCTGTGAACAGTCGTTTGTCCATGCGCTGCATACCTGTGACGACGACTTCTTCCACTTCTGTATTGGCTTCGGCCATTTTGACGACCATACCCTGACGGGGGGCCAACAACTGTGTCACCAGTCCCATAAAACTGAATTCCAACTTCTTGCCAGCCGCCTCTTTGGGGATGTCCAGAGCAAAACGTCCGTTGATGTCGGTGGTTGTACCTGTGCTTGTTCCGGGAATGCGGACCACAGCGTTCATTACGGGTTCGCCGTCACTGGCGTAGAGCACCGTTCCCGAGATTTTTGTTTGTGCATGCGACAGCATCGCAGTGCCGAACAAGAGCAACACGGCAAGTGTCCATTTAAAACATAAATGCTTCTTCATCAATATGTTGTAATCTGTTTTTTCACAATTAAACAATACGGCATGTATGGTCGGATTTTTTTGTTTCCCAGCCAACATGCTGCATTAACTTTCTCTTTTCGGCTGCAAAAGTATAAAAATTATCTCGAAAAAACTTACGTTTTTGTGAAAATTGAACGTTTTTTGTTTGAATTTTCGGGAAAAACAGGGCGTTTTTCTTTATATCAACAATTTTTATGAAAAATTTATTCTTTTTTTTCCCTATACCAGTCGGCATACATAATGTAGTGACTTGCAATGCCTTGGTTCAGTTCGCGTGCCTGTTCCGGGTCAACTTTCTTGATGAATTTGGCTGGCACGCCTCCCCACAGTTCGCCGTCGCCCACCTGGGTGCCCTTCAGCACGAGGGCACCGGCGGCTATGATGGCTCCTTCGCCAATGACGGCATCGTCGAGCACCGTTGCGCCCATGCCGATGAGGGCACAGTCCTTGACGGTGCAGCCGTGCAGGGTCACGTTGTGTCCGATGGTCACGTCGTCGCCAATCTCGATGGCGGCTTTTTTGTAGAGGGTGTGCAGGCACGAACCGTCCTGTATGTTCACTCGGTTACCTATCTTGATGTAGTTGACGTCGCCGCGCACGACGGCGTTGAACCACACCGTGCATTGGTCGCCCATCGTCACGTCGCCCACGATGGTTGCGTTCTCTGAGAAATAGCAGTCTTTACCCCACTTCGGGGTCAGTCCGCAAACTGTCTTTATCAGTGCCATGTGTCATTCATTTAATTATTTTTTTTGAGGTATTTCTTTCCTTTTCTTTCTTATCAAGATTGCCGGGCTTGATTCGTCGTCTGTTTCAAAGCCTTGCAGGTTGTAGGTCACGCCGTCCCGTTGTCGTTCGCTTCCTCGTTGATGTTCACACCGTATGTGTTCCACGAACTCCACCCCATGGTCGGTCCGGTCTGTGCCGACACTCCCAGCGTTGACAATAGCAACGACAGCAATAAACTCTTCCTCATTTAACTTTACTTTATTTAAACTTCAAACTTCAAATCGGTCGCGTCACTTCGTACAGCCAGGTTCTGTGTTCTTCGTCCAGGTGCGGAGCCAGCCGGTCGTACACCTCTTGCTGGTATTGGTTGAACCACAGGATTTCCTCGGGCTGCATCAGTTCCTTGACGATGGGCGAGGTGAGAATGGGGCAGAGGGTGAGTTGTTCAAACTGGTAGTAGGGTCCGAAGGTAACGCCTTCCGACGACTCACACTCGCGCAGCCGCGCTTCCACCACCAGCATGGTGTTCTCGTGGCGCACGCCGTGCTTCCCAGTCAGGTAGATGCCCGGTTCGCAGGTGATGGTCATGCCTGGCACGAGTGGCTGGGGCATGTAGTTCATGCGGAACTGGTGCGGACCTTCGTGCACGTTCAGGTAACTGCCCACGCCGTGGCCCGTGCCGTGCAGGTAGTTGATGCCGTATTTCCACATCGGTTCGCGGGCCAGGCAGTCGAGTTGGCTGCCGTAGGTGCCACGGGGGAACACGCAACTGGCCAGCCGGATGAAGCCGCGCAGCACGAGCGTGTAGTCGCGACGCTCTTCCCACGTCTGCTCGCCCAAGGGGATGGTGCGCGTCACGTCGGTCGTGCCGTCACGATACTGGCCTCCCGAGTCAATCAGCAGCAATCCCTTGAAATCCACGGGAATGTCGGTCTCCTCCGTCGGTTCGTAGTGGACGATGGCCCCGTGTGCCGCATAGCCCATGATACTCTCGAAACTCACGCCGCGGAACAGTGGTTGCTCGGCTCTCAGGTCGTACAGTTTCCGGGTCAGGGTCAACTCCGTCTGTCCCCCTTCCGGAATGGCCTCCAGTGCCCACTTCATCCACTTCACCATGGCGATGCCGTCCTTCAGCATGGCCGAGCGATACCCCTTGATTTCCGTCTCGTTCTTCATGATTTTCATGGTCGACACGGGACATTCCGCCTCGACCACCTCCTTCAGGCACGACACAATCTGGCAGTTCGTCTTTTCGGGCTGCACCATCACGCGCTTGTCCAACTTCTTCAGGTAGGGGAACACCGCCTCGTAGGGCAGCAGGTCCACCCCCTCGTCGGCCAGATAGCCGGCCACCTCGTCGCTCACCTTTTCGTGGTTGACGAACAGGGTGGCCGCCTCGTCGCTCACTACCAAGTAACTGACGAACACAGGGTTACACTCCACGTCCGTGCCGCGCAGGTTGAGCGTCCAGGCCACCTCGTCGAGCATCGAAATCACCACTGCCCCGGCCCCGTGTCGCGCCACTTCCTGCCGCACGCGTTCCAACTTGCCGGCAGCCGTCTCGCCTGTCCATTCCACGGGCTGAATCTCCACCTGGTTGTCGGGAATACCGGGCCGGTCCTCCCACACCTCGTCGTAGGGATCGTCCAGGGCCACCAGCCGCACCCCTCCACCGTCGGCCTTCAACTCCTGTTCCAAGGCACGGAACTCGGCCACCGTGAAGCACGAACCGGCCACGCCCACCGTCCACGCCTTGCCCTTCCCGTCACCCTCTTCACGCTCCACGTTCCCCGCTTCACGCCTCAGCCACTGACCGATGCCGGGCGTGTCCTCCAGCCCAATCTTCTGCAGCACGAACGGCGTCCCCTTCAACTGTTCGGCAGCCGCCAGGAAGTAGCGGTTGTCAGTCCAAAGCGCCGCCTTGTCCTCTGTCACGACCGCCGTTCCTGCCGATCCGTTGAAGCCGCTAATCCACTCGCGTCCCTTCCAGTGGTTGGGCACATACTCGCCACTGTGCGGGTCCGTACTCGGGGTGATGAAAGCCTCCACCCCCTTGCTGCGCATCCAGCCGCGCAACCGCTCTACTCGTTCGTTGATAGTCATTGCAAACAATATTTCTTAAGATTCAATAATTCCTTTTTGCCAAAAGCCATTGCAAATATATCGTTTTTTTTGCGAGAATCCGCACGAGTTTCCACGCAAAGTGTATCTTCCTCCCTGCTATCGCCTCTATAGTCCCTATCGCCTCTATAGCCAAATTCATTTTTCTCTTGCAAAGAAAACAAAAATAATCGGGAACGAAGAACTTTCCATTCCCTTTCTTCTTCCCTCCCACCTCTTGTTCCGCGCCCTCCGCACTGTTCTTCCGACGCAAGTTAACCGAAAATTTATTTCGTCCTAACACAATTTTTTTTTCAGGTTAACTTCCGTTCCGAAAACGAACCTTCATTCTTGAAAAAACGAACCTTCGTTTTTCCGAAAACGAAGGTTCATTTATCTGAAAACGAAGGTTCGTTTTGTTGAAAACGAAGGTTCGTTTTTGCTGAAACGAAGGTTCGTTTTTACTGAAATGAAGGTTCGTTTTTTCAAGAATGAAGGTTCGTTTTCTGAACGGATGTTAACTTGAAATAAATTTTCACTGTAGTGGCGTTGAAATTTCAGTGCGCCGGCCTTTCCCCGGGAGGTATGGAATGTAGAAAAACGATGGGGTTTTTGATGGAAAAGGAGAAAAAACGTATCTTTGCACGGTGGAAAACTAAAATGTACAGGTTTAAGAAATGGTTTTGAAATGAGATGGCTTAGGTCTTCATTGTTGATGCTGTGGCTGATGGCCGCTGCATCGGTGTCGGCCCAGACGGGCGAAGGTGTGAATTTTGTGGAGGGCAAGACCCTCTATGAGGTGTTGCAGATGGGTCGGCAGCAGGGTAGGCTGGTGTTCGTGGACTGCTACACCACGTGGTGCGGCCCGTGCAAGATGATGGCCAACAGGGAGTTTCCGAAGAAGGAGGCCGGCGACTATTTCAACGCGAAGTTTGTCAATGCGAAGTTTGACATGGAGAAGGGCGAGGGACCGGAGATTGCCACGAAGTACAGTGTGCATGCCTATCCCACGTTTCTCGTGCTCGACAGTTTGGGCACGCTGGTGCACCGTGTGGTGGGAGCCGGTCCGATTGACGAGTTCATCAAGGGTGTGGACGCGGGGCTGACGGGCAAGACGTTCGGCCAGTACCAGAAGGAGTATGCCGACGGCGAGCGTGGCGAGGCGTTCCTGAAGGAATACATGCAGTTGCTGCAGCAGCAATATATGCGCGATGAGGCTACCGAGGTGGCTCACAAGTTGATTGACGGGCTGATGCCCGATGCTGTCTTGCAGGACTCTGTGCTGTTCAAGGCCATGCCGACCTACGCCCCCGACTGGGACGACGCGCTGTTCATCGGCCTGTGCCAGAAGCGCGACGAGGTGCAACAGCGTTACGGTGCCGAGGGTGTGCAGATGTTGACCGGCATTTTCCAGAAGGAGTTGCAGACGTGTGTGAGGACGGATAAGGAGGCGGGGACGGTGACGTTGGACGATGCGAAATATGCCCGCCTGCAGGAGCAGATGCGTGCTGTCGGTTTCGGCGACAAGGTGGAGGAACTGGACCGCGTGACGCGTCAGAACATGGCCTACAGTGCGTTGGCCCTGGCTCAGCGAAGTGGCAATGTGCAGTCGTTGCTCCGTGCGCTGAAGGGCTATGAGCCGAGTCTGGCCAGTAAGTTTGAGGACGAGGGAAGCATCGGGTTCAAACTGACGGAAGAACTGACTTACGCCGGTGCGCTGAACGCCCTGGCCGGCATGCCCGCCATCGACAAGGCAGCCAGGCAATATGTGAGGAAAATGGCGCGGGCGCGTGTGAAGCAGTTTGAGAAGGCCCGCAAGGTGTGTACGACGGAGTACGCCTTCGGTGGCAAGAAACAGACAATGGCAGACTATGCCATTGAGAGATATCAGGGTGTTTTGGAAAAACTGAAATAAGATGAGATACTTGAAGCAGACTGTTTTGCTGGCTGTCTGGGCCGTGGCCGCCTTGGGATGGGCACAGATGCCGAAGCCGGTGAAGGTGAGCAGCGAACTGAAGACACTGTCGGACAAAGAGGCCGAGATTGTGTTCAATGCGGTGATTGATGCCGGCTGGCATTTGTATTCGACGAATGTCGTGGAGGACGGCCCGATTCCGGCCACGTTCAATGTGGACAAGATTTCGGGTGCCGAACTGGACGGACCGCTCAAGGCCGTGGGAAATGTGGTGAAGCACTTCGAGGAAATGTTTGAGACGGAGGTCTACTACTTTGAGAACAAGGCCCAGTTTGTGCAGAAGTTGAAACTGACAGGCGGTCCGTACGAGGTGGAAGGCTACTTGCAGTACGGTGCTTGCAACGACATGAACTGTACGCCTCCGACCAATGTGGAGGTGAGTTACAAGGGCGTGGCCAAGGCTACTGCCAAGGCCGACGAACAAAAAAAAAGTGAAGAAGAGCCGCTGCCCGAACCCGTAGCCGAAACTGATGAGACGGAGCCGGCAGATGTGGCTGACACCGACTCGCTGGCAACCGACTCGGCGGATGTGGCCGTGGCAGCCGAACTGGGCGACGAAGGGCTCTGGACACCTGTCATCGACCAACTCAAGGCTCTCGACGAGGGTGGTGAAGCCAATGCCGCCGACAGCCCCCTGTGGCGCATCTTCCTGCTGGGACTGCTGGGCGGACTCGTGGCACTCGTCACGCCCTGCGTGTGGCCCATCATTCCGATGACGGTCAGTTTCTTCCTGAAGCGCAGCGACGACAAGAAGAAAGGCATCCGCGATGCCTGGATCTACGGACTGAGCATCGTGGTCATCTATGTCACACTGGGCTTGCTCGTCACCGCCCTGTTCGGTGCGTCGGCACTCAACTCGCTGGCCACGAACGCTGTCTTCAACATCTTTTTCTTCCTCTTGCTGGTGGTGTTCGCAGCCAGTTTCTTCGGTGCCTTCGAACTGACCCTGCCCTCGTCGTGGAGCAATGCGGTGGACTCGAAGGCCGAGAAGTCCGGTGGACTGCTGGGCATCTTCCTCATGGCCTTCACCCTCACGCTGGTCAGTTTCTCGTGCACGGGCCCCATCATCGGTTTCCTGTTGGTCGAAGTGGCCACCGACGGCGGCAGTTGGCTGGCACCGACCGTGGGCATGCTGGGTTTTGCCATCGCACTGGCCTTGCCCTTCACACTGTTTGCCATGTTCCCGAGTTGGCTGAAGCAGATGCCCAAGTCGGGCGGATGGATGAACACCGTGAAGGTGGTGCTGGGATTCATCGAACTGGCCTTCGCCCTGAAGTTCCTGTCGGTGGCCGACCTTGCCTACGGCTGGCATATCCTGGACCGCGAAACCTTCCTGGCCCTGTGGATTGTGCTCTTCGCCCTGCTGGGTTTCTACCTGCTGGGCAAGATTCGTTTTCCACACGATGACGACGATGACGGCAAGACCGGAGTGGTGCGCTTCTTCCTTGCCATGATTTCCCTGGCCTTTGCGGTCTACATGCTGCCCGGCCTGTGGGGTGCTCCGCTGAAAGCCGTGAGTGCCTTTGCCCCCCCCATGAAGACGCAGGACTTCAACCTTGCTCCCGAACAGGAAGTGCGCCCCATGTTCATGGACTACGAAGCAGGTATGCTGTATGCGCAGGAGCATGGCAAGCCCGTCATGATAGACTTCACCGGCTACGGCTGTGTGAACTGCCGGAAAATGGAGGCCGCCGTATGGGTGGACGACCGCGTGGCCAAGAAAATGACGGAAGACTATGTGCTCATCCAACTCTATGTCGACGACAAGACGGCTCTGCCCGAGCCCTATGTCGTGAACGACAACGGAGAACAGCGGAAACTGCGCACCGTCGGTGACAAGTGGAGTTATCTGCAAAGCCACAAGTTCGGAGCCAATGCACAACCGTTCTACGTCCTGCTCAACCCCGACGGAAAGCCGCTCACACGCAGCCGCAGTTACGACGAGAACGTGGACGAGTACATCGAATTCTTGGACGAAGGCATGGCCCGCTACAGGCTTAATAATAAATAATCATTCATTAACCCCTAAAGAATTTGTTTTTATGAAAAAGACATTGATGACTGTGGCTGCAATGGCAGCCCTTACAGTAGGCCTGATGAGCAGTTGCATAACCATTAACAGCGGCGCAGCCATTTCTTCCAACAGTCCCGTTGGTCGCAAGATGGGTGAAGCAAATTCCACCATCATCCTGGGCGCATGGTCGTCGAAAGGCGAGCAGAACAACCTGAAGGCTGCAGCCGAGAACGGTGGCATCAAGAAGATTAGCCATGTGGAATATGTAGACAAGAGCATGCTCCTGGGCCTTATCATCAAGCATACCACCCGCGTTTACGGCGAATAATCCTGAAATTGATATGACGAAAGTGCCCCACAGACTATAGCGGTTGTCTGTGGGGCACTGTGTATAGGGAAGATTCCCTTGCCATTATCTGTTCATCACCTTCCGAACAAGCGTAGAGCCGTCGTCGTACACCAACTTTTGAACGACAATGGCCGCATCTCGAGGCGACTGGATTTGCTGGCCGCTCAGGTTGAAATAGTGAACGGCGACAAGATGGCGCGAAAGAACTGTAGGCTGGTCCTCGCTTGCCAGGACAGGCCGGATGGCAGTTCCCTCGTCCACAGTTGCCGGTTGATAGACAGCCGTATGGGTGTTGACACGGTTCGTCTGCTCGATGGTGATGCGGTCGAACAGTGCTACGTGGTCGTTGCCATCGGGGTAGCGACCGAAACTCTGCCAGCGCCCCTGCATGGAATAGTAGAGACGGTCGGTCCAACTGCCATTCTTGGCTTGGATGCTGACCGATGCACCATCGGCATTTTTCAGTTTGAAGGGAGCATGCAACGAGACTACAGAGCCGTCGTCGGCAAGGACGGTCTCGCGATTGTCGCACCATACGACGCGGTGGGAGTGGGGTGGAATGAAGATGGGAGCGGTCTGTGGCAACTGATATTTCCGCGGCTGTTGGGGATTGTCGCTGAGAAACATGCCTGCCACGTCAACAGGAGACGACGTGGTGTTGTAAATCTCGAGCCAGTCGCTCTTCTTCAGCAGGTCGCTGATGTAGATGTCGTTGGAGGCACAGACTTCATTGATGCGGACAGGAGGCATGTTGACAGGGTCGGAGACGGATTCGTAGACCGCTTTGACGGTATGTGTGCCTGCCTGGTATCGGGAACTGAAATCCAGGAGAGAGTCGGTGCAGACGATGGCTCCATCCACCTCCCAGCCCGTCAGTGCCAGCCCACCAGGTGCGGTAGCCGTCAGGAGAATGGGGGCAAACAGCGTGCCGTCGAACTGTTCGGCAGGTATCTCCTGACCATTGAGCAACAGTCGTGCATGGGGGCTGGAGGCTGAAATCTTCAGTTTGTAGCCACTGTCCAGCGACAACGCTTTTTTCAAACTGGCGATACGCTTCTCATGATGGTTCGTACGGTCGCTCAAGCGGCTGCACAGTCGTTCTGTCTTCTCGGTGTTGTCATTTCCCTCCCATTGAAGGGCAGGGTTCGTCGTGGCCGCCATGCTGCGGATGATGGGCAGTGCACGGTTTGGCTCGAACACACTGCCGCCCATCAGACAATAGGCATCCACAAACTGCTTCTTGAAACTCTCGTGTTTCAACATGTTCTTGAAAATGAGAGGCAACTTTCCCGTTCCGTTGTTGAGGATTTGCTCAATCATATTGGTGTCGCCAAATCCGCCGTCAACATCGAACAGCACGATGTGAATCTTTCCGTCGTCGCTCTTGGCACAGAAACCCTTGATGTTCTTCAGCCCGCCGCGCAGCCAGTCCAGGTTGCCCATATAGGTCTCTGCAGCCATGTAGTTGCAGTACTCGTCCACGTCGAGAATCTCGCAGATGGCCTGCCACACCTCTTCGTCGTCGGGATTGGCAGCCAATTCCCTGCTCAGCGTGTACCAACGGTTGAAGATTTGGTTGTCACCTGCCTTCATCGTGAATTCACCCTCGAATTGGTCTATCTCGTCATCGTCAATTCCATAGTTGCTGTAGGCGAACTTGCGGTTGCTGGCTTCCCTCAGGTTGAACGTGCCGAGGAAGTGGCCGTCAAGGAAGACATGTGCCGGTTGCCAGGCCTGGCAATCCACGTACATGCCGCTGGTGCGGATGAGTTCCTGAATGGCAGCATCCCAGATGCGGGCATACTGGTCCTGCCCACCGTTTCGTACCAACAGATGTTTCAACTTGACGTAGGGCTTGCTGTCAAACACTGGGTACGGAAAATGGTTGAGGCTTCCACTGGTCTTGTCTGCTTTCAACTTGAACGAAGATTTGTATTCGAAGAAGTCGTCACCGTCGTTGAAACGTGTCCAACCGCCGAAAATCGAAAAATCGGCTCCTTGATTGAGTCGTTCGTGATAGTTCCCCGATGCGTCGGGAACGAAATATTCCACGTTCACGGGGCGTTCCCAGTCCATGTTCTGATTGCACGGAAACGACTTGTTGTTACCAGCCCGACCATTTGTGCCCACGACATAGAGCCCAATGGTCGGGTCGAAAAAATTGTCGGGATGCGTGCTCAGACTGACGATGGGCAGATAGTAGGGGTAATCTCGCTTGACATAAGACCGCGTGACCACAGGGCTGTTCAGAAATTCATCCTGGACAAACATGAGCCGGTAGTTGGCTGTTTTCGAGACACGGAAAACGCCTGTTGCCGACATGTCGCTTGCCCCAGCCATGGGTATCGAGCCGTCTGTTGTGTAGTAAAGTGTGGCTCCTGTCGGAATCTGCACGCGAAAACTGGTTTCGTCGTCAAACACACCACCTTCGCCATCCGGCTCTGGTGCAGGCAGACGCTCATTGGCAAAGCGGCACATGTTGTTAGTGACGGCTGGTGTGGGTTGCGAAGTGTAGCCCCACGTCGGGCCGCCATCCGTCCGCCGTGCCCAACTGCAGCGACTCACGCCAGCCGGATAGTTGATGGCATCCATCAGAACGCCCGCCCCGTCCAGTAGTTCTATAACTCCTCCCTCATCGTCCAGTTTGAAGGGAATCTGGTAGTATGCGTCACCACCATAATAGCCATCCCTGCTGTTGTGGTCGAACCAGAGATTGAGAAAGCCACGTGGCAGAATCGTACCGTGCTGTGCCGACAATTTCTGCGTTTCTATCTTGCCTTCCGAATCCGTATGACGCAAAGTAATGCCTGTCAGTGGAATAGGTGTGCTGGTGGTGTTGTACAGTTCCACCCAGCCGCCATAGTTGAAAGACGGGTCGAGGAAACAGTCGATATTGGCAACCTGGATTTCGTTGATGAGGATGTCACTCTGTACTTCCTGCGACTGGCTCCAGCCAGCAGTCAGTGTTGCCATCCATCCGCAAAGCAGCAGCAACCAGTGTCTTGTGTGCATGTGAGTTGATAAAAATAAAATAGTGAGGGGAATTGGCACGACAATAGTGCCAACTTCATGCAAAAGTACGAATAAATAGGAAAACAGACAGAATATTGGTGGAAGAAATGAACCGAAGAACAACGAAAGCCCTCGTTTCTTGGCATCTATGGAGAAAAAACGTAAATTTGCAGAAACGAAATAATCATGGACAAATCGGAGAGAGCACGTATCGTGGCACTTGTGAAGAAACAAGTGGTTCCCGCCGTAGGTTGTACCGAACCCATGGCCGTTGCCTTGTGTGTAGCCAAGGCTCGGGAGGTGTTGGGACACGAGCCGCAGAAGGTGGAAGTTCAACTGAGTGCCAACATTCTGAAAAACGCCATGGGAGTGGGTATCCCGGGGACTGGTATGACGGGACTGCCCATCGCTGTGGCACTGGGTGCCATCGTCGGCAGGAGCGACTACGGCCTGGAGGTCTTGAAAGACGTGGATGAGGCTGCACTGCAGCGTGGCAATGCTTTTGTAGCCGAGGACCGAATCAAGATAACACTGAAACAAAACTGTTGCGACAAACTGTATATCGAGACATGTGTCGAATGCGGTGATGATAGGGCACGGGCAGTGATTCAGGGCAACCACACCCACTTTGTCACAGTGGAACGCAATGGCACAGTCTTGCTTTCAAATGAAAACGAAGACGAGACGGACTCCGGCCACGATTGCAATGAAATGGAATGGCTTACCCTTCGCAAGGTGTATGAATTTGCCACGGAAGCACCTCTCGAGGAGATTTGTTTCATCGACGAGGCCGCTGTGATGAACCGCAACGCCGCTGCCGAGTCGCTGAAAGGCAACTATGGCCATGAATTGGGTAAGACGCTCAGCCGGCCAATGGGCAGAGGCATCATGGGCGACAGCATGTTCTCACACATCGTGTCAACGACGGCTGCTGCCTGCGATGCAAGAATGGCGGGTGCCATGGTACCTGTAATGAGTAATTCCGGCAGTGGCAATCAAGGCATCTGCGCAACATTACCAGTAGTCGTCTTTGCCGAAGAGAACCACAATACTGATGAGGAACGGACACGCGCTCTGATGCTGAGTCATCTGACGGCTATCTACATGAAACAGAGTCTGGGCTGTCTGTCGGCTCTGTGCGGATGTGTGGTAGCATCGACGGGCAGCAGCGTGGGTATCACGTACTTGATGGGTGGTGGCTACGACCAAGTCTGTGCCAGCGTGAAGAACATGGTGGCCAACCTGACGGGTATGATTTGCGATGGTGCCAAGCCAGCATGTGCTCTGAAACTGGCCAGTGGCGTGAGCACGGCGGTGATGTCGTCGCTCATGGCGATGCAAAACAAATGTGTGAGCAGTGTCGAGGGCATTATCGACGACTGTGTGGACAAAAGTATTCACAACCTGACACGCATCGGCCACGATGCCATGGATGAAACTGACCGCTGCGTACTTGAAATCATGACACACAAATGAGACAAACTCTCTACCACGAGATTGAGGACTATTTCTTCATAACCCTCGGCCTTTTTCTTTATGCCTTGGGCTGGGCCGCATTTCTGTTGCCATACGAAATTGCATGCGGTGGCCTGACGGGTATTTCTGCCATCGTTTACTACCTGACAGGGCTGGAAATGCAGTTCACTTATTTTGGCGTCAATGCCGTTCTCGTCATTTTCGCCATCCGGATTCTGGGTTTCAAGTTTTGCATCAAGACTATTTACGGCTTCACCATGGAGTCCATCTTTCTTGCCTTGCTGCAAGCGATGTTCAAGAACGGCGGCAGCACGTTGCCACAGATACTGGGTGACGGACAGGATTTCATGGCTTGTGTGCTGGGCGCAGCCTGTTGCGGCATCGGCCTGGCCATCACGTTCCTGCACCAAGGCTCTACAGGCGGGACAGACATCATTGCTGCTGTCGTGAACAAGTATAAAAACATGTCGATGGGTCGCGTTATCCTGTTCTGCGACTTGGTGATTATTTCTTCCATGTACTTTATTTTTCACGACTGGAAACGCGTGGTGTTCGGCTTCTGCTGTATGTTCATCATCTCTTTCCTCATCGACTATGTCATGAACTATGCCCATCAGTCGGTGCAGTTCTTCATCATCTCGAAGAAACATGAAGAAATCAAACAGGCCCTGCTGCACGACTTGGACCGTGGCGCGACAGTCATCAAGGGAATCGGTGCCTACAGTGGAGCCGAACTGGAAATCCTGATGGTGGTGGTACGGCAGCGTCAGTCGGTGAAAATCTTCCGTCTTGTTCAGAGCATCGACCCTTCGGCCTTCATCTCCCAGACGAAGGCTGCAGGTGTCTTCGGCGAGGGTTTCGACAAAATCAAGGTTTAGGACACAATACCGCCCAGTCTGCTTTCCGGCTGGCTGGGCGGTTGTTCATGTGTTGGAGGAGAATGGGTAAGATTTCCTACAGGCATGAACGAAATGTTAACAAAGCAAATTTAGCAGATGTTGTTTGTCAGGCAGCAGACAATGTCATTGAGAGACTGGCTTTACGACAACTCCGTTTCTTTGTTTATTCGACAATACTGTCAGCCACGACTGTCAGTGAATCGTCTGGCACGTAGAGGCTGTCGTTTTCAGCGTAAGCAGAGTCACTGGACCACGACGTTTCGAAGTCGTCATCATCGTCGGAAAACCTTTGGTCGGCGTAGAATCCCAGTCGTACAAAGGAACCGATGCACAGCAGCAGAGCCACTACCCAGGTGGTGAACCAGCAGGCCCGCTGCCAGCCGCCCATTCTGTTGCGGGCAATCAGGGCGTGGGCAGCACAGTAGCCGGGAATGAAGAACAGTGCCAGCAGACACCCGATGGCAAGCCATACCATCAAGCCGTGCTCCTGGTATATGTTTATGGCACCCATGTTGAACATTTCGTCCAACAGTATTTCAGGTGCGGCAATGAACACGGCCGTAGCAATCAGCAGTCCGAAGAAGGGAAGCCAGCAAATCAGTCCCATGACGATGAGGAGGATGTTCACCATGGTGCCGATAATGCTGAGGCATCCTCTGCCAATGCTGCCCGAATCATGGCCGTCCCCGTTGCCGTTTGACTGTTCTTGGGTCTTCCGTTTTGCTTCCTGTGCCACTTCGTCGGCCAGGTTCTGGGCGTTCACGTCCTTACCCACCATCTTCAGTCGTTCCTCAGGTGTACTGGCTACCGGAGCCAGGATCCACACTGCGATGTAGAGCAGGATGAGCCAGCCTGACGAGATGTTTATGAACCAGTTGATGGCGGTTCCGCTCAGGCTGCCCAGCAACAGGAACAGCAGCACGAAGCCGATGCGCCATACCAGGACGTCTCCGCCGAAAAAGTTGGAGCAGCCAGCCAGCACGCCGGCCAGTTTTTTGTTGTCTTCATCACGGTAGAAGCGCCTGCCGCGCAGACCGTCGAAATAGTTGTTCGTGCGGGTGGTAAATTCCTCCTTTCCCCAGTGACCGTCATTTGTCTCACTGTTTCCACCCTGTTCCGACTTCTCTTCTTCGCTGCTTCCGGCAATGTCTTCCAACTTGCCAATACGCTGGATGATGTCCTGCACGTGTTCAATCGTGATGGCTTCCACGCCCTGCGACTTCAGGTCGTCCATCAGTTCGGCGATGCGGGCCTCGATGTCGTCGGCTGTTTCCGTTCCGCCTTCGCTGCGAACGAAGTAGCGACGCAATGTGTCTGTGTAATTCTTCAGCAGTTCGTACGCATCCTCGTCAATCGCATAGAGCCTGCCTTGCATGTTGATTGTAATGTTCCTTTTCATAGTCTTTTACATGTTTAATTTTTCCAGTTCCTTTACTTTCAGGTGGTTCACGGTGGCACTCAGTTCCGCCCACGACTTGTCCAGTTCCAGCAGACAGTCTAGTCCCAGGTCGGTCAGTGCATAGTACTTGCGCGGTGGGCCTTGGGTCGATTCCTGCCATTCGTAGCACAGCAGTCCGTCGTTCTTCAGACGGGTCAGTAGGGGGTATAGCGTACCTTCCACAACCAGTAGGTTGGCCTCCTTCAGTTGACCGATGATGTCGCTGGCGTAGGCTGCCCGCCTTTTCAGCAGAAGCAGGATGCAGTACTCCAGCATCCCCTTCCGCATTTGTGATTTCACATTGTTTACATCCATATTTAACCACTTTTTTGAGTTTCACGCCGCAAAGATATAAAAATATTTAGTACCTTGCAATACATAGTACTAAAAATTTTCAAAATAACTTAAAAATAAATACCGGTTACGCAGATTTCAAGGATTCATGGCCTGGGAATGGTTTTCCATTGCACGAATCCGTGAAATCTGCGTAATCGGTGATGAAGGATGTCTGTTGTTCGCTATGCGTAAGTGGCGGCAATGAACTGGGCAAAGCGTTGGCAGGCTTCGACGAGGATGGCTCGCGGGCAGGCGAGGTTTATGCGCATGAAGTGCTCGCCGGCTGTGCCGTAATGAGAACCGGCGTTGAAGTAGATGTGTGCCTCGTTGATGAGCCGCTGTTCGAGTTCCTCTGAGTTGCAGGAGAGCCGCTGGCAGAGTTGCGACATGTCGACCCAGGCAAGGTAGGTGGCCTGGAGGGGCATGAGGGTGAAGGGCAGGGGCTGTTGCTGTAGGAAGGTTTGCAGGTAGCGGTAGTTTTCGTAGACGTAGGCGTTCATCTGTTCGAGCCATTCGGCACCCTCGGGCGTGTAGGCTGCGATGGTGGCGACTGGGGCAAAGGGATTGACGTCGCACACTTCGTTGATGTTGATGGCGCGGTCGATGCGTCGGCTCAGGGTGGGGTCGCTGCACACGATGCAGGCCATCTGCAGTCCGGCGATGTTGAACGACTTCGACGGCGAGATGCAGGTGACGCTGCACTGTTGGTTGTCGTCGCTCAGGCTGGCGAAAGGCGTGTAGTGGTTTCCGGGCATGACGATTTCGTTGTGTATCTCGTCGCTGATGACGGTCACGCCATGTTGTCGGCAGAGGTTGCCGATGCGGGCCAGTTCGTCGGGTGTCCAGGTGCGTCCGCCCGGGTTGTGTGGATTGCACAGGATGAAGGCGACGGCTTTCTCGTCGGCGCATGCCTGTTCGAAGCCCTCCCAGTCCATTCTGTATGTTCCGTCTTGTGAGATGAGCAGGGGTACTTCGGCGACCTCGCAGCCGTTGTTACGGATGCAGGTGAAGAAGCAGTTGTAGACGGGTGTGGCCACGATGACGCGGTCGCCTGGCATGGTCAGGGCCTTGACGATGCAGGAGATGGCTGGCACGACGCCTGTGGTGTACTGTATCCACGGGCGTTGCAGTGTCCAGCCGTGTCGCTGTCCGAACCAGCGGATGATGCTGTCGTAGTATTGTTCGGTCACTCTCGTGTAGCCGAACACGCCATGGTCGAGCCGTCGCTGTAGTGCCTCGCGGATGCAGGGTGCCGCCTGAAAGTCCATGTCGGCGACCCAGAGCGGCAGTACGTCGTCGGCCTCGGTGCTGTCCCATTTGACGCAACCGGTGGCACGTCGTGGGGTGATGGAATCGAAGTCGTAGGTCATTGGTTTCTGGTCTGAATGATGCAGTTGGCAGGTTGTTTGATGTTCTCGTCGATGGTGATGGAGCCGATGGTGTCGGCCACGATGTGTCCTGACGAGGGGTTTTTGATGTTTTCGATGTGTCCGCGGATGTCGGCCTCGACGGTGGAGTATTCAAAGACGCGGTCGCAGGCAGCGTCGAAGGTGCAGTTGTCGAGCACAAGGTTGTCGGCGTAGCAGAGCAGTTGTTCGCCGGCCAGGTGGCAGTTGATGAGGTGGACATTCTTGGAGTGCCAGGCCAGGTATTCTCCGTCAAGGTAGGAGTCGCGGATGGTGATGTTCTCACATTCCCAGAAGGAATCCTTCGTCACGATGTGGGCGTTGGCCAGTTCGACGTTGCGGCAGTACTGGAAGACGTACTTGGAGTCGCTGCGCAGTCCGTCGATGCGTATGTTCTCTGAAAACATGAACGGATAGGTGCCGTCGTGAATTTCAAGGTTTTGGGCCTCGATGTTGCGGCATTGCCAGAAGATTTCGTCGGCATCGTTGATGCGTACGTTCTCCAGTCTGATGTCGTGCATTTCGCGGAACATCTTGGGTCCGTCGATGACGGTGTCGGTCATTTCGAGGTGGTCGCTGTACCAGAGGGCCGAGCGTGCACCGACGTCGAAGTGGCAGCGGTGGATGCGGAAGCCGTGGACGTGCCAGAAGGGGTAGCGTCCCAGAAAGTAGCAATCTTCGGCCTCGATGTTGCTGCACTCCTTGATGGCGCTTTCGCCCTCGCCGATGCTCACGTGTTCCAGCCGAAGGTCGTGTGATTCGAAGAGAGGTCGTTCTCCCTCGAAGTGTTGGTCTCTAATGATTTCCATGTGTGGTTTTTATGTCTGTATTGGTTATGCGTTGTTTTCTTTATTTCTCAGTTCCTTGGGAATCCAGCGTCCGCTCCTGAGTCGGAGCAGGAACATGATGCCGCGCAGGTTGAGTTCGATGCACATGGCCAGCCAGACGCCGTTGAGTCCCATGACGGGGGCCAGGAGGAAGGCCAGGGTGATGCGTACGCTCCAGATGGCGGCCAGGTTCATGCTGCTCGGGATGAGGGTGTCGCCGGCACCGACAAAGACTCCGTAGCAGACGATGCTGGCGGCGAACATGGGTTCGGCGAAGGCCTCGATGCGCAGGGCCTCGACACCGAGTTGGATGATTTCGGGCACGGGTGTGAGGATGGCCATCATCAGGGGGGCACCCACGTACATCAGCAGTCCCATGAAGGTCATGACGACGATGCCCATGACGACGGTAATGCGGGCGAAGCGCTGTGCCAGGTCCTTGCGGCGGGCACCGATGCTCTGTCCCACGAGTGTGCTGGCAGCGTCGCCGATGCCGTAGCCGGGCATGTAGCAGAGGCTCTCGGCCGTGATGCCGAACGAGTTGGCGGCGATGGCGAACATACCCAAAGGTGCCACAATCATGGTCGACGTGATTTGCGCACCGCACATGATGACGCGCTCACAGCCGATGGGCATGCCAATCTTCACGGCCCGTCTCAGAACCGGAAGGGTAGGGCGGAAATGCTGCCAGCAGACGGGCTCGCGCTTCATCCTGCCAAAGATGGCAAGGTGCATCGAGCGGAAACACAGGAAATAGAACAGCAGGCTGCAAGTGACAATCTCTGCCCCCAACGTGCCCAGTGCCGCTCCCATGACGCCGAGGCCGGCACCCGGAATGGTCAGCATGGCACCACCCACCGCCAACTGCCGTGTGGGAAAGATGAGCAGGAAGTTGAACACGACGTCGAGCAGACACATGTTCACGTTCAGGATGCTGGGAATCTTCACGTTGCCGCTGCTGCGCAGCATGGCACTCATCATGAACCGCAGTTCGAACACCGGCATGCTGATGGCAAACACCAGGAAGTAGCGGGTTGCATTGCGGCAAATCTCCTCGCTGCCACCCAGCCAGCGGGGCAGGCTGTACGCGATGCTCACACCGATGAGCCCGATGAACAGAGCCCATGAAAGGCATACGACGAAAGCCTGACGCAGGATGTTGCGCGCACCAGCCGCGTCACTGGCACCGATGCGGTGGGCCACCTGCACCGAGAAACCCGTAGCCACCGCCGAACCCAGCCCCCAGAACAGCCACGTCGTGGTGGCTACCAGACCGATGCTGGCCGAGTCGGCGGCTCCCAGCCGTCCCACCATCGAGGCGTCGATATACTCCATGATGATGCTCGAAATCTGGGCAAGGATGGCAGGCATGGCCAGCCGCGCCGAGAGTTCAACCTGCTCGCGGCGTGACATGGGTACAATGCCGGTGCGCAACCGCTCCAGCAGCAAATCAGTGCGGCTCAGTTTCTTCCTCTGCTCTCGTGTCATGCTGAAAATACGGCTGCAAAGATAGTTATAATTCCAAAAATATCCCTATCTTTGCATGGTTTTAAAGAATTTTAAAAACTCTAAACACATACATTATGGCAAACGAACAGAAAAACCAACAACTTCAGATTGAACTGAAGCCCGAGATGGCACAAGGCGTGTACTCGAACCTGGCCATCCTCACCCACTCGTCGTCCGAATTTATCCTCGACTTCGTCGGAATGATGCCCGGAATGCAGAAGGCCGAAGTGCGCAGCCGTGTCATCATGGCACCCGAGCACGCCAAGCGACTGCTACTGGCCCTGCAGGACAACGTGCGCAAATACGAACAGCAGTTCGGAGAAATCCGCATGCCGCAGCCACAGCAGCCACGTCAGGGCGGCACCATCGCACCCTTCAACATGAACCCAGGCGAGGCATAAACCCCTCCGCCACCCGACAGACTACCCACACAGAGGGACAGCCCCACACGGCTGCCCCTCTTTTCTTGTCCTCACTTTCCACCCGTTACCACCGCCTGCCACCCGGACACCGACCTTCCGTCACCCCCGTTTTCACCCATCCCTACACCCCGGATGCCAAAACACCGGAAAAAGCCTCCATTTAGCCTGCACCCAAAATCCAATCCTAACGCGCTGAAAATCAAACTCATCCGCAGTGCAGATAAAATTCCAAGTATTTGGACGTAAATTTCCAAGTACTTGAAAATATTTTTCCAAGTACTTGGAAATATTTTTTCAAGTACTTGGAAGTATTCTTTCCAAGTACTTGGAAATTTTCTTCCAAGTACTTGGAAATTTACGTCCATGTACTCAGAGATTTCTTTCCGAGTACTTGCCCGTACATCTTCACTGTGCCGGCGTTGGATTTTGAGCGCAGACGAAATGGATTTTCATTGGGTACGAATTTATATGGATATACGCGCACGCGCGCGCGTTCCTTTTATATATTATATATAGCAGGGGTGGAAGAGAAAAGGGATGACGTTCCGTCTTGCTGCCGGTCGGAGGGGAGGGGACGCCCATCAGGAGGATGAGCGGTAGGCAAGCGAGGAAGTTTTTCGGTCAGGAGAGTGAAAAACGGATGCGTCAGAGCACTTCTTAGGGTAAAAAAGCATGTAAAAACGCTTTGAAAAGCGTGTTGAAAAGTTAAATAATCTTAAATTATGGGTGTTTTTCGACTTTTTTCGGTTTAAAACGTAAAAAAAGTGTGAAAAAAAACTGCTGTTTGGCAGAAAAGTCGTACCTTTGCCGCGCTTTTTGGACTATTAGGCCTGTTCGACCCCCGAAAAAGGGGTGGAAGACAGGCTATGGAGACAAATGCGGCCTGCCATGTAAAAGGTGTAGTGACATACACGCAAGAGGCTTGGCGCAGTAAGCGAGGCACGAGTGGATGCCGGATGCTGAAGATTCTCCAATTGCGAAACGAATTCAAATAAATCAAATAAATAATAACAAAATCAACAACAAAATGCCTACTATTCAACAATTAGTAAGAAAAGGAAGAAAGGTGTTGGTAGACAAGAGCAAATCGCCTGCTCTGGATTCATGTCCACAGCGTCGCGGCGTTTGCGTGCGCGTTTACACAACCACTCCCAAGAAGCCGAACTCGGCAATGAGAAAGGTGGCACGCGTCCGCCTGACAAACAAGAAGGAAGTTAACTCCTACATTCCAGGAGAAGGCCACAACCTGCAAGAGCACTCCATCGTACTGGTACGTGGCGGTCGTGTGAAGGACCTGCCCGGTGTGCGCTACCACATCATCCGCGGTGCGCTCGACACTGCCGGCGTTGCCAGCCGCACACAGCGTCGCTCGAAGTATGGAGCCAAGCGTCCGAAGGCTGCCAAGAAGTAAGTCGCGACTTGACTCAGACAACCTCATTTCCTTTCTCTTACGCAAGACAAAAAGCAAAAGAAAACAGTTTAATTAACACATTTGGTTTGTTGGAACGCTATTTGAACCATGGTTGAGTAAACATTCCGGTGGGGATGTTGAAGACATTGCCGAGAGGCATCCTGCCCACGGGCGGGAAACGAAGATGCAACCACACAGACTAAAAGAAAAAAGTAAACAAACAAATGAGAAAATCCAAACCAAAGAAACGTGTAATCCTGCCGGATCCCGTCTATGGCGACGTAAAGGTTACTAAGTTCGTTAACAACCTGATGTACGACGGCAAGAAGAGCATCGCTTACTCAATTTTCTACAACGCCCTCGCTATCGTTGAAAAGAAGATGAAGAACGAAGAGAAGTCCTCACTTGAAATCTGGAAGAAGGCGCTCGACAACATCACCCCACAGGTGGAGGTGAAGAGCCGCCGCATCGGTGGTGCCACATTCCAGGTTCCCACCGAGATACGTCCCGACCGCAAGGAGGCCATCTCGATGAAGAACATGATTATGTTCGCCCGCAAACGCTCGGGCAAGAGCATGGCCGAGAAACTGTCGGCTGAAATCATGGACGCGTTCAACGAGCAGGGCGGCGCTTTCAAGCGTAAGGAAGACATGCACCGCATGGCCGAGGCCAACCGTGCATTCGCTCACTTCAGATTCTGACAAGTAGATATTAAGGTATAAAGATTAAGTTAAGGAGAAAAAGAAATCTATGGCAAAACGCGATTTGCATCTGACGCGGAACATCGGTATCATGGCACACATCGATGCAGGCAAGACAACCACCTCAGAGCGCATCCTGTTCTACACGGGCAAGACGCACAAGATTGGGGAGGTGCACGATGGAGCAGCCACGATGGACTGGATGGCCCAAGAACAGGAACGCGGCATCACCATCACATCGGCAGCCACGACCTGTTACTGGAACTACGGCGGCGAACAGTACAAAATCAACCTCATCGACACCCCGGGACACGTGGACTTCACAGCCGAAGTGGAACGCTCCCTGCGCGTGCTCGACGGAGCGGTGGCAACATACTGCGCAGTCGGAGGCGTACAGCCCCAGTCGGAGACCGTTTGGCGTCAGGCAGACAAATACAACGTTCCACGCATAGGCTACGTCAACAAGATGGACCGCTCAGGCGCCGACTTCTACGAGGTGGTGCGCCAGATGAAGGACGTGCTTGGAGCCAACGCCGTGCCAGTGGTCATCCCCATCGGTGCAGAAGAGAAATTCAAGGGCGTCGTAGACCTCATCAAGATGAAAGCCATCCTGTGGCACGACGAGACGATGGGAGCCGAGTACTCAACCGAGGAAATTCCCGCCGACCTCGTGGCCGAAGCAGAAGAGTGGCGCAGCAAGATGCTGGAGTCAGTGGCTGAGTACGACGACACACTGATGGAAAAATTCTTCGACGACCCTTCAACCATCACAGAAGAAGAAATCCTGCGAGCCCTGCGTGCTGCAACCGTTGCCATGGCCTGCACCCCGATGCTCTGCGGCTCATCGTTCAAGAACAAGGGCGTACAGACACTGCTCGACTACGTCTGCGCCTTCCTGCCCTCGCCCCTCGACACCCCCAACGTCGTAGGCACCAACCCGACGACCAAGGAAGAGGAAGACCGCAAGCCCGACGAAGACGACAAGACATCGGCACTGGCCTTCAAGATTGCCACAGACCCCTACGTGGGACGACTCACCTTCATCCGCGTCTATTCAGGCAAGGTAGCCGCCGGCTCCTACGTCTACAACACCCGTTCGGGCAAGAAAGAGCGCGTGAGCCGCCTGTTCCAGATGCACTCCAACCACCAGAATCCCGTCGAGGAAATCTGTGCCGGTGACATCGGAGCCGTAGTAGGCCTGAAAGACATCCACACAGGAGACACCCTCTGTGACGAAGACGCACCCATCGTGCTCGAATCGATGGATTTCCCCGACCCCGTCATCGGTATCGCAGTGGAACCCAAGACACAGAAGGACCTCGACAAACTGTCGAACGGCCTGGCAAAACTGGCCGAAGAAGACCCCACCTTCACCGTACACACCGACGAACAAAGCGGACAGACCGTGATTTCAGGAATGGGTGAACTTCACCTCGACATCATCATCGACCGCCTCAAGCGTGAATTCAAGGTGGAATGCAACCAGGGAAAGCCACAGGTGAACTACAAGGAAGCCATCACCAAGACCGTCAACCTGCGCGAAGTCTACAAGAAACAGTCGGGTGGACGCGGCAAGTTTGCCGACATCATCGTCAACGTCGGCCCTGTAGACCCCGACTGGGACATCCAGAAGGACGGTGGCCTACAGTTCGTCGACCTCGTCAAGGGCGGAAATGTGCCCAAAGAATTCATCCCGTCAGTCCAGAAAGGTTTCCAAAACGCCATGAAGAACGGCGTGCTCGGTGGATACCCGATGGACAGCATGAAGGTAGAACTCGTCGACGGTTCCTTCCACCCCGTAGACTCCGACCAACTGTCGTTCGAAATCGCTGCACTCCAAGCCTACAAGAACGCCTGCTCGCAGGCCAAGCCCGTACTGATGGAACCCATCATGAAACTCGAAGTGGTGACACCGGAAGAAAACATGGGTGACGTCATCGGAGACCTGAACAAGCGACGCGGCCAGGTAGAAGGAATGGACAACGCCCGCTCGGGCGCCCGCATCGTCAAGGCCATGGTGCCACTGTCGGAAATGTTCGGCTACGTGACGACGCTGAGAACCATCACATCGGGACGTGCCACCAGTTCGATGCAGTATGACCACCACGAAGCCGTCAGCAGTTCCATAGCCAAGACCGTGCTTCAAGAACAGGGAGGCCGTGTAGACCTCGTATAAAAAAAACGACAAGGAGAGGTGCCTTAGCAAATGACTCTTAAGAAACCTGTCCTTGCAATGAACATAACAAAAAAACGTAAATCACAAATTTTAAAACGTAAATCACAAGATGAGTCAAAAAATTCGTATCAAACTGAAATCTTACGACCACAACTTGGTAGACAAGTCGGCAGAGAAAATCGTCAAGACAGTGAAGGCAACTGACGCCAGCGTCAGCGGACCTATTCCACTCCCTACTCACAAACGCATCTTCACTGTAAACCGAAGCACCTTCGTAAACAAGAAGAGCCGTGAGCAGTTCGAACTGAGCACCTACAAGCGTCTGATTGACATCTACGGTGCCACTCCAAAGACAGTGGATTCACTGATGAAACTGGAACTCCCAAGCGGTGTGGAAGTAGAGATTAAAGTGTAGTACAAAGAAATTAGAGAATTATTAAAATCAATTTGAAATGCCAGGATTATTAGGAAAGAAAATCGGAATGACATCCGTTTTCAGTGCCGATGGAAAAAATCTTCCATGCACTGTTATCGAAGTAGGTCCTTGTGTTGTAACCCAGGTGAAGACTGTCGAGAAAGATGGCTACGCAGCAGTTCAGGTAGGTTTCCAAGAAGCCAAGGAAAAGCGCACCAGCAAGCCAATGAAGGGACACTTTGCCAAAGCCGGTACAACACCAAAGAGACACTTGGCCGAGTTCACATTTGATGAGGAACACAACCTCGGTGATGTAATCACAGTGGAACTATTCAACGATGCAGCCTACGTCGACGTGGTAGGAACATCGAAGGGTAAAGGTTTTGCCGGTGTAGTAAAGCGCCACCATTTCTCTGGTGTAGGCGAAACCACACACGGACAGGACGACCGCGCCCGCAAACCAGGTTCAATCGGTGCCTGTGCCACGCCATCGCGTGTTTACAAGAACCTGCCAATGGCCGGACAGATGGGTAATGCACAAGTGACAACCCACAACCTTCAAGTAATCAAAATTATTCCCGAGCACAATCTCCTTCTGCTGAAGGGTTCAGTGCCAGGATGTAAAGGTTCAATCGTAACAATCAAGAAGTAATGGAAGTTTCAGTTTATAACATTAAAGGTGAAGATACTGGAAAGAAGGTTGAATTGAACGACGCTATCTTCGGAATTGAACCTAACGACCACGTCATCTATCTCGCCGTGAAGCAGTATCTGGCCGCACAGCGTCAGGGTACTCACAAATCAAAGGAAAGAAGCGAAATCACAGGCTCTACCCGCAAACTCATCCGTCAGAAAGGTAGTGGCGGTGCACGCCGTGGTGACATCAAGTCTCCCGTGCTCCGTGGCGGAGGCCGTGTGTTCGGACCAAGACCACGCGACTATTGGTTCAAACTTAACAAGAAAGTGAAGGACCTTGCCCGTAAGAGCGCACTCAGTTACAAAGCACAGCAGGATGCCATCGTCGTAGTTGAAGACTTCAATTTTGAGGCTCCAAAGACGAAGGAATTCGTTAATTTGCAAAAAAATCTTAAAATTGAAAACAAAAAACTGCTGCTCGTTTTGCCAAATGTAAATAAAAACGTATATTTGTCGGCTCGTAACATTCAGCGAGTTGAAGTAATGACAGCATCTGCGCTCAACACTTACAAAGTGATGAACGCAAATGTCCTTGTTGTGACTGAAGATGCGTTGAAACTTGTTGACGAAACATGTAACAAATAAGGAGGGACAAGTATGGCATATATCATCAAACCGTTGGTAACAGAGAAAATGACCGCTATAACAGAAAAACAGAACAACAAGTTCGGTTTTATCGTGCGTCCTGAAGCCAACAAAATCGAAATCAAACAAGAAATAGAAGAAAAGTATAACGTAAGTGTAGTTTCTGTAAACACCATGCGCTACAACGGTAAGACAAAGACCCGTTATACAAGGTCTGGTGTCATTAAGGGAAGAACCAATGCTTTCAAAAAAGCCATTGTGACACTTAAGGAAGGCGAAACTATTGATTTCTATAGTAACATATAATAACAAAAATGGGAATTCGTAAATTCAGACCTATCACTCCAGGTCAAAGACACAAGGCTATTGGTACGTTCGATGATGTTACTACGTCAGTACCAGAGAAATCTCTTGTCTATGGTAAGCGCAGCACTGGTGGACGTAACAACCAGGGACGCATGACCGTGCGTTACAGAGGAGGCGGCCACAAGCGCAAAATCCGTATCATTGACTTCAAGAGAAACAAAGACGGAATTCCAGCAGTAGTAAAGACAATCGAATACGACCCCAACCGTTCGGCACGTATTGCACTTGTCTTCTATGCTGATGGCGAGAAGCGTTACATCGTCGCCCCTAATGGACTGCAAGTCGGTACTACCATCATGTCGGGTGAAAACGTTTCACCAGACCTCGGTAACACCTTGCCTCTCCAGAACATTCCAGTCGGTACTGTAATCCACAACATCGAACTGCGTCCTGGTCAAGGAGCCAAAATGGTAAGATCGGCTGGCAATTTTGCTCAGTTGACTTCGCGCGAAGGCAGATACTGCGTTATCAAATTGCCTTCAGGTGAAATTCGTAAAGTACTCTCAGCATGCCGCGCCACCATCGGTAGCGTGAGCAATTCGGATCACGCACTAGAATCTTCAGGTAAGGCCGGTCGCAGCCGTTGGCTCGGTCGCCGTCCCCACAACCGTGGTGTTGTCATGAACCCGCACGATCACCCAATGGGAGGTGGTGAAGGCCGTCAGACCGGTGGACACCCACGTTCACGCAACGGTTTGTATGCAAAGGGCTTAAAGACGCGTGCTCCTAAGAAACTGTCTAACAAGTATATTATTGAAAGACGTAAAAAGTAACCAAGTTAACTAAGTAAAATATATAAAAATATATATGAGTCGTTCATTAAAAAAAGGTCCATATATCAACGTCAAACTCGAGAAGAAAGTGCTTGCCATGAACGAAAGTGGTAAAAAGAATGTCATCAAGACATGGGCACGGGCTTCAATGATATCACCGGACTTCGTAGGACACACTATAGCAGTTCATAACGGTAATAAATTCATCCCTGTTTACATCACAGAAAACATGGTGGGCCATAAACTCGGAGAGTTCTCTCTTACACGTACTTTCCGCGGTCACGCTGGTAACAGAAAGAAGTAAAACAGGCTCACACTGTAAAATTGAAAACAGATAATGGGAAAAAGAAAGAGAAATATGGCCAACGCCATTAAGGAGGCCAAGAAGAATGTCTATTTCGCATCTCTTCGAAATATTCCATCTTCACCACGCAAGATGCGCTACGTAGTTGACCTCGTGCGCGGAATGGAAGTAAACAGGGCCCTCGCCACCCTCCGCTTCAATGTGAAGAGTGCTGCACGTGACGTAGAGAAGGTGCTTCGTTCTGCCATTGCCAACTGGGAACAGAAGAACGAGCGCAAGGCCGAAAACGGCGAACTCTACATCTCAAGGATTTATGTTGATGAGGGTGCTACCCTGAAGCGTATGCGTCCCGCTCCGCAGGGAAGAGGTTACAGAATTCGCAAGCGTTCAAACCACGTGACAGTGTATGTGGACGCCAAAACAAATGAGGAGAAGTAATTATGGGACAGAAATGTAATCCAATCAGCAACCGCCTCGGTATTGTAAGAGGTTGGGACTCTAACTGGTTCGGTGGAAATAATTTTGGAGACAACATCCTTGAGGACAGCAAGATTCGTAAGTATCTCAATGCACGTCTGGCCAAGGCAAGCGTTTCAAAAATCGTCATCGAACGCACATTGAAACTCGTCACAATCACTGTATGTACTGCTCGTCCAGGTATCATCATCGGCAAGGGTGGTCAAGAAGTTGACAAACTGAAGGAAGAACTGAAGAAAATCACTGACAAAGATGTTCAAATCAACATCTACGAAGTGAAGCGACCAGAACTTGACGCTGTTATCGTGGCCAACAACATCGCACGTCAGATTGAAGGCAAGATAGCATACCGAAGAGCAATTAAAACCGCTATTGCAAACACAATGCGCTCAGGTGCAGAAGGTATTAAGGTGCAGATTTCAGGACGTTTGAACGGTGCAGAAATGTCTCGTTCGGAAATGTACAAAGAAGGACGTACTCCTCTGCACACTTTCCGTGCCGATATCGATTATTGCCTGGCCGAAGCCCTTACGAAAGTAGGACTTCTGGGTATCAAGGTCTGGATTTGCCGTGGAGAAATCTTCGGAAAGAAAGATCTTACACCTAACTTTAGCCAGTCTAAAGACGCAGGCCGTGGAAATGGCGGTGGTAAGAGATTCAGAAATAGAAAAACTAATCGTTAATGAGATTGAATTATGCTACAGCCTAAAAGACAAAAATATAGAAGACCGCAAAAAGGTCGTGGTCGTTGGAAGGGCGTGTCCCACCGCGGTACCGAACTCGCATTTGGCAGTTTCGGCATCAAGGCACTGCAAGAGCGTTGGATTTCAGCACGTCAGATAGAGGCTGCCCGTGTAGCCATTACACGTTACATGCAGCGTCAAGGTCAAGTCTGGATCCGTATCTTTCCCGACAAACCAATCACAAAGAAGCCTGCAGACGTCCGAATGGGTAAAGGTAAGGGAGATCCATACCAGTATGTATTCCCTGCAAAGCCTGGACGTATCCTCTTTGAAATAGAAGGTGTTCCATATGATATAGCAAAAGAGGCCCTTCGCCTTGGAGCACAGAAACTTCCTACTACAACAAAGTTCATTGTAAGACGTGACTACGACAAAAACGCTTGATGTTTATGAAAATTGCAGAAATCAGAGAACTTACGACTGCAGAACTTGCAGAGCGTATAGAGACAGAGGTTGCTAACTACGACAACATGAAGTTCAACCACAACATTTCTCCACTCGAAGATCATTCCCAAATCAAGAAACTTCGTCGTGACATTGCCCGCATGAAGGGTGAACTTCGTCAGAGAGAACTTAACAAATAAAATTCATGGACTGCATGGAAGATAGAAATCTTAGAAAACAGAGAACGGGTGTCGTAACGAGCAATAAGATGGACAAGACCATCGTCGTAGCCTCGAAATTCAAGGAGAAACACCCAATTTATGGTAAATTCGTCAGCAAGACGAAAAAATACCATGCTCATGACGAAAAGAATGAGTGCAACATTGGTGATACCGTGCTGATTATGGAAACTCGTCCGTTGAGCAAAACCAAGAGATGGAGATTAGTACAAATCGTTGAAAGAGCAAAGTAATTATGATACAGACAGAATCAAGATTGACAGTTGCTGACAATAGTGGTGCACGTGAAGTTCTTTGCATCCGTGTTCTGGGTGGTACAAGACGCCGTTATGCATCTGTAGGTGATGTGATTGTCGTGACAGTAAAGAATGCAATTCCAACGAGCGAAATCAAGAAAGGAACAGTATCAAAGGCTTTGATAGTCCGGACAAAGAAAGAAATCCGTCGTGCAGACGGTTCTTATATCCGTTTTGATGATAATGCATGCGTTCTCCTGAACAATGCTGGTGAGATGAGAGGAAGCCGTATTTTTGGTCCCGTTGCTCGTGAACTTCGTGCTGCAAATATGAAAGTAGTCTCTTTGGCTACTGAGGTTCTTTAATTTATTTAATGACACACATACAGTAATGAGTAAATTACATATCAAGAAAGGTGACACGGTCATTGTAAATGCTGGAAACTACAAAGGACAGAAGGGTAAAGTACTCCGTGTCCTTGTGGCAGAACAGAGAGCCGTTGTCGAAGGCATTAACATGGTGTCGAAGAGCACCAAGCCTAATGCACAGCACCCTCAAGGGGGCATTATTAAGCAAGAGGCGCCTATCCATATCTCGAACTTGAATTTAGTAGACCCCAAGTCGGGAGAAGCAACACGTATCGGTCGCAGAATGGGTGCCAATGGTAAGTTAGTTCGTTACGCTAAAAAATCAGGAGAGGAAATCTAATGGCAAATACTGCAAATCTTAAGAAGGTCTATGCAGAGCAGATTGCACCTGCATTGATGAAACAGTTTAACTACTCTTCTCCTATGCAGATTCCTGTATTGAAGAAGATTGTGGTGAACCAAGGACTTGGTGATGCCACTGCTGATAAAAAAATCATCGAGGTTGCACTGAACGAAATCGCTCAAATTACAGGTCAGAAGCCTGTTGCAACTCTGTCAAAGAAGGACGTTTCCAATTTCCGCCTGCGTAAAAAGATGCCAATTGGTGTGATGGTAACACTTCGTCGTGAAAGAATGTATGAATTCCTGGAGCGACTCGTGCGCGTATCACTTCCACGTATCCGTGACTTCAAGGGTATTGAGGCAAAATTCGACGGTCGTGGAAACTACACGCTGGGAATTCAAGAACAAATCATCTTCCCGGAGATTAACATTGACCAAGTTGACAGAATCAGTGGTATGAACATCACATTTGTGACTTCAGCACCTACAGATGAAGAAGGCTACGCACTTCTGAAAGCATTCGGTTTACCGTTTAAAGACGCAAAAAAATAATTGTAATATGGCAAAAGAATCAATGAAGGCCCGCGAGGTAAAGCGTGCTAAACTTGTTGCTAAGTATGCTGCAAAGCGCGCAAATCTGAAAAAGATTATTGCAACGGGTGAACCAGAAGAAGCATATGAGGCCGCTCGCAAGTTGCAGGAAATACCTGCCAACGCCAATCCTATCCGCCTGCACAATCGTTGTAAGATTACGGGTCGTCCCAAGGGCTATATCCGTCAGTTCGGTATCTCTCGTATTCAATTCCGTGAGATGGCCTCAGCAGGACTTATCCCTGGCGTAAAGAAAGCAAGTTGGTAACCATTTTTTTATTAATTAATTTAAATATTGTCGGGGTGTCCCGATTAATTTAAACTATGACAGATCCAATCGCAGATTATTTGACGAGACTTCGGAATGCAATCATGGCCAAGCACAAGATTGTTGAAATTCCAGCCTCGAATCTGAAGAAGGAAATCACAAAGATTCTCTTCGACAAAGGCTACGTATTGAACTATAAGTTCATCGAAGATGGTCCTCAGGGTACCATCAAGATTGCATTAAAGTACGATGCCGAGACAAAAGTCAGTGCTATTCAAAGCCTGAAGCGCGTTTCACGTCCAGGACTTCGTAAGTATACCGGATATAAGGAAATGCCGCAAGTAATTAACGGATTAGGTATTGCTATTATATCGACATCCAAAGGTGTAATGACAGACAAGGAAGCATCCAATCTCAAGATTGGTGGCGAGGTTCTTTGTTATGTTTATTAATGAGGAGGAAATATAATGTCTAGAATTGGTAAATTGCCTATTAGTATTCCTGCAGGAGTAACCATTACTCATAAGGATGACATTGTAACAGTTAAAGGTCCAAAAGGTGAACTCTCACAATATGTGAATCCTGCCATTAAGGTTACGGTTGAGGACGGAAAGTTAACAATGGAAGAAAACAAGGACATGATGACAGACAATCCCAAGCAGCGTCATGCTTACCACGGATTGTATCGTGCCCTCGTAAACAACATGGTGGTAGGTGTATCTGAAGGTTACAAGAGAACACTTCAATTGGTTGGTGTAGGATATCGTGTGTCGAATACAGGAAACGTTCTCGAGTTTGCTTTGGGTTATTCTCATGCAATCGTGTTTGAAGTACCCAAGGAAATCAAGGTTGAAACAAAATCAGAGAGAAACCAGGATCCTCTTATCATTCTCGAATCTTGCGACAAGCAGTTGCTGGGTTTGGTTTGTGCTAAAATCCGCTCATTCCGTAAGCCAGAACCTTACAAGGGTAAAGGTATTCGCTTCCAGGGTGAAGAGATTAGAAGAAAGTCTGGTAAGTCAGCAAGTGCTAAATAATTAAAAATTGTACGAGTATGATAACAAAGAACGAAAGACGTATCAAAATTAAGTATAGAGTACGTAAAAGAATTTCTGGTACTGCTGAACGTCCACGTATGTCTGTATTCAGAAGCAACAAGCAGATATATGTTCAAGTGATTGACGATGATGCACAGAAGACACTTGTGGCTGCCTCCTCTCTTGGACTGGAAAAGTGCAATAAATGCGAACAAGCCGCAAAAGTAGGAGAACTTATTGCCAAGAAAGCACTTGATGCAGGCATCTCTTCTGTTGTTTTCGACCGCAATGGTTACCTTTATCATGGAAGAATTAAAGCGGTGGCTGAAGCCGCCCGTAACGCTGGACTTAAATTTTAAAAAAAGATTATGGTTAATAGAGTAAAAATAGGAAACGACGTCGAATTGAAGGATCGATTGGTTGCTATTAATCGTGTTACCAAGGTTACAAAGGGTGGTAGAACTTTCACTTTCGCTGCAATCGTTGTTGTAGGAAATGGTGACGGTGTTATTGGCTACGGCCTTGGTAAAGCAGGAGAAGTTACGGCAGCCATTGCTAAAGGCGTTGAGGCTGCAAAGAAGAATCTTGTGAAGGTTCCTGTGCTGAAGGGAACAGTTCCACATGAGGCATATGCCAAGTTTGGTGGAGCACGGGTTCTTGTTATGCCTGCATCTGCTGGTACAGGAGTAGTAGCAGGTGGTGCAATGCGTGCCGTGTTTGAAAGTGTAGGCATCACAGATGTCCTTGCCAAGTCTAAGGGTTCATCCAACCCGCATAACCTTGTAAAGGCAACTATTGAGGCCTTGGCAAGCATGCGTGATCCCAAGACTGTCGCATCACATCGTGGTGTTAGTTTGTCAAAAGTATTTAACGGTTAAGGAGGTCATTATGGCAACAGTTAAAATCAAGCAAGTTAAGAGCCGGAACAACCGTCCTCTTGATCAAAAACGTACACTTGACTCTCTTGGTCTGCATAGAATTGGAAACGTTGTTGAACACGAAGATTCCCCTTCTCTCCGTGGCATGATTCGTAAAGTTCAACATCTTGTAGCCATCGTTGACTGATAGGAGTTTTTTCTCGGAGTATAGATTCTAAAAAAATCGAAACAAATGGAATTACATAATTTAAAACCTGCTGAAGGCTCTACTCACAAAAGCAAACGCGTCGGTCGTGGCTACGGCTCTGGAAAGGGTCGCACCTCTACACGTGGTCATAAGGGTGCCAAGGCAAGATCAGGCTATAAGAAGAAAATTGGTTTTGAAGGTGGACAGATGCCATTACAGCGTCGCGTTCCAAAGTTTGGCTTCAAGAACATCAATCGTGTTGAATACAAAGCCATCAATCTTGACACCATCCAGAAACTGGTCGAAGATAAGAATCTTACAAAAGTTGGTTTGCAGGAACTCATTGAGGCTGGTTTTGTCAACAAGAAACATCTTATTAAGATTCTTGCCAAAGGTGAATTGACAGTTAAAGTTGAAGTGGAAGCACATGCTTTCTCGAAGAAGGCTGAAGAAATCATCAAAGAAAAAGGTGGTAACACTGTAAAACTCTAAGACAATGGGAAAAGCAATCGATAAACTTAAGAATATCAAGATTGTAAAGACATTATCAAACATTGGGAAAATTGAGGATTTGCGCACGCGACTCCTCATCACCCTTTTGTTTGTTGCCGTTTATCGTTTTGGTTCTTATATCGTTTTACCAGGTGTGGATACCGATGCCCTCCAGGGATTACGTAATCAGACTGAAGGCGGTTTGATGTCATTGCTTGATATGTTCTCAGGTGGTGCATTCTCCAAGGCTTCAATCTTTGCATTAGGAATCATGCCTTACATTTCTGCGTCAATTGTAATGCAGTTGTTGGGCTTGGCAGTGCCTTATTTCCAGAAAATGCAACGTGAAGGTGAAAGCGGACGCCGCAAGATGAACCAGTATACACGTTATTTGACTGTGTTGATTCTTCTTTTGCAGGCACCTTCCTACCTGATTAATCTGCGTATGCAGACTGCGGGTACAGCCATCTATTCAAGTTTGGATTGGACTGTGTTTGTGATTATTGCGACCATCATCTTGGCTGCAGGTAGCATGTTCATCCTCTGGCTTGGAGAACGAATCACAGATAAGGGAATCGGTAATGGCGTTTCACTTATCATTATGATTGGTATCATTGCACGTTTGCCTCAGGCGTTTACCCAGGAGTTGATAACTCGTTTCTCTTCTCCGGGACAGGGCGGTCTCGTAGTCTTCCTTGTTGAGATTGTCGTTCTGCTTGCTGTAATAGCAGCCGCGATTCTTCTCGTTCAGGGAACACGCCGTGTACCCGTACAATATGCTAAGCGTGTTGTAGGAAATCGTCAATATGGTGGTGCTCGTCAATACATCCCATTGAAACCCTATGCTGCCAATGTGATGCCTATCATTTTTGCTCAGGCAATCATGTTTATCCCCATCACCATTGCAGGATACATTTCAGGAGGTAAATTGAGTCCCTTCATGAATCAACTTATTGATAATACAAGTTGGCTTTACAACTTGATATTTGCTGCCTTGATTATTCTGTTCACATATCTTTACACTGCCATTACCATCAATCCGACACAGATGGCAGAAGACATGAAACGGAACAATGGCTTTATTCCTGGTGTGAAGCCTGGCAAGAGCACAGCAGAGTTTATCGATAAGATTATGTCTCGCATCACGTTGCCAGGTTCATTGTTCTTGGCACTCATCGCAATCATGCCTGCTTTTGCCGGTGTTTTTGGAGTACAGCGTGAATTTGCTCAGTTCTTTGGAGGTACATCGTTGTTGATTCTCGTCGGTGTAGTGCTTGACACACTGCAACAAATCGAGAGCCATCTGTTGATGCGTCATTATGATGGTCTCTTGGAGACGGGTCGAGTACGTGGAGCCCGTGCTACGGGAGCCTACTAAAAGATAATGAAAGTTTATCTTAAGCAAGACGACGAAGTCGAACTGCTTCGCGAGGCGAATTTATTGATAGGACGTGTCCTGGCTGAATTGGCTAAGGTAATAAAACCTGGTGTAACAACCAGACAATTAGACAATATAGCCGAGGAATACATTCGAGACAATGGTGCAGAACCGACGTTCAAGGGGTTCTCCAATCCGTACGGACCACCCTTCCCAGCCAGTATCTGTACATCAGTTAATGAACAGGTGGTGCACGGGATACCCAATGACCGTCCATTAGAGGAAGGGGATATAGTCTCGATTGATTGTGGAACACGCCTGAACGGGTTTTGTGGAGATTCCTGTTATACGTTTCCTGTCGGTGAAATATCCGATGAAGTGAAACGTCTGTTGAAAACGACCAAGGAAGCACTTTATCGAGGCATAGAACAAGCAGTTGCAGGTCATCGCATAGGTGATATCTCCGATGCAGTCCAGCAACATTGTGAAAGCCGGGGATATGGAGTAGTTCGCGAATTTGTTGGTCATGGAGTGGGGAAAGAAATGCATGAAGATCCCAAAGTACCTAACTATGGTCGCCGAGGTGTTGGCCCTTTAATGAAAGATGGACTTTGCATCGCTATTGAGCCAATGATAACAATGGGTACGAAAGCGATATATATGCAGGAAGATCGTTGGGGCATCGTAACCAGAGATGGGAAACCAGCAGCCCATTATGAACATTCCCTGTGTGTGAGAAAAGGGAAACCCGACATCTTGTCGTCGTTTGATGAGATAGAAAAAGTATTAAAAGAAAATTTTATCTGAAAGTATGGCAAAACAGTCAGCAATTGAGCAAGACGGAACTATCGTTGAAGCATTGTCTAATGCGATGTTTCGTGTAGAATTGGAGAATGGACATGAGATAATAGCACACATCTCCGGAAAGATGCGTATGCATTATATCAAAATTCTTCCAGGCGACAAGATTAGGGTTGAGATGTCTCCTTATGATTTGTCAAAAGGACGAATTGTTTTCCGATACAAATAAACTTGACTCATTGTGCCTCTTTTTAAACGATAATAAATTATAGAGATATGAAAACAAGAGCATCTTTAAAGAAACGTACACCAGATTGCGTTATCGTAAGACGTAAAGGACGTCTGTTTGTAATCAATAAGAAGAATCCTAAGTTCAAAGTACGTCAAGGATAATTCTGTCAGCAAAAATTATTTAAGATATGGCAATAAGAATTGTTGGTGTAGACCTCCCGCAAAACAAGAGAGGTGAAATTGCGTTAACTTACATTTTTGGTATTGGACGCAGTAGCGCAGGCAAGATTTTGGAAAAAGCCGGCGTAGACAAAGACATTAAAGTTAAGGACTGGAATGACGACCAGGCTGCAAAGATTCGTGAAGTCATTGGTGCCGATTACAAAGTGGAGGGTGATCTTCGTTCGGAGATTCAACTCAACATCAAGCGCCTAATGGACATTGGTTGCTACCGTGGAATTCGCCATCGCCTTGGCTTGCCCGTACGTGGCCAAAGTACGAAGAACAACGCTCGTACTCGTAAGGGTAAGAAAAAGACTGTTGCAAATAAGAAAAAAGCTACTAAATAATAATTGTATATGGCAAAGAAAACAACTTCTGCAAAGAAGAGAAATGTCAAAGTTAGCGCACAGGGACAACTTCATGTTCATTCGTCGTTCAACAACATCATTGTTACTTTGGCAAACAGCGAGGGACAGGCTATTTCATGGTCTTCTGCTGGAAAGATGGGCTTCCGTGGCTCAAAGAAGAATACCCCTTATGCAGCACAGATGGCAGCACAAGATTGTGCAAAGGTAGCCTATGACCTGGGACTTCGTAAGGTATCTGCCTACGTCAAGGGACCGGGTAATGGCCGTGAGGCTGCTATTCGTGGAGTCCATGGTGCAGGAATTGAAGTTACCGAGATTATCGACGTAACTCCACTGCCACACAATGGCTGCCGTCCACCAAAGAGAAGAAGAGTATAAAATTGTTATCCGGCTTTACTTGTATTATAAATATTGACTATATCTTTTCCTTTCTATAGTCGCGGCTGCAATACAGGGACAAGCCATTAAATAAAATAAGAAGAAAAATATGGCTAGATATATTGGACCTAAGTCCAGAATTTCTCGTCGCTTCGGTGAGGCTATTTTCGGTCCTGACAAAGTGCTTTCAAAGCGTAACTATCCCCCAGGACAGCATGGCAACAATCGCCGTAAAAAGACTTCCGAGTATGGTCTCATGCTTGCTGAAAAGCAGAAGGCAAAATACACCTATGGTGTACTTGAGCGTCAGTTCCGCAACCTGTTTGAGAAGGCTGCCTCAAAGACTGGTGTAACAGGTGAAATTCTGCTGCAATTGTTAGAGGCTCGTCTTGACAACGTCGTTTATCGTCTCGGAATGGCTCCAACACGTGCTGCCGCACGCCAGTTAGTCAGTCACAAGCATATTACAATTGACGGACAGGTCGTTAACATCCCTTCCTATTCTGTAAAGCCTGGACAGATTGTAGCCGTTCGTGAAAAGGCCAAGTCATTAGAAGTTATCACAGCAGCGTTGGCTGGTTTCAACCATAGCAAGTATCCTTGGATTGAGTGGGATGAAAATGTGATGGGTGGTAAACTTCTGCACTTGCCCGAGCGCGCAGATATTCCAGAAAATATCAAAGAGCAGATGATTGTCGAGTTGTACTCTAAATAAAAATTAACAATGGCGGTATTAGCATTTCAAAAACCAGAAAAAGTCATAATGTTGGAAGCCGACGACAAATTCGGCAAGTTTGAGTTTCGTCCATTGGAACCAGGCTTTGGAATTACTGTCGGAAACGCTTTGCGCCGCATTTTGCTTTCATCACTTGAGGGATATGCCATCAATACGATTCGCATATCGGGAGTTGAACACGAGTTCTCTACCATTCCAGGTGTGAAGGAAGATGTAACCAACATTATCTTGAGTCTGAAGCAAGTTCGGTTCAAGCAAGTCGTAGATGACGTTGATGCAGAGAAAGTGTCAATGACCATCGAAAATGCAACAGAGTTTAAAGCAGGAGATATTAACAAATATCTCAATGGGTTTGGAGTGTTAAATCCAGATTTGGTAATTTGCCATTTAGACCCTAAAGCAACATTGGAGATTGAGTTAACCATCAACAAAGGCCGTGGCTACGTACCAGCAGACGAAAACCGTGAGTATTGCAAGGAAGTCAACCAGTTGGCCATCGACTCAATCTACACACCCATCCGCAACGTCAAGTTCGCAGTGGATAACTATCGTGTTCAACAGAAGACCGACTACGAGAAGTTGGTCCTTGAAATCACGACCGATGGTTCCATCCATCCCAAGGAGGCACTCAAGGAGGCTGCCAAAATCCTCATCTACCACTTCATGCTTTTCTCCGACGAGAAGATTACGCTCGAAGAAAATGACTTCGACAACAATGAAGAGTTTGACGAGGAGGTGCTGCGTATGCGCCAGTTGCTTAAGACAAAACTCGTAGACATGGATCTTTCAGTTCGTGCCCTCAATTGTTTGAAGGCTGCGGACGTGGAGACTTTGGGCGATTTGGTACAATTTAACAAAACAGACCTGCTCAAGTTCCGCAACTTTGGTAAGAAGTCACTCACAGAACTTGACGACCTGCTTGAAGGCTTGAACCTTTCGTTCGGAACAGATATTTCCAAGTATAAATTAGACAAAGAATAAACCGATGAGACACAATAAGAAATTCAATCATCTTGGTCGTAAGGCTTCCCACAGAAAGGCCATGCTTGCAAACATGTCCATTTCGCTCATCATGCATAAGCGCATCACTACGACCCTTGCGAAGGCAAAAGCCCTTCGCGTGTATGTCGAGCCTCTGATTAACAAGTCAAAGGACGATACAACAGCATCGCGCCGCGTTGTCTTCAGTTACCTGCAGAACAAAGATGCCATCACCGAACTCTTTGGCACAGTAGCCCAGAAAGTGGCTGACCGTCCAGGCGGCTATACACGTATCATTAAGTTAGGCAAGCGTCCGTCCGATGCTACGGATATGGCTTTCATCGAACTCGTTGATTTCGATGAGAACATGGCCAAGACAGAAACGAAGAAACGCACACGCCGTTCTTCCCGCAAGTCTGCACCTAAGGCCGAGGCTCCCGTTGAAACTTCTGTTGCAGAAGAAGCACCGGTTGCTGAGACTCCTGCAGAAGAAGCAAAAGCAGAATAACTTTTACTTTTTATAGCAATCGTTTCAGAAGCCATATCATCCAGAAGGAAAGATATGGCTTTTATTGTTTCCATTCAGCCATTCACGTTAAAAACTTCCCTTTCCACCTTGTCTTATGAGACAACACATCCTCGTCTGCAGCCTCATAGTCCTGTTGTTTATGTCCAGTTGCAACAGTCAGACCTCTCCCTTCGAGTCGTATCTTTCATCTGTTGACACACTTGTCCTTTCCAACCCCGACAGCGCACTCGCCCTGTTGCAGTCCATAGATACACTGCTGCTCACCACCAATGACATCCGTGCCCACTATCTGCTGCTTGACTACATGGCTCACGACAAATCCTATCAGACAAAGACTGACACCACTTCCATCCTTTGGTGTACAGACTACTACGACCATCACGGAGATTCATACCAACGTGCTTTGGCTCATTTCTATGCCGCATCCACCTATCGAGAACTGAATCTCCAACCGCAGATGTTCAGCCACCTGTTGAAAGCAGAATATTTTGCTGAAAAGAAAACAGACAAGGGACTGCAAGCCCTTGTATATTACAATATAGGCAGGATATATTATCTTAATGATTTGATGGAGAAGGCTGTAATCTATTATGATAAAATGAATAGTGTTGCTATACAGATAAAAGATTCTGTGTTGTTACTTCATTCATATTCGCTTCTTGGTGAATCACTAGGCTTTATCAATCAGAATGATAAAGCAATAAAAATGTTGAAAAAGGCTGAAATAATAGCCGAACAGGTGAATGAAAAAAGGGGGTTGTCTGAGATTCAATATAGGTTGTCGAGGCTTTTCTATCAAAAAGGCGATAGCAGTAAAAGCCTCTATTATGCCAAGCATAGTTGTATGAACAACATGGTTCAGGACCATTATTTAAAGTTGTTTATGCTTGGACAGGCATATATGTTAAATGAGCAAAATGATTCTGCAAAAAAATACTTAGAACAAGCAATAAGTACCGATGACATAGAATTAAACACAAATTGCTATCAACTACTATCCGATATATGTTTTTCAGAGGGTGACTCTGTTCAGGCTAATTCATACTTGAAACATCAAGTCTTTTATTTAGATTCATTGCACCTTAATAAAACTGATATAGAAATTAGTGAGTTAGAGAACCAATTCTCAGGTTGGCGTCAACTTCAACTTTATTCTTCAAGAATGCTAACACTTCTGATGTGTTTATTTGCATGCATTGTGATTTCTATTTGTTTGTTTATCCGATGGAAAAAACAACATAAAACACAACAGGAGCAAATAGAAATAATCAATAAAGCGCTTGAGGTATCAAATAATAAATTAGAAAACGTAACGAAAGAAAACAGGACTATTGTCAAAGAAAACAGAAAGATACTTTCTTCTATTGGAGATTACGATAATTTGAGAAAACAAAAAGAAGAGTTAGAGGTTATAATTCAAGAAAAAACAACAGAAATAGCAGAATCTCAGAAGAAAAGACAGGCTTTAAATGAAGATATCATATTTAAATCTGATATTTATGGAATGATTAATAATATGATATATGAAATACAACAGTATGGAGAGCCTCAGAAAAGATTCAAAGTGGATCAAATAAATTCTTTAAAGGCCGTAATAGACAGTCAGTACCATGATTTATCATTGAGATTAAAAGAAGAATTTGGTTTCTCCGATTCTGATATCCTTATTTGTTGTCTCGCTATTCTTAACGTAAAGAAAGAATATTTAGAACATTTTCTCAATGTGTCCCGAAGAACTTCATACAGAAGGTGTGATTTGATATGTGACAGACTTTGTATTCCTCATAATTTGGCCTTTTTAAAGAATTTTTTAGAAAAATTCTAGATTGGCACTCTTTTGGCACTGTTTTCAGGCTAAATATCAAGTAAATTTGCAACACTTTTTGTTAAACTTTTTAATTTATCAAAAAATGCTGAAGAAAATTATTTTGACATGTGTCATCGGATGCATGAGTGTTCTGCCAATAAAATTATCGGCAAATCCAGGGACAGGATTGACAAACTCCAGTTTTATCTTATTCCGTAACAGTACAAAAGGTAATGGTTCGTCTAACGGAGGTGGACCTCGTTCTCCAATCCTATTTCCTGAGGTTTACGCATCCATATATCATATGGTGCTGACGGTGGATGCCACCAATCTTTCCGACGACGTGGATGTCACCATTACCAATGAAGACGGTGTTGCAGTCTTTTCAGGTAACTATTCCACCACCTCGGCGTTCGACATCTATCTCACCAGCCTTCCGACGGGAATCTATACCCTTACAATCGAAACAGAGACCCTCATTTACGAAGGGGAGTTCGAGATATAATCCCATTCTCTCTCTTCCCATCGCCTCGAATGTCCTGTGTGAAGCGATGGAAACAAATTTTCAAAAACAATAGCATTATAAATAAAATATAATAGCACAATGAAAAAAGCACTTTTATTATTAGCAGCACTGTCAGTCCTTGCTTCATGCAGCGACATGAGCGAGGAGATGATGACAGGGGACACGAGCAAGCAGAATTCCATAGATGAACAGAATTCTTATTACGTCACTTATGAGGAAGCCCTGCAGACCGCCATCGGCATGCTGGACGAAGGCAGCGACGCCCAAACCCGTGCCGGCCGCCCGTTCATCGTGCAGGACCACTACGAATACGTAGCCAACGCCAAGACACGCGCGGTCGGCGACACCATCGACGTGCGTTTCCACGTCATCAACTTTGCCGACGACGGCGGTTTTGCCCTCGTCTCTGCCGACAGCCGCACGACTCCTGTCTACGCGTACAGCGAGACAGGGCACCTCGACCTGGAAGATGCCATCGCCAACACTGGATTCGGGACTTTCATGGACAATGCTGCCCTGTACTATGTGAGTGAAGTAGGAAAGACACGGGAAATCATCAACGACACGACTGTCAACGGAACCGTGCCTGCTCCTGAGAACATCCCCGATGTGCTTCCCCTCGTCTATTACAACGGTACGCCCTACTACGTACTTTATAATTACAAGGAGACGATCAGCCTGGTGTCCGCCATGGTGACTGCCGAATGGGGCCAGGGCGACCCGTACAACTACTACTGCCCCATTGTCTCTGGTACGACCCATGCCGCTGCGGGCGATGGTCCCGTGGCAGTCGGCCAGATCATGTCCTATTTCCGCAAACCTTCTTCCGTGCAGGAGTATGGAACGACAGATCCTCTCTACAACCACTTATTTCTGTGGGGGATGATGATGGGCAGCAACAGTTATGACCCGGGTACCTCATCGGCAGGCTGTCGCAATGTGGCATATCTCATCCATCAGATAGGACTCTATGCAGGTGCGAACTATGGTACGACGACCACGACCACCATTGGAGGAATTGCCTCTGCTTTCGGCTCGTTTAACTACAACAAATCCTCCGTCTGCACATTCGACTCCACGCTTGTCCGTAGTTCGTTGGACAACGAGAAACTTGTGTTTGCACGTGGAACGAATGGAATATCTGGAGACTCGCATTCATGGGTGATTGACGGTTACAGATTCGTCCAGGAGGAGCACCTGTACTTTGCCTACGCCTATCCTCACGGCCTCCAGTTCAAGGACACGACGGGCAACACCTGGACCTACTACCACTGCAACTGGGGACAGGATGGTCAATACAACGCCTTCGTCCTGAACACATTCATTGTGGATGGTAATAATCAATATGGCTACAACAACCAGATAATTTACAACATCTCGCCCAAGACGGGTGGCGGTGTGGTTCCTGTTGAATGACACAGGAAGGCAAGCAGGAAAATCCATTCTCAATAAACATACAGTATTAACAATTTTAAAAAAAGTATATGATTATCCGCAATTATACCATCCTCCTGAAAGGGCACCAACTCATAGCCCAGGGCAGCGCCCTGGATAAAAAAAGTGAGTGGCCAACGCCCTGTAAGGGCAAAAGCCATGTTACGACAATAGTGCTTTTGCCCTTTCAGGGCGAATATATATAACCGCTCATTGCCCCAAGGCGATGCCTTGGGCTAAGAGTTTTTTGCCCCTTTGGGGCGTTGGTGGTACGATTGCGGATAATCATTAAAAAGTATTAACAATTAAAAAGAAAAGATTATGGAAAAGAACATGATTCTTACGGCTGCCTTTCTGATGGGAAGTCTCACTTTCCTCTCATGTAGCAGCGACGATGACCCTGTATTTGAAAGGACCCAGCCGGTGGTGACGGCGGAGGAAGACGGCGACGAGGCTCTGGAGGCAGAGGAACGCCGCGATGCCCCCCAGTGGATGGAGGACAACGGCTACGTATGGGACGAGAGCATATACAATAGAGGACAGATGTTCATTATAACAAGCATTCCGCAGGCCAATGTTCCCTTGGACATCAGCAAGGGTGGTGAATATGAAGTTGAAACATCCGAACCCACCTTTTACCATGCTGTACTCATCCACGTTGACGAAAAAAACATTTCAGACAACGAGGGCGGAGACTATCTCCCCACTCCGGTGCGAGAGGAAATGGAGTACCCCTGTGTATATATGAAAGACTACAAGGACATCGTGACGGTGATTCAACTTGACGAATTTCACTACCGTGTCCGCGTCAATCCCGTAGAGGCTTACCACCTGCGTCTGGTATTCGGGTTTATACCATGGGATTACGAGCATTTCAAATTTAACACTTTTGTGGTCGGAGCCTACCCCGGCGGTGTCTTCCCCAAATGATTTGAGGATTCCCGTCAGGTCCTTCATCCTTTTTCCGCCGCCATGGTCATGCACCGTGGCGGTGGAAAAGGAAGACAACCGTGACAACAACGGACAACAGATGACAAGATATCGACTTCGTCGAAGATTGTTCCCTGTCTCATGTCGTGGAGCCGATGTTTTCCATGATTCCATTATTCCGATTCATTAAATAACCGACTAATAAAACTAATAAAAGTAATTATGAAACACATTTTTTTGTAGTCAGTCTCCTGCTGGTGACCTCGTTTTCTTTCCTTAATTGTAGCAATGATGATGACGAAGAGAAGTCTTTGGCAGACAAGGTGGAGACAAATCAGGATGAGAATGAAGAGTCAGAAGACCCATCCCGGAATCAGGAGGAACCGTCAGTGAGTCAAGTCCTTTCTTCCATTCCTCTTACCACAGAGGAGCAGATGATGACAGGAGGTATGAACGACTTCTCCCTGAAGTTGTTCTCTACTCTCAGCGCACAGACTCATCAGAACCTGCTGGTTTCTCCGTTGAGCGTGACCTTCTTGCTGGGCATGCTGAACGAGGGGGCTGAAGGGCAGACACAAGAGGAAATCACCTGTCTTCTGAATCTGGGAGAAGATGCCAGGTCAGTCAGCGAGTACTGCCGGAAGATGTTGGACTGGGCTTCACGGCTCGACAGTTCTACGACAATTTCTCTCTCCAACATGTTCTATTACAACACGCTATACGACCTGTCACTCTTTCCCACCTATTCCGATGCCCTGCAGACCTACTACCACACCAGGGCGGAGGGCTTGGATTTCTCATTACCCGATGCAGTGGAGATTATCAACACGTTTTGCCGTCGGCAGACCAATGGTCTTATCCCTTCCATTATAAAGTACCTGGAGCCTTCTGCAGCCTGCTGCCTGCTCAACGCCGTCTACTTCAAGGGAGTGTGGAAATACCAGTTCGACAAGAAGAACACCAAAGAAGGCCGTTTTACAAAGGCAGATGGAACTACGTCCACCGTTGACATGATGCAGATGTGCTGTGACGTGAAATATACCGAGACGGACGAGTGGAAAGCCATTGTACTTCCCTATGGCAACGAGGCCTACAACATGGTTGTCATGCTTCCGTCAGGAGGGAAATCGTTGTCGTCCCTGGCTTCAGGGTTGTCTACCGATGTCCTTTCACAAATTCTAAATGCTGATTCAACAGGCGTGGACATTCAGTTGCCTAAGTTTGAGATTCAAAACAACCTCAACCTGACAGAGACACTGTCCCAGCCCTGGGGAATTCCGACCGCATTCGGCGGCAATGCCCAGTTCACACGAATCAGTCCGGACTTCCCAGGCCTTTCCCTGAGTGTAATCAGTCAGAAGTCCTTCCTTGAGGTAAACGAGGCCGGAACTGAGGCTGCCGCCGTGACCATTGTCCTAATGGAGACGATGAACCCTGATACAGAAGAATCAGCATCCATCCTCCCGACCTTCCACTGCGACCATCCCTTCCTCTACCTGATTGTGGAGAAAAGCACTGGTGCCATTTTCTTCATGGGAACCTACATGGGGGAATGATGAAGAAGACGAATTCATTATATACAAAACATTTACAGTTTATTTTTAAGACAACCGGGACGACGGAGGACAACAGAACGGTTGGGAGAATATCGCCAACGTCTGACGCAACCTGTTCGATAAGTCCTTTTTTACATCCAATAAGAATCCCTGCGGAGATTTTTATTGGATTATTTTTTCATGGAGTTGTGTTTTTTTGTTAGTTTTGCAAATTGAAAAATAATTTGCATAACTATTTATACACCAATGCGCAAATTTTTACTTTCCTCTTGTGTGTTGCTGATGTTTTTTGGCGTGCACCACATCTCTGCCCAAGACTGGTATCAGATACATCAATCCTACAAAGGAATTCATTGGGCTTTCCCCTATCAACTCGACCACTTTAGTTATTTCGATTTCCCAGAAGACAATCAAATGGTGGGACATCGTATCGACGACGAGAATCTCCTCGTTCCTTTCGATATGCTGGCTCGAGGTCAGTATTCCTTGGGAACCGACAGTGTTTCCTTCTCGTCCGACCTTTCTGAATGGGAGAAGGACAAATATCGTGTCTTTGCCCTCCATGTGACCACCAACGACCCTGACGAGTTGACTCCTGCCAAGACCATGGCCAAGGAGTGGGTGGACTGTTACATTTCCGTCGATGGCATGGAGCAATATCCCGACCTTTCCATGACTGGCCGCATCCGTGGCCGAGGCAATTCCACCTTGGCTTGGTATGACAAGAAACCCTACCGCATCAAGTTCGACGTCAGCAGCAAGGTGCTGGGCATCAAGAAAAACAAGGACTGGGTGCTGCTGGCCAACTATCGCGATGTCACGAAGATGATGAATACCTTCTGCTTCAAGGCTGCCGAGAAGATGCACTTGCCCTTCACCACGCCAGTCCGCTTTGCCGAACTGTTCATTAATGGCGAATACAGGGGCCTCTACCAGATTGCCGAGCAGGTCGAGGTGGGTGGCCACCGTGTCGACATCAGCGAGGACGGTGGTATCCTGTTGACTTTCGACGTTGACGACGGCCCTGGCGAAAACCCTGGTGGCGGCGATAACTTCTGGTCAAAGGTCTACAACATGCCGACGGCAGTGAAGTTTCCCAAGGACCCCACGTCCGAGCAGTTGGATGACATCCGGGGCGAACTGGCCATCCTCGAGTCGGCCATTCAGGAGCACAATTATGAACTCGTCGGTGAGTTGATGGATATCCCTTCCTACATTGCCATGATACAGTTGCAGGAGTTGGTCTACAATGTCGAACTTTCTGCGCCTCGCAGTGTCTTCATGTTCCGCGACAAGGACGGCAAGTGGACCATGGGCCCTGCCTGGGACTGGGATGCAGGATTCGATTTCCGCTGGAGCGACATGACCACTGGTCACACCTACTTCGTGGGGCAGGGCTATGGCGAGAGCGAGAGCAACAGTTACCGAAAGTCCCTGCTTGGCACAGAACCTTATAAGCGTAATGGCAACTACCGCGTGCCACGTTTCTTCACCGACATGTTCGGCAATGCCCAGTTCGTGCAGCAGTACAAAAATCGCTGGGCTGAACTCAAGGATACGCTCTACAGCACCAGTTGGGACGAGACCCAGCCCTATATCGATGGTTTGAACACCGTGCAGCGAGGTGTGGAAGGCGGACGCTCCACGTCGTCGTCCCCCATCCAGCGTGAGTCCGAACGCTGGCCGTTGCAGGGTTTCGACGTTGGCACCGAAACAGCCAAGTTGAAGCGTTGGTTGCAGAACCGTATGGACTACCTCACCCCCATGATTGCCGCTTTCCCCGAACCCGAGGAGACGGGCAAGACGGAACTGGCGGGCATCATCAACAAGAAGATACAGTTGGACAAGAGTCTGGGATACCATCAGGACGTGAACATCAGAGTCGCTCCGTCTGAAGTGGCCGAAATCCTGGGCCTGGACGAGTCTGCCCTCGACGAGAGCAAACTCGACTTGGTGCCTCTCAACTCCGACGGCAAGGAGGGCAGCAACACGGCTGCCGGAAAGTACGGAGCCTGGTTCGATGCCGATGGCAACACGGCTTCCTTCTCCGGTGCTGTCCATGTGTACATCGAGAGCAACGACCTGTTCACCTGGGCCTGTGGCTGTCATCCCGACAAATGCCCTGGCGACGACACCCATACCGTCATGATGCAGTACCGCTACACCGAGGGCGTCAATGTCAAGTTGGTCAATGTCGTCGTCCTTTTCTACTTTGACGAGAGCGGCGAGACCCCTGTCGATGACGAGTACGTGCGCGGCACCATCACCAAGTCGTACACCCTCCAACTCTCGAGCGGCTATACTCAGGATGTGACCATCGAAGTCGACAAGGCGCAGGTGGCCACCATTCTCGGCATTACCACAGCCGAGTTGTCTGCCGGAGAAATTCAACTCGTGCCCCTCAATGCCGACGGTTCTGTAGGCAGCAACACGGCTGCCGGAAAGTACGGAGCCTGGTTCGATGCCGATGGCGACACGGAGAACTTCAATTCATGGACCAATCTCGTCCACGTCTATATTGAATCAGACAATCTCTACGAATGGGCCTGCGGTTGTCATCCCGACAACTGCAATGGCGGTGGAGAACAGCATACCGTCACCATGCAATATCAGTTCACGAATGACGACATCGATGCAGCCGTCAACGTGAAAGTCATCTTCACCGTCGAAGGTTCCCGAGGCGGCGGATGGTGGTGGTAATCTTTTAACTTCCAACTTTTTCCTACTGCCTATGAAACTAAACTTTTTCTTTCGACAAGCGAAAGCGTCGGCGAAGCCGAACGATTTCCGACTCATGTCTGCAGCCCTGTTGCTTTGTCTCAGTGCGTTGCAGGCCAAGGCCGACGATTTCGGCCTCTACCTCGTATCCCTCGACGGCGAGCAGTACACCAGTCTCAACTATGCCACCTTGCAGAGCCTGAGTTTTGAGCAAGTTCGTGAAGTCAACGACGCCGGCGACCGAGTCTATGTCAACCGCATGACCGCCAACCACCAGGATGGCAACAAGCAGGTGTTCAACCTGGCCGACTATGCATCCATCCGCTTCATGGAGCAGTCGGTAGGCCTGTCGTCACTGCACACTGACGCCGACGGTCGGCACGGCTTCAGGCTGCAAGGCCGCAGCCTCCAACTCGACCACGCCTCCACCCTGCACGTCTACCAGACAGACGGACGCCAGGTGCTGTCACGCCATATGCAGGCAGGCCAGACCATTGACCTTTCGTCACTCTCGGCGGGAACCTATATTATTCATGTCGACGGACAGTCGGCCAAAATCCTTGTGAAGTAATAAATATGAGAAAGTTACAACTCACCCTTGTTGCCCTCGCACTGACGGTAACAACCCTCCAGGCACAGCAGTTGCCTGAGAAAGTCTACCTTCACCAGAATGGCCAGCATCGCACAGCCGTGTTCAACTACCCCTACCTCCAGTCGCTCGACATCTACCATCGCCCCGCTGTCATGGCCTCCCTCGTGGGCCGCAACGACTCGCTGCGGTTCACCATTGTCGACGGCCAGCAGTTCGACTACCACATCGGCTCGGTCGACAGCATCACCTACTATGCACCCGACGCACTCATGCGCGACAACATTGCCTGGCAGGACCAGCACCCCAGCCAGTTCTATCCGGTTTACTCCGACGACTACCGCAACAACTCCGGCTGGAACAGCCGTTCCTCATGGCAGTTGGCCAATATCCATGACCCGACGGTCATGAAAGCAGCCGACGGCTATTACTACATGTCGCAGACCGATGCAAGTTTCGGCGGCTCTGCAGCCGGGAAAGGCCATTTCTACGTGCGCCGTTCCAAAGACCTGGTGAAGTGGGAGCCGGCCAGCAGTTACAACAACTCCATGGCCATGAAGCCCAACATCGACAGTTATGGCAACGAAGTAGGACCCGCTTGGCTGCTCGATTCAGTCAATGTCTACCGAGAGAAGCGTGGGGTGGAAAAAGTCAATACCCTTCAGGGACTCGGCTTTTGGGCGCCCTGCATCCGTAAGGTTCACGACCAACTCTACCGTATGTACTATAGCATAGTCATTGACGGAGTAGGCATCAAGACAGGACTGCTGAAATGGGACAGCGAGAATAATGCCTGGCAGTCTGACGGCGGAAGCCCCGAACCTGCTTGGATAGGCCTGCTGGAGACCGACGACCCCGCCTCAGGCATTTGGGAAGACAAGGGCGGCGTCCTGTGCTCGGCCTCTGACAAAGGAAAGGACGACTACGTTTCAACAGGATACGATAAAACCTACGCCCTGTTCAATGCCATTGACCCCAGTTACATCATCACCCCCTATGGCGAGCATTGGCTCATCTACGGTTCGTGGCACAGCGGTATCGCAGCCATCCAACTCGACCCCAGTACTGGCAAGCCCCTCCAACCCGTGGGCAACCCCTGGGACATCGGAACCGGACAGACCACGCGATACGGAAAACGCATCGCCACCCGTGTGCCTTCTGGCTACTGGAGCCGTTGGCAGGGCAGCGAAGGCCCCGAAGTCGTCTACAATCCCCAGACCGACTACTACTACCTCTTCCTGGCCTACGACGGCCTCGACGTCCCCTACAACACACGCGTCGTCCGCTCCCGCAGCGTCGACGGGCCCTATGTGGGCAAGGACGGCAAGAACGTCACCGACACCGGCGGAGACGCCTTCCCCGTCGTCACCCATCCCTACCAGTTCAACAGCGACCTGGCACGCGACGGCTGGGTAGGCATCAGCCACTGTGCCGTATGGGACGACGGACAAGGCAACTGGTACTACAGCAGCCAGGGACGCAAACCCAACGACTACTCCAACAACCCAGACTGGGCACCCAACGCCATCATGATGGGCCACGTGCGCCGCATCTTCTGGACACCCGACGGCTGGCCCGTCGTTTCGCCCGAACGCTACGGAAACGTCGAACAGGCACCCATCGCCGCCTCCGACCTCGTAGGCCAGTGGGAACTCATCGACCTCACCTACAAGAACGGCGAGCAGAAAATGTCACAGTCCGTCACCATCGCACCCTCGTCGCTCACCGCCGACCGCGTCGTCCTGAGCGGAGCCTACAGCGGCAGCGCCAAGTTCGACGCACAGGCCAACCAACTCACCGTCGGCAGCGGTAGCACCGCCGTCACCTTCTGCGTCTCGCGCGAACTCGACTGGGAAGCCTCCCCGCGCCGCGCCACCATCGTCATGTGTGGACTGCGCTCCGCCACCCAGACCTACTGGCTCAAGCGCGTAGGCGACTGACTTCACCACCTCAATCCCCATCCAGCCGACCGTGCACCCTTGCACGGTCGGCTTTTTTTTGGTCCCCCATCCACTCAAACCTCCCCTCATCCCCATCACCTGTCCCCCTCATCCCCATCACCTGTCCCCCTCATCCCCATCCCCCTTTCCTCCCATCCTCGGAACGGTTTCAGCGCAACTACGCTGAAAATCCAGCGCGTGCGCAGTGAAAATAAAATTCGACTGTAGACAAAATCCGAAAACGAACCTTCGTTCTTGAAAAAACGAAGGTTCGTTTCTGACAAAATGAACCTTCGTTTCTATAAAAACGAACCTTCGTTTTTGAATAAACGAACCTTCGTTTTCGGAGAAACGAACTTTCGTTTTCGATAAAACGAACCTTCGTTTTTGCAAGAATGAACCTTCGTTTTGTCAACGGAAGTTAAGATGAATTTTATTTTCACTGCGCACGCGTTGAATTTTTACTGTAGACGCGTTGAAATGGCAGTGCAGATGCGTTGAATTTTTACTGTAGACGCGTTGAAATGGCCGAGTGGACGCGTTGAATTTTTACTGTGGATGCGTTGAAATGGCCGAGTGGATGCGTTGAAATGGCAGTTCAGATGGAGGCGGATGGCTGGCGGGCCGGGCTGAAACCGTTCTACGCAGGCGGGACGTATGTGCCCTCAAGTAGGCCGATTGGGGGTTGACCTTGGCCGTTTTTCCGTTACGGCGCGAATTATTTTCGCTTATTTTCTGTCTGTTTCACGAAAATAATCTTTATCTTTGCGTTGAGGAAGCAATATTTCTTCATTTTTGTTTAACACAACAACCCTATTGCCTATGTAACAAACTGTTTATAGGAATGTTCTAAAAATTAATTAACTGACAGTCAGACCTTTCTAACGATAATTCGATATATTTTTGTACCTTTGCAGTACCAAACGACGTAATGATGGAGAAAACGACGATATATAGGAGACCGCTGGAAGAGAATCTCTTTGAGGAGGAACTCACCATAGAGGCACTGTCAGCAATGGGTAATCCACTTGAGCAACTATCTGCCCTTGTGGACTTCGAGATGTTCCGTCCAGAATTGGAGAACATCTTGGTAAAGAAAGACTGCAAATCGACGGCAGG